>Ga0302319_10015967_pt1 | contig 13866 bp, 8 predicted proteins | sample Bog_T0_2_FD_203319 | JGI IMG/M metagenome (GOLD analysis project Ga0302319, IMG submission 203319) | Peat permafrost microbial communities from Stordalen Mire near Abisko, Sweden - Bog_T0_2 | ecosystem: Environmental > Terrestrial > Soil > Wetlands > Peat | place: Sweden: Abisko, Stordalen Mire...
AGAGGTTCGCGGGCATCGGGATACCTCCCCGATGCCCGCGAACTTCAATGCACCCTGGCCAAACGCGCGATTCAAGCGAACTTCCGCTTAGTAAAAGCGCGAATCCCGGGGAATCTGCTACATCACGTCCATTCTCAACGAGGACTTAGAACGTGACTTTGGCCGCCAGTTGCATCCGGCGTGCGCTGTTGCTGTACCCGCTGATCACCCCGAATTGGCCGGACGTGATACCGGTGTTCGGGCCGCTGAATACGGGATGGTTGAACGCATTGAACATCTCCAGCCGGAACTGCACTTTGAGACGCTCGGTAATCGGCGTGTTCTTGGCCAGTTGGAAGTCTAAATCCTGGTAACTTGGATTGTTGACGTCCTTCAGGGCGCGAGGTGCGTTGCCGATCTGGTACGAGATTGGCTTGCTGAATACATTGGAATTGAACCACTGGTGGTACGACGGCTTCTGTTCTTTCGCGCTGATGCCGCTCCACGCGACACGTTGCGAGAAGGGCGCGTTGCCGGCCCAGAGCGCTTCCGCGGTGGTGCCGTTGTCGAACGAGCCAAGAACGATCGGGGTACCGGTGCTCCAGTTTTCAATGCCGCTGACCTGCCATCCGTTGACGAACTTGTCGGCACCCTTGCCGGCGCTGTTCAGATACGGCTGTCCGTGACCGAACGGCAGCTGGTACAGGAAGCTCCCGGCGATCTGGTAGGAGACGTTTTGTGCGCCAATGCCCCACTCCGCCCTGGGGTTGTACTCGTCGGCATACGTCTGGCTTGCCGGTCCGAGATAGTTGACCGCCGAAGCTCCATCGTCAAACTCCCTTCCGTCGGTAAACGAGAGGGTAAATGTCAGCCCATGAGATAAGCTCTTGTCCCCGCGGAAGGTAAAGCCGTTGTACATGGAGGACGCACCGGGCTTGCGGAAGCTCGAAACGCTGCTGTACTGCGGCCAGCGTTTCAGCAGTTGGCCCATATCAACCTTCGCGCCGGACAATGCCAGTCCGGCCTGGTAATACGGGCTGGTGGAGTTTCCTGCGAAATAGGAGAAGGGGTTATCCACTTGCTGCGTAATTTGGCAATCGGCGGTAGAAGCACCCGGTGTGCAGCCATACTGCGCCAGGGTGGTGGTGGTCAATTGGTCATAGGGCTTGCCCGGATCGCCGTTGATCAGGAATACTCCCCTGTTGGCAAGGTACCCAAGCTCCAGCTTGATGCCGCCAGGCGCCGCGAATTGCACGTTCGCATTCCATTGAATGGAATATGGCGTGCGGTACGAGTCGAAGAACGACGCTTGCTGCTGGCCACCAATGTCGATCCCCGAAATGCAAGCCGCGGAACTCTTGCAGGCGGAGGTCTTGGCTTGCGGAATGTTGTATCCGCCCGGGAATGGGTTTGCGGCGGTGGGATTTGCCGCAAGGATCACGGGGTCCGAACTGTACAAAGTCGCGATCGGCAGCGTGTCCTGGTTGGTGGTGGACGGCTGGAAGTTGGTCTGGGTAGAGAAACCATCGTCGCCGCCCCCTCCGTCGGTCCCGGCTGCTTGCATCGCCGAGGGTTGGAAGACGATGCCAGCTCCCGCGCGAATCACGATCTTTGGAGTCGCATTGTAGGCCAGTCCGAAGCGTGGACCGAAATCCTTCTTTTCGACAGGCCCTTGACGGCGGCCGAACTCTGCGCCCGGACTGCCCACGATGCTCATTGCGCCAAGCAGGTTGCTGCAAGCTGGGCAGGTGACACCATCTGCAGCCGCTATCTGGGCTACTGTCTGTCCGCCCGGGTTGGGGGTGGTTGACGTTTGCAGCGGAGAGGGGGCATCCGGGTTCCAGAAGGACAGTTGGTTGTTCTGCTCTTCGCGCGGAACCTCCCAGTCATAGCGAAGGCCCATGTTCAGAGTCAGCTTGGGAGAAACCTTCCAGTCATCCTGCCCGTAGAAGGCATAGTACTGGCTGGTGGTGATGAACTTGGCATCCTCGGAGATATCTCCGCCTGAAGGTAGACCGAGCAGCATCGATGCGACCGAGAAGCCGGTCGTGTCGGAAGTCTGCGGGAATTGGCGCGTCCACGAGTCGTCCACGCTGAACGTGCCGGAGGGGTAAGCCCACTGGTAGAAGTTCAGCCGCAGTGCACGGAACTCCCCGCCCACCTTGAAACTGTGACCATGGGCGATCTTCACCAGGCTCCCATTGATGGTCTGCGCTATCGGATCTTCCTGGTATTGCTCGTAGCCCTGCGGACCCAGGTCACTGAATCCGCCATTCCCGCCGAAACCGAAATGCGGGAACATGGAGCCTTCCAAAGCCGCCTGAGAAGCGAATGCGGGATCGAATCCGAGGGTTGCCGGATTGAAGTCTCCGCCTACAGGCACGCGGTTGTAAGTCTGTTTGGAGAAGCCGTAACGAAATTCGCCCAGAAGGGTCGGCGTGAAGGTGACTGTGTTGTTGAACGTGCCGCTGAACGCGCTCGTATGGTAGGCGCCGCCGTAGCCTCCCGGCGAGGCCGCGTTGCCGTAGTCGTTAAAGGCCGAGCCGGTTTGGTGAGACTCCGAATAGCGCAGGAAGGAGTGCCACTTCTTGGTCACGTCCACATCTTCTTTCGAGTCGAAGTGCCAGTAGTCGGTTGGGACTGTGCCCGTCTGTTGGAAATTGTTGTAAGTGCCGGCATTCGGAATATCGGGCTTGGGGAAGTACCCCAGGGCCGCGGCGGTGACTTTCGAGATGCGTCCCGGGGGAATTATGTTGTAGGCCCCCGGCGAGCCAAAGGGTTGGCGCACGTAAACTCCAGCGCTGTTCTTCGCAACCGTGTCGGGATCGAACAGCATTGGCGTCGTCGAGCCATACAGACTGGTGAAGTCGCCCCCGTACCACGCGGGGTTGGGGACGGAGTAGGTGCTGGTCTGTCCGGCCTGCGCGCGCGACTCCTCGAAGTCGAAGAAGAAGAAGGCCCTGTTCCTGATGATCGGGCCCCCCACTGTGCCGCCGGTCTGGTACTGGCTCAGGTCCGGCTTTGAACCGACCGTCTGTACGCCCGGGGTACCAAAAGGAATCGCGTCCAGCGCGCCGGTCTGGGCAAACTCAAAAAAGCTGCCGTGCCACGTGTTGCCGCCGCTCTTGGTGATCAGGCTTATCACTCCACCCGAGAATCGCCCGGAGTCCGCAGGCAGCACGCTCGTCTGCACGTTCTCCTCCTGGATCGAATCTTCAACCGGCGTATAGTTTGACAGGTTGTTGCCGATATTGTTCTCCGGCAGAATGTTAGTCACTCCGTCGATCATCTGTTCGTTATTAGCGTTGCGGCTGCCCCCAATGTGCGGTATCGAGGAGTCTCCGGTCGTGTTCACTCCCGGAACCAACGTTGCAAAGTCAAAGGGATTGCGCCCGTTGTCAGGCAGTTCGAGAATGGTATCGCTTTGAATCGTCTGGCCCAGACTTGAGGTGTCAACGTCCAGGTTCTCCGTAGTAGCGCTCACCTCAACGGTTTCATTAATCGTGCCAACTTCCAGTTTGAAGTCCACCGGGCGCGTCTCTGTCACCTGCACCAGGATGTTCACTTGCTTGGCTGATCGGAAGCCCTTGGCATCCACGTTGACGTTGTAAACGCCCGGCTCGACAAACGGGATGAGGTAACGGCCACTGGAATCCGTGGTCGTGCTCCGCGTTCCGTTGGTAGTGGTCTGGACGATCGTGATGGAAGCACCCTGAACCGCCGCGCCAGTCTTGTCGGTCACCAGGCCCTGGATGGAGCCGGTGGGCGTCTGCGCCGTGGCGAAGACTCCGAGAATGGCGATTGCGATCAGGCAGACGTACGAGCGTATTTGCTTCATGCTGCCTCCTGAATTGTCGCTTTGCGCAGGCATCGCGAAACGGGGTCGGCCTGCCGTTGGGCGGCTAGTCTCCCCGTTCATGCCTGATGGTATCGATATCAGTCAATCGAATGTTTGATATCGATACCATCGACACAACACCTATACTTCTTCCTAAACACAGCTGTCAAGAAATTTTTTCGCCAAAGCGTTTCACATGCCTGGGATCGTGTGCTACAAATGAGAACGCTATCATTCATTGAGGTTTTTCATGCCCGGAAACTCGGAGATGCCCGTCCTGGTTTGCGACGCCGCCCTGGTTTACGATGTTGGAGGCAGCCATGTGTCCGCCGCGGTTTGCCTGGACAGCTCTTATCGGCTCGGCGCCGTCGTCCGTGCACCGTATCCCGCCACGCAGTCCGGCGACGCCTTCGCGGATTTCCTTCACGTTCTAGGACTTGAGGCCTCTACCGGGCTGGGCACCGTTTCGGGTGCTGAGCTGGGAATGCCGGGTCCCTTCGATTTCAGCGCGGGTGTCAGCTTGATGCGCCATAAACTGCCTTACCTTTACGGAGTGAGCCTGCGTGAGCATTTGGCGCAACGGTTCGGCTGGCAGGGCGGCCAGGTGCGCTTCCTCCACGATTCCGCAGCCTTCCTGCTCGGTGAGATCGGCGCCGGCGCGGCCTTCCACGCTCGGCGAGCGGTCGGCATCACGCTGGGAACCGGTATTGGCTCGGCCTTCGCCGTGGATGGCAGGGTTGTCACCGAAGGCGAGGGCGTCCCCCCCGGCGGAGAGATATGGAATCTCTCTTATGAAGGCGGCATCGTGGAGGATTTTGTCTCGGCTCGCGCCATCCAGCGCAACTACAAGCAGCGTACTGGCATGACGGCGGAAGTCGATGCGATCGCCTCGGCTGCTCCAGCCAATTCGGATTCGGTCGCGGCCTTTGCCGCATTCGGCCGCCACCTGGGGAGGGCGCTACGCATGACGCTATCCGCCTTTGCTCCCGATGCGGTCGTCATCGGCGGCGGCATCGCCCGCTCCTCATTCCTGTTCTTGCCCGTCGCCCAAAGCCAGTTAGACGAATTGAGTTTTCGCTTGCAGATTTCCGCGCTAAAGGATAATGCTCCTCTGGTCGGCGCGGCGGTGGCGTGGTTCAATGGTCCTGATGGCGCAATGGATCCATCTGCGCAGGCCGCGGCCGACGCCGCGCACGCTGATGCGCTGTAGTCCTCCACCGGCTTCGCCGACCCACAGAGGGATGAAACTTCGTGTGCCCCATCCATCGCGCAACTTCATCGCGCGATGGGTCGGAGACGACAAGAGCCAACCGTCGGCCCTCGGCCCTTTCCATTTTCCATTCTTGTTTCTTGCCAGAATCGCCCTTGCCGCTCTCTGCCTGGTCGCCTGCAGTGTGTGTGGGATGACCCAGAACCCGCCTGCCTGTCATGGGCCGCAGCAACTCGAAGCCGAGATTCAGGCGCATCCCACGGCAAAGAACTGGGCCGCATTAGGCGGATGGTATGGCGAGCAACATCAGTTCGCCTGCGCTGTCCCTGCCTTCCGGGCGGCGCTCGGCATCGAACCTGGATCCGCCATCCTGCATTACTATCTCGGCCTGACCCTCCACTCCTACGGGCAGTCCAGCGACGCTCTGGCCGAGATCCAGCGCTCCATCGAACTGGATCCGAACCAATTGCAACCCCGCCTCCTGCTCGGCGTTCTACTCAACAAGATGGGCCGGACTGCGGATTCTGAAGAGGCATGGGAGGCTGCCCTGCGCGTCGATCCCAGCTCCGTAATTGGGCTCGACTGGCTCGCCAAAGCGCGCATCTCTGACGGACAATATGAGGCTGCCATCGACCTATTGAGCACAGCCCCGCGCGACGAGGAACTCACGCTTGATCTGGCGGTCGCGTATTCTCAGGCCGCTCTCTTTGACAAAGCTGCGGAGACGCTCAACTCCGCGCTCGCAAAGGCTCACGGAGATTTACGCCTGAGCGCCGCGCTGGCTACGGTCTACGTTCAATCGCACCGTTACCAGGACGCAACCGATCTTCTGCGCGTAGCCCTCGACCTCCATCCACACGACGCCGCAACCGAGTTGCTCCTCCTGCGCCTTCTGGTTCTGCAGGACGATGACGCAGCCGCACGACCACTCGCCCAACGTCTCCTGGCTGCGCATCCGGGCAACTTCGACGCCCTTTATCTCTCCGGCGTTCTTGAGACCGATGCCCAGGAGTACGCCGCCGCGATCGAACATCTCCGGGCTGCGGCCGCCCTCGCTCCCAATCACTACGACACACGCTACAACCTCGGCATCGCGTTCTTCCATCAGCAACAGAACGAGGCCGCCCGCGAACAACTGGAGAAAGCGGTAGCTCTCGATCCCGCCCAGGACGAAGCACATTTTCATCTGGCCCAGGTCCTGCGCGCCCTTGGCCAATCCGAGCAGGCACAAGAGCAACTCATGCTTTTCCAGCGGCAACAACAGGCCACCATAAAACTGGCTCTGGGGCAAACCAAAGCCAGCCAGGCCGCGGAGGCACTGAAGAGTGGCAACGCGGCCCAGGCGGCCACCCTCTATCGCGAGGCCATCGACGCCCAGCCGCAGGATGCTGTGCTCCAGTACAACCTGGCCATGGCCCTCAGTTCCATCGAGGATCCAACCCCTGAAGACCTGCTCCGGGAACGGGCCGCTCTTGAAAAAGCCATACAGCTCAAACCAGGGTTCGCATCTGCGGAGAATCAGTTGGGCTATCTCGCCGCGCGCGCAGATGACACCGCGGCAGCCGAACAGCACTTCCGCAACGCGCTCGCAGCAGCGCCACGCTTTGCCGAAGCTTCAAACAACCTGGGTACCTTGCTGGGCCAACAGGGTCGCGACAGTGAGGCCGAAGTCCGATTCCGCTCCGCTGTCTCCTCAAACCCGCGCTATATCCGAGCCTGGGTTAACCTGGCTGCAACACTGGCCAGTGAATCCCGCTTTCCTGAAGCGCGCGCAGCCGCTGAGAGCGCCCTCAAAGTCGATCCTCAGGACCCCGATGCGCTTCGCCTTCTGAAGATGCTTGCCGGCTCGTCCGGCGGCAACTCTTCGCAATCAGGGCCGGTATCGGCTGGCAGCCAGTCCGCCAGTCAAGGTCCGCGCTAGCCTTACCATGCCAAACCCTCCCAACCTTCCGTGGACTCGCCGCCGTCTCCTCCAGGCAGGCTCGCTGGCCGCCGCCCCGCTGCTGGCGCCCCCGTTGCTGCGTGGCGCTCAAGTTGCCTCTGCGCCGTTGGCGCCGTTCTCCCGCTTCACTAACGTGGCCGCGCAGGCCGGCCTCACTCAGCCCATCGTGTATGGAACCCCGGGACAAGTCGTTTACATCATCGAGTCGATGGGCGGCGGCTGTGCTTTCTTTGACTATGACAATGATGGTTGGATGGACATCTTTCTGCTTGGCGGCCGCTCGCTCGACGGGACGCCACCCGGCTCCGGCAACCGGCTCTACCACAACAATCGCGACGGAACATTCTCCGACGTCACTGCCAGGGCTGGCCTCGCCGGACTTTCCGATCAGGGCTGGGCCGTCGGCGTCTGCGTGGGCGACTATAACAACGACGGCTTCGAAGACCTGTTCCTCACCTACTACGGCCATAACCGCCTCATGAGAAACAACGGCGACAGCACATTCACCGATGTCACCGCCAAATCCGGCCTTTTGCACACCGGCAATCGCTTCGGAGCCGGCTGCACCTTTCTCGACTACAACCGTGATGGCCACCTCGACCTGTTCATCGCCAACTACGTGGACTTCGATCTCGCCACCGCTCCCAAACCCAGCACCCAGGTAGCCACCTGCTCCTACCAGGGAGTCGCCGTCTACTGCGGGCCGCGCGGTCTGCCTCTCCCCACGCACGCTCTCTATCGCAACAATGGCGATGGCACATTCACCGACGTCTCCAAAGCCTCCGGCATCGATTCCATCAAGACCTCCTACGGCCTTACAGCGGTAGCCCTCGATATTGACGAGGACGGTTGGCCCGACATCTTTGTCGCCTGCGACTCCACCCCTAGCCTCCTGTTCATGAACAATCATGACGGAACATTTCGCGAAGAAGCGCTGCTGCGCGGCCTGGCCGTCTCGGGCGACGGTCAGGAGATGGCTGGCATGGGCATCGCCCCCGGCGATTACGATCTCGACGGCCACATCGATCTATTCAAGACGCACTATCAACAGCAATCCAGCGGCCTCTACCACGCAACCGGCAAAGGCGAGTTTGACGACGTGTCCACCGCTTCTGGAATCGGCGCCGAGCGACGCTTTGTCAGTTGGGGCGCGGGCATGCTGGACCTGGACAATGACGGCTGGCCCGACATCTTCTATGTCACGGGCAACGTCTATCCCGAACTCGAGCGCAGCTTTCAAAAATTTCCCGCACGCAGCCAGCCAATCCTCTTCCGCAACCTCGGCAACGGCAAGTTTGCGCAGCTCGGAGATGACGCCGGCCCCGCCATGGCTGCGCGCCATGTCAGCCGTGGATGCGCCTTCGGGGACTTCGACAACGACGGCGACCTAGACATCCTTGTGATGAACCAGAACGACCCGCCCTCGCTGCTCCGCAATGATGTCCCTTCTGGCAGGCATTGGCTCAAGGTTCGCCTCGAAGGAACAAAAAGCAACCGCAGCGCCATCGGTGCGCGCGTCCTGGTGCGCTATGGGGGCAAGGTACAAGCGCAGGAGCTCATCAGTCAGAGCAGCTACTGCTCGGCCAACGATCCGCGTCTCCACTTCGGCCTCGGTACGGCAGCAACTGCAGACATTGAAATCCACTGGCCATCCGGAATTGTCGAGTCCATCAAGTCCGTCCCGGCCAATCAACTCCTCACCGTTCGCGAGGGGTCAGGGCGGATAAAAGGCCGGCCGTTCCGATTGAGAGAATCTACCTGAACCTTGTCGGCGAGACCGGCACGCGATATCCGATCTTTGCCTGCCCCCGGAAAACTCTACCGGTTGAAAACTGGCGTTCTCTCGTCACACCTTAGTGAAAGTGGACGCCAGGGCCGAGAAATGCGACAAATAAGATCGCGCAAGGGCGGCCGCGCCGATCCATGCGGGGCTGCGGGGAATGGGTCCGGGGAGCGGTGAGGCGGGATCGGAGGCGAGTGCGACTTGGAAGTGGTCGAGCTGCGTGATTCCGAAGGATGCAACCGCAGCGGGCGCTGCGGCGATGAAAATGTTGATCCATCCCTGAGGGTTGAAAACTCCAGCGATGCAGGCGATGACTAGCGCTGACAGAAATGGGATGAGCGTGATGTGGTGCAGACAATCGAGACTCGCGCGGTCGCTCACGCCGCAGAAAGGGCGGATGGCGACGGCGAGCCACGAGAGAAAGAGCCAGTAGAGCGAGACGCTGCCAACGATTAGTAGTGCACGCCAGACCCAGGTGGGCGCAAGACCGGCGATGACGCTGGCCCAGTCGCCGAAGAGTGCTACGCCACTTTAGAACGGATAGGCCGCGGCGAAGAGCAGGTTAAAGGCGGCGAGCAAAATGAGGAAGTATAGCAATGACGGCGCGGCTTGGCGGGCCACGCGCGTGCAAGCTAAGGTGAGCAGGCCGAGGATGACGTTGGCGACGCCGCCTCCGGCGGGAATCCAGCGGCTGTAATGACCGCTCGTGGAGAAGTAGCTGGAGGTGAGCAGGACGGGCGTGCCGCCGACGGCGAGGGTGGCCAAGCGGTGGCTCAAGGCTTCGTGGGTTGTGTCGGCCAGGATGAAGGCAAGAACGCCGACAGCGATCAGCGTGAGTGCGTTGTCCCGGGGATTTGCCTGCATGTGCGCAGTATATGAGAACTTTCTGATCCAGTTTTATTCTTTAGGGAGCCCGTGTATCGTTCTGCAGGCATGCGAGCCTCGCTTTGTATCGAGTCTTCATCGGTCGGGCAGCCACGCGGGCAGGTCGCCGATGCGTACGGCTGGCAAGTCGATTAACAACTGCGTGAGATACAGTTGCGGGTCAACATCGTGGTGGCGGCAGACGCTGATCAGGCTGGCCAGGATGGCGCCCGTTCTGTGGCCAAGCGGGTTGCCGACGAACAGCTTTCCAATTCCTCCACGAACTTAGGATCCTTGCAGTCATTCGGGTCTAACTCGGTCGGCCATACACCGGTATGTCAACTTGGCGCGCGCTCCAAATGCCAAATGTGCCTTGATCATTCGGGCGTCGGCTTGCCACGAGCTGCGTACTTGGTCGTTGTCATTTACGAGCAGAACCGGGTCGAAGTCGCTGTTGGTAACCAGCACCGTCTGTATCCCATTTCCCCAGCCATTCAGACTACTGCAGATTCTTATTAGTCCCCCACCGGCCTTGCCGACCCGCAGTGCATGAGACAGCTCTTGCACATGCTAGAGTTTTTCTTGCGTCGCCGCTCCAGAGGTCGGTTTTTCCTTGGTGCGGATGAGCCCGTGCTCTAGTCGAACCCGGAACCGTTGAGCACCCTAGACTGTGCCACGGGCTGGAGGATCAGCCCTGGAGCACGATTGTTAGATTTCCTTCAACGGAGTTCCGCACCGGCGGCACGAGAGGAGCGACGATGGAAGTTCTGTACCCGCATTGCGCCGGTCTGGATGTGCATAAGGAGTCCGTGGTCGCCTGTGTTCGTCACATGGCGGACAGCAAGATTGCGACTGTAGTCAAGACCTTCAAGACGACAACCCAGAAACTGATGGTTCTTTCGAATTGGCTCTCTGCTGAAGGTGCGACGCACATCGCCATGGAAGCGACAGGCGTTTACTGGAAGCCGGTCTGGCACATCTTGTCCGACGGCGAGTTCGAGTTGATCCTTGCCAACGCGGCTCACGTGAAGAACGTGCCCGGTCGCAAGACCGATGTTAACGACGCCACGTGACTGGCCGATCTGATGGCCCATGGACTGATCCGGGCCAAGTTCGTGCCTGACGAGCCAACCCAGCAGATGCGCGATCCGCTGCGCACCCGAAAGCAGATGGTGCGTGAACGCTCCAGCCACATCCAGCGCATCCAGAAGACGCTGGAGGATGCCAACATCAAGCTGGATTCTGTGGTGACCGACATCCTGAGCCTCAGCGGTCGAAGGATCATCGAGGCCTTGATCGCCAGCCAGACCATGCCGCAAGCCTTGGCCACACTGGCACATCGGCGCATCCACGCCTCGACCGACGAGTTGGAGGAGGCCTTGCGCGGCCGGGTGACCAGGCATCATCGCTTCCTGCTCAAGCTGCACCTGGATCAGATCGACCAGGAGCTGAGCGCAAACGTCGAACCCTTTCGCGCCGCCATCGAAGTGCTGAGCACCATACCCGGGATCAGCACCCTCACGGCGGAGGTGATCGTAGCCGAGATCGGCATCGACATGAGCTGTTTTCCCACAGCCGGTCACCTGATCTCCTGGGTTGGACTCTGCCCGAAGAACGACGAAAGTGCCGGCAAACGCCGCTCCAACCGATTGAAAAATGGTGCTCCATGGCTGAGACCACGCTCATCCAATGCGCCTGGGGGCCAGTTGCACCAAAGGTAGTCATCTTCAGGCTCAGTACCACCGCTTGCGTTCAAGGCGTGGCGCCAAAAAACATCGTCCAGTCAAACATGCACCTGACACAGCGCGGGAAATGCATGTCCCAGGGGCTGGACGGTGTGCGGAGAGCAGCAAGGGAAAGACGGCAGGAACGGTTCACTTCCTTGCTCCACCATCTGAACCTCGATCTTTTTCGCGACAGCTTCTACGCGCTTGAGCGCGAAGCTGCACCTTGTGGCCCTCGAATCACGAATTCGGGTTGTTGTTGAACATGTTGTCGCTGCTGGTATTTCCCGAAAAGTCCTTGCCATTTCCGCCAAGGAAATTGCCCACAACGTTGGCTGGGTCGTCGAAAGATATGCCGACTCCGTTACCGGTAATGATGTTTCCGCCTACGAGTGTGTTGGGTCCCAATTCCAGACCAGATGCGAATCCCGAGATGGTGTTCCCCGAGACCACGCTGTTGCCAGCAACGGTAATTCCTTCGGGATCCGTTTTGAGTGCGGCGACGATCCCGAAGCCGAGTACGTTCGCGCTGACCAAACCGCCCACGCCGACAGTTATTGCATCGAAATTGTTCCCGAGTATCAATTGCTGAACTGTGCAATCGCTGCAGCTCTTGAGAAAGATGGCGGCCTCCCACCCGGTGATCGATCCATTGCGAACCGAATTCCCCGCGTGAATTATACCCTCATCCCAAATGGTAAAACCCCCGGATCCTGATTCGGTAATTGAAAAGCCGCCGAGGTCGAGCGTAACGCCGCTCGCCTGAATGAGGATTGCGTTCAAAGACCCAGGGACAGTCAGGTTGCTGCTCAACCGGTAGCTTCCCGGCTGGGTAATCTGATACGGATGCCCCCCGCTGGCCGCGATCGTCACCTCATTGACAAGGGTGGCCCCATCCAGACTGGTTGCGGCCTGCGCGCTCACGCACATGAAAAGCAGGGTTGTAACACCCCATAGAGCTGTAATGATTCTTGACATGGCAATTCTCCTCCCATGCAATTGCCGTTCATGTAGGTTCCAGAAGAGCCATGCGCCGGACTCTTCGCCGTGCTACTTTGCGGGCCGCGCCGGCGCCGGCATTTGCGGACTAGAAAAGGGCGACGACGCTCGAATTCGCCAGGTTGATGGGGAGAACGACATGTTGCGATAAATCGACCGCCACGCCGATGTAGGGAGCGGTCGGATTGGCAGCCGAGAACATGAACCCGGTTCCAGTGCTGGTGCCGTAGAATCCGCTCAGACCTACCAAGTAGCCGGCCGGCACTGTATATGGGCTTCCACCGGCTGCCGTAAGCCGGGCCGGCGTCAGGAATGCCACATTGAGTGTGTTGATGGTGCCCCCTCCATAGCCGCCGTTCGTGTCTGTAATGCCATCTATCTCCAATAAGTTCCCGTCCAATTGAGGCGATAGCGGGCCGAACGACCCCAGGACCGTGTGATTCGGAAATGTTTCCGCGAGCGTGCCGCCGGTGGTCAGTACCTGGCTTGAGTAACTCACTACCGAGCCGGTCTCGTCCATTGCAGTGAGGAATAGGAAGTCGTTCGCGGCGTTGCCTGTGGGCGAAGCCAGGAAAGTGGTGTCAAGAGTGCCCGAATACGGACCGCCGACCGCTGCGCCGCTGGTGGAGGAGACGCCCTTCGGTACGCTGAATACCGACGTGGTGATGCCGCCCGCGGATTCCGAGTGATTCTGATACAACAACAACGAATCGTTTGAGCCGATAAGGCTCGAGCCTGAGGTTGCCGTCAGAGCGGGAAGGGTCACGAGCATTTGCGCGGGAGGGGTAGCAGCCAATGGCTCCTGGTAGATTGCGGAAGTCGAACTGCCCGACGGGGTCCCGATGAAGTAGAGGTTGTTAGCGTCGGTCGCGCAGCTGCTGGCGGTGCCCGGGAAGAATTGCTGCGGGGTGCCTCCGGATGCGGTGATCTGATACGCCGCAGCCCCCGAGGCGGTAGCCACGCTCAGGAGCAGACGGCTGCCGCCCTCGAAATTCACATTGCTTATCGCGCTTGTGTCCACACACGGTACTCCAAGGCCCACATTGCTCAGCAACGTGGTGGAACTGGTAAAAGTGGCGTCCGAGAAGAAGAGGTAGTTTGAGGTGGAAGCATCCCACAATACGATGCCGCCCAATTGGCCGCTGGTTTGATAGAGTGCCGTGAAACCTACATCGTTGATAAGAGCGGACAAGAGCGTGCTGGCGCCCGGAATATTCAGCGTTAGCGGGGTATCAGTCGGTCCATCTGTGTAATGCGCGAGTTCGTAGGTACCGGGGTTCGCCCCACAGTATCCGACTGTTCCCGGCTGGGCGCCCGAGGTGCCCGGAGTAACATACATCACAACAGCCAGAGAACTTGGCGTGGCCAAATCGCCCTCAACCTGACCAAAGGAGCAAATGTGCTCCGATGGCGGCACGGACAAGTTGCTAATCTGCACCGGTACGGGAGGTGTGGACGCGTCAGTAAGGTCCAGGCCGTAGACGTGGGTATTTCCGTCTGAACCCACAGCGGCATACATGATCAAAG
>Ga0302319_10015973_pt1 | contig 13864 bp, 8 predicted proteins | sample Bog_T0_2_FD_203319 | JGI IMG/M metagenome (GOLD analysis project Ga0302319, IMG submission 203319) | Peat permafrost microbial communities from Stordalen Mire near Abisko, Sweden - Bog_T0_2 | ecosystem: Environmental > Terrestrial > Soil > Wetlands > Peat | place: Sweden: Abisko, Stordalen Mire...
GCATTAAGGCCGTTGGCAGGGAGGACGCTGCTGAGAAAGCTGTCGCCGTCCCCCGGAGCGATAACGATGGAGCAAGATTTTGCGGAGAGGCCAGCCAGGGCGTCGACGCCACCGGCCCCGGTCCAGGTGATGCCAATGGCGAGTTCCGCGGTGCCGAGTTCGAGGCGCGTGCCCGTGGCGCTGCCGAAGACGAAGGCGGGACCGGAGGAGCCCGCGGGTGGGACATAGTCGACCAGCAATTTGGCGTTGCCGCCGGTGAGTGCGCCGTCGCCGAGCATGGAATGGAAGCCCTTGGTATCGAGGAGCAGCGCGGGCAGGTCGCCTTCGGCGGTGAAGGTGAGCTTCCACTGTCCCTGGGTGGCGGTCTGGTTGAATGTGCCGGTGAAGCCGATGAGCAGGCCGGCGGCGGCTCCGGAGTGGAGCAGCGAGGAGGCGCGAAAATCGATGCGAAGCTCGGTGGTGGCGTCGCGGTATGGGACCAGGCTGAAGGTGGGGAAGAAGGTGGTGTAGTAGTCGTCAGGCGGGTCGGTGGGCAGGTCGATAACGCCGCTGTCTGCGCCGTCCGTGGGGGGCTCGTCATCGGTCGGCGTCTCGTCGGTGGGCTGGCCACTGTCGCCGTCGACGAAGTCGGACTTTGGGGGAACGGGGTTGCCGGTGGGCAGGGTTTCCGCGGGAATGCCGATGGCGCTGGCGAGGCTCGCGAGATAGGGAAAGATGCGGCTGGCGGAGAGCTGCGCGTCGGCGCCGGTCTGCATGCCATTAGGGAGGTACCAGGTGAGGAGGGTGTCGGCGGGGTTTGAAGCGAGGTCGCCTATGCGGGAGAATTCGAACTCATCGAGCAGGTAGGCGTTGCGCAGTGTGGTATCGCCCTGAACGACACCTGGATTGAGCGGAATGGCCTCGCGGCGATTGATGAGGGTGAGGAAAGCGAGGACGGAGAAGACGGTTTCGTGGTTGCGGCGGAGCCATGAGGCGAGCAGAAGGGCGGCGATATCTTCGGCGAGGTTGGCGGCGACTGCAGCGAGGTTGGGGTCGTTGGCGATCTGCTCGAAGCCGTTGACCAGGGCATCGACTTGCTGTGCGAGGGACAGCACTTTCTGAAGCCCGGCCCACGAGTCGAGCGTGGATAGATCGACCGAAGAGAGCTGTGTGCTGAGGGTGGAGACGCCATTGAGTGTCGCGACCAGACCCGGGTCGGAGGAGACGGCAGGAGTATGCCCCAAGGATGCGAACAGAGCCTGGCGCGCCCTGTCGTCCTTCGCGGCTGCTTCAAGCGGCGTTATGAAATCGACCAATAACGCCAGTACGCTTTCGGCAAGGCTCTGGCCCATGTCGGGTATAGTACAAGAGGTCGGTTATCACGTCGAGAAAAAGAGAGGCCTTTTCGTGCCATCTAAACTCCTGGACCGTCTGAATGAGTTTTACGATGAGACCCCTGCCGCTACGGTGATGCAGGTGGGAGCCAATCCGACCGCCACGCTGCACTGGCCCACTGGAACCCCTACGTGGGGCGGGGCGATGCACCCTGTACAGAGTGTTGTGATCCATGAGACGACCGGGTATCCGAGCTACTACGCGAGCGACTCCTTCGTGAAACGGTACACGGTGATAACGGCCGTCCGCGACTCTACCGGGCCGCATTTTTACGTGGATGGAAATGGCACTGCGCATCGCCTGATCGACATATCTCCGCCGCTGCTGGTGTGGCACGCGACTTATCTGAACCTGATGTCTATCGGGATTGAGAACGGGGACCTTGGGGACAATCTGAAGCTTGGTCCGGACGCTGTGGTTTCCGGTTCGCCCGCTGAACAGGCCACTGCGCGAGCCCGTTGGCGCGCACTTTCGACAAACGCTCAGGATCTGAACAACATGAAGGGCCAAATGCTGCTGCACCCGGGCATGGGGGTAAACAGCGGTCCGGCGGAAGGTGTGCTGATCTGGTTTGGAACCGCGCAATACGACGGTCCACAGGACGCCGCGCATACGGGCTCGCCGTTTCGCCGCATGCTCTTCACCGAGCGAAACTACCGAAGCCTTGTGCTGCTGTGCCGGTATCTGGCCGAGCAACTCGGGCTTCCCCGGAACTTCCCCATTTTCCCCTGGGAAGCGATGGATCAGAACATCACCTCCGTGGATAAGTTCCGGAAGATCGTTCTGGCCGATGAGCGCTCGGATTACATTGCCCTGGCGGCGGGAACGACTACTGCCGACCTGACAGCGAATGCCCCGACACTGGCTACGTGGTACACGCAGCAGATTCACGCTGCTGACGGCACCTTCAAGCAGCACAATATGGCGTGGCGGAAGATGCTTGACAACAGTGTGAATGCGGCGGGGCAGGGCGGATATCGCGGATTTCACGGGCACGGATTTGCCGGCGACATCTATCACTACGATAATCACAGCTTGTGCCCCGGGCCGTTCTTCGACTGGCACCGGTTTTCGCGGGAAGTGTGGGACTGGTGGTGGTGGCCCTTCGACTACGAGGCGGTGCCGGCGGTTCCGACGCCGACCGTGCAGCTTTCGACCTCACAGCGGGACTATCGCAAGGCGCGGGCCACGACACCGCTGCGCGAATACTATTACGACGCCGACGGTGAGCCGTCCGACTACACTGCCGCGAGGGTGGCCGGCGACACCGTCTCCTTTGGTGGGAACGCGTTCACGGCTACCAACCAGACGCCCGTCTTCGCGATGGCCAATGGCGTTATGGTGGCCGCCTGTATTCCGAGCGTAGTCCCCATGGCCCCGACAGCGCAGCCGGGCTTTGCGCTGGTGCGGCACGAGGTGTTTTATCAAACCGCGGCGAACCGAATCGACTACGACACGGATCCGACGGTCTTCTATACGCTGACGCACTTTATCGACAACCCTCAACGGGACCTCACCAATGCTTCTGACAATAATCCGGACTGGCTCAATCGCTTCCTGGTGCGGCTGACGGAGTCGGAGCTTGCGGTCACGCTGCATACGGATCGAGTCGTCTCTATGGCTGCAAATCCCGCTCAGATTGACCTGGCGCTGCAGCATGCGTGGGCGCGGATCCCGAGTGGGCTCCAGAGGCGGACGCTGGGGGATGAGATCTCCAGTGACGCGGCAGACTATCGCCTGATCGCGACTGACCTTAGCCAGGGAAATGTGGCGCTATTTCCGCTGGAGCTACGTCCGGGGACGACGCCGGTACGGGTTATCCTGGGAGATTTTCTGGGCTTTCCCGGGGCGATGGGGGGTGGTCAGACGGGTGTGATGGTCGACGTCTTTTCGGTCGGTCCGCTTATTCAACCTTTTTCCATGGGACCTTCGACACTGCCGGCCGCTCGACAGGCGGCGTCGCCGCTGACGCAAACGGACTGGTGGAATCAGGTGTGCGGCTTTCTTGCGCTCGAACAGGATTCGACCAAGCAGCTGCCCTTCGATGGCGTGGTGTACCACTACGATGTGGTCGATTTTCTCGCCTGGATCAACAACATTACGTGGAACTCGGAGTGGCCGAAGTACCAGATCGTCGACGTAGTACATACGGGCGCGCCGCCACGGCCGAAGTCTCGGAAGTAGTGATTTGCCCGGTTATTTCTGAGCCAGTCGTAATGTCAGTCTTCGACCAAATCCAAGGAGGCTGTGGATGCGGAAGAAGCGGTTGAGTGTAGAGCAAGAGTGGGCCATGGATATCGCAAGATCCGCGTACTGTTGAACCGCGAAGGCTGGGATGTCGGCAAGTAATTGGTGTACCGGCTATACACGGAAGAAGGTCTTTCCCTGAAGTGGATGAAGCCGGCGGGCAAGCGCAAAGTTGCACGACACCGCGAAGAGCGGTTCAAGCCGACCGCGCCCAATAAGGCCTGGAGCATGGACTTGATCAATTGCAGGATGGCACCAGGTTCCGCTCACTGACCATCGTCGATGTGTACACGCGAGAGGCAGTAGGAATAGAAGTTGGATAGAGCATGACCTAGTCGCAATTCAGGCGAAACTTGGATTCAGGCTAGATGAGTGATGAACCTGGAGACGTTTGGCGGCTCCTCAGAACGTCATGCGCCCTTTATGCAATCGACTGCGCGTGTTGTCGGAGTTCGGAGACCGCGGTGGACTCCCATAAAGTGGCTTTCCGCAGAGTGCCGGCGATCAGCAGGTCCGTGTGAGTAACTTTGCCGATACCAAGGGAGCGGCCACAATCGTCAGTGGGCAGGCCAAGTTCAATTCACCGTTGCAGAGTGTGCCGACACCGAGAAGAGGCCGGAGAAAAGGGTGCGTTCGGTGCAGATTGTCCACGCCCGGACCGGTACAGTTCACTATCGATCACGCCGCACCTCAGTCCATTTTCGCGTGGTGCGAGGAACGCGGGTCTAAGGCAAGAAGAATGCGGTCAACACACTCTTCCGCGCTGAGGACAACTGTTTCCAGGCGTATATCTGGCGCTTCCGGGGCTTCATATTTGCTGTCGATACCGGTGAAATTCGCCAATTCTCCGCGGCGGGCTTTGGCGTACAGTCCCTTGGGGTCGCGCCTCTCGCATTCTTCGAGTGGCGCGTCGACGAAAATTTCCAGAAATTCTCCCGCATCAAAGCGCGACCGGGCGACTTCCCGCTCGGCACGGTACGGGCTGATGAACGAGACGATCACTACGAGCCCGGCATCCACAAGCAACTTTGAAACCTCAGTCACGCGGCGAATATTTTCAACCCGGTCGGCCTCGGAGAAACCGAGGTCTCTGTTCAGCCCGTGGCGAATGTTGTCGCCATCGAGCACATACGTGTGTCTTCCACTGGCGAACAATCGCTTTTCGAGGAGGTTGGCAATGGTGGATTTGCCGGAAGCTGAGAGCCCCGTCAACCAAAGGCAAACGGGCTTCTGGAGCTTTTGCCATGCGCGGGCCTGCTTGTCGATGTCCATCGTCTGCCAACTGATGTTTGCAGCCCTGCGCAGGGCGAAGTTGATCGTCCCGGCACCGACAGTTTGATTCGTGAATCGGTCCACGAGAATGAAACTGCCGAGGCGCCTGCATCGGTCGTACGCTTCAAAGGGCACGGCGCGGTCGAGAGAGAGATTGACGACCCCGATATCGTTCAATTCAAGCGAGCGTTTCGCCAGATGCGTTCCGAGCCTCACATCGACCTGGAACTTGATTGCTGTAATGGCCGCAACGGCCTGGCAGGTATGAAGATGGAACAAGTACGATCGTCCCGCGACCAGCTCCTGTTGAGAGAGACATAGCACCCTGGCTTCAAACTGGTCGCAAGCCTCTGCGGGATCGGAAGCGGATGCGATCACATCACCACGGGTGACGTCGATCTCATCTTCCAGGCAAATCGTAATGGCATCACCTGCCGAAGCCGTATGCTTTGTCTCTTGCAACGTAACAATGGATCGAACGGTGCTCTCGACTCCACTCGGTACTACTCGCACGCGATCGCCGGCTCGCACTGTTCCGCTGGCAATGCGTCCACAATAGCCGCGAAAATCCTGATCAGGCCGGTTTACCCATTGCACCGGCATGCGAAACTTCAGATCTGCTGCGACGCGAGTCACGTCGATTTCTTCCAGATAGCTCAGCAGGCTGGGCCCCGTGTACCAGGAGGAGGCCGAGCTGCGCTCCGCGATGTTATCTCCTTTCAGGGCCGAGACGGGGATCGGCTGAAAGGACTCGAACCCAAGAGCGCTCACAAGCGGCTGGAACGCTTCGACAATTTGTGAGAAAACGGTACCCTCCCAGCCCACCAAGTCCATTTTGTTCACCACCATCACCAGATGGCGGATTCCCAGCAACGCGACGATTCTCGCATGACGATGAGTTTGCGTTTGCAGTCCCTTGCTCGCATTGACTACTAGCACGGCGAGTTGCGAGGTGGAGGCCCCGGTGGCCATGTTGTGCGTGTACTGTTCGTGGCCGGGTGCATCGGCCACCACGAATCGCCGCTTTGGGGTGGCAAAGAAGCGGTAGGCAACATCAATCGCAATGCTCTGTTCTCGTTCTGCCTGCCGGCCGTCGACCGGCAGCGCCAGGTCCATAGTCTCGTGCTGAGTGCCGGGGTGTGTGGAGTCCTGCGCCAGCGGCGAAAGTTGATCTTGGAACACCTGCTTCGACTCCCACAATAGTCTGCCAATCAGCGTCGATTTGCCATCGTCGAGGCTGCCGCAAGTAATGAAGCGCAGTGTCTCGCGCATCAGAAATAACCTTCTTTCTTCTTTGGTTCCATGAAAGCGGTCTGGTCGAAATGAATCAGCCGGCCCTCTCGCTCCGATGTCCGCGCATTTTGAGTCTCATGAATAATCTCGCTCACTTTAGTGGCGGTACTATCGATCGCAGCGCTCAGAGGGTAACATCCAAGGGTCCTGAAGCGAACCATGCGCATCTCGGGCGTCTCCCCCGGATTGAGCGGGAATCTGTCATCATCGACCATGATCCATTGACCGGAGCGCGTGACCACCGGTCTTGGGGCGGCGAAGTACAGCGGCACCACCGGGATATTTTCCAGGCCGATATATTGCCAGATATCGAGCTCGGTCCAATTGGAAAGCGGAAAGACCCGGATGGTCTCACCCGGATGGATTCGTGCGTTGTATAAGTTCCACAGCTCGGGCCTTTGCAGCTTCGGATCCTGCCTGTGACCAGCGGAGCGAAAGGAAAATATCCTGTCCTTCGCACGCGACTTCTCCTCATCCCGCCTGGCGCCGCCCAGAATCATGTCGAATCCCCGCGTATCGAGAGCCTCTTTCAGTGCCTCTGTTTTCATCATGGTGGTGTAGCGTTCGGAATCGTAAGTGAATGGGCTCACACCCTCGGCAAGTCGCTTCTGATTCGTATGCACGAGCAGTTGAATGCCGGATTCGGCGGCGATCCGATCGCGGAATGCGATCATCTCTCGGAATTTCCAAGTGGTGTCGATGTGCAGCAGAGGGAACGGAGGCGCGGCTGGCCGGAACGCCTTTCGCGCCAAATGCAACATGACCGAGGAATCCTTGCCGATCGAATACATCATCACCGGCTGATTCGCCAGGGCAATAGCCTCCCAGATGATTTCGATGGATTCCGCTTCGAGATTGGCAAGATCATTGCTCATTGCGTCCACCTTTATATCAGACAGATAAAGATTCGCGGCTTCGGTTCACTAAACTTCGACCGCATAAATATCTGACGGCCCAAGCGATAATCTGAAATATTGACCGCTTTGCAATTTTCGGCGCCCTTGAAAACCCTCCGCAGTTTCTCTTCTCAGAATTCTATGAAGTTCTGGTTGCTGATGGTCAGCTGATGACAATTCAGATTCGGCGTCAGGTCCGTCATGTTCCGGAGCTGGCGTTGTTAAATCCAGACAGCGCTGAAATCGGTCTCGGTCACTCCATTTTTACGAGTAGCCCTCGCGACCGCGCCGACTCGAGCATCTTTCGGAAGATAAGCACTGCGAGGATGAGATAAATCAGGTCAAGCGCGAGACCCCAGACGAAGTCGGCGATCGAAAACCCCTCCCCGGCCAGGACGTGCCGCATTCCTTCGAAGGAGTGAGTTGTGGGCAGAATCAGGGCTAGTGGACGCAGGAACGCCGGCAGCGCTTTCAGGGGGTAAAACACGCAGGAAAAGGGCATTAGCAGGCCGGCAAAGCTCCAGGCGAGGACCTGCAGTTTGGTTGTGTAACGGAAAATGAGACCGGTAACCACAACGCCGATCGCCAAGCCGAAGAACATCAGGTTTGCGATGAAGGGAAGGAACGAGATCAGCACGGGAAAGATATTGAAGCGGTAACAAACGAGGGCAATGAGGGATTCCGCCGTCAATCCAATAAGTGCCTTGATAAGGTTCACGGAAATCAGGCCTACGGCATAGTCCATGACGCTGAGCGGTGACGCAAAGAGGTTGACGATGTTCCGCGACCAGAACTCTTCCAGAAATCCCTGCGCCATGTCGCGCTGAAAACCGTTGAAAAAGCCCCATAGGATGACCGCTCCAAGCAGGTCGGTGATGATTCCTGGCTGCAGGCCGTCTCGGCCGAAGAGGTAGGTGGTGAAAAAGCCCCACACCACAATATTGACCACCGGCCAATACACCATGTTGATGAGGTGATTGGCGTTGTGGCGTATTTCATATAAGTGCCGCAGGATTACGGCCTCGATTCTATTTCGCCGCATTTGTCTGTTGCCTCGCGATGTGGATGAAGACTTCTTCGAGGGCGGGCGCGTCGCGATGCTCTTTCAGGATTTGTCGTGTAACTTCGATTGGAGAGCCACTTGCGATCACTCGGCCATGGCTGAGAAAGATCAGCCGGCTGCACATCCGCTGCACTTCGCGCATGTTGTGCGAGGTGTAAAGGACCGTTGTTCCGCGGCGCTGCTGCAGATCCAGCAGGATCTCTCTAACCTCGAGCGCGATCAGCGGGTCCAGATAGGCTGTGGGCTCATCGAGCAAAAGGAGCTCAGGATTGTTGAGGAACGCCTTACACAGGCCGACGCGCGTGACCTCGCCGGAAGACAGCCGCGCGACCGGTTTATTCTCCAGCTTTCTGATGGCAAATTGATCGAGTAACTCGTTAATTTTCACGGTAGGATCGCGGACGTCATATATCCGCGCGAAAACGGAAAGATTTTCACGTACTGTCAGGCGAGATGGAAATGCCATGTAGGGAGAGGTGAAATTAAGCCGCTGGAGGATGTGCTCGCGTTCCTGGCCGATTTTCCTGCCGAACAGGGAAAGGCTCCCGGAACTGGGGCTGATCAGCCCCAGTAGCATGTGCACGATCGTTGTCTTTCCAGCTCCATTCGGGCCTACAAGACCCACGATCTCGCCTTTATTAATGGAGAAAGAAACGTCGTCCACGGCCATGAATTCTCGGAATCTCTTTGTCAAATGGCTTACTTTGACTAACATGGATCACCGTGCGCTAAAAGCGAACCGGCGCGTACTCGAACCGGTGATTTCATGGCCCTTTCCAGCCACAAAATGGGCGGAGTTCGAGGTTGGCTGCTGTCATTTCTCAAGAGTATCGTTCGTCTCATGAAGGGCACAGTTCACCAAGTTTTCTCGCGAATTACCTGCACGACCAGGGCAATCGCATTTGGATTCTTTTGACCTTCCAAGAGTTCACATTAACGCGTAATTGACTCAAAGAATACGAATTCTTGACGCGCTGGAGGCAACTTTTCTCTCCGCAACACATGACGTGATGGCGAAATCCGCCCGATGCCAGCCAACTTTGGCTACCTGAACAGGTACCTGAAAACCTGAAACTCCGAATGCGATCGCCCAGCTTGCACGACAGGCAGTCGCTTTTCGTCAACTTTCTCATGGTAATATGACTCGAACCAAATTCACCCGCGATAACAACTCAAATCAAGGAGATGCAAATGAAAGCTGGATTTCAGTCATTGCCAGAGGCAGAAGTGGCCCAAGGCGTCTCATTCCCACGCGTCTGCATCGCTACGTGGGAGATCGAAGGACCCTCGCGCAACGCAGGCATCGGAACCGCGTACACGAGTCTGGCAGACGCCTTGCGGCGCGCCAACTTCGATGTCACCGTCCTCTTTCTATTGGGCTGCCACCCAACCGACGGAAACATCAGCGAGTGGGTTCACCACTACCGGACGGAGAAAGGCATCAATTTAATTCCTTTGCCGATGCCGCACGACCCCCGCATCCATGCCGCTTGGGCCTCGAGCGTTTCTTATCACACGTATGTCTGGTTGAAAGAGCATCAGCGCGACTTTGACATCATCCACTTCCCGGAGTGCCAGGGTCTGGGCTTCTACAGCCTGCTTGCAAAACGTCAGGGATTGGCATTTTCCAAGACCACTTTTGTCGTGGGGACCCATGGTCCGACGCTCTGGGTGAAAGAGGGAAGTCAGGACTATCTCCGCAATCTGGGCGAACTCGAAATTGACCATATGGAGCGTACGAGTGTGGCTGCCGCCGATATCGTGGTGAGCCCGAGTCAATATCTTCTGGATTGGATGGAACGGAATGGTTGGGAGCTTCCGCAGCGAACTTATGTTGCACCATATATTCGCCCTTACGGCGCCATGTTCACCAACCCGGCGGCGCCGAAAGAAAAGCGCAATATCAGGGAAATCGTCTTTTTCGGAAGGCTAGAGCTACGTAAAGGATTGCAGCTCTTCTGTGATGCAATAGATTCCCTCTGCGCCAATGGAGCCAACCCGGATTTTGAAGTTTCCTTCCTGGGAAAAGAGACCCAGATGTACGGCCGCTCGAGCATCGGTTACATCAGCGACCGGTCGAAGAAATGGACGGTGCCGTGGCGCTTGATTTCCAACAAATACCAAGCCGGAGCTATCGAATACCTGCGCGGAGACGGGCGCCTGGCCGTGATCTCTTCTCTCGCGGATAATTTCCCCAATACTGTTCTGGAATGTGTGGGGGCCGGCGTTCCGTTCTTGGCCAGCCTCGTGGGAGGAATTCCGGAAATCATCGCTCCTGAAGACAGAGAGGAGGTCTGCTTTGAGCCGAGGCCGGAAGTCCTCGCAGAACGCATTCGAAATTCGGTCGAAAAAGGCGCCTTCTCAGCTCGCCCCTCGATCGCCTTTTCCGATAACGAAAAGCGTTGGGTGAGTTGGCACGCAGACCTCCCTAATCAGACGAAGGAGCAGCAGTTCCCTCACAACGGATTCAAGGCGGAGGCGAAATCCGGTTTGCCACTGGTGAGCGTGTGCTTCCCTTACACCAGTCAAGAGAAACATATTGCAGCCACAATGGCCTCGCTCAAACAGCAGGACTACCCTCAATTCGAGATTATTCTCGTCGAGTGCGGCAGCGAGGCTTCGTCCGAGACGAGTTCGGTCGTCAGCGCTCCTGACTTCAAATCCGGCACGATAAGGAAGATTCATCAGCAGAGCCGGGAAATTGGTGCGGGAAGAAACACTGCGGCCCTTGAGGCAAAGGGCGAGTACCTGTTTTTTGTCGACGACCACACCCTGCTCTTGCCGTCGACAGCGCTGCTGGCTTTTGTGCAAGTTGCGCAAAAGGTCGACGCCCCGATCGTCACCTCATCGATCAGCTTTTACATTGGCTCTGCCGAGGGATCGTTGGAAGACAGGATGGAGCATTCGCGGCGCCCGTTTCTGGGTGGAGATATCTCTACCGGCGCGTTTGTCAATTGCTTCGGAAGCACGAATGCGTTGATGAGACGTGACGTTTTCGACGCGGTGGGCGGTTTTAGCAATGAATCGATCTCGAGTCTGGACGACTGGGAATTCTTTGCCAAGGCGTCCCTCCAGGGATTCCAGATCGAAGCAATCCCGGATGTCTTTGTCTGGTACCGGGAAGACTTGGAGCAGGAGAGCCTGGTGCACTCGATCGCCAACGCCATTCGCAGCGTTCGGCCCTACACGGCGCCCGACCGCAAAGTTGCGCCGCGAATCGAGCAGGCGATTTCGAGAGCCTTGCTCTTTGGCCAGGGGTTGAAGTTTGAGAACGATGCGCTCCTCGGTACGCCGCTCTCTCGAGGAGAGCAGGGCCCCGCGGTTACCGGATGAAATTTAGCGGGGGAGACTGAAGAATGCGGGGCCCGCGTTCGCCGAGCTCCCGATGTTTGAAAGCTGCACCGGCCCACCCCAGCCCTGCCTAAGGGATGGGGTCGGCCTTCCGGCGTCACCCTTCCGCTCCCCAGAAGGGGTCCAGGAGATCCGGCCGAAGGAAAATGATCTCTCAACCGCCCGCGGAGCTCTGGAGCTCCCATTGACTCAAGACGGGGCAGTTCTGCACGCTCAAATACTGCGAAAGGGGTCGCCTAATATGCCATTGTCACGCGCTGTAGCGGTTCTGGGAATGCATAGGACGGGAACGAGCGTGCTAGCGCGCGGACTCGAGTCTTTGGGTGTCTCCCTGGGTGACGATTTCCTTGACACAAAACCCGACAACCCTACCGGCTATTGGGAAGATAGAAACATCGTGGGCTTCAACGAGCGTGTTCTTGAGGTCTTCGGCCTGAAGTGGGAGAGCGTGGCTTACATCGAAGATGCGCAATGGGAGCAACCAGAACTAGAAGCGATTCGTGCGGATGCTGTTGAGTATATCCGGGAGAAATTCGGCGCCTGCCCACTTTGGGGATTCAAGGATCCTCGCACGGTCCGCCTCCTACCATTTTGGGCTTCAGTATTCCCCCTTATAAAAGTGGAGGAGAGTTACCTAGTCGTAATTCGGAATCCACTGAGCGTAGCCAGTTCACTGCTCGAGCGCCAGGGGATGGACGCTGCGACCTCACACAGCCTCTGGTTGCTCTACATGGTTCCCTATTTGGGCCGGATCGCGAACAAACCCTTTGTCATCACGGATTATGACTTGTTTATGGCAGAACCCCTGAGACAGCTCGAACGTATAACGCAAACTCTAGACCTGCCGCGGGCGGAAGAAACGGATGCACGAGTCGAAGACTTTGTCGCCAACTTTATCGATCCTGGCCTGCGCCATACACAGTTCGGCAGGCACGACTTTGACCTGATTCCACATCTGAGCCTATTAGTGCAGAAAGCCTATCTGGCTCTCCGCCAAATGGCTGTGGAGCAGAGCGGATCTGACCGCTTCCGGTTTTGGCCGGAGTGGGAGCAGATCATGAGCTCAACCCGTGACTTGTTCAGGGTGGACGTGCAGACGGGAGTGCAAGAGAAGCCGGACAGGTAACCATTGGCCGCTGCTGACCTTGATACCTATGCTAGTGTGGCGTCTCACGCAAGTCGTCTTTTTTTGAGCGCGGTCTGAGCGCGGATGACCTTTTCCACAATGTCATTCGCTTTGGCGGTCCAGATGAAGGGCTTTGGATTTTGATGATGGCCGTCGATATCTTCTTCGATGGCTATGATCAGTTGTTCGAGATCCTGAAAGACGCCGCGCCGCAAGCGGTTATTGGTGGTGTCGCGGAAGAAGCGTTCCACCATGTTGAGCCATGAAGCCGAGGTGGGCGTGAAGCGCACGTGGAATCTGTTATGTTTGCCGAGCCAGCGTCGCACTCGCTCATGTTTGCGGGTCGAGTAGTTATCGCAGATCAGGTAAATTTCTTTGTCTGCGGGGACAGTCCGATCAATCATGCGCAGTAACTTCAGCCACTCCTGATGGCGATGCTTCTGCCGGCATAGTGCATACACGTCGTCATTGGCGGTGTTGAGCGCGGCGAACAAAGTGGTCGTACGGTTGCGTTTGTCGACATGGGTCATTGTGCTGCAGCGAAACGCCCATTGCGGCTCGTGAAGAGAAGGAATAGTGCTCGAACCAGATGCGAATGCAGTGTTCCAGTCGGATTGCAGGCGATCCGGACCTTATCTCGAATTTCGCGGTCAGTCCGGCTAGCGGTGACACACCAAGTATTATGCGTTGGGCATGCCATATTGCAGAGAATCACGAGCCAAGCGCACTTGAAGGCCGCTCAGGTGGAACGCGCCCGTATGGACAGCGCTGGTCGGCGCCGGTAGAACTATCATTCGTTCGAGGCTCTCTCGCTATCAAGCTAATGACCCAGGAATGGAAGCCAATTCGACCCACCGGGAAAAGGACTTCATGAAGATGCGAATGGTTCTCAAGCATGTTGGCGTCGCTGCGCTGGTCGCCGTTGCCCATTTGGGGATCTTCCTTGCGCTTTCTGCTGTAGTGGCAGGCGCCACAACTCCATCCGGTCCCGAAAAAGTCGTTTCCGGTTTGATGTCCTCCTGGAATGCGAAGGACGCACGTGCATTTGCGTCCGAATTTACCGAGAGCGCAACGTTTGTCAATGTCAATGGGACTATTTGGATCGGCAACAAAGAAATCGAGAAGCGGCTTGCCAACACTGAGGCATTCAAGACAAGCCATGCAGAGATCAAGCCCGAAAGCCTTCGGTTTCTTCGGCGGGATCTTGCCCTTGTACATGCGGCCTGGACGATCACCGGGGAT
>Ga0302319_10015975_pt1 | contig 13863 bp, 8 predicted proteins | sample Bog_T0_2_FD_203319 | JGI IMG/M metagenome (GOLD analysis project Ga0302319, IMG submission 203319) | Peat permafrost microbial communities from Stordalen Mire near Abisko, Sweden - Bog_T0_2 | ecosystem: Environmental > Terrestrial > Soil > Wetlands > Peat | place: Sweden: Abisko, Stordalen Mire...
CCATCCCCAGCTCCGGTCGGGCTTCGCCCTCCCTACGCTGGGGATGGACAAAGAACAAACAAAAACATAACCTCAACCATGTCCCAAGACTAACTCATGGACTGGACCAGAAAAGTGAACCCGGTCAGAGGGTTGCGGGGACGAGGTATTCTTCGATGGTGATGGCGTCGTCGTAGTCGCGCTCGCCATCGAGGAATTGCTGGAGCCGGGTCATGGCGTGATCGACGATCTCGCGTTGGGCCTCTTCCTCGGTGGCGAAGACGATGTATTTGTCCTCGCCGTCGGTCACCACTGGGATAGAGCCCTGACAGAGGGTGTCGAGGTAGATGCAGCATCCCTCCCACCATTTTTTCCACCCACCTCCCCAAACTATTTTTCAAAGTTTCGTTTCCCGGAAACGAAAATCTTAAAAATTAAGGTGTTATATGGCGTTTTTTGTGATTTTTTAGCCTGTTTATAAGCCGCACAAAATAAGCAGTTTGCGACGTATTTAGCCCCTCCGGTCCGCCGCCAAAATCAGAAATTCCGAAAAATCTGTGCTTTTGTTTCCGGGAAACGAGCGTTTTTCGGGAATGGCTATATATTGGACGGATGATGGCGCAGGGTGCGAACCGCGTGGCGATGATCTGGGCGACCGCTTCGGAGTTGGTCGCCCTGGCCGGTGGATTGATAATGAGGACGGATTCGTGCTCTCGGCCCGGCCTGTTTTGGAATCGGACCCTGGGCATTGCCAGAATTCGCAAATCCTGCCAACGCCACCAAACTACGTCTCCTATCATGCACAAAAGCCCCGCAATTTCACTAAATTCACGTTCCTTTCGCTTTCAAACGCATGGGCGCAAAGGGCAGGGGGCGGAGGGTTGCGGTCCCCGCCATTTAAATAAATCGGGGGGAGGGAAAAGGGGAGGGGTGGCGCTGATTTTCGCGATTTTTGCCGACCTCCGACCTCTTTTTTTATTTTTGCTGTCTGCCGGGCAGTGTCAAAATGCGCCTTAGCGCAACCACAGTCTGCCTTTTCATCGGCTTTTTCATGCCTAAAATTAAATCAAAAAAAATTAACCTTTCCCCCTGTCCACACGTCCATATTCAGGTAACCTATTCCTGAAAGCCAATGTCATTGCGCCTCCACCAGTGCGTACAATTGTTGTTTGCCTTCCAACGAAGTCAACAATTATCGAATCCTGTGCCGCTTTAGCCCAAACTAAAAAAAGTACCATCCCGTTTACTCGCAGTCGTTTACAATCAATAAAAAACAACCCGCATGAAAATCCACAAACACCTAAAGGCCTTGGGGCTGGCAACCATCATGGCTCTCGCCGGCCTGACCTCCCTCCAGGCGCAACCCACCACCTGGACCGGTGCCTCCGGCGGCGAATGGAACACCGCCGGCAACTGGAACAACGGCGTGCCCAACGTCGGCATCAATGCCCTGATCAATGCCGGCGCCAACGTGAATTACAACCTGACCATGTCCGCCGCCTCATTTGGGGTGCTGACCAATGACGGGATCCTGAATCTGAACAACACCGGCTTTAATCCCGCCTCCATCATCATGATCAACCCCGGCGGCACCGGCAAATTATACATCAATAACGGAGCTGTCGCCACGCTGACCGGCAATTTGGCGCTCTCATCCAATAACGCCGCCGCCCTGGCCGTCGGCAGCTCGCTCACCGTGGGCGGGTCCCTCATCATTGGGGCCGACATCACCGGCGGTTCCGGCGGCACAGCCACCATCAGCGCGTATGGCAGTTTTACCAACTACGGCGGTGCCCTGAACGTTGGCTCCGTCACCTTGAATCCGCGCAATCAGAGCATCGGCACCCCTTGCCTGCTCCTGATCAAGGGTGGCACCAACAATCTGGGCGCTTATTCCGAGGCCCGCACTTCGGGCGGCGCCAGCGCCCCGCCCACCTTGGGCACGGACGGCCTTGTCATCAATGGCGGCTATGTCAACACGACCAGCATCTCCATCGGCAATAATGCCCATGGCATCCTCTATCTGACCGGCGGCGTGGTGACCAATACCGGCACTTTCACGCTCAGAAATGCCACCGCCACCCGGCCGGCGCGGTTCAATCAAACCGGCGGTTTCTTCGTCACGACCGATCCCAGCCTAGTCTATTTCAATGACACCGCCGGTGGCGACACCGTCTATTCCGTCGCCGGGGGCACCAACCTCGTGGGTGGTTTCGAGTTTGGCTCCGGTGTCAATACCGGCACGACTTATTTCACCAATGCAGCCACCATCTACGTGGGCAGTCAGGGCATGACCTACAATGGCGTGGTCACGCTGACTTCGTCTTTGAACAACGGGGGCAGCTTCGGGGCCACGGCCAATTGGTCCAGCCCCACCGCCATGCGGCTGTTCAGCGGCATCTTCACGTTTAACCCGTCCGATCTGGCCGGTATCGGCCATACCATCACTTGGTCCGGCGTCTTGAGCGGGGCCGGCGGCCTGTTGGTGACCAATGCCGGTACCGTGGTGTTGAGCACCACCAACAACTACACCGGCAACACCACCATCGGTACGGGCGGCACCCTCCAGTTGGGCGACGGTTCCAGTCGCAATGGCGTGGTCGTGGGCAATATCACCAACAACGGCACCCTGACCCTGGCCAATCCCAATCCGCAGACCATTTCGGGCGGCATCCTCGGCAGCGGTTCACTGGTCGCGAACGGCACGGGCACCTTGATTCTCGGAACCAATGCCTACACCGGCAACACCACCATCAGTGCCGGCACCCTCCAATTGGGCGATGGGGCCACCTACGATGGCTTCGTGCCCGGGAACATCACCAACAACGCCACCCTCACCATCGCCAGCCCCACCGCCGAAACCTTGAGCGGCACCATTTCTGGCTCCGGTTCCGTGATCAAGAGCGGTGCCGGCATCCTCACCTTGGCTACCAATGAGACCTACACCGGCAACACCACCATCAGTGCCGGCAACCTCGTGGTCGCCTCTGGCGGCTCCCTGGGTTCCTCCCATAACGTGACCATCAGCTCCGGCAGTTTGCTGGATGTTTCCGCCTCCACTTCCGGTGGCTACACCCTCGCTTCCGGTTACACCTTCACCGCCGGCCACACCTCCGGCTCCGGTAATGATTTCAACGGTAATCTGACCAGCGCCGGCACCGTCAATGTTCCCGCCAACGCCACCTTCACCCTGAACGGCAATCTGTCGCTGGCCAATGGCGGCACCAGCGAGTTCAACCTCGGCGCTTCGCCGGGCAGTGGCAGCACCATTACACTCGCCGGCGGAACCTTGACCCTGAGTGGCACCACCACGATTCAAGTCAATTTCAGCGTGCTCGGCGTGGGCACCTATCCCCTGATCTCCGGGGCCGGCAGCGTCACCGGCGGCTTGGGCAATTTGAGTCTGTCCATGAATGGCTCGCTCGGGGCCTATCAGGCCGCCTTGGCGGTGACGGCCACCGGGGTGAATCTCGTCGTCAACGGCAACCCCCACAACCTGCTCTGGCTCGGCGATGGTTCGGCCAATTCTTGGGACAATAACTCCGCCAACACCGACTGGAGCAACCTCGTGACCCAATTGCCCGATTTCTTCGCCACCGGTTACTACGTCACCTTCAATGACCTCGGCGCCGCCAATCAGCCGATCCTCAACGCCACCGTTTCCCCCGCCTACATCACCATCAATGGCGTCTCCAACTACACCTTCAGCGGCGGCGGCTACATCAATTCCGGCACCCTGACCAACAACAGCACCGGCACCATCTATATCCAGACCGCCAACACCTACAACGGCGGCACCGTGATCAATGCCGGCACCGTGGAAGTGGACAGCGGCGGCGCCCTCGGCACCGGCCCCGTGCAGGACAATACCGCCCTTACCTTCAACAACGCCAATGGCAACACCCCCGGAGCCATCTCCGGCAGCGGCTCGTTGACCGTTGAAAGCGGTTCCCAAACGTTGTCCGCGGCCAACACCTACGCCGGCGGAACGACCATCAGTTCCGGCACCCTTCAGGTCGGCGCGGTCAATGCCGTCCCTGGCGGTACCGTCGGCGGCGATGTCACCAACAACGGCACCTTGGATCTCTCCAGCCACAGCGACACCATCAACGCCCTGGTTGGCGGCGGCACCGTGGACACCATCGCGGGCGGCAGTCCCACCCTGACCCTGGGGGCCAATGGCGATAGCGGCGTCTTCACCGGCATCATCCAAAACTCGAGCGGCACCCTGAGCCTGGCCAAGACCGGTGCCGGCGCGCAGGTCCTCGACAATGTGAACACCTATAGCGGCAACACCACCATTGCCAACGGCACCCTGACCCTTGGGGCCAACAATTCCCTGCCGATCACCACCACCGTCACCTTGGGCGGCGCCGGCACGACCGGCATTCTGGATCTCGGCGGTTACAGCCAGCAGTTCGCCGGGCTCGCTGCCGGCGTCGGTGCCGTGGGCACCAACCAGATCATCGGCAACAGCAGCACCTCCTCCGCCGCCACGCTCATCATCACCAATGGCGGCACCATCACTTACAGCGGGGCCATTCAGGATTCCGTTGGCGGCGGCACCTCTACCACCGCCCTCACGCTCAGTGGCGGCGAACTCATCCTCAACGGCACCAACGCCTACTCCGGTGCCACCCTCGTTAATTCCGGCGGCAACACCCTGCTGGCCGTCACTGGCGGTTCGCTTTCCGCCTCCACGCTGTCCCTGAACAGCGCCAACGTCAGCCGGGGCTTTCTCCTCTCCGCCGGCACTGCATCATTCAGCGGCGCCGTCACCTTTAGCGCGGATAACGGGAATAACGGCAATCTCTTCGCTGTCACCGGCGGGACCCTCGATGCCAGCAGCCTGGCTTCCGGGCGCACCGCCCTCAATCTACAATTGACGACTGTCCCCACGACCGGGCAAACCACCACCGAAGGCATCTATGTTAACGGCGGCGTGGTCAATGTCACCAACACCCTGCGCATCGGCGGATTCAGCTCCGCCGCCAACTCCAGCGCCTCCTTCCGCATGGATACCGGTGCCGTGAATGTCGGCGGCACCACCATCCTGACCATTAACAACGTCAGCCGTTGGAGCGTTCTCGATATCGATGGCGGCACCTTCACCAGCACCGATTCCACCGGAGCCGGCATCCAATTGGGCGGCGTCTACGCCGGGGCCAGCACCATCTTCCTGCTCCGTGGCGGCACCGTCTATGCCGATACCCTCACCTTCGGCGATGCCACCCAGACCTCCGGCACCAACTTCCTGAATTTTACCGGCGGCACACTGTATCTGGGCGCGGGCGGCATCGTTTTGGGTAACACCTCGCCGACCTATACCAGTGATATTGCCATGGGCACCGTCACCGTGGGCGCCCTCGCGAACTGGACCACCACCCTCCCCATCGCCTTGTCCGGCACCACCACCTTCCAGGCCGCCGATAACAATGCCAATCCCTTTAACATCACCCTGAACGGCGTGCTGTCCGGTTCCGCAAAATTGAATAAATCCGGCGGCGGCACCTTGGCCCTCGGCGCGGTCAACACCTACACTGGCAACACCACCATCAATGCCGGCACCCTCGCCCTCGGGTCCGGTGGTTCCCTCAACAGCCCCAACCTCGTGATCAATACGAATGCCATCCTAGATGTCTCCCAGGTGTCCGGCGGCTTCACACTGAATGGCAGCCAAACCATCAAGGGCGTTGGCACGGTGAATGGTCTCGTCACCGCCGCCGCTTCCGCCAATATCGATCCCGGCAGCAATGTGCTGACCGGCACCCTGACCTTTGCGGGCGGCCTGACTGAAAATGGCGGGGTCTACCAAACCTTCTACCTCACCGCCAATCCGGCCGCGCCCAACGGTGATTTGATCAGCGTGCCTGGCACCCTGACCGTCAGCGGTTCCAACCCCATCGAGATCAACGGATCCGTGCAGGCCGGCGGCATTTATCCCCTCTTTACCTATGGCACCTTCAGTGGCAGCACCGCCAACTTCACCGTGGTCGGTGCCAACGGCACCTTGTCCAACAGCGCCAGCGCCCAGGTCATATATTTCGTGGCCCAAAGCAACTTGCGCAATCCCACCAACACCATCTGGCTCGGCAGCGCCACCAACGACAACTGGGATTCCGAGATCTCCACCAACTGGTTGAACACCGGCACCGCCCTCCCGGATTACTTTGTCCCCGGCGACAGCGTGTTGTTCAGTAATCTGGGTGCGACCAACTCGCCGGTCACGCTCGTCGGCACGCTCACGCCCGGTTCCATCACCCTCAACACCACCTCTAACTACACCTTCACCGGCACCGGCCTCATTGGCGGCACCGGCGGCCTCACCATCAGCAATGGCGTCCTGACCATTCTGACCACCAACACCTACACCGGCCCGACCGTCATCAACAACGGCACCCTCGCCACCCCCGTCCTCGCCGTCAGCGGCCTCCCCAGCGGCATCGGTGCCACCACCGCTGATCCTGCCAACCTCATCCTCAACGCCGGCACCTTTAAATACTACGGACCCACCACCACCACCGACCACGGCATCACCGTCACCAATGGCGGCGCCACCTTCGATGTGGCCGGCGGCACCACCCTCACCTTGTCCGGCACCCTCACCGGATCAGGCACCCTGACCAAGGTGGATAACGGCACCCTGATCCTCCCCAATGCCACCACCCTCACCGGTGCCACCACCATCGGCGGCGGCGTTTTGGAGATTGAAAACACGGCCGCCATCAGCACCAGTGTCATCACCTTCAGCAATGGCACCCTCGCCTACAACCCCGGCGCCGGCATGACCGTGGCCAACCCGTTGGTCTTTACCGCCGGCACCACCAACATGCTCATCGTCACCTCCGGCAGCGGGGCCAACCCCATCAGTAGCGGCACCTGGACCGGCGGCGGCCTCCTGATCGTGAGCAACACCTTCAATCCCTTCACCGTCAATGGCGTGCTCGACGCCTTTACCGGCACCATCCTGTTGGCCTCGCCCAACGGCGCCAATTTCCGGTTCAACAGCGGCGGCGGCAACACCACTACGGGCAGCCTCAACGCCACCTTCGATCTGGATACCAACAGCGCCGTGTTGATATGCCGGAACGCCGGCACCATGAATTTGGGCGCCCTGTCGGGCGGCGTCAACACGTCCGTTGTGGGGCAGGGCTCCAGCACCGGCACCGTGATCTGGTCCATCGGCAACAACAACCTCAGCACCACCTTCTCCGGGGTCATCAAAAACGACGCTGCCAATCAGATCTCCTCTGTCACCAAAGTGGGCGCCGGCACGCTGACCTTGGCCGGCCAGAACACCTACACCGGCGCGACCACCATTTTCGCCGGCGCCCTGGCCCTCGCCTATAATCCGACCAACAACAACAACGGGTCCATCGCTGACACCACCTCCATCGGCCTCACCGCCGGCACCGTGCTCGATGTCACCGGCCGCAGCGACGCCACCTTCCCCCTCGGTTCTAGCCAGACCTTGTCCGGCCCCGGCCTCATCCGCGGCAGTCTGGATGCCAGCGGCCCCGTCACGCCCGGCGGCAGCATGATGGTGTCCACCAACGTCACCCTGGAAAGCTCCGCCACCGTCACCCTGCGCCTCTTCCGCGCCAGCAGTCCCAACAGCGACCGCCTGATTGCCTCCAACTCCATCAGCTACGGCGGCACCCTCACCGTGAACAACGCCGGCGCGGCCCTGCAGGCCGGCGACACCTTCACCCTGTTCCCCAGCGCCGCCTATGCCGGTACCTTCAGTACCCTGAACCTGCCCACGCTGACCGGCAACCGCTTCTGGAACACCAGCAATCTCGCCATCAACGGCACCATCACCGTCGCGGCCCCCACCCCGCCGGCCTTTAGCAGCGTCGCCCCCTCCGGCAGCGACCTCGTGCTCAACGCCACCAACGGCACCCCCAACGCCTCGGTGACCGTGCTCACCACCACCGACCTCACGTTGCCGCTCGCCCAATGGACCACCGTCACCACCGGCAACTTCGATGGCAACGGCAACTTCAACTACACCGTCAGCGGCACCCTCACCTCCGGCCAGCCGCAACAATTCTTCCTCCTGCAACAATAAGCCGCGGGCAGGATAAAAATCAAAAACCGGCCGTCCCAGTGGACGGCCGGTTTTTGATTTGCCCTCTGCGCGCTCCGTGTCTCTGCGCAATTAAAGTGTTCTTTTATCGCTGCTTTCCAATTTCAGCATTTCTCTAATCCCCCCGGTTTTGCGCCGCATAAATTCCCTGGATCTCCTCCGCCGACAACGCCCGGTTATACAACTCCACCTCATCGACCAAACCCGTGTACGCCCGCGCCTCCAGATACCCCGGCACCGACCCCATGCACAAAGGCGTCCCCGCATTACATTGAATCACCCCGTAATCCGCCGTCTTCGCATCCAGCACCCCATCCAATACAGATAACAATAACTTCCGTCATAAACCCCCGCCACCAGATGCCACCGGCCGTCATTGATGTTCCGGATTTGGAACTTCTTTTCTTTGCTCATGGCATGCTGCTGGATCTCTCCCGTGAAGGCTTGATCAAACATGATGGTTGCCTTGCATTTTTGTTCGGTTAATCCTAATCCCTTCCCCACCAATCGCAATCGTAAAACACTGGCCATCTCGGCCGTGGGTGCATTCATGGCCAACCCGCCCCGTCTTACGTTAATAATTGGAGCACATCGGCGAGGAATACCGGCAGATATTTTTCTCCCAGATGCTGGCGCGGGTCGGCCAAGCACTTGTCGAAGCGCGCCCGTTCCAGATCGGGCCGGACTTCGCCCATGAGTTGGCGGAGTTCGGAGGATTGCAGGAGCGGGTCCAGGGACTCCAGCTTGGGATCATTCAGCTTGAGCCAGATGCGCTCCAAGGCGGCGAACAGCGGGGGCCAGGTCACCCAGCGGGGGAAAACCGGTGGGCGATTCAGCAGCCCGGCCCAAGGTTCCGGCTTTAGCCAGTAATGTTTCTGCCGGCCCTGGGAACGCAACCCAACCACCCCTGATCGGCTCATGTCCACCAGTGTGCTCTGGATCGCCCGCTCAAAGAAGCCCGTCTCGCGGCTTATTTCCGCCGGATGCGCCGCCTCGTGGGTCAGCAGGTAGAGCATGATTTCGCAGCGGACATTGATGCCGAACAACGCCCGCAATTGTAGGGTCAGACTGGTGGGCCGCGTGGCCGGGAAGGGTTGCGAATATCCGCGCAGACGCAACGGCCCGCGCTTGAACCCATAACGCGCAAACTGTGGCTCCGCCTCGCCCACTACCGGCTGGGGCCCGCCGTCCGCCGCCAGAAAAAAGACGGTGGTCGGCGGCAATGGCCCGATCGAGTCGGCCAGCAGTTTCCATTTTGTGGCTTCCGTGCCCTTGGCCAGCACGCCGGCCACCGTCGCCAGCACGCGTTCACCGGCAAATTTCTCCCGGGCGAGCAGCCGTTTCAGGCGATTGACGTTGATAAACCGGCCGTTCTCCTGCAACCAGTCAAGGACCTCATCAAACAGACGCGGCTCGCAACGGCCCAGGGTGCAGGTGAGCAACAGCAGCGCTTCAGGATCAATTATCCAGACATCCTCGGCACCAGACTGCCCTGCCACTCCCAGGGCGGACCATTGCCGCCACAAGAAATTCACCAGCAGCTCTTGGTATTCTTCCTTAAATGTTTTTAGCGATGGATTCATGGCCCATTTCTTTCAGGAGTTCTTGCAAAACCCAACGGAAACCTTCCGACACATCACATCGCCCAGCGCGCGGCGGCCAGCAGTTCATCATCGGTGGGCTTCAACGCGCGGAGGTCGGCAATGTGGGTGTCGTCCCGCTGATCTGCGGCCGCGTAAAGTTTGAAGTGAATTTGATCCAGTCGGCCAATAAAATAGACTCGCAGACGTGGCCCAAAAACCTGTTCCGTCAGGCGATTGGCAAACCCGGCCGGCAATCCCATCTGGAACAAGCCGCCCTCATCCCGGCTGGGTCCATTATTAAGCCAGTTCTCGTTTAACCCCAGATCTCGGGCCACCTGGGCGGCGGTTTCCAACAGCACCGGTGGCAGCGGTTCCGGGTCGATCAATTCGCCCGCCTCATTCATCAGCGCCACCACATCGGCATCATTGGTGGTGCGCAATCGCAGGCCCGTGGCAATCAACGCCGCGCCACCGCAGATAACCATGCGCAATGGTTCTGCTTGCTTCAGCTCCAGCCGGTCCGCCAGCAGCTTGAAACTCCGTTCCACGGATTCTTTTGTCAAATTTTGGCTCAAATGATACTTATTGTTCTCTAGATGCGAATAATATATAGCATTTAATGGACTGTTAGACAATGTATTTATTTAATCGAGGGTAAACGGCTCTTTTTCTGAGCTCTGTCCGCTGGTATTTCTGTTTTTCCCTTGGCGACCTTGGCGACCTCTGTAAAAAACCGTCCTGTCCTTCCCACATCACTTCGGCGGCGCATTCGTGCTGATCACCGTACCTGCCGCGCTCTTCACGCTCGCCGCGTTGGACGCCGCCGCCGCCTTCGCGGCATCCATCTCGGCCTTGTTTTTCGCATCCTCATCCCGCTGCTTCTGCGCTGCCGACTTCTGCCCGTAAGCCCCGCTCGTCAGACTCCACAGCACCCCCGTTTCATCCACAAACGCATACAGCCACCAGATCACGAACACCGTCGCCAGCACCTTCGGCCACCGCGCCGTGTGCTCCGCAAACTTGTCGCCCGCCACATCCACCGTCGCCCCCGGCGGCAGCTTCGCGATCCGCGTGAGGCTCGTGCCCAGCGGCACGTTCACCTTCGCCCGCGCATTCACCGCCCAGCCGTTCGCATCCAAGATCGGGCCCAAGTTGCGCTTGCGCAGCTTGATGAACGCCAGGATCAGCGACGGCCCGGAAATGATCAGCATGATGCCCGCAAAGACAAACGGGATCTGCCACGGATCAAACTTGCCCAGAAACGCCAGCACCCCGGCCAGCGCCGCCGCCAAACTCCCCAGCGCCACGCTGATCAGTGCGATCACACTCGGATCAAACTTGAATCCCTTCGGCGTGGCCGCCGGGGCCGCGACCGTGCCCGCCAGCGTCGCGTTCACATCCGTGTCCGTATCCGCCGCCCGCTTCGCCACCTGCTCCTCGATCAACCGCACCAGCTTCTTGTACGGCGACCAGAACGCCTGCCGCAGACTGATCGGATTCGCAATGATCTTCGTGATCGTCGCGTCAAAATCCCGGCCCTTGCGGTCATAAAAAATCCCGTTGCGCCCCGTCATCAAGTTGTCATCGTCCCCCTGCGAAAACACCGCCACAATGCTCAGCTTTTCCCCCGTGCTCTTCCGCACGCAATCGCAGTACGCCAGATACGCCCCCGCCAGCCCCGCCATCACCGAATGCCGGCCCGCATCATCCACTGTCAGGCACAAATCGCAGCTCCGCTGATCCAGATACAACGTCCCCGCCTGAAAAATCGCCGGCTGCGTGCGGCTGTAAAAATTCTTGAAACTGACAAAATTCACCGCCAGCGAATGCAGATGCAGATAAAACCGCACCAGCTTTTCCACCGATGCGATCGCATTGGCCTCCGGCTCCAGCGATTGGTCCTTCACGATCAGCGCCGTGATCGTCGCCCGCGCCGGCCCCGCCAGAATGGCCCGCACTCGCGGCAGCCCCAGCACCTCGACCCGCCCGCCCGCCTTCGCCGCCAGCCAGCCCTCATACGCCGCAAACGTTCCGCCCAGCGACTTCCAGTCCTCCTCCGTCAATGTCGTCCGTCCGCCCAGCAACGGCGTCACCACCAGCCGCTGAAACTCCGTCAGCGCCGCCGACCACGCCGGATTCACCCCCTCCACCAGCGACAACGGCCGCCCCGCCGCCACCTGGGATAATGGGAACCCTGCCACCTCCGCCGCATTCGCCGATAAATCCTTCGTGCACAGCACCAGATACTCTGACTCCTGCCGGTTCAACGCCGTCAACGCCCGCGGATCAAACGCCGCCAGCCGGCAGCGCGAAAAATAATCATCCACTTTCCCCTGCACCGCGTGATACGCCGCCCCCGCCTCCGGCGTCGCCGCCCCCAGCGGCAAAATCGCCCGGTCACTCTCCGCCTTCAGCCACCAATCCGAAAACGCCTCCGCCTCCGCAAAAAACTCCTCCAGCCGTGCCTGGCCGATCCCCGGCTGACCGCTGCGATCCGTCTCCGCCCCCAGCGTGGCGATCACCTCCGCGATCACCCCCTGCGTCCCGGCATCCTCTGCCGCGTCCACCGGAATGATCCCATCGCCGTTGAAATGCGTCGCCGCAAAAATCTTCGCCGTATCCGTCGTATCCTCCAGCCCGATCGCCGTGGCCTCCGGCTTGCCCAGATGGATGAGTGTCTGCCGCGCCGAAGCCAGCAACTGCCGCCCCTCCGGCGTGGCATCATTGATCGCCGCCAACGGCAGTGCGTCCCCTGGCCGGACCAGATCATCCGGATTCTTGAGCAACCCCGCCGCCCATTTCGCCGCCGCGATCACCTCGCCCGCGCGCACCCGCCCATCATTATCCGTATCGATGAGCTGCAACGTCTTGGGATCAAACTCCAGGCCCGTCGTGGGACACGCCAGCGCCACCCACAACTTCTGGTCCAGCAGATCCAGATTGGCCAGATCCGCGCCGGTCTCCAGCTTCACCTGGTCAAACCCGCCCGCCCGAAAGAATTTCCATTTATGGCTCATGCAATATTCTGATATCCCCGACTTCGCGCATTTTAAGCAATCCACCCCCCGCTCACCAAGCAAACTTTTCCAACGCCGTGGGGAAAGGGCGCATCTTGTCACTGCCCCCTCCCCGCCATTTGAATAAATGGGGGGAGGGCCGGGGAGAGGTGGAGCTGATTTTCGCGACCTGACCTCCGATCTCTTCCTTCCCTCATCCGTGGTTAAACCCCGGTCTTTTCCCCTATTTTTCTATGTGATCTCTGCGATCTTTTGTGGCCAACCCTCTCCGTCCTCGCCCTTCACTTCAAATAGCGCCCCAGAAACCCCAGCACCTGCCGTTCATACGATTCCGGGTCAAACTCATGCAAATCCACATGCCCGGCCCCCGGAACAATCCACAACTGTTTCGGCCCGGCGGCCGCTTCAAACAGCGCCCGGGACTCCGGCAACATCGTGTTCCGGTCGGCATCGCCCGCCATGATGAATTTGGGGACGGACGTCCGGGCCGCCCCGCGGATCGGGTACAAATCATCCACCCCAATACCCAGGCGCGGCTTTAACTGCCAGGTGAGGAGCGGCGCGCCAAATTTCCCCCACGGACCGAGCCAGACCATGAGCCGGTCTTCGATCGCCTGTTCAATGGTGGGATAAGTGGATTCCACAATCATGGCATCCACCGGCAACGGCGGTTGGGCCAGCAACGCCGCCACCCCGCCCAAGGAAACCCCGAGCACCGCGATTTTTTGCCCCGGAAACGTGTGCCGCACAAAATCCACGGACGCCGAGGCATCCCGGCTTTCCAAATAACCGAACGTGATATGCCGGCCCGTCGTTTCCCCATGCGCCTGAAAATCAAACAACAGCAGGGAATACCCCGCCTGATGCAGGAACCCCACCCGATTCAGCACCGTCCGGCGATCCGTCCGCACCCCATGCATCAAGATGACCACCCCCCGGGAATTGGGGGCGGGAATCAGCCAGCCCTGCACCACCGCCCCGCTCGTGCTGGGAAAAGCGACCGGTTCAACCACATTTTCCAACCCCCTCGGCACCTCCACCCGGCACTGACGCGGCGCGATCAAATAACTGACGTGACTTCATTTTTTGGGCCAGTTAATGTGTTAGTCTGGGACGCCAGAAAGGACCAGACGAATGAAAGGCAAACGATACACGACGGAAGCCAAGATTCGAATATTGCGGGAAGCGGATCGTG
>Ga0302319_10015976_pt1 | contig 13863 bp, 10 predicted proteins | sample Bog_T0_2_FD_203319 | JGI IMG/M metagenome (GOLD analysis project Ga0302319, IMG submission 203319) | Peat permafrost microbial communities from Stordalen Mire near Abisko, Sweden - Bog_T0_2 | ecosystem: Environmental > Terrestrial > Soil > Wetlands > Peat | place: Sweden: Abisko, Stordalen Mire...
GATTGTGGTTGCACCGGTTGTCCACGCGCCACACGTACAGAGTCAACTGGCCAAACCGATTGAAATTCACCGTATTGAATCCCGCACGGTCCTGACTCTTCTTACGCGCGGCCCACCTTCCTCTCTTCCGACCGCGGCGTAATTTCACCGGCGTTTGGCTCTACTCACACCTGATTTGGCCCGGGTCGCTCTCCCGCCAGGAACAGGTGCGTTTGTCAAACGCGGCCCGCTATTCGAGAAGGAGGCCGATTTTGCAACCTGTTGTGTTTCCTGTATTCAGCCACAACTTTGGATGGCCAGGACTGGCGCGCGGAGCCAGGCCGCCGGGATGGCGGATTCTACTCGTCGCGTCCCTGATGACAGCAGCCCTGGCACACGCGCAACAGCCTGCGCCGGCGGCACGCATCAGCCTCGATCAGGCAATCGGCATGGCGCTGGAACACAATCACGCTCTCGAAGCGGCCCGCTCCACCATTAACCAGAACGTGGCGCAGGAAGTAACAGCCAACCTGCGCCCGAACCCGACTCTTTCGTGGGATTCGCAGTTCATCCCTCTGTTCGATCTCCCGCAGTTCGCAACGCCGGGCTACTTCAACAACAGCGCACAGTTCGATCTTGGCGTCGGCTACACGCTCGAACGTGGCCAAAAACGCCAGAACAGACTTCAGGCGGCGCGGGACCAGACCAACGTAACGCGTTCTCAGATACTGGATAATCAGCGGACCCTCACCTTCAACGTCGGCCAGCAGTTTGTCGCTGTGCTGCTGGCCCAATCCATGATCGATCTGGCGGAACAGGATCTCGCCAGCTATCAGAAGACCATCGACATCAGCCAGGCAAGGGTGAATGCGGGCGATATGAGTGAGGGTGACCTGATCAAGATCAAACTGCAGCTCTTACAGTTTCAGACCGACGTATCCTCGGCGAGACTGGCGAAGGTCCAGGCGCTTGCGGCGCTCCGCCAACTCGTCGGATTCGAATCGGTACCGGACAAATACGACGTCATCGGGACACTCGATTATCAGCCGATCCACGGAGGAATGGACGAGGTCAAAGCGCTGGCCATGCGTTCGCGCCCGGATCTTGTCGCCGCACAGCGGAGCGTGATTGCCGCGCACAGCCAGGTATCGCTCGCGCAGGCCAATGGCAAACGGGATCTGGGCCTGAGCTTCAATTACAGCCACGTCGGCGCTGTCAACTCGGCGGCAATGTTCTTTAACATGGAGATTCCGATTTTCGATCGCAATCAGGGCGAAATCGCCCGCACGCAGGCTGCGGTTACGCAATCGGATGAGTTGTACCGGGAAGCGTCCGAACAGGTGATTTCGGACGTGGTCAACGCTTACGAAGGGCTGCACACCAACGACGAAATTATCGGCCTGTATCGATCCGGCTATCTGGACCAGACTACGCAATCGCGCGACATTTCCGAATACGCTTACCAGCACGGCGCCGCCAGTCTGCTGGATTTCCTGGATGCGGAGCGGAGCTATCGCGCCAATCAACTGGCCTATCGGCAGGCGCTGGCTGCCTATATGGTCTCTCTCGAACAGGTCCGCGAGGCCGTCGGAACAAGGAACCTGCCATGAAAACAAGTCTGCTGCTTTTCACATTAGTGCTTGCAGGGTGCGCCCGCAACGAAGAGAAGACATCGCAGATGACTTCTTACACGTCAAGCGAATCCAAAGCCGAGACCGCTACCCTCTTCACGGTGCCCGACGACCAGATGGCGCACGTCCAGGTAGTAAAGACCGTCAAAGCGTCGCTGCCGCGAGTCCTCCGTTTCACCGGCGCGGTGGCCTACGATGCGCTGGCTACCACGCCGGTGTTTTCGGCCGTGGGCGGACCGGTTCGGGAAATTCTGGTCGCGCCCGGCGATGTGGTTCATGCGGGACAGCCGCTGCTGCATGTCAGCAGTCCGGATTATTCGCTGGCCCGCTCGACCTATCTGAAAGCCCGCCAGGTCCTCGAACTCGCCAACAAGAACTACAAGCGGTCGCAGGACCTGTACGCACACAAAGCCATCGCCGAGCGCGATATGGAGCAAGCCGAATCCGACCGGTCGCTCGCGCAGTCCGATGTGGAGTCGACGGGCGACGCGCTGCGTGTGCTGGGAATCGCCGATCCGGACGCGAGATCTTCCACTACGCTCCAAATCCCCGTGCTTGCGCCGGTAAGCGGAGAAATCGTCGAGCGCCTTGTCGGACCCGGACAGTTGCTTCAGGCCGGCACGACTCAATGCTTCACGATTTCCGACACCTCTAAAGTATGGGTCCTGGTGAACGTGTATCAGGGAGATATGGGCACGGTTCATATCGGCGACTCGGCGGACATCACGACCGACGCTTATCCACAATCGTTCCGCGGACGAATTTCCTACATTGCGCCCGCGATGGATCCGGTCACCCGAACCCTTCAGGAGCGAATCGAAACGGAAAACCCCGGCTACAAACTTAAAAAAGATATGTACGTGACCGCGACCGTTCGGGCAGGCGCGATAGAAAGCGCCCTGCTGGTGCCCGATACCGCAGTGCTGCGCGATACCGAGAATCAGCCGTTTGTCTACGTCCTGACCGGAAAGAATCAATTCGGGCGGCGTCTGGTGACTCTCGGCGACTCGGTGGACGGGCGAACTCAGATTAAAACGGGCCTGAAGGAAGGCGAGAGCGTCGCCGGCGACGGCAGCCTCTTCCTGCAGTTCCGGAATTCCATGCAGCAATAGCCGGCGGACGGCAACCTATGAGCAAACTATGATTCACCACATTGTTCAAATCGCACTCCGGCAGCGGTTCCTGATGATGATGCTGGTCCTCCTGCTCATCGTAGCCGGGGCGTATTCGTTCCTGAAATTGCCGGTGGACGCCTATCCGGATCTCTCGCCGCCCATGGTGGAACTGGTCACGCAATGGCCGGGCCATGCGGCCGAGGAAGTGGAGCGACTCACCACGCTCCCCCTCGAACTTGCCATGAACGGCACGCCGCGCATGCGCGTGATGCGTTCCATTTCTCTCTACGGCCTTTCCGACGTCATCATGACGTTCGACGACGGCACGGACGATTACTTCGCCCGCCAGGTAGCCTTTCAACGCATTGCGGATGCGACGCTGCCGAACGGAATCACACCGAGCATGGCGCCGCTGTTCAGCCCCAGCGGACTGGTGTACCGGTACGTGCTGGAGAGTCCGGACCGCACGCCGATGGAGTTGCATACCTTCGAGGACTGGATCATCGAACGCGCCTACCGGGGCGTGCCCGGCGTCGCGGACGATTCCGGTTTCGGCGGCCCCACAATGCAGTATCACGTCCTGCTGGATCCCGTAAAGCTCTATAACTTTCACATCCCCGTGGCGCAGGTGATCACCGCCCTTTCCGCCAACAACTCCAACACGGGTGGCGGTTTCTATTCGAAAGGCGGGCAGTTCAACTATGTCCGCGGACTCGGCCAACTGCGCACGGTGGAAGACATCGGCGAGGTGCCGGTAGGCAGCAACAACGGCGCGCCGATCCGCATCAAAGACATCGCCCACGTGATGATCGGCAACGCGCCCAGGCTGGGTATCTTCGGGTTCGAAAAGAACCCCGACGCCGTTGAGGGAGTGATCCTGATGCGTCGCGGCGAGCAGACGCAGACCGTTCTTGACGGGGTGGAGAAGAAGACCGCGCAACTGAACAGTTCCATCCTGCCGCCCGATGTGAAGATCCGCCCCTATTACGATCGCAGCGATCTGGTAAGAGTCACCACCGACACGGTGGAAGGCAATCTGGTGCGCGGCATGATTCTGGTAGTCATCGTCCTGATCTTCTTCCTCGGAAGCGTGCGGGCCGCCCTGATTTCCGCGCTGACGATTCCTCTTGCTCTCATGTTCGCCTTCGTCTTCCTGAAGGCCAGGGGCGATGCCGCCAATCTGCTTTCGATCGGAGCGATCGATTTCGGCATCATCATCGACGGCACCATCGTGATGGTGGAGAACATCTATCGCGAACTCGGGCTGCGCCATGGAGAGAAATACGATCTGAACGGCGTAATCCTGATCGCGGCGCGCGACGTGGATCGACCGATCTTCTATTCCGTCGCGGTGATCATCGCCGGCTATCTGCCGATTTATGCGCTCACCGGACCCGCCGGCTTGCTCTTCCGCCCCATGGCCAACACCATGGCGTTTGCTCTGATCGGCGCGCTGATCCTGACCCTCACCATCGTCCCGGTGGTCGCATCCTTGTGGTTTAAGAGCGGTGTAAAAGACAGAGAGAACCCCGTTTTCGGATGGATACGCCGCGTTTATGAAATACTGCTCGGTGGCTGCCTCAGATTCCCGAAGCTCACTTTGCTCACATCCCTGCTGATTTTTGGCGCATCGCTCCTGCTGATCCCCGGCATTGGCGGCGAATTCCTGCCGCACCTCGACGAAGGTGCGCTGTGGGTACGCGCCACCATGCCTTATACGATTTCCTTCGAAGACTCCTCCGCCTTCGCGCCGAAGGTGATGGCAATTCTGAAGACCTATCCGCAGGTTACCGTCGTCGGTTCGGAACTGGGCCGTCCCGACGATGGTACCGACCCCACCGGCTTTTTCAACGACGAGTTTTACGTGGGACTCAGGCCTTACAACGACAAGACCTGGGGCCAGAGTTCCATCCACACCAAGGCCGACCTCATCGAAGACGTCGGAAAGAAACTGTCGTCTTTTCCCGGCGTGATATTTAACTTCACCCAGCCGGCCGAAGACGCGGTGGACGAAGCTCTCACGGGCCTGAAGAGTTCGCTGGCCGTTAAGGTCTTCGGCGAAGATCTCAATGTGCTGGAGGCCAAAGCCGTGGAAGTCAAGCGGGCGCTGGATCATACGCCCGGCTTTGAGGAACTCACCGTGGTGCGCGAACTGGGCCAGCCCAGCGTGACTATCGTTCCGGATCGCCCGAAGATTGCCCGCTATGGCATCAATGTCGACGATGTGGGGGCCGTCGTACAGGCAGCCATCGGGGGTCAGGCCGCCACGCAGGTGATTCAGGGCGAAAAGCTCTTCGATCTGATCGTGCGCATGGACCCGAAGTATCGCTCCGGCGAGCGTGAGATCGGCAACTTGCTGGTGCCCGCGCCGGCTGGTCAGCAGATACCGCTATCGGAGCTGGCGACCATCAAGGAAGCGTCCGGCGCGTCGTTTATTTATCGGGAAAACAACTCGCGCTACATTGGCGTGCAGTTTTCCGTCAAAGGCAGGGATCTGGAAGGCGTGATTCACGACGGCCAGAACGCCGTCAATAAGGCGGTCCATCTGCCTCCGGGTTATCGCCTGGAATGGGGCGGAGAATACAGCGAGTTGCTGGAGGCCAAGGCGCAGTTCGCCATCATCGGACCTCTGGCGATGATGCTGATCTTCCTGATCCTGTTTGCCCTCTATGGCAACTTCAAATTCCCGGTGACCATTGCGCTCGGCGTAGTTCTGACCGAGCCGGTGGGCGCGCTGATCGCACTCAAACTGACGCACACGCCGTTCAGCGTGTCGAGCTTTCTCGGGTTGCTGGCGCTGCTGGGCGTCTCGGTGGAAACAGCAGTCATTCTGGTGAGCTACATCAACAAGCTGCGACAGGAAGGTATGTCGGTTCATGAGGCCACGCTTTCGGCCTCATTGCTGCGTTTGCGGCCCATTATGATGACGGCGCTGGTGGCGTGCCTCGGTCTGCTTCCCGCGGCTATGGCGACCGGAGTAGGCAGCGATACCCAGAAGCCTTTCGCGATCGTGGTGGTTGCGGGACTGATTTCGAGGCTGTTCCTCGGCTTCTTCGTCAACCCGGTTCTCTATGAGTTGGTAGCCCGTGAGAACGACGTCTTACAGGTCTGATCGCCGGCTCCGGCGAGCTTTCAGCAATTCAGCGTTCAGCCTGTAACCCGCACGTTGCTGCCAAACCGATGTCTCCGGCATCGCTCCCTGGTTCGGATCGACACGAGAATTCACCTCAGCCTGGTGGTGCACTAATTTGTGCCTGCAAAGGCAGGTGTCACCGCCTCATGCGGTAGCTCTTTGATCTCGATACCGCCGAAGCCCATCCGGAGTTTGAGCCGGCGTGAAGCGCTCGCGCCGCCTTGTATCAGATTTTCGCTCGGCGAAAACCGGCGACGCGTGGCGGCCGCCGCGTCGGAGGTCACGAGGCCGAGTTTCGTGTGCGCATCAATCGAATATTTGGCCAAATCCGGGAGCATCAGCACGATATCGCCCCGGCGGCTGGTGGCTTCAATGTCACCGGTCATGCCGGTCACGGAAACGTCGCCGCCGGCATGATTAATGACGAGGTGTGAATTGCGGGGCGCGCGGATGTGATATTCCAAGGTGACTTCCGTACCCTTCCTCAGGGGATGGGTAAAGCTGCGGGACTCGGGCCGGGTGGTCGAAATAGTCAATTCAGTGCCGGACTGGCGTCCCATGGTCACGTGGACGGCATCCAGAAGCTGGGTGGTGGTTGCAGCGGGCTTCGAAGTGTAGCCAAGCGACTTGACGACTGTAAGCTCAACGCCGGGCTGGTCCCAACCCTCGATGGTGAGAGAGCCGAACGAATCCTTCACGTGAATCGTGCCGCCAGGTGCGAGGTCTGCGTGCTCGGTTGACGTGACATTGACCGGTTGGATGGCGGCGGTATCCGCGTGCAGACTCGTGAGCGCGCTGAAAGCGAGAATGAAGATCGCAGGCCGGTGGTTCATACCTTCACCTTACCGCGTTCGGGGAGTTCGCGGTAATGCCGCGGCACATACACCTGCTCGCCGCCCCCGGCGGATTTCAGACGCCACGATAGAGGAAGGGATTCAGGATGGGTACGTCGAACGGCGCGAAGTCTTTGGTGTTCCTCGTGACAACAGTCAGGCCATGTACCCGAGCCGTCGCTACTATGAAGGCGTCTTCGAACAGAGCGTCGGACCGGCCTTTCATTTCCCGCGCCCATTGGCGGCAGCAATCCGCGTCGAGCGGGAGCACCGACCATGTCTGGCAGACTGCGCCGATCCACGCTTCGATTTCGTTCGACTTCGCGGCATCGCGACCTCGAAGGCTTTCCACGCCAGCCTGCAATTCCCCCATGGAAAAGGCGGATGCGAAAAGACGGGTCTCCGGGATTGTCTTCAGCCACGCAACGATCGCCCCATGCGGCTTGTTTTTTCGCAATTCGGAGACAACGTTGGTGTCAAGAAGGTATCCGGACGGAGGCGCTGTCATTCGAAAACCACCAATGGCCGCTTCCGGATATGTTGGCCCCGCTTTGATAACAGGCTGCCGGATTCAAAACGAGCTTCAGGCAACAGCAAGAGCTCCTTAAGGGTCGCCCTCCGGTTCTGCTTTATTCGATTCCACTCTTCAATGGGAACCAGCATGGCTGCTTCGACGCCACGCCTGGTGACCAGTTGGGGGCCGCGCTGCGCAGCCGCTTCCAGTAGTTCGCTGAACCGGGCCTTTGCATCCTGAACGGGCCAGGTGTTTGTCTTCATGAACTTTCCCACCTGGCGGTAGAGTAACACACTAGTCAGGAGACTGGTCATTTCGGGCCAACAAGCCACCATCGAACCAGAGCCATTGAAAACGCAAAGAGGACTCCGCAGCGAAACGTTGCAAGATTGCCCGGGTACCATCCGAAACGGCGCAGCTGTCTTCCCAAGAGCTGCATCGCGAATCCCGTGACGACAGGCGCCAACAGGATACTGGCTCCCGGGCAGACGACGCTCGTCACTATGAGCCGGTGGGGAAACAGCCAGACTGAGAGCAGTCCCGCAGTTGCACCAAAGAACGCTAAGTGGGGAGCACAGACCACCGGACTGCATCGCCTCCGTTGGCTGATCAGCCTGCTTAGAGCTTCCGCGGCTGGTTCGAAGCATATCTCGATCAGCAAGTCGCCGAGGATTTCCAGCAGCGCCCCAACCAGATCCGCCACATCAGGACTTACGCAATGCGCAGCATTGTGTTCATTCTATTCTTCGCGCCAATGCTCTCTTTGCGAGCCCTGTTCGAGTCAGCAACGCTTCATCGGGGTTCCGGCCGGTTATCCCGGGGCTCGAACTCCGCACTAAGCTCTTCCAGCGATTTCAGCCACCGGTCGAAAATACGGACATTGCGCGAATCGTTGGAAACCCGATCTGTCTGGTGGCCCTCACACCGAACAACGGTTTCACCTATTTGGGGAACAGGCCCACCACGCGCTTTGACGACGCAGTATCCGGCGAATCGTCGCTCTCCTCCGGTGTCGCGAACTGCCACCGAATGGCGGACAACTCAGCCTCCCGTTCAGGATGCTGAACGGCGTGGCTGAATGTAGCGCAATCGCTGAACAGCAGTCCTTCGAACTCATGCATCACGGCGAACGGCATGAACCGTCGGAGATCGGGGATGTCACCGGCCTGGAGCGGGGTGTCGAATTTGACCAATTCAGGCGGTGGCGTCGGGGAGAAAGACTGCGAAGAGTCTTATTGAGATCCCGGCGCTCGGACTCTATGCCGCAAATAGCCTGGAACCGTTTGTGCCGGGCCGATAGCTGGTGGCGCCAGAAACTGACGGGCATCATTTCGGACTGACCGCCTTTGAGCAACACGAGAGCGATTCCGCAGGTGAGCCGGCTTCTGTTTTCGGGCCACCCAGAAACCGACATGTATGCGCACGGCTACACTCCTCGTTCGGAGTGAACGCTGCAGGAGACGTTTTTCACATCCGACCGGGGCGGTGTAAGTCGCCTTTTGCGGATCCCAGCACTTGAAGGTCCAAGTGGCCCTCTGCGTGCTTGTTGCGGTTCATGGTCACGTTGGCGGCGATCGTCCTCCTGGTGGGTTTCGCCTCCCTCTACCTCCTTGCCTTGCGCCGAGCACGTTCCCTCGCGCTTCTGGTGTCAGATCTCCGGATCAGTGAGCGGACATTTCGCCGCATCGGCGAACAATCTCTGGACGCGATCATCATGATCGACGCCAACAGCAACGTGACCTACTGGAACCCGGCGGCCATTCAGATGTTTGGCTATACGGCGGCGGAGATAATCGGGCGCAGTGTTCATAAACTGCTGGCCGCCGAGCGCTACCGGGAAAGGGCGGTCGCCGGTTTTGACCGGTTTCAGGCGACAGGAGAGGGCGAGTTCCTTGGCAAAGTGTACGAAGTCGCGGCTCTCCGCAAGGATGGAACCGAGTTCCCGATTGAACTCGCATTGTCCGCGATGCCTTCCGGAAATGTGCGAAATGCCCTGGGCATCGCGCGCGACATCACGGAGCGCAAACTCGCCGCCGGCCAGCTGAACCGCCGGGACCTGATTCTCGAATCCATCACCAGGATTGCACTGGAACTCATGTCCACAACGGCGATCGATACCGCGATGCCGCGACTGCTGGGAATGATCGGCGAAGCGGTTGGAGCGGACCGTGTGATTGTCCTCGAGAATAATACGAAGCCTGATGGGACTCTTCTGGTCCGGATGCACTCCGCGTGGATTTCGCCGGAATACACGGCGCCGTTTCAACCATTCGATCTGGCCAAGAATCCGGAGGTCGCGGCAGTAATGGGGGATTTATTTCGCACAGTGCACAGGGGAGCGGCATTTATGGGTCTGGCCCGGACGATTCCGGGCGCGGCCGGCGTCTTTCTCCGAAGCCTCAATGTCCGGTCGATTTTGCTGGCTCCCATTCCCAGCGAAGAAGGAATCTGGGGATACCTCGGTTTCGAGGACTTTCACACGGAGAGGGAGTGGGAATCGGCGGCAGGCGAGGGTGTCAGAGTTTTAGGGGAGATTATCGGGGCTGCTCTCGGCCGCGTGCGATACATCGAAGAACTTGCGGACGCCAAACGCATCGTCGAGAGCAGTTCCACGGTTTTGTTTCGACTGGAAGGGATGGTCCCCATGCCAATGACTTACGTTTCGGAAAACGTCGCCGTTTGGGGTTACAAACCGGCGCAATTCACGGACTCACCCGGCTTTTACGAAAGCCTGATCCATCCAGACGATCGGGCCCGCACGAACGAGTGGCGGGTCCGGGTCGCAACCGGCCGCATGAGCACGTCTTCGCTGGAGGTCCGGTTTCGCGTCGCGGATGGGTCCTATCGTTGGTTCGACGACCGAATCTCGGTCGTCCGTGACGACTCCGGAGCACCGAGGGCGATAGAAGGCGTTCTGTTCGACATAACGGAGCGGAAAACAGTCGAGGAGAAGCTTAACTTCTCCAACACACTGCTGACGGCAGCGAGCGAGAATTCTCCGGACGGGATCCTGGTAGTGGACATCGACGGAAAGGTATTCTCTACCAATGAGCGCTTCCTCGCGATGTGGAAACTGCCTGCGCTGGCCGGGACTGAAGATGACAATACTCTGCTGCATGCGGTAACGGCTCAGTTGATCGACCCCGCAGGTTTCGTGGAAAAAATCAAGTATATCTATGAACATCCCGACGAAGACGTCCACGACGAAATCGAACTCGTTGACGAGAGAGTATTCAGCCGCCACAGTTCGCCACTCCGCGATTCCGCCGGTGGCTACCTGGGCCGGATCTGGTTTTTCAGCGACATTACGGACGAAAGGCGGACTCAGCGGGAACTGGTGAAACTCGCACGAACCGACGCTTTGACCGAAATTCCCAATCGCGCGACGTTCGTGGAGCATCTGGACCTGGCATTCGCCGCCTGCAGACGCGGGGCTGTTCCGTTTGCTTTATTGTTTCTGGACCTCGATCTGTTCAAGGACGTTAATGACACACTGGGCCATCGTGTCGGCGATATTCTTCTGAAGCAAGTGGCAGAAAGGCTCCTCGGCAGGTTACGCAAGACCGATGTGGTGGCGCGATTCGGCGGTGATGAGTTTGCCATCCTGCAGCCCGATGCGGTCGACATCTCCGCGGCCGCGTCACTGGCGACGGAAATTCGTGACGCGTTGACCCAACCGTACAACATCGAAGGAAATCAGTTCCGGATCACCGCAAGTATCGGTATTGCCTTCTATACTCCCGAGGTTCCGGATGCGGCAGGCGTCCTCGAACAGGCGGACCGGGCTCTCTATCTCGCGAAGCAGGAAGGCAAGAATCGTTTCCGCTTCTATTCGCTGGAACTCGATCGGCTGGCACACGAGGTCCTGAGCCTGTCGGAAGAGCTGAAGTCCGCGATTGCACACGATGAGCTCGAACTTCACTATCAGCCTCAGGTGGATGTCGCGACGGGTGTGATTGTCGGCGTCGAGGCGCTGGTGCGATGGAATCACCCGACGCGCGGTGAACTGAAGGCCGAGCTGTTCATCCCGGCAGCCGAACGATCCGGTGCGATTGTGCCCCTGGGAAAGTGGGTGCTGAACAGCGCGTGCCGACAGTACCGGCGGTGGCGGGACGAGGGGGTGGCGCCACCCACAATCGCGGTGAATCTTTCGGGCGCCCAGTTGAAGCTCAGCAGCGACTTCCCGGGCGATGTGGCGGCGGCGCTCAGGAAGTGGGGGCTCGCATCGGGCGATCTTGAATTCGAAGTATCTGAGGCTGTGCTCGCGGCATCTTCCAGTTGGCATCCCGATGCGCTTCAGCAGCTCCGCGATCTCGGCGTCGGACTCACTATCGACGACTTCGGAAGCGACTATACGTCGATAGGCAAGGTCCAGGCCTACGGCGTCAAGCGCTTCAAGATCGCGCCCCAATTCATCGACACCATGGCATCCGATCCTGCCAACGCCGCTGTGGTGCGGACGATGATCGGTCTCGCGAATCAGCTTGGGATCGAACTGATCGCCAAGAATGTGGAGACTGAGACGCAAGAGCGCTTTTTGCTGTCGATCACGGAAGCTCCGGAAGCGCAGGGCCATTTTTACAGCAAGCCTCTGACCGCCGACGCGATGACGGCATTGCTGCGGCGTCACAGTCCGGCCGTCGGGGATAGCAGGAACGTTCTTTCGTCACCCAGACAGGCTGTCGGCGAGGTTTAATTCATCACGACAGGCATAGGCATGCCGTACCAGACTTACATCAAACAGTTGCTGCACGACGCGCTGGATCGCGAGCGCGCGGCGCGATAGGTCAAGGCATGGATTGCGACAGGGTACCGAAAGTGCCCGCGGTTCGGGGGTCGGTTGGCGCGAGACGATGCGAGGTTCAAGATCCGAACTCCGTGGCAAGCGCTTCCAGTATATCCAGCCACCGGTCGAAATGCGGACATTCCGCCCGAATCGTTCCCAGCCCGATTTGTCTGGCGGCCAACACGCCGAACAACGGTTTCACATATTTCGGGAAGAGTCTCCGCACACGCTTTGAGGGCGCGGTGTCCGGCGAATCGTTGATATCCTCCGCTGTCGCGAACTGCCGACGAATGGCGGAGAACTCAGCCTCCAGTTCAGGGTGTTGAACGGCGCGGCTGAATGCAGCGCAATCGCTGAACAGCAGCCCCTCAAACTCATGCATCATGACGAAGGGCACAAACCGCCGCAAATCGACAGCACCGGAAAGGTCCCCCATGATCGCGTCCTCGACGCACCGCCCCTTCGCTTCCGCCGTCGCGAGCGCGGACGACTCGGCTCTCCCGGGCCAACCGCGTTCCGCTCCTGCCGGGAGCGCATAGTAATCCACCAATGTGGTCGAGACGCAGTCCGTATCCTGCCTCAGGTGATTCAGAATTCCCTTCCTGACGGACGGCCAGTTTTTGATTCCGCCGCCGCGCTGCCGTGAGTTTCCAACGAACCGCGCATCTACAGAATGATAGCCTCTCGCCACAAGATGCTCGCGCAGGATCTCCTCTACAAACCCGCGTTCGGTATGCCCTTCGACGTGGACGAGCAATCGCGCCATGGGTTCCGCTCAGACCAGCGACGGGAGGCCGCCGAACTCATTCTTCTCCCAAAGCTGACCGAGGCTATAGTCCTCAAGCCATGTTGCGAGCCTCGCCGAATCCAGGCGCCTCAACTGGGTTCCGCCATCGACGCGCTCCGCTACCAGCACATCCTCCGGTGCGAAATGGTCCAGGAGTCCGGACGATTGCGTGGAGACAACCACCTGTGTATCCACGGATGCCTGCCGGATCAACGCTGCCAGCAATTCGATGCCGCGCGGATGCAATCCGAGTTCGGGTTCATCGATGAGGATCAGAGAGCGTCGTTGCCTGCGGGGATCCAGAAACACGGTTGCGACCGCGATAAAGCGCAGGGTCCCGTCCGAGAGCGAAGACGCGTTGAAATACTGATCAGAGTTCCGGTGCTGCCATTCCAACTGGATGGCGTCGGAATTGAGTTCGAGCGGACTCAGTCTGAAGTCGTCGAAAAACGGGGCCACCTGCCTGACTGTGCCGACCAGGAGCGAATACGCGTCCGACTGTTTTTCCCGTAGATAATAGAGGACTGCCGGCAGATTTGACCCGTCACTCCGAAGGAAATGGTTGTCGTGCAGAGCCGCCGTCTTTCGCATGCATGACGTATCGTGCAGATGAAAAGGTTGCCAGTATTCGAGGCTGCCGCCTCCGGCCCAATGCAGATTCCCGGCACGGCCGTCGGCTTGCGCCCATTCGTCATGGGCAAAAAGTGAGTCATCCTGAGTAGGCCGGATCATCAGGCCAAACTTCGATAGGGGCTGTCCCGGCTCCAGTTCTACTCGAAAGAACATCTGGCTGGTCGTTCTGGAACCAAAATGCAGGATCTTCTCGGCCCCGCCGGCGGCCAGCACGTAATCTCTGAGGCGTCCACGGTCACAATCCCGCAAAAACGTGAACGCTCCAATGAAATTCGACTTGCCCGATCCGTTGGCGCCGATGATCAGGTTAATCGGGCGGAGTTCCACGCTCATCGAGTCGAAGCTCTTGAAGCCCTTGATCGTAATGCTCTGAATCGCGTTTGCGGACATGACAGAACTACCTGCGATTGTACATTTAGCAAGTCCACCGCCCTGCGTGAGCGGAAACGGCA
>Ga0302319_10015980_pt1 | contig 13861 bp, 10 predicted proteins | sample Bog_T0_2_FD_203319 | JGI IMG/M metagenome (GOLD analysis project Ga0302319, IMG submission 203319) | Peat permafrost microbial communities from Stordalen Mire near Abisko, Sweden - Bog_T0_2 | ecosystem: Environmental > Terrestrial > Soil > Wetlands > Peat | place: Sweden: Abisko, Stordalen Mire...
CTGCCGGAGGCCACCATCTGATGCCAGCGATACAGCATCTCGTTTGAAAGAGGCTCAGCGGATGATCGAAAAAGATCGACCATCATTTCTGCAATCCCCTGTTCCGCGGGCGTGGCGCGCCGCTTATCGGCAGCTAATCCAAGCTGACGCTGGATAGAGGATTGCACACTGGCCCGATTGAGGATTTCACCCTCTATCTCAGATGTCGTCAGTGCTTCACCGCTCATCACATCCACAAAGAGTTGATTGTGTTCGTCTTCGCTCAAGTGCCTGACCGAGCCGATAACAACGCCTGCACCAAGGAGAAACTGCTCTTCGGCACCAGACATCCTGGAACGGTCCCAGGTGAAATTCGGCCAATCCGGGTTTTGCCAGTTCCAGGCCATGAGCGATAGCGAACCTCTCTATCGCTCATCTTAGCTGATATACATGAGCGATACAAGAAGATTCTATCGCTCATGCTCAGGGCTGCTATCTGCCTTTGGTTGGCTATGGCGCTGCTGCTTTGGGCTGCCAACCGGCCCACCGTTCTCTTGCTGCTTGGGAGTTGGAACAGCTTGCACCACTGTTGGTGTCGGCGTGGTCATCGTTGCGGGAACCGAGTCCATGCAGCCTTCTATCCTCATGCCAGCAACCAGTCCGATTACCAGGGTCGCAGTGGAAATCAGCGGAATCCAGAAACACAGCAACCAGGTGTTCAGTTGATGCAAGAGTGCGTCCAGAGCATTCTCCCGCTTCTCCAGAGACTGCGTGAGCCGGTTGTTCGCAGACTCAACCTGAGCAACGACTCCGCCGTTTGAATCACTCAAATTGCCGAGCGCGGCAGTGAGTTCCTTCTGGGCGCGCGTCATCTCCGCGCTAGTTCCTTGCAAGCATCTGGCCGCAGCGGGCAGGCCAGATTCGAGAAAATTCTGACGTAGACTTTCACTCAGCAATCTTGCAATCTTCTGTGCATCAAGCCCGGCTTCGATCTTCTCGGGCAGTCGAGCGATCCGCGACTCCAGCTTGTAGACATAGCCGAGCATTTTCTGTTGCGCTTCGTCTGAAAACTGCTGATGAAGATCGAGCATCTCCTGAAAGCGCTCGCGCTCCTCGGCAATTTCCATCGGCGTTTGGCGGGTGAGCAGGGCCAGGATGCCCATCGCTTCGAGAATGCGCAGCATCTCGTCGTCGGGGCTGAGCTTGCGAGTATGCGCAAGAACGCGATAATACGCGGCCTGCATCTCTTCCGGGACAAGCCGAGCGAGGGAGTCGAACAGAGTCGGCTCTCCCGCTGCGACAACGGCATTGGTAGTTTGCGGCTCCGTGCTCATGGCAGAAACACCTGCCTTGCCCGGTCGAATTCAGAGAAGAGCCGCCGCCGGTAGCTCTGCGCGCGCATGACGAGCGACGCCCTCTTGAGTTCATCGACATCGGCCTTGCGGTCTGCGACCTGCCCGAGTTGGATACCATGCTGGCGGACAGGGTTTTCGAGTTCGGCCAGCCGAAACTCCATCTGCAAGATCTCCGGCGCGAAGGCTTCGCGGAAGCGATTTGCCTGCTCCGTAGACTTCCAGTAGGTGAAGTCCGCCAGCGCGCTGGTTGCGTTCTCGACAATCACGTACTCGACCCGTTCCTGAAGACGGCTCGCCCATGCGAGGACGCTTTCAACGCTGGCCGGGTCCGGCGTGACCACGCCAACCGCCGTAAAGCGGACACCGGTTGCAGAGACATCGTCGTACATTGACTCGAACCAGTCGGCCGCAACCTGTCCGGCCCCGGCTCCCATATCGGCAAGAATGATGGGCGTGCCGCTGTCGAGATGATCGACAAAGGCATCAAGCCCGGCTGGCGTGTGGATATTGACTTTGGTGACCCGCCCATTGAAGAAGTGTTGCAGGGAGCCGCGCGCCTTGTTCTCCGTGTCGAGGTCGAGCAAGGTTACCGGAATCTTATTTGCCTCAAACCACTCGGCCAGGGCCACCATGACGCCGGTTTTGCCGACACCGCCTTTACCGCCCATCGTGAAAACTACACGCTTCGTATTGGCCGTCATTGCTCACCTCCAGTTGTCAGGGTCAGGGGTTCATTCTCACGGAAGACGAAGCGGGCGCGCTTCGCTTCCCGCACGGCGGGCTTTGCCTTGAGAGCGGCAACGCGTTCGAGCACCGGCGACTCCGCCGCAGCCAACCCCGTTGGCGGTAGTTCAAATTGCGTTCGCTTGCGATGCTTCGCACGGACCTTCACGAAGGAGTGGAGGGTGCTGAGTGCGACATGCAGACCCAGCCGCTCGTGGAAGAGGCGGGCAACTTCGCGATACGTCCGCCCTTTGCGGCGAAGTTCGCGGATCAATTCACGGTGGGGTTCCAGTTTGGAGCGTGGAGGCTTTTGAGGAGAATATTCGAGAATAGTTCGAAGTTCTGGTTCCATTGTTTTGGCTCCAGAGCACTTCGCAAATCATAGTCCGTTAACAGTCCGATACCCGTTCCAACCATGCCTGAAAGGGCCTTTGGGCGCTATCCATGCCGTCTGGTTTCAATAACTTACGAGACGGATGACCACTTTCACGGCGATAACACGGGTTCAAATCCCGTCGGGGACGCCAACAAAACAAAAAAGTTAGACACCCCAACGGTTTTTCCGGGACCACTTCGATACCAACATCGCTTTTTCAAACGGTCGTGCGCCTGCGTCAGTCTCCCCGTTTCGCGCCCATTTGCGATTTGAGAGCCGCTCTGCGGGTTTTCGTTGCTTGGGTGTAGAGCTTCATTGCGATGCACGATTATTCGATGCGCTTTTCCAGAGGAAGGGTTAGCGTGGGCTTTGTTTCTAGCAACCACTTGCTTTGATTCTGCAACTCCTTTGAGTGGGCGCAATCTCATGGAGCGTTCCCAGACGACGCCTGCTCGCCAGCCGAGCTCGCGTAAGCTGTCAATATTTCTAGTATCCAGCTCCGCATTTCTATTCAGCTTCGCGGACCAGAATTCGGTGTTTGAGTCAAATGGATTCGCAGCCCATTTGCACTTGCCATGGCAGTGCCAAAAACAGCCATGCACAAATGCGACAGCGCTAAATCGCGGAAAGTCCAAATCGGGTTCCCCTTGCGCAGGTGCCTCGATCTGCTCTGGAATTGTCGAAATAGTCTCTCGTACGCACTGAAGACTGATATCGAATTGCCCTTTCTCTCTTTCCATCTGCGCAAGTTCTACACCCAATTTCCGAGCTTCAGCGTCACACTCTTCAACAATTCCTTGCTGTGCGCGAAACAATGTTTGAGCCTCACTCAGCGCGGTAGCAACAAGGATACGCACCCTCATTGTACTTAGCAGGAATCTGCTGCTGAGCCGTTGCGACTGCTTCGATGAGAGAGCCGGGCGAGAAATGCCCCCCAATCATTCGGTCAATATAGGCCCGAAGCAAAGTGTGCTACTGCGTTGATTTGCGATCATCCTCCCAAGAGTGGGCCCACATCCTCACGTTTCACGCCGGTCAGAGCAGCTTCTCCATCTAGGGGAGGACATGAACGTCATCCTTGTGGGCGTTGCGAGACTTATCGATAGTCACCAATAATTCGTTTTGAATTGCGGCTTCCCGTTTCGCACTTCCCATCTCAGTTCAGGTCGAGGAACTCTAAATGAATGACTTGCTCACACGCCCCCTCTACGGGGACGCACGCCGTGCCATGCAGTTTTGCGCTCGCTTTCTTCACCGTTCCGCACCCTATCTGCTGTTGCTGCTTTTGATAGCGACAGCAGGATCTTCGACCATGTTCAGCCAGCAGTTCGCAACGCTGAACCTGACCGTGACTGATCCGTCCGGCAGCGTCATCGGGCAGGCCAACGTATCCGTCCGTAATGTAGATACGGGTGCGATCAGGACCGGAGTTTCCGACAAGCTTGGAGATGCCGTAATCCCGGGCCTTCCGGCCGGCGAATACAAGCTGACCGCGAATGCTGAGGGGTTTTCCACATATGAGGCACCTCTCAACTTGATGCTGGGCCAGGCGGCCTCAGTCGAAATAACGCTCAGGGTGCGCGCTGCCACTGAGCAAGTCGAAGTTAGCGATACGACGGCAGGTGTAGACAAACAACGAACCGAAGGCAGTCAGGTTATCGCTCCGGAACAAATAGCAGAATTGCCTATCTCAGACAGGGATTTTATCGACTTTGTGCTATTAACTCCGACGGCGACAGTGGGAAGGAATTCGAGTTCGGGCGCTCAGTCGGCATTTCAGGAAGCAGAGCTGGAGATAAGTTTCGGAGGTCTGCGCGAGACGCATAGCGTCTTCTATGGGTTGGATGGCGTCAACTACACGACCACGGTCTCGGGAGTACAGCGAGTAAGTCCATCGCTCGACTGGGTGCAGGAGTTTCGTGTAGTCGATGGCCCTGACGCAGCTGGTGGTGGGCTAAACATGGGTGCGGCCGTCAACACCATTACCAAATCCGGGACCAATGACTTCCATGGATCGCTCTATGAATATGCTCGTAACAATGCGGCGGATGCGAGCAATCTACTCTCCGCGCCCGGTTTCAATACTCTCCGTTTCAACCAGTTTGGGGCGACTTCCGGCGGTCCGGTTCGCCGGGACAAGATCTTTTATTTTGCAGGCTACGAAGGTCAGCGCCGGGCGCAGTCGCCTATTTTTTCGCATTTCATTCTGAACTGCATCAACACCGAAGGCTGCCTTGGCCCCGGCAGTCCCAGCATCAATGAGGTCAAAAAAGATCTGGGACTGTCGCCCGAGAATCTTGGATCGATCTTACAAATTGGCGACTATGACAATGCCTTTGGAAAAGCCAACTTTGTGTTGAGTGGCAGAAGCACTTTGACTACCGGTTACTTATATACCGATGTTAGAAATGGAAATACTGCCGCAGCCTCCCCAGGACAAGGACTGCCATCGAGTTATCGCGACAATCGCATTCACGATCAGACGGTCTACGGGAACTTCTTTCACCTGTTCAACGGCCGCTGGGCTTCGGAGAGTTCAGTCGCGTTTGGCCGGCGCATCTTTTACATGAATCCGGTGGGTGCCGGCTATGAGCCTGCGATCAATGTTGCCGATACGCTCTATAGCGGTGGCTTTCTTGGCGGAGTCGATTACTACAGCGAACATCACTTCCAATCCAGAGAAGCGCTGACTTATACTCACGACAATAACTCCATCAAGATAGGCGCGGAGTTTGAGCCGATCTGGTTCTCTGCGCAGACACCCTACTTCACGCCGGGCGTAGGCATCTTCAGCCCGCAGAGCTTCTTTGGCGCTGGGCCTTTCAGCCACTTCGGTCCTGGAACCGCAGTCGAGTTCCTCTTCCAGCAGACCCGTGCCGATTTTGGAAACCAAGTTCCGCAGCGCGGCTTGCCGTGGCAGAACGGCTTCTACGACGGCCCGGACGGACCGGCACGCGAGGCTGCCGACAGTGTGGCGTTCTGGCATAAACTGGCCGGCTTCTACGTACAGGATCAATGGAGAGTGCAGCCTAACCTTGTACTTTCTTTCGGCGTGCGTTACGACCTTGATTTTCTTCCTTCGGCGAGTGACCTTCGCATTCTGGGCAGGATGAATCCCACGAATTATGGGAATGCTCAGCCGCGGGTCGGGGTTGTCTATGGCTATCGCAACGGCAAGGGAGCCATTCGCTCCAGCTTTGGTGTGTACACCGGATCGCTCGAATACAGCAGCCTGATCAATGGATGGCACGGTGCGTCCGCCTTTACCAACATGAATCAGCCGCTCCTGCCTGAATTTGCCGATCCTGCAGATGGTCTGACGGGGTTTGGACCGGCAGGCATGGTGGGCACAGCGGGTCCGGCACTTGCCGGCGCAGCTTTCGCTAACTTCACACACAACGGAATTTATCCAAACCCTGCGATCCTGAAACAGTTCCCATTGGGTTTTGTAAAGCGAAAGTATCCTTCAAACTATTCCGAACAAGCGAACCTAGAAATCGAAAACGAGTTAGGAAATAAGTGGTATCTCACGGTTGCTTATCACTATCTTCATGCGATCCACCTGGAGAGCTCCAATAGCATCAATGGCGTCCCGAGCGGCTTTCTCGCCGATGGCAGGCAGCAGTTTGCACCGGCCGATCCCAACTTCGGTTTCGCGCTATATGCAACGGCGTCGGGCTGGTCTATTTACAACGCGGGAACCGTCAGCTTGCGTAAAGACTTTGCGCAAAACTTCAGCCTACTGGCTAACTACGTCTATGGAAAATCCATCGACATAGCAACTGAAAACCAGCTTCAGGATGAGCCCCAGGACTATCTGGAGCCTCAACTGGATAGGGCGGTGAGCGATAACGACGTCCGGCATCGGCTGGTGTTAACCCTGATGGGTGAATCGCCAAAAACCTGGAGCGCACCGTTGCGCAACGTTTCATTTTCAATGATCAACACCTTGCAAAGCCCCCAGTACTACAGCATCCTCGCGGGGTCCGATGTAAATGGCGATGGCTTTCCATTCAACGACCGCGTGGGCAGCATAGGCCGGAACACGTATAGCGGAGCGTCGTACTACGACACGGATCTTCGTCTGCAGAAGTTACTGAACCTGAATGACAGGTTTGCAGTGAAACTGAGTGCGGAGGCGTTGAACCTACTGAATCGTGTGAATGTGCAGGATGTGGATCAGGTCTATGGTGCAGGAGAATTCGCAGGCCGAATTCCAAAAGCCTTCGGGGATGGAGTTACCAGCCCGGCGAATCCAACGTTCGGAACCCCGACTTACGCCGGAGCCGCGCGGCAGTTTCAACTTTCCGCGAAGGTTAGTTTTTAGGAGAGTAGCGATGTCGAATTCAACACCGGCAGCGCAGGATGCCGCAAAGGCCGCTCCTGCAAATCCCAGGCGTCCCCGGCGAGGCAGCTACAAGCCCCGGCCGGAGACGCTTGCACTGCTAAGAGTTTCAGGAAATCCAATCAATGGCTTGGGTGAGAAAAAGCCGCGCAGGCCGTCGCCGTTTTTCTGGCATCCTCCCGATCAGCATCCCTATGGCGAGTTACAAATTGTTGCGCGAAACAGTTCGCGCAGTTGTCCCGGTTCACCGGAGGCGTTTCAAGCAGCCTATAACTACCCTGAGCTGATTCCGGTGGCCGCTGTGCGGAACGGCGCTCCTGCCGATCAACTTACAAGCCAAGTCAGGTCCTTTGCGCTGTCTCACGAAGCCGACGACGCCGGCATAGCGCCCATGGACCCGCTTAATGTATTCGAGGGATACACAGTTAGCGAGCCCTGGGTTATCGTCCTCGCGCTCGCTCACAACTATGAGCGTCTGAAAGAAGTTCCCTCCGATGAGACGAATGGCATAGGCGTCGTGGATGTGGGAGACCAGTACGCGCGCGGCACTCGCTCCTCTTACGCGCTGGCCAATTGGATTCGCTCGCAGGGGTACAACGCAAAACCCTTTCCAGGGCCTTCTGCCGGCGCCATCGCGCTTATTCCTCCGGCGATTGCGTCGGGGCTTGGCGAGCTAGGCAAACATGGTTCATTAATCAGTCCCAAATTCGGCGCCGGCGTGCGCCTGGCCGGCGTTGCAACTGACATGCCGCTCGTCCCCACAACTCCAGTCAACTTTGGCGCGGACGAATTCTGTTCCACCTGTCAAGTCTGCACCAATGCGTGTCCGCCGGGCGCGATCAGTGAGCAAAAGCAACTGGTGCGCGGCGTGGAGCGCTGGTATGTGGACTTTGACAAGTGCATTCCATTCTTTGCCGAAGCTGCGTCGTGCGGAATATGCATTGCCGAGTGCCCGTGGACTCGGCCCAGTGTGCGACCGAAGCTGCTTGCAACCATGGCGCGGCGGCTTGGTCAGACAGGTTCCCAAGAATGACGGGCAATTCGGCACGGAGCGAGACCGCTCGTTTAGGACCGCTCTCCATCTACCGATGAGAGCGCATGACTTTCAACTTCGCGCAGGATCGACGCATTCCGACATCCTCTGCGCGTGCTCACATTAACCAGTAGTAGTATCTCTTCGAACGGAGTGACAACGATGGCTCATATTCAACTTCCAATTGCCGAGGAACTCGGCAGAGAGTTTCCAGGCATCCTTGGCCCCATGACGTTTCGTCCTGAGACCGCGGCACCTCTGAACGAGTTGGTCAACATACTGCTGCGCGGCGAGAGTACGCTGTCGCGCGGCGAACGGGAGATGATCGCGACTCATGTCTCATGGCGGAACGATTGCTTCTTTTGCCAAACAATTCATGGCGCAGTGGCCGCAGCGCAACTTGGGCACGATGAGGCGTTGGTTCACAAAGTGAAGACAGACTGGCCGAGCGCTGAAATCTCTTCCAAGCTGAAGGCGCTGCTGAACATTGCCGGAAAGGTGCAGCTTGGCGGCAAGCATGTAACTCGGGAAGATATTGCCGCGGCGCGCAATGAAGGCGCAACCGATCTGGAGATCCACGACACAGTCATGATTGCCGCGGTCTTTTGCATGTGCAATCGCTATGTCGATGGTTTGGGTACGTGGGCTCCTGAGGACCCAGACATTTATCGGCAGAGGGCTGCGCAAATTGTTGAACGCGGTTACACCGGAGTGACCCAGGCAGCAATTGCCACCATGCAGCGCTGAACATTGCATTGGAACAACGTCGCCCGCACTCAGCACAAGGCCGCGAGATCACGTTGCGAAGATCCCTAGCCGAGGTTATTCCCGCTTATGCCTGAACCAAGCACTGCAACAGTCGAAGCCCAAATCGACGAATCCAGAATCTCTTATGACGGCTGGAAGATCGTTCTCGCCAGCTTTTTTGGGATCATGGTCAGCTTTGCGTCGATTGTGCCTTACACTTTCGGCCTCTTCCTCAAGCCACTCGCTGAGAGTTTCGGCTGGCATCGCGAAGCCACCTCCGCGGGATTCAGCATCGCCGCACTCACCTTGGCCGCAGCCTCGCCCGGGCTTGGCTTCTTGCTCGATCGCTACAAGCCGCGCCGCATCGTTCTGCCGTGCATTGTTGTTTTCTCGGCAGCCTATGCTTCGCTTGCATTGCTCACGCCGCATCTGCTGCATTTCTATTTCACGTTCTTTGTTATCGGCCTGGTGGGGAACGGAACCGCGTATATCGGATACTCTCGCGCTATCTCAACGTGGTTTAACCGCCGCCGCGGCTTCGCGCTTTCAATCATGCTTGCCGGCACCGGCGTGGGAGCCATGCTGCTTCCTGTCCTGGTTCAGGCAGTCATCACTCATCTGGGATGGCGCGCCGCTTACCTAACCCTCGGTTTGCTCGCCATTGCAGTGGGATTTCCTTTGACGGCGGCCTTTGTCCGCGAACGTCCCGTGGCTAAACAGGATCGAAGCGTCTCAACGGAAACAGGCGAAGATGTTGCCAAGGCGCTTGCAACTCCAGCCTTCTGGATTCTTGCCGCTACGGTATGCCTCTACGCCATTAGCGTGAATGGAACCATCGCGCATCTCTCGGCGCTGCTTACCGATCGCGGAGTCTCCGCCGCCGGTGCGGCCTGGTCGGTCTCCATCATCGGCGCAACAGGCCTAATCGGACGCCTCCTTACGGGACTGTTTCTCGATCGCTTTTTCGGTCCCCGTGTTTCGCAATTCATGCTGTTGATTACTGTACTCGGCATTGTCACGCTATCGGTGGCCAACAGCCTGACCGCGGGCCTGATCGCCGCAGCTCTTATCGGGTTCAGCATGGGCAGCGAGGGCGACATTACGCCGTACCTTCTGGGGCGTTACTTCGGCCTTAAGCGTTTTTCTACCCTCTATGCGCTCACATGGACCACTTACGCCATAGGAGCCGCCGTCGGCCCCATCGTGTTAGGCCGCATCTTCGACACGGTGGGTTCCTATCGGCCCATCACGATTCAGCTCTTGGCCCTCCCCGCACTTATCCCATGCCTGCTGATGTTTGCGCTTCCTCGCTATGTGATTCGAGGCGGCGCAAGGCAACCAGTGGTCATTGTCCACGAACCACGAATTGCCGAGATTGCTCAATAGAAAAGGAGAATGCAATGTCTCACATAACGCTTCCAGAAGGACTTCCAGGAATCACCGGTCCGTTCGCCTTCCGGCCTGAAACCGCCAAGCCCATGCGCGCACTTGCAGAGGTGCTTTTACGCGGACCCAGTTCGCTCTCCAGTGCGGACCGGGAAATCATCGCCACCTACACCTCCAGCCAGAACGATTGTCATTTTTGCCAGACGAGTCATGGCGCAGCTGCCGCCCATCACCTGGGAGGCCCCTCTGATCTCGGAAGCAATCTTGCACTGATCGCCGAAATCAAGCGTGACTTCGAATCCGCCCCTATCTCATCCAAGCTCAAGTCGCTCCTGAACATTGCGGGTCATGTCCAGCAAGGCGGGAAACGGGTTACCACAGAAGACATTGCTCGCGCCCGAAACGAGGGCGCAACCGACATCGAGATTCACGATACGGTTCTGATTGCCGCTGCCTTCTGCATGTACAACCGCTATGTGGATGGGCTCGGCACCTGGGCACCGCAGGAGCAAGAGGCTTACATTCCCATGGGCGCGCGCATGGCGCATGAAGGCTATGTTGCGGTACCTGGGCAGAATTCCGCGCAGGTTCAGGAACCGGTAAGCGCCTAGCGCTTGAATGATTCCATCAGACGGAATGGGCGCGGCAACGAAACGTATTCGTTGGCCACGCCCATGGTGCATCAACAGCCGAGCTTCAGTCTTCAATGCCGATCGTTTGAGCTTGTATGACTGCCACTCGATCGGAATGGAACGTTGAATTCACGACTCGACTAGCCCTGCTGCTTCTTCTCCGCCTGCATCTGCCAATAGACCGAGTAGCGCTGGCTGCCGATCTGGTACATCGGCACCAAGTTCAGTTTCGCGCTGTCGCTCGCGGCGGTAAAACGCAGGTCCGCTTGCGACGCAACCTGAATCCACTGCTTGGGGTCGTCGCCAGCCTTGGCAGCGGCGTTCGGCAGCGCGCCGGGGGCTGGAATCCCTTTCGGAATCGTGTCGCCGCTATGGATCACCCTGAGCGGACCGTCCTCTGGGCCGGGTCCCAGATCGGCGGCAAGAACCAGCGGACCGTACAGCGCTGCGCTCACTGAGTCGTCGCCGGCCAATACTTCTTGCCGCAACTCCATTGGCAGACTCAGGCTCACGGTGTCACCGTCTTTCCAGACGCGGCGGATGGCCAGATAAGAACCTGGATCGGCCATCGCCTCCAGAGTGCGGCCGTTGATCTTGACCTGAGCGTCCGCAGTGGTCCAGCCAGGAATGCGCACGTGGATGGTGCGCGCCACCGGACGTGAGGACTTGATTTTGAGCGTGGTGCCCTGCTCGTGCGGGAACTGCGTGACCTGTTCGATGACCAAGCCTTCGTCCTTCCAGTCGAGCGTGGCGGAGATGAACTGATTTACGTAAACGTCGCTGCCGCGATGGAAGTAGACCGTGTCGGCAAACTTGGCGAACTCTTCAACGCCGGTGCCGGTGCAGCACCAGAAGGACTCTTCCGGCGAGTTGTACGCACGCCAGAATCCGGCGGCAAGCGGGAAGAAGTATTGCTTGAGCCCTTGCGCATTTTGCGTGCCGAGCCTGCAGTTAAACAGCGAACGCTCGTACTCATCCATCCAGTGCGCATCGGCGGTCCAGCCAAAGACCAGACGATCGAGCTTCATCAGGTTGTACGCTACGCAGCACTCTGCGTTATTCCAGGCGAGGGAGCCTTTGAGCTGGTAGGGTCCAGTGCGCCAGGTTTCGCCAACGCTGGTATTGCCAATCGCGTATTTGCGCGCGGAGAGTACTTCGGCCAGGAAGTACTCGGCGATATCGCGATAGCGGGCGTCGCCGGTGACCTCATACATGCGCGCCGCGCCGATGACCTTGGGAACATGCGTGTTTGCGTGCAGGCCCTGCAGCTCATCGTGGTGAGCAGCCAGCGGATCGAGGAAAGTCGGCTGCTCAAAGAGGTGCGCCGCGCCAATGTACCGATCCCGCTTGGTCACGGCGGCAAGGTTCACCAGAACCTCGTTCATTCCGCCGTACTCGTTGCGCAACATGCGCTGGCGCTGCTCGACGCTGAAGGACCCCATGAAGTCTTGCGCCCAGCGAGCCATGCCTTCGGCAACTTCAAGCGCGTCGGTGTTGCCGGTGAGGGTGTACATATCCAGCAGGCCGGCCATGATCTTGTGATACGTGTAGAAGGGCGCCCAGGCTGGCTTTCCCGCTGCCAGGTGCTCGAACAGGTCGGTCGGGTACGCGCTCAAGTAACCGGTTCCCATCTTTTTTTGACAGGCCGCCAAACCGGCTACAACGTCGTCGCCAGTCTTCTTGGCGTCTGCATTGCCCGTGGACGCCCATTCCAGTGCGACCGCGGACAGATAATGGCCGCCGGCAAAATGGCCGCGCAGCTCGCAGGTCGGGTCTTCCCATCCCTTATAGGGTGTCGCGCTTGAGGGTATGCCAGCCGTGAGGCGAAACGTATGCAGTAGCCGATCGACGGCGAGCGAGTCAAGGTAGCTCGTGTTGATCGCGGCCTGGTCTTTAAAGATGCCGTCGGTCAGGCGAACCGCGCTCAAAGGAAAGGGCGAGAGCTTGCGGGCGGAATTCGTTGCGTCATCGGCGAACGATGACTTGATGAACGCCGATGGACCGATAAGGCAGAGGCCTGTGCCACCTGCAAATGTCTTAAGAAAGCTGCGACGAGAATGTCCGTTCATAGGAAGTGCTCCTTATCGTGCGATGGCGTTAAGAAAGAAAAGCTCCACGCGGGGTCCGGATTGGACCGCCGGAAGGGAGAACGAGAATTTAGGCTGCGAGTAAACGTTCTCTCAACTCCGCAAGTGGAACTATATCGAGTTTGGCAAGCAGGAGACAAGAGGGAACGCCCGTCATCTGTGACAGAGATTACCGAGTACGACGATTTGTTGAACATTACAACCCCGGAACGACATTTTGTCGAAACTTTACGCACAGCCAGTCGTCACCATCTGCAGGAAAATCGCTTTTGAATTCAAAATCAATTCCACTAACGGTGGTTCAGTTGCGTGCAGCGCTGAGGGCAACAGCATCGCTGCGCCGAGGATCGGATACAAACTCTATGTTCATTCGTTCAATGTTTGCAGGGCCAAAGGCCATTCTGTTCGCAGCCCTTCTTGTGGCATTACCGGCGTGGGGCGCCGATCTCCAGGTGACGATGACCGACAAGGGTTATCTGGACGCGCAGGGCTTCAGCGTATTTCTCTACAACAGCACCTTCAATCCGGTCTTTGTGGATGAAAAGAACACGGCCATGGAGATGATTCTCCACGGCCAGCGCATCGCCACCAACGGCGACGTGCGCCTTATGCCCACGCCCGAGCAGTGGGACCTGGTGGCGAAGCTGAACGGCCGCCAGGTGGACAAGGAACATAACCGGCTGGCCGCGAAGTTGTCCTTTCCCTCCTACCACGTGGACTACACCCTGGAAGTGACTGCCGAGCCGGGCGGCATCCGCGTGAGCGTGAACCTGGACAAGCCGCTGCCGGCAGAGCTGGCCGGGCGCGCGGGCTTCAACCTGGAGTTTCTGCCCTCGATCTACATGGGCAAGGCTTACCTGGTGGACGGAACCAAAGCCGGCATCTTCCCGCGCACGCCTAACGATCCGATGGTGAAGGTGTTGCCGCTGGCCGATGAGCCGAAAAAGGCGTACTTCCTGGAGGATTGGGACAAGGCCAAGGGATACACTCAACCGTTGCCGTTCGCCCAGGGCAAGAGCATCACCCTGGGGGTTGACGACGCGCTGGCGCGGGTCAACGTCAAATCCGATACGGCCGACCTTATGCTGTTCGATGGACGCAACCGCGCGCAGAACGGCTGGTTCGTGTTGCGTTCGCTGATTCCTGCCGACAAGACCACCGGCGCAATCGTGTGGCACATCCGGCCAGACGTGATTCC
>Ga0302319_10015983_pt1 | contig 13861 bp, 11 predicted proteins | sample Bog_T0_2_FD_203319 | JGI IMG/M metagenome (GOLD analysis project Ga0302319, IMG submission 203319) | Peat permafrost microbial communities from Stordalen Mire near Abisko, Sweden - Bog_T0_2 | ecosystem: Environmental > Terrestrial > Soil > Wetlands > Peat | place: Sweden: Abisko, Stordalen Mire...
TGACGATCGGGCTGGCGGCGATGGAGTGCGGCCTGCACGTCTATGGCCAGAAGCCATTGACCCATGATTTGTATGAGGCGCGCCGGATGACTCTGACCGCGCGGGAGAAAAAGCTGGTCACGCAGATGGGCATCCAGATCCACAGCGATTCGGAGTATCGCACGGCGGTGAAGCTGGTCCAGCGCGGCGCGATCGGGAAAGTGCGGGAAGTGCATACCTGGAGCAACAAGGCGTGGGGCGATAGCGGCGAGCAGCCCGGGCGCGTGGATGCGGTTCCCAAAGACTTCGACTGGAATCTCTGGCTCGGGGTGTGCAAGGAGCGTCCGTTCATCAGCGGCGGCTGGTATCATCCCGCGAACTGGAGGAAGCGGCTCGACTTCGGCACGGGGACGTTCGGCGACATGGGCTGCCATATTTTTGATCCCGTGTTCGGGGCGCTCGCGCTGACCGCGCCGACGTCGGTCCGAAGCGAAGGGGCGGCGCCGAACGAGCATTCCTGGGCCACGGATGCCATCGTGCATTACATTTATCCCGGAACGGAATTTACCGAGGGCAAAACGGTGGCGGTGACGTGGTATGACGGCAAGCAGCGCCCTCCGGAGGAGATCCAGGCCCTGGTCACGGAGAGCAAGGATGGAAATCCCGGAGACAAGAACAGCAAGCTTCCCGACCAAGGCAGCATTTTCATCGGCACGAAGGGAATCATGGTGCTTCCGCATGTCGGCATGCCCCGGCTCATTGGCGCCGATGTAAAGGACATCGTGATCGAGAAGGAGGAGGGGGCGGATCACTGGTTTCAATTTATCGACGCCGCGCTTGGGGTGGGAAAGACGGGCGCGAACTTCGACTATGCCGGCCCGCTTTCCGAATCCGTGCTCCTGGGCAGCGTGGCCAGCCGGTTTCCGCAAACCACGCTCGAATGGGATGGGCCGGGGTTGAAGTTCACGAACCTCGCCGAGGCGAACGAGCATGTGCGGCGGGCGTATCGGACGTGGTAGCGGGGATGAGTGGGTGACAAGGTGACAAGGTGACAAGGTGACAGCCGAGGCCTTGCGCAGCGGTGAGGGCGGGCGTCTATGGCGCAATGGAGACCAATGACGACAGGGGGCGCGCGTTTCGGCGTGTTTCGCGGCCTGCTCGCCGGAGTTCGCAGGAATGGGTTTTGGATTGCACATCGCGAAATGTGCAGGCGTCAAAAAGTGAAAAAAGCGGTGAAAAGGTCTCGCTAAAGGGGGCGCGAAATGCGTTCCTGCCTAACGTCTAAACCGGCGTCCGCGCGTTTTTGGAACATGGGCCGCCCAATCGGTGAACCTATTTGAGTGGCGATTGCGCCATTCTCCAAAACTCCCCTCCACGAATATGAATGCTGGAATCCGTCTCTGCATCACTCTTGCCCTGCTCGCAGGCACGCCGGCCTTCGCCGCGAAACCCGCGGCCAAACCCGCCGGTCCGATGCCTTCGGTCCGACTGCGCCATTTGATCGACACTACGATGGAGAAGATGAGCGACATCTCCAACCCGAAACAGACCTTCAACCGGACGCCGCTGACCTCGGCGACGGCTGAATTCACCGCTTCGGCACAGACCGCGCCACCGGAGAAGCAGCCGATGTATCAGGCGGTGCTGAAGATATTGGCAATCCTCCAGGATGTGGTCGAGGAGCACGCCAAGGCGGTCACCGATTTGGCGAATTCCAAAAGCGTCCACGGTCCGGCGGATACCAAGGACCTGGAGATCAGCAATCCGCAACACCACTGGGACGCGGCCGCGGTGGCCCGGGCGAACAAGGCCAAGGAGAATCACGTGAACGGGGAAGCAGAGAAGGCGGCTTTGGAGAAAGACAATTTCTTCAGCAAAGGAGCCCTGGCGGCCTGGACGAAGCGCTTAGGGCTACTGCAGGATGGGATCGAGCAAACCTATGTGGCGGAGCTCGTGGCCGAGAAGCAACTGGCGATGGCTGTTTCCGCCACCCCGCCTCCCATTTTGCCCCCGGCTCCGAAAGTGGCGCCGATAGTAGCGTCCAAGCCACCAAAGGAGAAGCCAACAAAGGTAATCTCTGCTTCGGCACAGTATTCACCCGTCGGAACATGGAAGGCATCCAACGCCAGCTACCGGTCTGCAATCCTCAAGGAGGACAACACCGTGACCGGTGGGAAGTGGGCCGACCCTTGGAAATGGACCGGCACATGGAAATGGACCGACCAATCCAAGGGCGCACTGACCATCGACTGGAAGGACGGAATGAAGTCGGACGTCATTGTTTCTCCCGATGGCCAAAACATGACTGGGAAGAATTCCAACGGCCACGAGGCCACCTTCACCCGCTCAACATCGCCCCCGGGGACCTGAGAGGCTGTGAAATAAATAGGAGGGGGGAGCGTTGCTGTATTAATGCGGAATTCATTTGCGCTTTCTCCGGAGCAAAGTGAATAGTCCCGCTCTTTTTCCCACCCCTATGAAAGACATCCGCATTATCGTCAAAACCAGCAAAGGCCCGATCGAAAGCACCCTGTTTGCCTCGAAGGCGCCTGCAACGGTCGCCAATTTCCTGAATCTCGCCGGCCGCGGCTACTACGATGGATTGAAGTTCCACCGCGTGATCAGCAATTTCATGATCCAGGGCGGCGATCCCACCGGCACCGGGGCAGGGGGGCCGGGCTACAAGTTCGCGGATGAGATCCATGCGGCTCTGAAGCATTCCAAGCCTGGCATTTTCTCGATGGCGAATTCGGGTCCGGGCACCAATGGCAGCCAGTTCTTCATCACGCACGTGCCTTGTCCGCACCTGGATGGCAAACACGCGGTCTTCGGCGAGGTCTCCAAGGGCCAGGACGTGGTCAATGCCATCGCGCAGGGTGACAAGATCAATAGCATCGAGGTGCTTGATCCCACCGAAGATCTCTTCACCGCCCAGAAAGATAATCTGAAGAAGTGGAACGCGATTCTCGGCTGAGCCGAGCCTAGGCGCCGGTCTCGAACCGATAGCCGATATCCCGGATCGTCTGAATGAAAACGGGCTGGCGGGGATCGGGTTCGATCTTGCTTCTCAGGGTCGTCACGCAGCGGTCCACGCTCCGCGCGGTCACCATGACGGCGTTTCCCCAGACGGCGTTCATGATGCCGTCGCGGGTCAGCGCCCGCCCGGGGCGTTGTAAAAAGTGCTCGAGGAGTCGGAATTCCTTGCTCGTCAACGGAACCTCCGCGCCGTCCTTGAAAAGACGGTGTGAGACGGTGTCGAGCCGGCAATTCCCGAATTCATAGGCCGGTTCCGCGCCCGCCTGGTGGCGCCGCAGGAACGCCCGCACCCGCGCCATGAGTTCGCGGATGCTGAAAGGCTTCGTGATGTAGTCGTCGGCCCCGGCCTCGAGTCCGCGAATGATGTCTTCCTCCTGGCCTTTCGCGGTCAGCATGAGGATGGGCATCTCCAGTTTCGCGGCGCGGACCGCGCGGCAAATCTCGTAGCCGTTGATTTTGGGCAGCATGAGATCCAGAAGAATGAGATCGGGGCCGCCATTCAGCGCCGCGTCGAGGCCGGATTCGCCATTGCGGGCCGTGAGGACGCGGTAGGACTTGGACGCGCAGTTGTCCTTCAAGACGCGGAGGATCGTGGGGTCGTCTTCGATGATGAGGATGGCGGGAGGCGTCATGCGCTCGTGGAACTGGAGGCGGATGTCTCGGGAATCTCCATGGTGAAGGTGCTGCCCTGGCCAACCTCGCTGGCCACGCTCACGGAACCGCGGTGGGCTTCCACGATGGAATGCACGATGCTCAACCCGAGACCGCAGCCGCCGGCGGTGCGTGAAAGCCGCTGGTCCGCCTGATAAAAGCGGCGGAAGATATGGCGGCTCTCGTCCCTCGAAATTCCGATCCCATTGTCTTCGACAGAGAAACAGACCCTGCCGCCGCGCGCTTCCGTGAGCAGGGCGATGCGCTTTTGATCCCCGGAATACTTCCAGGCGTTGTCGAGCAGGTTCAAGAGCGCCGTGACCAGCGCATCGGCGTCGCCGAGAATGGTGGGGAGATGATCCGCCGAACGCGCCTCGATCTGGCAGCTTTGGGAATGGCGCCGGTCACCGAGCGCGGCGAGGGCGCCGTCAACGACTGTCTGGGGTTGGAGCGGAGCGAAGACGAACTTGAATTTCTTACGTTCAAGGCGTGAAAACGTGAGGAAGTTGTCTATCAAGCGGCTCAAGCGCGCATTCTCTTGCGCGAGCAATTGCAGATATTCGCGCGTGGTCCGTTCGTCGAATCTCTCCGTTTCCAGCAAGGTGTCGACCAGCGCGCGCATCGCGGCCAGCGGCGTTTTCAACTCGTGCGAGACCGTGGCGACGAGGTCATTCTTCAGCCGCGCCATGGCCACCTGCCTGCTCAAACCGCGCGCGATGAGGATGGCCAGGCCGGAAAGGCTGGCGATGACGAGGCTGGCCACAGCGACATGCATTTTGAGGCGTTTTGCGGCCTGCGTGTTGAAGAGCGATCGTTCATCCAGGGAAAGCGCCAGCCGCCAGCCGGGCAGCTCCGGACCCAGCGGCGAGATCGCCGCCGCAGGGTCGCCCGCCGCGTCTTCGCTCGGCGCCAGGATGGCGATCCCGACGCCTTTCGGCAATGGGGGACTGAGAATCGCCGCTTCGAGTTTCGCCCGGAAATCGGTCACCGCGAGCAGGGCGAGGACTCGACGGTTTGCCGAGGGAATGGCCCAGATATCGCGCAGTTTCGTGGCGCGCGGCGCGGATTCCGCCGGGCTTTCGGGAGCGCTCTCGAGGTATTGGGCGGCGAGGTCTTCCGCGGCCAGCGTCGGGAAGTGGAAGTCCGGGTCGAGCCGCTGCATCTCATGCATGAGGAACCGGCGCTGCGCGGAGGGCAGGGAATCCGACGAATAATCGGAGACGCGGTCACGCAAACGCCGGGCGACGATGGCGAAGCGCGGGTCGGCCTTGTTGTTGATCAGATCAAGCGCCAGGAGTTCCGCATTGGGGCCAATCAGCCGCCCCTCCGCGTCGCGGGCCGAATCCGAAGCGGGAAATCTCTCGATCACGAAACGAATCGCTTCATCCCGCTTGCCAGCCTGCACGAGAGCCCGGAACTCCGATTGCGCCGATTGCGCCGATTCGCCGTCCTGCGCCGTCGCGCGATTCGGCGAGTGCGGCGCTCGCGGATAGGCGATCAACCCCTGGTCGTCGAAGCAGATCACGCTCTCCGCCAGGTTTTCCCGGACGCACCGCGCGAAATTCGCGGGCGCCGGCTCCGCGCTTTCCAGTTGAGCCCGCCAGCGGCTCCAACGCTCCAGCGCCTGGACGCGCACCAGCGCGAGCTGCCCACGGTAGACCTCCACGAGCTTCTCGCGCACGGCCGCGCGTTCGTTGTTCATCGCTTCGCGCATGAACCAGAGCACGCACCCGACGGCCACGAGCACGACCATCACGAGCAGCGCCAGCATGGGCCACGCGCGGGCGTCCTGGCCCGCGCGGCGTGGAAAAATGCGAATGCGGCCGGCGCTCACTTGGTATTTTTGTAGCTCGCGATAATGCCCTCGAACTCCGCCATGAGGGCATCGAATTTTTTCGGAGCGCAGGTAAAATAAAAATGGTCCGCTGTTTTGGACCCGAGGGCGAGCAGCGTGAACGCCACCCGGGGTTTTCCGTCTGCGTTCTTGAAGTCCGCCACATAGCTGATCCCGGGGTGGCCGGAAACGGTGCGGTCCTTCCAGCTCTCCGGGCGAATCTTCACGTCCTTGAGACTTTTTACGACGGTATTCCGAAAATCGGTCTCGGCCCAATCTTTCGGCGATTTCCTCGACTCTTCCGGTAGCGTTTCCGTAGGGACGATTCGCACTTCACCTTCGGAAAGGTCGTACGCGGTGTCCACGATCTTGATCTCCTCGCTCCTTCTGTTCGAGTGGTTCTTTGGAGAATACAGGAGCCAGTCCGGCGGAGCGGTGAGCGATACTCCGAGTCCATCGTCACGAAACTCGACGAACTCGCCGGGACCGCGCCGCGTGATCGAAACCAGCTCTGCCACGACTGGTCCGGCTTCAAATTTTACGAGGTAGCGATGCGCGTCGGTGGAAAACCAAAACGTCTGGCCGACATCCATCTGAAGCCGAAAGCAGTCGAATTTGCCCGCGGGTGTCTCGACCGCTTCGATGCCGGTGATTTCGATGCCGATGGGGATGGGCATCCCTCCGATGGTGGACATCACGGTGAGCTTCGATTTAAAACCGTTTTTGAGGGGAAAGCGCCGGATGGCGTCCATGGCTTCTTCGTTGTCGAAGACCGAGCCCCCCAATTTGACGACAGTCGGCTGCGCGACACCAACGCGCTGGAGCTCCACTTCGCCGGGTTTATAAGTCGCCGACACCTCTCCGAGCTGGGAGACCTTCCAATGACTCGCAATTGGGCGGAATGTCTCCGCATCCGCGTCCACGGCGCTCGTCGAAATCGAGCCGTGGATAAACGTCATGGCGCCGACGCGCCAGATTTTTCGACCGTTCGCTTCCGTCAGGTCGGCGCGATATTCGGTGGTTCCGACGTCGAGTCCAGCGGCCATCTTGACATTCAGGCGCAGCCGTTCGCCGTTCACCCAGGGCACGGGTTCAAGCGCGACTTCGCCTGGCAGATGCTCGCGCGCTTTGGCGATGAGCTCCTTTTCGTCGGGGAAATCGTGGATCAGCTTTTCGAAGGCTGCGGTCGCGTCGGCTGCGCGGCTCTTTTTCAGGTAGCATTGCGCGAGACGAAACTGCGCTTGCGCCGCGAAAGACTGGCCGGATTTCGCGTCGGCGACCAGTTGCTGGTAGATTGCGATCGCCTCATCGATATCGCCTTTGGTTTCTTCCGAATAGATGCCCTTTTCGAGCATCTCGGAGAGGGACGCCGCCGAGGCCGGGGCGGCGTGCGCCTGAATGGCAAGGATGGTGGAGAGCAGCAAAGGCCGGAGCGGACTGAGGAGTTTGGTTTTCATGGGGGAGAACGTCGCAGGCCCGTGTTACCCCTTTGTTACCTCCGGATCTTTTGTTTGTCCCGCTTATGCATGGATGAATAACGGCATTCAACCCAGTGCGGCACGGTCGGAACCAAAAGCTCCCCAACCTCCATTCACCTTTGCGCTTAGCTCTAGAAACTTTGCGTTTTGCGAGGGTTTATTGAGAGGGCCGGAGGAAAACGCAAAGACGCTGAGGCGCGGAGGAGGAAACATGCGAGAAGGGAATATCCTTGCGGAAAAACAACACTTTGCAATTTGCCACTGCGGAGGCTGCGATCTCGAGCGCTATTTTCGCTTCGCGAATCGCCCGAGCTTTCGCTTCGCGATCGCGGTGACGTCGTCCAGTTCTTCGATGCGCAGAGCCAGGGCCACACCAAAGTAGGCTGCGCCGGCGACCGTGATCACGACGGCCAGCAGACCCGCGCGGACGATGAGCCCGTAGTGCTGCCAGTGCGCCATCATCCAGGATTGCGCGGGCCAGCAAACCAGCGCGAGCGCCGCGGCGGCGATAGTCAGTTTTGCCAGGGTGACGAACATCTGCTTCGTTTCCAGGCGCCGGACGTGGCGGTGCATGAGGATGTAGAGGAGGATGAAATTGGTCAGCGCCACGAGGCCGGTGGAAAGCGCCAGGCCACGATGGCCGAAGCCGAGGTAAAAGGTGAAAAAACGGTTTAAGCCGTAGTTCACCGCGATGGAGAGGAAGCTGACCATCATGGGCGTATTCCGCTTACCGATGGCGTAGAACGAGGGCGCCAGGACCTTGATGCCCGCGTAGGCGCACAGGCCGATGGCGTAGAACTGGAGCGCCTCGGCGGTGTGCAGGGTGTCCTCCGCGCCAAAGGTCCGGCGCTCGAAAAGGATGCTGATGATGGGCCGCGCCAGCAGCACGAGGCCCACGGTGGACGGAATGGTGAGCAGGAAGGCCAGCCGCATCCCCTTGGCGAGGATGGCCCGAAATTCCTCCATGTTGCCCGCGGCCGCGCTCCGGGAGACGACGGGCAGCGTGACCGTGCCGATGGCCACGCCGAAAATCCCGATCGGCAGTTGCATGAGTCGGAAAGCATAAGACAGCCAGCTCACACGCCCATCGCCCAGGTAGGAGGCGAAGTTTTGGTTGACCGTGACGTTGACCTGCACGGCGCTCGCCGCGATGATCGCCGGCCCCATGAGGAACAGGATGCGCCGGACGCCCGGATCGCGCCAGAGAAAGTCCGGACGGAAGCGGTAGCCCACGGTCCTCAGCGCCGGAAATTGCACGACGAGCTGGAGCAATCCGCCGATCATCGTGCCGATCGAGAGGCCGATCAGCGAGCCTATGCCATAGTATTTTGTGCCAAAGTGAGGATCCAGCCACCAGCCGAGCGCCGCGCCGCCGAAAATGGAGCCGATATTGAAAAACGTGGAAGCCATGGCGGGCATGCCGAAGACGTTCTTTGCATTCAGCATCCCCATGACCAGCGCCGCCATCGAGACGAGGGCAATGAACGGGAACATGATCCGCGCGAGGGTGATGGCCAGCTCCATCTTTCCGGGAGTTTGTTCAAAGCCGGGCGCCAGCAAATGCATGATCTGCGGCGTGAACAGAATGCCGAGCAGCGTAATGGCGCTCATGAATACGGCGGTCAGCGTGGCCATTTTGTTGGCCAGCCGCCAGGCCGCGCCATCGCCCTCCTTGGTGATCTTTTCCGAAAAGGTGGTGATGAACGCCGTGGAAAGCGCGCCCTCCGCGAAGAGATCGCGCAGGAGATTGGGCGCGCGGAAGGCCGCCAGGTAGGCATCCATCTGCCAACCGGCGCCCAAAAGCGCGGCAAACATCTGGTCCCGGATCAAGCCGAGGATGCGGCTGGACATGACTGCGAGGCTCACGAGTCCGGCGGATTTCGTGCTGATTTTATTTTGTGTGGGTTCGGCCAAAATTCTTTTCTTCTATGGAGATGGGTTGAGTGACGGGTCTTTGCCGGCGTCCGGCCTCATTTCCCGGGGGGGTGCTATACCCGGTGGGATGGACAACGCGCGTGGATGATCCAAACTTGCAATTATCACATGGGATCGGGGTGCGAGGCCTTGCGGAGACGATCCATGATGGCGATTCCGAGCCCCTCCTCCGCGATCCGTTCGGCCACGATGGCGTCGAGGCCCGCCTCATCGAGGCGCCGCAGCCGGGCGAAAAGAGTGGCCGCCGCCTCGCGCAGATCGCCGGATGGGCTCAGCCATTCGACGCGGTCGAAGCGGGCGTAATCCGCATCCTTCCGCGGGCTCATCCCGAGAAGGCCGCAACGCAACCCGGCGCGCTCTGGCGTCCATCGGGCGGAGTCGTCCACCAGCGCGAGCGGGGTTCGCGGGGCGTAGTGGCTCTTGAGCTGGCCCGGCGCCTGGGGCTTGAGAAGGAGGGATTCTTCGACCCGCGCGAGGAACTCCGTGTCTCCCGGCGCGATCTCGCGGCGGCCTTGAACCTTTCGGAGCTCCGTTTGCGTCTCTGCGATCTGCCGCGGCGTTACCGGCCCCGCGCGCAGCAGGCGGAGGCGTTCGCCTTCCACGGCTATGATGGTCGATTCGATGCCGTGCTCCGCCGGGCCGCCATCGACGATGAGCGGGATGCGGCCCGCGAGTTCGCTGCGGACGTGGGCCGCGGTGGTGGGGCTGATGCGGCCGAAACGATTCGCGCTCGGCGCGGCGAGGGGCTTTCCAAGGCGCCGGACTACGAGGCTGAAGACGGGATGCGCGCTCATCCGCACGGCCACGGTTTCGAGCCCTGCTGTCACCAGGTCGGGCATGATCTCCCGCCTCGGAAGCACGAGGGTGAGCGGGCCGGGCCAATATCGCCCGATCAGCGCTTCCACCAAAGCCCGGCTCTCCTCGGGGATGGCGGCGACGCGATCCAGCCATTCGCGATCCGGCAAATGCACGATGAGCGGATCGAAGAACGGGCGTTCCTTGGCCTCAAATATCTTGAGCACCGCATCCGTGCGCAGGGCATCGGCGGCGAGGCCATAGACGGTCTCCGTGGGCAGCGCGACCGGGTCGCCATTTTCCAGCGCCGCGACCGCGGCATCGGCTGCGGCGGCGAGGGCGGCCGGCGTCTGGGTATCGAGCGACTTTGTATCCACTGAGACGATCTCTTAGCGCGGCGGCTTCGAAGAGGGCTTGCGTTTCGTCGTGGCGGCAGCGTTGGACCTCAGGAGGGCCGCGCGCGCGGCCTGGGCGCGATGCGCCGCTTCCTCGGCCGTGGCGCCGAAGGCCACGAGATGCCCCATTTTGCGGCCGGGCCGGGGATCGGATTTTCCATAGAGATGAATCTTCACGTCGGGCATCGCCGCGGCGGCGACCCAATCGGGTTCGCCATGAGCCCAAAGATCGCCGAGAAGGTTGACCATCGCGGCGGGGCGCAACGACTCCGTGCTGCCGAGGGGAAGGCCGCACACGGCGCGGAGCTGCTGTTCAAACTGGCTCGTGACGCTGGCATCGAAGGAAAAGTGGCCGCTGTTGTGCGGGCGCGGGGCGAGTTCATTGACGATCAATTTTCCGTCCGCGAGCAAAAACATTTCGACTGCGAGCAGGCCGACGAGTTCCAGCCTTTCGGCGATTCCCGCCGCCAGCGCGCGCGCCTCGGAACTCACTTCCGGGGGAATGGCCGCGGGAACCATGGTGACATCCAGGATGTGATTGCGATGCACGTTTTCGCACACCGGATATGCCACCATCCGTCCATCGATGCCGCGGGCGATGATGACGGAGATTTCCTTTTCAAAACGGATGAATTGCTCGAGCACCGCCGAGCTGCCCTCGAATGGCGCCCAGATTTCCGCGAGGTCGGCCCGAAGCTCGATCTTGCGCTGGCCCTTGCCGTCGTAGCCAAACGCCGCGGTCTTCAGGATGGACGGGATGCCGATGATTTTGACGGCCTTTGTGAGTTCCTCGATACTGGCCACCTGCGTGAAATTCCCGATCGGGAAACCGCCCAGGGACAGAAACTGCTTTTCCCGCAGGCGATGCTGGCAGACGTGGAGCACGCCCGCGGAGGGGCGCACTTCGCAGAACTCCCCGGCCCATTCGACGGTTTGCGTGGGGACGTTTTCAAACTCGAAGGAAAGGACATCGATCCCGCGCGCGAAATCCCGCACCGCCTCGGCGTCGTCATAACGCGCCGAGACCTCGCGGTCGGCGAGCTGTCCCGTGGGCGTGTCTTCGTCCGGCGAAAACGTATGAATCCGGTAGCCCATGCGCCGGGCGGCGATGGCAAACATGCGTCCAAGCTGGCCGCCGCCCATCAGGCCAATGGTGCTCCCGGGAAGAAAGACGCGGTTCGAAGTCATGGCAGGTCCGTGGCGAGAACGTCTGCCGTCTGCCGCGCGCGAAAGGCTTCCAACTCGGCTCGCAGCGCGGGATTCTGAAGAGCGAGAATGCCTATCGCGAGCAAGCCGGCGTTTTTCGCCCCGGCTTCCCCGATGGCGAGGGTGCCCACGGGAATGCCCGCCGGCATTTGCACGATGGAAAGGAGGGAATCCACGCCGCGCAGCACGCGGCTCTCCACCGGCACGCCGAGCACGGGCAGGATCGTCTGGGCCGCGATCATTCCCGGCAGATGCGCGGCGCCGCCGGCGCCGGCGATGATTACCTGGATGCCTTTTCCGGAGGCTTCGAGGGCGAACCGGGAGAGGAGATCCGGCGTTCGATGCGCCGACACGATCTTCCGCTCACAGGCGACGCCGAATTTCTCCAGCATCTCCACGGCATGGCGCATGGTATCCCAGTCTGATTTGCTGCCCATGACGACAGCGACGAGTGGCGCGGTGGATTTCATTCGAGCGGCGTATTAGGGAGCGTTTTGGGGAGAGATGCAACAGCATTGCGGATTGCGGATCGCGGATTGCGGATTGATTCCACTGCCTCGGTTGAGCACGATTTGAGCCCGCTTTACTCTGTGCGAGCGGTTATTGGATACCCCAGAGAATCCGCCGAGCCTTCCAGGGGAGGTGCGGGGGTAGGTGCTGGCGGCGGTCCCGGCAAGACCGGTGGTCCAGGGAAGAGGCGAGCCAATGCACTGCGCGACAGCGCTCCTTGAACCGTCGCGGAGCGCTCACCGCATAGAGGCAGGAGCCTCAATCCGAAATCCGCAATTGCTTATTTCTCCCGCGCTTTTCAATTTCGCAACGTGACCAACCCGCATCACAACATCGTTTTCATCGGCTTCATGGGGAGCGGCAAGACCTCCATCGGGCGTCTTGTGGCGAAGAAGCTCGGGTTCCAGTTTGTGGATACGGATGCGGTGATCGTGGAACGCGCCGGGATGCAGGTGCCGGAGATTTTCGCGGAGCATGGCGAAGCTTGGTTTCGCGACCAGGAGACCTCCGCGCTGGGTTCGATGGCCATCCTGAACCGCAGTGTGATCTCGACGGGAGGAGGGGTCGTGCTGCGCGAAGCCAACCGCGAACTGTTGCGGGGTCTCGGATTCGTCGTTTGGCTGACCGCCAGCGAAGAGGTCATTTTCGACCGCGTTTCGCGAAACAAACGGAGGCCGCTGCTGCAAACAGCCGATCCGCGGAAGACCGTGCAGGACCTGCTGGCGCAGAGGCAGGAGTTCTATCAAAGCGTGAGCCGTTTCACCCTCGATACCACCGTGCTGTCCCACGAGAAAGCCGCGGACGCCATCATCGCGGAAGCGCGCCGCGCTTTTTCGTGGTAATCCGCGGGGAGGGCAGGGTGACAAGGTGAATGGGTGAATGGGTGAATGGGTGAATGGGTGAATGGGTGAATGGGTGAGCGTGCGGAGCCTCCGAGTCACCCATTACTCCGTCACTCCATTACTCCCGTTCGCCCCCATGTGAGAACCGCGTGATGCCTTCGCACGCAAAAGTGCGTGGAAAAGAATCTGCTCGCCCTCTGGGCCTTCCCTTTGAGAATTCAGCGGTATGCCTGCCGAAGCTCATGTCACCTCCATTTGGAAAACGCAAAGACTGTTCGTCGCCGTCTTTTTCATCGGCTTCGCCGGTTTTTTCTTTTGGGACGGCAAGATCGGCTATCCACGCAGCAACGAACGCTGGATCGCTTACGAGGAGCATCGGGTGGCGAATCGGATTTCCGAATGGCCGGCCGACGCCGCGAGCCGGGGCTGGACCAGCAAAGTCCCGGAGAAGTTCTACAAGCCGGAAGACATCGTCATGCAATACGTCTGCGGCGTTGCGGCGGGCATTCTCGGCTTGATCGTGCTCGGCTACTGGGCATCACAAAAAGGCCGCATTTTGAAAACCGCAGACGGGGCGGTCTTCGAGCCTTCCGGAAAACGCATCCCGTTTGAATCGATCGTCGGTCTCGGAAAGAAGAATTGGGAAAAGAAAGGCCTCGCCACCGTGCGTTATGAACTGGACGGGCGGAAGGGGAAATTCGTCATCGACGACTACAAATTCGAGGCGGAGCCCACGCACAAGATCCTCGATGAAATCGAGGAGTATTTGGTGGCGCAAAACTCGGAGCCGGAACAGAAACAGCCGTAATGATGAGTCCGGCGAGGCAACGGTAGAAGCGCTGGCGGAGATCCTTTGTCGTCAGGCGTTGCGGTCATTGGGGAAGATTGTGTCGCCCCGGTGGAGGCAAAGACGGCGGTGAAGGCGAACGCGAAATCTTGCGGACGAAGAAATAAATAAGCGAGCCGAACGGGGCGAGCAGAATGACGAGAACCCAAATGAGCTTGTTGTTGTCTTCGTTCGATTCGCGCTTGACGCAGTCAATGAGCATCCACATGGGGAAACCCAGAAAGGGAAGAAGAATGAGCAGGATGGAATGGCGCTTACTTAAGGCGAGCTTAGAAGGCGGAAGCATTTTGGCAAATGCCCCCGCAAACCGCTCGCATGCCGTCCAAAAAGCTGTGTCATCCTGAGCAAAGCGT
>Ga0302319_10015984_pt1 | contig 13860 bp, 16 predicted proteins | sample Bog_T0_2_FD_203319 | JGI IMG/M metagenome (GOLD analysis project Ga0302319, IMG submission 203319) | Peat permafrost microbial communities from Stordalen Mire near Abisko, Sweden - Bog_T0_2 | ecosystem: Environmental > Terrestrial > Soil > Wetlands > Peat | place: Sweden: Abisko, Stordalen Mire...
CTGGCTCAGGTACCACGCGGCGTAGTCCAACCCGCCGCGATCAAGCGGACAAACTGAACGACGGCCTGGTCGCGCTGGTCCGGGGTGGCCTCGACGCGAAGGGCGCCGACGGTGCCGAAGCGGCCGTCCCAAGCGGTCGCGATGTCGACAAGAACTTCTTGCTGGGAGGGCCCGAGAATCTCAAAGAGCGCCCTGCGGTGAGAGTACGTGAACATTGCCGGGCGGTCGGGGATGACGACGGTGACGTCGACGACGCTGGAGTGAAGCGGACGACTTTGCGGGACATGAGAGTGTGTGCGCTTCTCGGGCTGCCGGCGCGGGCTCCTGGAGCTGAGCTCGCGCCCGCGGCTGTGCGCGGCACGTAAGCTGGGCGCACACACGTTAAATGCGCCTTCTTCTCCTCGCCGCTGCCGCGGGGGCGCTGACGCTGCACGGCCGCGACGTGCCGCTGAGGCCGACGGAGAGCTTCCGGCGGCGCGCGTCCACGCTCAGCGCCGAGCCCAAGCTGTTCCTGGTGCAGACGGGCGTGCACCCGCCGGCGGAGGTGGTGCGCGGGTACCTCGGCCGCGGGGTGTACCTGGTGCACACCCCGACGCCCGAGGGCCTCGGCGGCAACTTTTCGCTCTACCAGGCCCATCACAAGTACGACCCTGGCATCAACACGACGCTGGGCGTCGTCATCAAGTGCGTCAACTCGTCCAGGACGTTCCACTACGGCCGCCCGCGGCCGCTCTCGCGGACGCGCGCCTTCCTGAAGGGCCCCGTCCACGCCAACGCGCTGCAGCTCATCGCGCAGTCGCACAACGTCATCTGGATCGCGCCCGTCAGGAAAGCGGCGCGGCACGCGCTCTCGCAGCGGCGCGAGCTCGTTTTTGAAACCCCGCTCGGGGCGCCGTTCGGCGCCGGCGGCCGCTTCCTGATCAGCGACACCGGGCTGGACACGAGCCACTGCGCGTTTGACGACTCGCAGGAGGTGCCGTTCGCCGCCCTGCCGCAGGCGCCCCCCTGGCCCGTGTTCAACGGCACGGGCAAGGTGCTGGGCGTCGCGACGTTCGAGTACGCCCCCGGGCGGTACACCACGGGCCAGCCGTTCGACGACGCGCACGGCACCGCGACGGCCGGGACGGCCGCGGGCTACTATTGCGGGGGCGGGGGCGGCACGGCCAACGCCTCGCGGTTCCTGTTCCTGGACATGACCGTCTCGCCGGGCGAGATCAGCGCGCCGACCGACTTTGAGGCCGTGTTCGCCGTCATGGCCGCCAACTCCTTGATCCTGCACACCGCGTCGTGGGGCTACGAGGACGCGTTCGGGCTCTACGACGACCAGGCCATCAACTTCGACGAGGTCGCCTGGCAGTACCAGAAGCACCACGTCGTCTCGGCGGGGAACGCCGGCCCCAACCTGGTGGCCAGCCCGGCGACGTGCAAGAACTGCCTGAGCGTCGGCGCCGGCTTCTCGGCGGCGAGCGACTACGGCGCGTACAGCGCGGTGCAGCGCGCGGCCTACCCGGCGTGGTACTCGGCGGCCTCGGTCGCGAGCTTCTCCTCCGTCGGCCCGCTGCCGGACGGCCGCCGCGCGCCCGTCCTCGTCGCGCAGGGCGTGTACGTGTACGTCCCCCTGGCATTCGCGACGCCCTCCGCGTTCCACGACGACTACGTCTACGAGGACGGGACCTCGTTCGCGGGGCCCGGGATCGCCGGGCTCAACCTCGACTTTCACGACGCGCACTTCCGGGCCACGGGGCTGAACGCCTCGGCGGCGCTGATCATGGCCGCGATGATCCTGTTCGCCGCCCCGACCTCGATCGTCGTCGACGTCGGCGCGACGACGCTGACGCTGAACCCCGCCGCGCCGCGCGACCTGTCGTACGGCGTCCCGAGGCTGAACTACAGCGCGGGGGTGTACCTGGACGGCCTGCAGACGAGCGGGGAGCGGGCCGCGTTCTGCTTCCAGGCCGCGGGCGGCGCGGCGACGGCCGCGCTGGCGTGGATCGACCCGCCGGGGTTCTACGGCGCCGCACTCGCCATCGTCAACGACCTGGACTTGTACCTGTACGCCGACGGCCAGGAGTACACGCTCGGCGACTTTGTCAACACGAACGAGAAGGTCAGCGCCAACGCCTCCGGGGCCGTCCGCGTCGTCGTGGCCGTGGACGGCGCCGTCGCCGCGCTGGTCCAGAACTTCAGCTTGGCGCTGAGCGGGGTGGGGGCCTTTGAGACGTGCGGGACGTGCCTGTTCGACGACACGGGCGGCTGCGCGGCGGGCTACACGCAGCTCTGCGACCCCGCGAGCGGCAACTCGTCCTGCGCGCTGGAGGACTGCCCCTCGGGCACGGTCTACAACGGGACCGCCTGCGTCGCGGCGATTTCAAACGTCCCGTGCGCCGTGCCGTACGGGTCGGGGATCATGGAGAACGGGACGTGCTACGCGCAGCAGTGCGACGCCTTCTACCTCCTGCAGGGCGAATCGTGCGTGTGCAGGCCGCAGAGGCCGTGCGCGGCGGGCCAAAACCCGGCGCCGTGCGTCAACAACGCGTTCGCGGCCTGCGCGTCGGCGCCTGCGCGCCCGAGAGTCCAAAGCACGCCGACGATCGGGCCGCAGCCGCTGCAAGGGACGCTTTGGGTGTGGTTCGTCACAATCCCCGTGCTCCTGGTCCTCTGCTGCCTCTGCGTCGCCTGCGTGAACTTTGATCGCCGCGACCGCAACCCGGGCGTCGCGCCTGTCTCGGGCCTGAGGAAGGTGAAGCTGTGAACTCGTATAAAGTCGCCGCCGCCGACCAAGTAAACGCGATGGCGGACGTGGTCCTCTACTTTTCCTTCGCGGGTCTCTGGGTCCTCGCGTACACCGCCGCCGCGGTGCTGCGGGGGCTCCTCAACGCCGAGGCGACGCGCCCGCTCGGCGCGCTCGTGCCCGGCGCGGTCCTGCTGCTGAACGCCGCGGTCGCGCTCTGGTTCCTCATCAAGGTGGTGGTTCTGAACAACGAGAACGCCCCGAGCTCGCAGTTCGCCTCCCTCTCGCAGCAGCTCTACCCGCTGCTGGCGCTGGGCGTCAACACGCTCGCCGCGGCGTACCTCCTGGGCGTCGTGGCGCAGGACCGCGAGACGCCCGACTTCGACACGTCCCTGGCGTTCCCGCTGACGTACTTCGCGGCGATGGCCGCGCTGGGGTTCTGGCTCGCGCTGCAGAACCCCAACGCGTTCTCGATCGACGCGCAGGGCGTCTGGGCCGCGAACGCGAAGGAGCCGTACGTCACCAACTACGCCTACGACATCGTCGCCATGGTCGCGTTCGGGCTGTTCGTGTTTCCCTTCTACCCCGTCGTGACGCTCACCGAGCGCCCGGGCGGCGGCAAGTGGATGTGGGTGCGCTTCTGCGTCGCCGACAGGACGAACGTCGCGGAAAACTACGAGCAGCTGCAGGGCGTCTACGTCCTGCAGATCGACACCTCGCGCGAGGTCATCGTCGCGTGGTCCGCGCTCCAGGCGTACGTCTCGCTAAAGTACTTCCTGGACGCGCCGAGGTTCGCGGCGGACGTCGTCCTCGTGGGGCTGCTGCCGGTGGTCGTGTCCTCGCTCGTGACGGAGCGCTGGCGGTGCTGGCTGCACTTCCGCATCGTCATGGAGAACGCGCGCTGGATCGCGTTCTGCGCCTTCCCGTCCTTCTCCGCGGGCACGCTCAGCTGGCAGCAGACCCCGGGCGTCTTCGTCTACTCGCAGTGGGTGACGTCCGACTACCAGACGATCGAGGGCTCCCTGCTCTTCTTCTCCATAAGCGCGCTGGTGTACATTGTCATCTACTACCTCGTCCCGCTGCGGCGCGGGGTCCCGTTTCTCGTCTACCACGCCCGAAAATGCTGCAGCGCGGGCCAGGGAAAGCCGAGAGCCGCCCCCCGTCCCGCGCAGGCTGCGCCGCCCGCCCCGGCCCCCCCGGCTCCTTCGAGGGGGTTGTCGGACCACTGGCTGAAGCAGAGGCGCCGGCGTTAAGTATACTCCTCCCCCGCCAGCACCCCGCCGCACATCACCGCGCTCAGCCCGAGGAACCAGAACGGGTTGACGCTCCACCAGGGAGCGTCCCGCCCCGCGCACCTCCACGACCAAACGGTGCAGTTGCACGCGTAGTTCACACAGGAGGCGCGGAAGCAGTCCGCGTCGCTCGCGCACTCGGGCCAGGACTGCGGCCAGGTCGAGGCGTACAGGCTCAGCATCCCCGCTACCAGGAACGCGAGCGGCAGAACCCGCGGGCAGTGCATTGTGCGCGAGCTCGGCCGCATGGACCCGCGACTCGTCCCGTTCCTCGCAGGGGACATCTGCGACAACATCGGCTTCCTCGGCGACGACACCGCGGCGTTCGAGAACGCCCTGCTGTGCCGCAGCGTCCCCGCGGACGAGTTCACTCGCCGCGTGCGCACGTACCTGAAGCGCGGGACGCTCTGGGACTACCACATGGCGCTCAAGGCCACCGCGCTCATGCACGCCGCCGGGGCGGCGGTCGACAGGTCCGAGGTCGCCGCGCTCCTGGTCCTGGAGGGCGCGCCGTGGATCGTCTCGAAGCGGACCTGCGTTCTCCTGTGCGCGCTCGTGCTGTTCCTGGACTGCGTCCCGTTCGAGCACTTTGAGCACACGGTCGTGCCCATCCGCAACCTCAAGGGCACCGGCTGCTTCGCGTGCCTGCGCGAGTGCAAGCTGCACTGCTCGCGCTGCAACACGGCCCGCTACTGCGGGGCCGAGTGCCAGGCGAAGAACTGGCCCGAGCACAAGCTCGTCTGCCGCAAGCCGGGCGCGGCCAGGCCGCCGAAGATGGTCTCCGTCCTGCTCGCGCACGGCAAGTCGGCCCTCGACGCGATGCCGGGCAAGCTGGACGTGCGGCTGCAGGAGGTCCGCTTCTTCCACTACCTTTGGTGCGTCGTGGGCGCGGACCGGCAGGCGCGGCACGAGAAGGAGATGATGGGGTACAGTCTGCGGATGGTGAAGGAGCACGGCGTCGCGTGGCCTTAAGCTTCGCTCACGGCGGGACGCAGGCGCAGTACGTGATCGCGGGGATGGTGCAGGGCGCGGTGAAGAAGCTGTCGGTGACCATCGCGGCGCTGGACGTCCAGTCGTCGCAGTTCAGCCCCAGCGTGTAGGACGCGTCGCACCCCGTGACCATCTCGTTGGTCGTGTTGCTCTCCAGGAACGCGGACCAGTTGGCGTACGCAAAGGTCAGGTTGAGCGCGCCGAACAGCCCAACGAAGGTGACGTTCGTGCCCACCACCGGCAAGGCGTCCGAGAAGCCGTTGTTGGCGGGGAAGTCGAGGAGGTCGTAGCCGCCCGAGTAGCACAACAGAACCAAGCTCGCGCCGGCGCAGGCCCCGTCCTCGCAGAGCGAGTTGGCGTGCGCGAGGTCGCCGTACTCGTAGACGGACTGGTTGTAGAGCCGCCAGGTGATGACAATCTCGGTGGCGGGGAACGCGGGCGAGACGCTCGGCCCCACGAGCATCGTCGGTGCCAGGGAGGGCGAGGCGGACGGCAGCTCCGTCGGCGAGCTCGAGGGCGCGTACGTTCCCAAGGAGGTGCAGTTCGGCAGGCGGTACGGCAGGACGCACGCCGCGCAGGTCTGCACCGCGCTGGTGCCCCCGAGCGTCGTCAGGCCCCAGAACCCCGCCGTCGCGTTGAAGAAGCACGAGCACGCGCCGTTCTGGTAGACGCCGTGCCCCGAGCACTCCTTGTACAGCCCGTCCAGCGGGTCGGGCGTCCAGACCACCGCGCAATAGTTGTTGTCGGCCTCGTACTCGAAGGCCTGGACGGGTTCCTGGCCGTAGAAGGCGACTTGGTCGACGGGCGGGCCGTACCACTCCTCGCAGGCCACGCACAGGAAGACGAACCCGCCGCCGAACACGCCTTCGAGGGTCGTGTTCACGAGCGCCCACCCGAGGTCGCAGACGCACGAGTGGGAGGTCGCGTTCCAGACGCCGTGGTTGTTGCACGTGTAGAACCCCGCTCGCGGGTTGACGGGGTCCGGGCCGCCGTAGGTGTCGCACTCGGTGCTGAGGAGGGCCTGGTTGGGCGGCGGGCCGAGGAACGAGTAGAGACAGTTGAAGTTGTCCGCGTAGAACCCCAGCCGCGGGTCCTTGTAGAAGGTGCAGACCGTGTCGGTGCGGTCGTCCTGGTACGTGTACGCGTACTGGTCGGGCACGAGCATCTGGCAGGCGTCGTTCGGGTCGGCGCTGGTGGAGTAGCACTGGCAGACGTACGTCTGCGCGCTGAGCGGGTTGCTGTTCAGCGCAATGTACCCCCCGTAGCCGCACTCCATGCACCGCGCGCCGGCGGCCGAGAGGACGCAGAAGCCGTCGTCGTCGGTGCACAGCCCGACGCCGCACGCGGAGGTCACCGTCTGGGCCACGGGCTGCGCGACGACGCAGACGGCGTTGCCGCCCGGGGCGTAGCACCGGCAGACCCCGCTCTGCAGGAACCCGGCCAGGTTGCACTCGACGCACGAGGTTCCGTTGGCGCTCGTTGTCAGCACCCCGCTGGCGTTGTAGCAGAGCTCCGCGGCGACGCTCCTCAGAGCGAGCGCAAACACCAAGATTCGCATGAGTGTGGTTACCCTACCGGCCGACCTCCGTCCGCCACGGCAGGCTACCGCAGGCAGCTGCCAGGGTAAGTTGGGTGGCGAAGCACCCGAGCGCAAACGCCGCGAACAGCAGGAGCCCGATCTTGAGGGACAAGGGGGGCGCCCGGGGCGTCGCCGTCCGCGTCCGGTGGAGCTCGCCGCGCTCGCGCGCGAGCTCCAGGTGATCGACGACCATCTCCCGGTACGCGTCCAAGTCCTCCAGCGCGATCTCCAGAGTCTCCTCGTCGTCGGAGTCGTAATCCCGCGGCCGGCGTCTGAAGATGCTCAGGAGCGTCGTCGCGTCGGCCGACGCGGGAAACCGGTCCCCGTCGCGCCAGGGCGGAGGCTGCGCGGCCCTGCAGACCGGGCAGTTGCTGCAGACGCGCAGCCAGGGATCGATGCAAAAGTCGTGGAACACGTGGTAGCAGGTCAGCGCGACGCCGCCGTCGTCGCTAAGGTCGTCGAGGCAGACGGCGCAGCGGCTCATCGCGGAAAAAGTGTGTTACTCGACTGGGCGGACGAACTGCTGCTTCTTCCACGCCACCGCGCACCATGGGCACGGCTCCCGCTTGCCGACGACCTCCGAGAGGGGCGCGGAGCACCTGGCATACTTCCACTCGCAGTCGGGGTCCTCGTGCGCGAGGTCGCCGAGAACAAAGACGAGGTCGCGCTCGCCCGAGTCGCAGTACTCGCAGCGGGCGAAGTCCTCCGTGTGCCAGGAGCGCAGCGTCTGGCAGCCCATGTTGTCGTCGGCGCAGGGCTTGTACCAGTGGTAGACGACGGCGTCCTTGATCGCGGGCGAGTTCGGAACCAGCAGCAGGCGCTTGTCCTCAACCTCCTTGTCCGTCATCGTGTTCAGCGCCTCGACCTGGCTCCGCAGGAGCTCCATGACGAAGCGCTCGCGCTCGTCGCGCTTGGCAAACTCCAGCTCGTCGACGCGGCGGACCAGGCCGTCGACCAGGAGCGCGAGGTCGTGCAGCGCGGCGGGCTGCGGGACCCCGGCCGAAAGCCGGGCCGGGCGGCCCGGGAGCAGCGGCGCCCCCCCGTCCTGCTCCTCGATCGCGCGCACGACCGCGGCGTCGAGTTCGTCGGCGGGCGTCGTCGACATTGGGCCCAGGGTGTGACTGCCGCGGAACCGTCCCCGCACACCCCATGTGCTGGAACTACGCCGTCCTCGTTCCACCCCATCCGGCTTCTTCTGCAGCGCGGCCCGCGCCGGCCGAGGGCTCCCCCGACGAGTCGACCCCGGCCGAGGCGGAGTGCGTCCGCGCCAACGTCCGCTGGATAATCACCGAGCTGCTGGACGTGCACGCGCAGTAGAAGGACGTCCTGTCGGCGGCGTGGGTGCGCTCGCCGAGAGGAGCAGCGGCGTAATGAACATAGCCGCTCCCTCGCGCGGAGCTATCGCCACCGAGTTGTTCGCGGCGGCGCTAGAGCAGGCCGCGGCGCCGGCGGTAGACGCGGCACGCCCACGCGGCGTCTACCAGTATGACGGGGTTCTCGGACGCGGAGCAGAGGAACCACTCGAGGTCGCTCTCGGTCGGCCCGGCGCGGGGCCAGGTGTGCGAGCACTTGACGAAATGCCGCCTGGCGCGCGCGGGGCGCATCCCCGCGGCCTCGACGAGGACGTGGAGGAGCATGTCGTCCATGCGGCGCGAGGTGTAATTAAGGCCGCCGGGAACGCAGTGTAAAGATGACCGGGCCGCCGTGCGTCGCGTACAACTCGACGCAGCTCGGGAGCGACAACCCGCTCGCGACGTCGGCGGTCGCCTTCGGCAGCGCGCTGATGCTGGTCACGCTCGTCGTGACGGGCGTCATGCAGCCGTTCGGCTGGCAGTGCCATCTCTGGTACAGGCCGATCAAGTATTCGCTCAGTCCGTTGGACTGGATGACGGTCGGGTTCATCCTCGAAGTCGTCTTCTGGTTCGTGACGGTGATTCTGTTCACGCTGTCGATGGTCATCGAGAAGAACTGGTGCTTCGGGAACAGCCTCGGCAACGCCGGGAACGGCTGGCCGCGCGACCAGGCGCGCCTCGCCACGCTGGTGTTCATCTGCGTCTCCGGCTTCCTGATCATATTCCTCCAGCTCTGCGACTCCGTGTGCCAGGGAACGGGCGCCAACGAGAACAGCGGGGGCTGCTGCTCGGGGCCCGCGCAGGCAGTCGACGACGACGCATCGGTCGACGCCGCTGCCGGGCTGAGGGCAGGTGGTTCTGGGCCGCGATGGACGCGGCGGAAGGAGGTTTAAACACTCAGCGCGTACCCCGCGGACACGGCGTACCCTGCGGCGTCGACGAAGGAGACGGCCGCGAACGGCGCGAGGTCGGCGATGGCGTTGAGGTGGATCAGTGCCAGGGAGTACACGTCCGAGGCGTTGCACATGTCGGCGGGAACAAACTCCAGCAGCCCCGCGGCCTGGAGCGCCTCTACGCAGAGCTTGCCGCAGAACGTGGGCTTGCCTGTGCCGACGGGGTCCTTCGGGCAGTACTTGTCCAGCAAAAACTCGGGGACCCACGGCAGGCCCGAGCGGTACATGGCCTTGTAGGAGAAGTAGTCGCCGCGCAGGATGGCGGCGTCCAGGGACTGGTAGATCTGCCGGACGCGCTCGCGGCTGTACAAGAGCTCCAGGAACCGCCAGGTGACCTCGGGGCTGAACCTGCGCCCGGTGTAGTGCACGTCGGCCGCGGGGTGCTCCGCGGTCGGCTGCGGGACGACGTACCGCACGACCTCGTGCTCGCACTTGATGACAATCTCGACGTGCCGGAACGGCCCGCGCGCGAGCCGGACGAGGACGTTGCTCAGCGTGCTGTCGAACGGGGCCTCGTCCAGGATGAACGCCAGGTACAGCCTCACTTCTCGCCCCTCGCGATGGAGTGCGCCCGCGCCCGCGCGGTCGTCAAGGAGCGCAGCGCTGCCGCGCTCAAGGATGCCGGGCGATTTGAGCTGGCCGAGCATTTCCTCGAGGCCTCGCAGGACGTCCGCGAGGACGACTTCTCGCTCGCCGACCTGATGTGGCTCGCCAACGCGCGCATTGCGAACGCCAACGAAATCCCGTTCGACCCCCTCTCCCTCGCCGACTGCCCCTTGGTAAAGCTGCCCGCGGCCTACGCGCACGAGGGCCCGGTCTGCGGCATGGACGTCTGCGCGCTGTACGACACTGTGGAGGGGCTGCTCCACGTCGTGGACGGCGACCTGTACAGCACGGACGAGCGGACGCCGGAGTGGTTCGCCGAGCTGCGCACGCTCTTCCACGTGGCGAGGCAGCGGGCGTACTTCCTGGCGTGCAACGCGATGGACGGCGACGTCCACAACGAGCCCGAGTTCCGCGAGTCGCGCAGGGCCGCGCGGAAGCCCTCGCTGACGATGCGCGACGGCCAGATCGCGCACCACGACGTCTCGGACCTCGTCACCGAGGACCAGAACGCGCTGTTCGACGCGAACCCGGCGTTCGTGTGGGACTTCTGCTCGCGGTTCTCGCACTACGACCTGATGATGCGGGCGCTCGAGAAGATCGACGTGGAGTGGGGCGAGTGCGACTACAGCAAGGCCTGCGAGCGCGTCCTGGAGTCGGTCAAGGTGGACTCGATGAAGCGGCGGTTCATCCAGGACTTCGGCGAGTGGGCGCACTCGCTCGCGGCGAACCGCGCGGACCTCCGCATCCACCACCGGAGGTTCCCGGAGCGGCGCAACATCTCGACCTGGCGCCAGATTCTGATCTTCAAGCGCGAGTTCCTCGTCAAGGACGAGGGCCGCCGCGAGTGGGACGAGGTGTTCGACCGCGCGGACGCCGTCAAGTACCGCCTGGCGTGCGACTTCGCGCTGGTGCTGTACTCGCGGCAGCGGAACCAGGCCGCGGTCGAGAAGCTCGTCCTGGACGACTGGGAGTGCCTGCCGCCGCTGGACCGCCCGCGGCTGCTCCGGCTCCGCCCGTTCAACGCCTGGGGGTTCGTCTTCGAATGGCCGCACGTCGTGGCGTGCGACTCGCTGTACTGCGCCTACGAGCTCTTAAAAATCGAGATGCGCGCGCGCGGCATGCCCCTCCAAGTGCCCAACCCCGTGGAGGACGGCATGGCGCCCTCGTTCATCGAGCTGGAAGCGTGAACACGAGCACCAGGATCGCCGCGAGCACCAGGAAGCACAGAACGACCTGCATATCCGTCAAGACGCGCGCGCGCTGCGGCTCTGCCGCAGGCTCCTCGAGCATATGAGATGTGGTTGCGAAACGCGTGTAAATGGGCGCCGGCAGCTCGACGCCCGGCGAGCGGCTCACCGACAGGCCGGTAGCTGCCGACGAGGGCCAGGACGCCGACGCGGGCGCGCCCGACGACCCCAATCACGATGAGTTGAATCCGCACGAGAAGCCAGGGCACCTGTACCGGTACGACTTGGAGGTCCGCGCGCTGAGCCTGAACCGCGTGCTGTGCCGCGACCTGGCAATCCTCGCGTACGTCTTTGTCGAGGCGTACGTCTTCTGCATGTACCTCGTCGCCGTGGGCGTCATCGTTCTCATTGTTCTCTCCCCGGAAGCGGCGATAGGAAGGGCGCTGGGCTACTAGCCGGACCGCCCGCGAACGTGCTCGCGACGGCCGCTCTGCTCGAACAGTCGCGCGAGACCCGGCCGCGCGCGAGACCGAGCGGTCCGCGGGCGGGCCCGTGCTCGTCGGCCCGCGGCGTTCTGCGGCGGGCGGGAGGGTAAACTCGCGTTTCTTATCCGTCCATCCAGCGCATCCGTCGGCGGCCGGCCCGGGGGCAACGCTATCGCGACCGCCGGCCCGCATCCACAGTCGGCGCGAGCGACGGCGAAGCCACCGCCGCCGACGGCGCGGCCCCCATGATCGGCGCGAGCGAAGGCGACGCCGACGGCGCGGCCCCCATGATCGGCGCGAGCGAAGGCGACGCCGACGGCGCGGCCCCCATGATCGGCGCGAGCGACGGCGACGCCGACGGCGCGGCCGGCCCGGGCGCGAGCGAAGGCGACGCCGACGGCGCGGGCGCGAGCGCCGGTCCGGGCCGGCTGATCGGCGCGAGCGACGGCGCGGGCGCGGCGGTCGGGATTACGGACGGCGCGGCGGTCGGGACCACGTTGAGCGTGGGCGTGCTGCTGGGCGAGGCGGTCGGCGCGGCCGAGGGGCTCGGCGAGGCGGCCGGGTTTACGGACGGCGCGGCGGTCGGGACCACGTTGAGCGTCGGCGTGCTGCTCGGGGCCGCGCTCGGGCTCGCCGAGGGCGCGCTCAGCGAGGGCGCGGCGGACGGGCCCAGCGAGGGCGCGGCGGACGGGCTCGCGGAGGGCGTGGCGGACGGGCTCCGGGAGGGCGCGGCGGACGGGCCCAGCGAGGGCGCGGCGGTGGGCGGCCGGCGGCAGGCGCAGAGCGTCTGCGAGGCGTACGAGCACGGCAGGTTGCCCGCCGTGACCCACTTCCAGGAAGTGTCCTGGAAGCGGCCCGCCGCGGCGGTCGCGGTCGCGGAGGTCCACTCGACGCAGTTGTAGCCGGGGGAGGAGGAGCCGTCGGGGTTGGTGCCCGAGAACCAGAATTTGGAGCCGCGCAGCGCGCCGGCGTTGCGCAGCGAGTTGCGGATGGAGCCGGACCACAGCTCCGTCCAGTTGGCGGCGACGAGCAGCGACTCGGGCTCGGGGCCGGTCACGGGGGCGCCGTCGTCCTCCAGCAGCGCGGCGGCGGGGTCGCCCGCGTAGCTGATGACGGCGACGAGCGAGGAGCACGCGCCGGGCAGCAGGGGGGAGCCCGCGCACAGCGCCGTGGCGTTGGCGCGCGGGCCGATGGCGCCCGTCACGGCGGCGCCGCTGCCGAACAGGACGACTGCGGCCCGCGCCAGCCCGGCGAGCAGAAGGAGCCCGAGGAGCATCAACCAGAGCCGGGGAAGTGCGTCGGCGACGCCGACGGCAGGTTGGTCGGCGCCGCGGTCGGCGTCGCGTACACGCACATGCACAGGGCGCGGATGTTCACGTTGTTGCAGGGCGCGACGCCGTCGAACCACATGGGAGCGGTCGGCGTGTCGCCAACGGTGCCGTGGGCGAGCCCCGAGGTCGCGGTCCACGCGAAGCACGTAGACTCGCTGGCGGGGCCTGCGTACTGCCCGGCCTCGTCGCACCCGGTCCAGTAGTAAAAGTTGGCCAGGCCGAGATTGCTCAGGGGCGACGGCGGCCCCGTGGCCATCAAACTGGGCACGCTCGGCGAGGCCAGATTGGCGCCCACGTACACGGGCAGCGAGGGCGAGTACCCGAGCGCGCTCACGAGCGAGGCCATGTCGACGCCCGTCGGCGCCGGGCTGGGCGCGCAATAGACGGCACTGATAGACGGACTCAAGCACGAGGCCGGCGCCGCGGGCGCGCACGTGGTATGGGCCGTGCTCGGCGCCGCCAGAAAGGCGCCCGGGGCTGCCGACGCGCTCAGAAAGAGCTGGACCGTCGTCTGGATGGTGGGCTGCGCAGTCGTGGGGCTCGACGTCGTCGTGGGCGCGGTCGGGCCCGTGGGGCTCGCCGACGTCGGCAGCGACGTTGGCAGGTTCGTGGGCGCCGCAGTCGGCGTCGGATACACGCACATGCACAGAACGCCGTTGCAGCACGTGCTGAAGCTGCACGCGTCGGAGCTGGTTTGCCAAATGGTGCCCCCGCTCGAGACGGTCGAGCCGTATATCCCCGCGGCGGGCGCGGACGTCGTGGTCCAGTTGCTGCACGTAGACGGGGCGTTGACCTGGCCGTTGGTGCCGCACCCAGTCCAGTAATTAAAGGCGGGCAGGCCGTAGCTCTGCAGCGGCGAGGGCGCGCCATTGGCCATAAACGTGGGCACGCTCGGGGAGATGACGGGGCCGGAGGGCCCGGCGGCGGTAACTCTCATGGAGGGCGAATACCCCATGCCCGACACGAGGGTGGCCATGTTGGCGGTGGGGGTGCAGAACACGGCGCTGACCGAGGAGACCTCGCAGGCGGCAGGCGCAGCGGGCGCGCAGACGCTGTTGGCCGTGCTCGGGGCGAGCAGAAAGTCCGCGGGCACGCTGTCCGGGCCGGCGAACAGGACGATGGTGGGCGCCTGCGTCGGCGAGGCCGAGGGCTTTCTGGACGGCGAGGCCGAGGGGCTCTTCGAGGGCGCGCGCGACGGCGGCGTCGGCGAGGCCGAGGGACTCTTCGAGGGCAGGTGCGTCGGCGCGGTCGTCGTCGGGCTCGACGTCGTCGTGGGCCGGTTGGTTGGCCGCCTTGTCGGCGAGGCCGAGGGACTCTTCGAGGGCGCGCGCGACGGCGAGGCCGAGGACGGCGC
>Ga0302319_10015985_pt1 | contig 13860 bp, 8 predicted proteins | sample Bog_T0_2_FD_203319 | JGI IMG/M metagenome (GOLD analysis project Ga0302319, IMG submission 203319) | Peat permafrost microbial communities from Stordalen Mire near Abisko, Sweden - Bog_T0_2 | ecosystem: Environmental > Terrestrial > Soil > Wetlands > Peat | place: Sweden: Abisko, Stordalen Mire...
GACAGCCACCGTGATTCCCCATGAAACTCGAAATCGATTATTCATGTAATCTCACTCCTCACCCCTACCCCTCTCCTCGTTGAGAGGAGAGGGTGCCGCGCAGGGATGTTGCAGCGTGTTTCTGACAACCTTTAACGGCAACTTCAATCAGGTTCAAGGGTTCAGTGCGTGAACTTTTCTTTGGGGGGAAACGGGCTGGGGAATGTGAACCACAAACTCCGAACCTTCGCCCGGCAAACTCTGAACCCATACGGTACCGTGGTGAGCTTCAACAATCGCTTTCACCAGACTCAATCCCAGACCGAGGCCGCGCTGGGAACGACTCTTGTCGCCCCGGTAAAGGCGCTCCCATATGCGCGGCTGCTCATCGGCCGGAATCCCCATGCCCGAGTCGCGGACCCGCACGATCACTCCCCCGGACTCCACCGCACAGGCCAGGGAAACTTTGCCCCCGTCGGGCGTGTATTTGAGCGCGTTGTCGAGGAGGTTGGCAAAAACCTGGCGCATCCGGGTGGCGTCCACGACGGTTTCGCATGGTCCGTTAAAGTCCGTGGCGACGCTGATGCGTTTTTCTTCCGCAACGACGTCGTAGAGTTCGACCACATTGGCCAGCAGCAGAGCAATGGAGGTTTTTTCCAGTTTTAACTTCATCACCCCCGCCTCGGCTTCGGTGATATCCATGAGCGCAGTGAGCATCGTGAGCACGCGGTCAGATTCCTCGACACAATCGGCCAGGGCCTCGCGGGCGGCAAGATCGGACGTCGCCTGCACGGCAAGCTCGGCGGTGCCGCGCAGGCGGGTGAGCGGAGTACGGAGATCGTGAGCGACATTGTCCAGCGCCTCACGCATACCCCGGATGAGCGCCTGATTTTTGTCGAGCACGCGGTTGAACTGCCGGGCTAGCTCCGCCAGTTCCGTCTGCCGGACGCTGTCCGGAACGCGGGCCGACAGATTGCCCGTATCAATGATCGCCCGGGCGGTGGCCAAGATCTCGCGGACGGGCTTGGTGGCACGATGGGCAAAAAAGGCGCCGCCCAGCACACCCAGCAGCAGTGTGGGCGTCATCACAATCAGAAAATCGCGGCGAAAGGGCTGGAGCAAGGTCTGGCGATTGTCCGTGCTGCGGCCCACTTGCAGAACCGACCCATCAGGCAACCGCATGGCGGCGACCGTAAAATCACTTTGTTCGTTCTTCGGTATGCGCAGCCAGAGGGGTCGCGCGGGATCGCCACCCCGGTCGAGGGCGGAAGTGTCGAACTGAACCCAGTCGGCGGGAGCGGTGAGCAATAAAACAGTGCCCCGTTGACCGGCCAGCCGGATGAAAAAAGACCGGTCGCGGTCCGATTCCCGACTGCGCTGAACGAGGCCCTGCAGCGCGCCGAGGCCGCCGTTTTCGTAGACCGCGGCACACTCGCGGAGCCGGGCTTCGATCACCTCCTGGTCTTTGCTCTGAAGCGTGGACGCCAGCAGCAGATAAAGAAGACCGAAAAGAATCGCCGCACTCAGCACGAATAACAGCGCATAGCCGAGGCTCAGCCGAAAAGTAAAACTGTGCGTGAGGCTTTTAGTTGGATTTGAAGACATAGCCAACGCCACGGATGGTCTGAATCACTTTCGCCGGAAAATCCTTGTCCACCTTCGTGCGCAAACGGTGGACGAGGACATCGACGACATTGGTCTGCGGGTCAAAGCTGAAATCCCAAAGATGTTCCAAAATCATGGTCTTGGTGACTGCCCGCCCGGGATGCCGGAGCAGCAATTCCAGCAGCGCGAACTCGCGGGATTGCAGCTCGATTTTTTGGCCGCCGCGCGTGACTTCGCGGTTGAGGAGATCCATGGTGAGGTCACCGGCGGACAATTTCGTCGGCTCGGAAGTGTGCGTGGCGCGGCGGATGAGCGCCTGCACGCGGGCCAGCAACTCAGAAAACGCAAACGGCTTGGTGAGGTAATCATCGCCGCCCGCCTGCAATCCTTTCACGCGGTCGTCCACACTCGCCTTGGCACTCAGGATGAGGACGGGCGTCAGGATTTTCTCCTGGCGCAGTTGCCGGAGGAGGGAAAGGCCATCGAGTCTGGGCAACATGATGTCGAGCACCGCCGCGTCGTAAGTAATCGTTCCGGCGAGGGCGAGTCCTTTTTCACCATCCGACGCCTGGTCCACGGCGAAGCCACTTTGCTTCAGCCCGTTGACGACGAAGGAGGCAATCTTGCTGTCATCTTCAATTACCAGCACGCGCATAGTTCAAATAAGATAGACGTCTTTTAAAATTTTACGCAAAGAAATCTCCAAAACCCAAGGGACGGCCGGCCGGGGTGACGCAGAGAAAAACCAGTAGGGTCAGCCATGCGCCGCCACGGCCACGGCGGAAGAGCGGTGCAGCATTGTCACATAATCCGCCATGATGTGTTCCGATTCACGCAGGACGGGATCATTTGGCGGAAAAACCTTCTCCCCGTTCTCGATTTTACCAGCGGCGGACGACGGCAATTTTGTTTCCGGAGGGCCCGCTTTGATCGCAACCGGCGCCGGCAAGGCCGGGGCGTCATTATTTTCGGCCGTTATGTCATAAGTCCTGGGCTGACTTTCCGCACGGGCGAGGAGCTCTTGCTTCCGCAATTCTTCGCGGGCCTGGGTGGCTTCGTTTTCCCGGCGGCGATCCGCTTCGTTCAAGGAAACGGTTTGGGTGGCGAGGTTTTTCTGGAATCGTGCGATATCCTGACGGAGATATTCAAAGTCCTTTGCCCCGGCCACGCGCGCGGCGGAACGCGCCCGAAGTTCTTTCAAGAATGGGGTGGTTTGGTCTTCCCGGATGAAATCAGCCGGCGGCACGACATCCCAGGGCAAGGGACCGTGCATTTTCGCTTCGCCCACCTCGGCCGCACCGCTCAAGGACGGCAAGACAATATCCGCCATGACCCCCTTAAGTTGAGTGGACGCGCCGCTCGGGCGGTAGAATTTTTGAATGGTGACCTTGAGCGCACCGGGATCCACCGAATATTTCAGCCCGTTCTGATCCATTAATCTTGCCAGCGGAACCACCGTTTGCACCGTGCCCTTGCCATAGGTGGACTCATCTCCCACGATCAAAGCCCGGCCATAGTCCTGTAACGCACCGGCCAGAATCTCGGAGGCCGAGGCGGTAAACCGGCTCGTGAGCACAATCAGCGGTCCATCATATAGCTCCGCCGAATCGTCGTCCGAGTCGACCCGCAAGCGTCCGTCGGGCGCGCGGATTTGCACCACCGGTCCCTCATGGATGAACAAACCGGTGAGCGAGATCGCCTCGGAAAGTGAACCGCCGCCATTTTGCCGCAAATCCAGGACCAGGCCTTGAATATGTTCCGCCTCGAGCTTACGGATTAATTTTGCCACATCCGCGGTCGCACTGCTGGGCGTGACGCCGGGTCGTCCATCGAAGCCACCATAGAACTCGGGAAGCTCAATGACGCCTAAACGCAGCGCCGGTCCATTTGTTTGCGGCCAGTCCACAACGCTCGCCTTGGCTTGCTGATCCTTCAACTTCACTTCGTTACGCACCAGAGTGATTGTCTTGCGCGGAGACGCTTCGGTGGCGCCATCGGGAATCAGCACCAGCCGGACCGTCGTGCCTTTGGGACCGCGAATCAGCTTCACCGCATCGGGCAGCGGCATATCGACAACGTCCAACGGTTTTTCGTCCCCTTGTCCGACGGCCACGATGCGGTCACCGGGCTTGAGCAATCCGCTTTGCGCGGCGGGGCCACCGGGCACCAGATCGGAGATGATACAATAGCCATTGTCCGAGTGGAGCGTGGCGCCGATGCCGACCAGGGACAGGTTCAGGGCGATGGAAAAATCATCCATCTGCTCATGCCCAAAGTAATCCGAGTGCGGGTCGTAGACATGCGCCAAAGCGTTGAGATATATATCTAGCACATCTTCGGAAGTGAGTTTCTTCATGGTCTGGTTCAGACGGGAATAGCGGAGCGTTAACGCGGCAACGATTTCGGCCGGTTTTTTACCAGCGAGCTTTTCCTGCAAATATTCCGCGCGGAGATTTTGACTCCAAAGTTTATGAGCCGCATCCAGATCGGCCGGACGGGGGGCTTTCGCGCGGTCAAATTGAACCGTTTCGTGCCCGGTAAAATCAAAGTCTTCACCCGGCAGCAAATTCGTCACGTAGGCGCCGCGCTGCTCCAGCCGTTCCAGAAAACGCTGGAAAATAATCCGCTCGGGTGACAAGTCCCCTTTGCGGCGGGTCAAATCGGGCAAACGCGGACAGAAGCCGTTGAACTCTTGCGTATCGGCCTGGAGAAAAAGCAGGTGGGACGGATCCAGTGAATCAAGATAACGGTCGAGGAATTTCGCGGCCAATTCCGAATCGAGCCGCTGATGGGAGAATTGCGAATGTTCCAGCAGGCTGGTGGTGACCCGCGTGATGTTGCGATCAGTCGGGTCGTCGCCGCCGGCCAGGGACCCGCCCGCTCGATCCAAGGTGGCCGCAGTGACGAGACCGACTAGAACCAACAGTGACAATATGGCCATGACCGGGGGCACATACGGTTTTAATTTCATAAACTTTTGAATTTTCATTTTTTATCGAATATTGGCGGGGTCAACCGCCAACCACCGCCGCCGACGGTGTGGACAATAATAGAACATGACCGCGTTGCCGGTGGCTTTCCTGAAGATTACAAATTGGCAAGGAACGAATGGGGGTTGGGCCAAAAAGGAGCAACGAAAATCCTCCCACACCTCGAATTGAGGCAGGGGAGGATTTCACCGCCACGAAAATCAACCCGCAACGTGACTTTCGTCCACCACGACAAAATGGCTGCCCCCATTTTCCCAAACGCGGACCAGCGTTTTTTGGCTGGTGGAGTTCGTGGTCAGTTGTACCGCGTCATCGGCATTTTTCACGGGCTGGCGGTTGATGGTCTCAATCACATCGCCAGGTTTCAGACCCGCTTCGGCGGCGGCAGAACCGGGATCCACCCGGGTCACAACCGCCCCCTGAACATTGGCAGGAATATGAAACTGTTCGCGCACCTGCGAATCAAGGTCGCCCACGCCGACGCCATTAAGCGTGCCGGTGTCACTCCCGTTTCCGGAGCCGGCTTCGGACCCTGATCCGGTTCCGGGCAGTTGTTTAACGGTGGCGTCCAGCACCATGGACCCGCCATTCCGCACAATTTCAACCGGCACGGTCGCGCCGGGCTTGGTCTCCGCCACGGCGAGTTGCAATTGCTGGCTGCCGGTGATCTTTTGGTCGCCGAATTTCACCACGACATCTCCATCCACGAAGCCGGCTTGCTGGGCGGGACCATCCGGAACGACATCCCCGATGAGAGCCCCCGCCGGGGTTTTGGCATTAAACTCCCGGGCCAGTTCCGGGGTCAGATTTTGGATCATGACGCCCAAATAACCACGCGTCACCCGCCCGTTTTCGATGAGACTTTCCATCACGTTGTGCGCGAGATCGGACGGGATGGCAAAGCCGACACCCTGGCTGCCGCCGGAATGGCTCAGGATGGCGGTATTGATGCCGACCAGCCGGCCGTCAATGTCCACCAGCGCGCCGCCGGAATTTCCCGGATTGATGGCCGCGTCAGTCTGGATGAAGTCTTCATAATCCTCGATTCCCATGTCGCCACGGTCCTTCGCGCTGACAATGCCCTGGGTGACCGTTTGGCCGACACCAAAGGGATTGCCCACGGCCAGGACCACATCGCCAACCTTTACGTTGCTGCTGTCGGCCATGGGAACGACCGGCAGATTCTCCCCGTCAATTTTTACGACCGCCACGTCCGTTTTCGGATCGCGCCCGATGACTTTGGCCGTGAACTCGCGTCCGTCGGTGAGCGACACTTTCACCACGGTGGCGCCATCAACCACATGGTTGTTCGTCAAAATATAGCCGTCCTTGGTAACGATCACGCCGGAACCGACGCCATGTTGAATTTGCCTCCCCATCGTGTGGGGAGGCAAACCGCCGCCGAACTGATTGCCAAAAAACTGTCGCAGCGCGGGGTTGTTCAAATCGGGGAATCCACCGGCGGCGTTTTGAACGGAGGAAGTGACCTCGATTTTGACCACGGATGGCCCAACTTTGTCCACGATGGGCGCGAAACTGCCACGCGGCAAACCGTCCCGGGGCACGGGCGTCTGGTCCAACGGCACTTTCAAGTCTACTGGATTAATTTTATCTTTTGATGATTGGGCCAGGGCGAAGGTGGGATTGGCCAGCACCAGGCTGGTGGTCACGCCAAGAACTGACAGGCCGAAACGCAAGGGAGGGGGGAGGTTTTTCATAAATTAATTATCGATGCATTTTTGCAACTATAACCTTGGACGGAGCGAAGCTAACGGGACTCTTTCTGGCAGATTACAAAAATGCAATGATCAGCGTCCACCTCCACATCAATCCTCCCGTCCCACGGCCTCCCCATACGTCGGTATGATCCATCAGATTCCGAAAAAGGCTAAGTTCGATGCACTACCAACGCCGTCCGGCAAGGGGGAGCGCTGGCAGCGCGTCGTTACGAATGTTACTTCACCACCAATTCATCAACCCAGTATCCTTTGCGATTGTAATGTCCATAGAGGTTGGTTTCATAATCCCGGTCAAGCAAGGATTGGGCGGTGAATTCCGGTGCCAACTTGACGGTTTCGCGAGTGAGTTCGACCGAAACGGTGCGTTCGGTCCAACTCACGTGTTCGATCCAGAGGGGAGAGATGAGAACTTTCTTTCCGGCCCACCAGTTGCTGGTGTTGACGATCAAATAGCGGATCGTCCAAGATTCATCGTCAAAGATGAAATCCTCGACGTGACCAATCTCGCCATTCTCGGCCTGGATATGGTAGCCCGTCACTTCATGACTGCTCCGAAGGTGATGATCGTACTTATTCTCATTCTTGGGAAAATCGTTCCATTTTTCACGGTTATGTTCAATATAAGGATAAGAGCCCCAACTGTTGGGGCCACCCCAATAGGTCGGCCAGCCATAATACCCATAATAGGATTCTTCAAATTGGCGGGAAACGGGCTTGTCGCTGTCCAGGGAGGGACTGTTCTCAATTTGTTGTTTGGTCAGATTGGCGACGATATTCTTATGGTCGGCATTCACGGCCGCGATGGCATACGGGGAAATCAACACCTTGCGACCCGTAAGCCATTTCCCGGTGTGGGCGACCAGATAACGGACGGTCCAATGCTGGTCATCAAAATAAACATCTTTAACGTGGCCAATGGTTTCATCTTTGGCGTTCTGGATCGAATATCCGTTCAGTAGTTTAACTTTGCTTAGCATAATATTTTAAGGTTTTTGGTTTTAGTGGAATCAAATATATTTTCGTCGTCATTACTGCGCCTTCAGATTGCGCCGGCTGGGTGGTTTTTGGTATGGGGTATAACCCGACAGCTGGCTCAAGGCAAATGGTTCACCAAGTCATCCAGCCCGGAGCCTTTGCGACGGCATCCGGTCCGCCTGATGCTTTTCACCCGGCCATTCAATTCTTGGCAAATTGCAGGCGATAATCCGTCGGTGAGCTGCCGAGGACCCGTTTGAACATGCGGTTAAAATGCGTCAGCGATTGAAAACCGACTTCATAGGCAATTTCGCTCACCCGCAAATTCGGATTCAGCAGGAGGTTTCGCGATTTTTCGACGCGCACCCGGTTAATATATTCGGTGAAATTAAGGCCGGTGCTTTTTTTGAATTTCTTGCAGAAATAACAACTGCTCATGTTCACCACCTTGGCAACCTGGTCGAGCGAAAGCTCCTCGCTTTGGTTATCACTGATGAATTGCTTGGCGCGGGCAATAAACGGCGGCTCGCAGTTCTGCTCCTGGACCACGATTTGATTGCACATCAACGAGAGATGTTGGGCAAAAATGGCCAGCAGCTTTACAATCGATTCATGCTGGCGGGCCGACAGCACCCGAGTGCCGAAATAAGCCTCGCGCCATTCCTTCGTGTCGGCCGAAATGCCCCATTCGGCCAGCTGTTTGACCGCCTGGACAAATTGTGCTTCTGTTGGCGCGTTCCGAAACACCTGGCCCGTGGAAAGAAAACCGATCAACTGATCTCCCATCCGTACCGGCACCGCCGTCTCCGTCAAGCCAAAGCTGCACGTGATCGTCTGGGGTTCATGGGTGGCGGTTTCCGCCAGCTGCTGTTGGACTTCGAGACACGAGGCGCAAGCCCGACTGGTATTAGCCATCATGGCACAAAAGGGATTCTCCATCCGTTTTCCGTGATGCGGCAGGTTCCATGTTTCCACCGACCGCAAGGCCAGCGTGAGTCCCGTCGATTCGCAAAACGCGCGTTCGTACTCCTGGAAAATCTTCGAATCCGCCAATGCTTTAATCAGTTCTTTTGCCATAATCGGATTCTTTCTCTTGAATCATCTCGGTTGCTTTACAGCCGCCGTTTTATTGCGGTCGCGGGCGAATGCAGGGACCTTCTTAAGCAGCTCCACGCCGGATACCTTTGGCCACTCATTGTTCGTCACCATGCCTTTTGCAAACATGCCTCAAGTCTAGGAGCGGGAACAGTTTTAAGCCATGGGGTAAACACCCCATATCGCTGCGGGTCATTTGATGCTATCCTCACAACCGAAATAATGAAAAAACCTGAGAACCCATCGCCGGCCCAAGGGCCAACAGATTCATCAATGCGCCGGCAGGTTGTTGATGACGAGATGTTTATGGACGGAATGGGGTGGTGGCGGCGGCGCAACATTTTATTATGATACACATCCTTTTTCACCGGCGGGCTGGTATCGTGCAAAACTCATGGTTTCAACCCGTTTACAAAAACTTCCGCTGTTCGATTCAGGCTGGCAGAGAGGTTTTGCCTGCGAGACAGTCCGAACAGCGCCCTCCCAGATGACTGTCTCGCCCTTCTGAGCGCCTAGATGAAGGCGTATAAACCTCGTCATTAATAGGGCCGGACGCAAGTCCGGCTCTTCTTTCATTTTCCGGCGGAACGTGGTATCAAGCAGAGATTACTCTATGACGCGCCGCTTTCCCTCGTTCGTTCGTTTTACACTATCGCGTCATTGGCCGGGGTTTTTCGTCTTGTCCATAATAATATTTCTGGGCGGGAACCATACCGGGGTCGAAGCCGCGTGGGGCGATACGTTTACTGACGTCACAAATATTCAGGCAGCGGTCCGCGGGGGATTATACACCGGCAATCGCGCACCTTTGGCGCCCAGTCCGCTGTTGCGATTGACGCCGGGCAGTATCCAGCCGCAGGGGTGGCTGCTAACCGTACTGCAAAATCAACGCAATGGGTTGAATGGTTTGCAAGAGCAGATCTCACCGTTCTTGCAATTTGCCACGAGCGACTGGACGACGACCAATGGATCCGGCGCCACGCAGGGCTGGGAACGCGTTCCCTACTGGCTGCGCGGTTATATTGACCTCGGCTATTCCCTGCAAGACGCCACGGTCATCAGCAATTCCACGCACTGGATCAAAGGGGTCATGCTGTCCCAGCGCACGAACGGTTATTTTGGTCCCGCGACGGATTATTCGGATGGCACGGCGGCAGTGCAATCCGACATCGGACCTTATCCGGACTTGTGGCCCGCCATGCCGATGCTGGACGCTTTTCGCTCCTATTACGATTACACCGGCGATACGAATGCCTTGAATTTGATGTTAAAGTACTGCCTTTGGGAGTCGACGCTGCCCGGCAGCGACTTTGGCACGGGCTACTGGCCGATGATGCGGATGGGTGACAATATTGATTCCATTTACTGGCTTTATAACCGGACGGGCGAATCCTGGCTACTCAATCTCGCCACTAATATCTATGCGAACATGGCGCGGTGGGACACACCGAACACCCTGCCCAACTGGCACAACGTAAATATCGCCGAATGCTTTCGCGCGCCGACGGTTTTCTGGCAGCAATCCAGCAATGCGACGCATCTCGCCTTTGCCGAGGCCAATTATCAGACAGTTATGAGCCAGTATGGGCAGGTTCCGGGCGGCGCGTTCGGGGGAGATGAGGTTTGCCGGACCGGTTATTATGGGCCGCGACAGGCTTTTGAAACGTGCGGCTGGGTGGAACTGATGCGCAGTTTCGAAATTCTGAACCGGATCACCGGGAATCCGGTGTGGGCGGAACGATGCGAAGATGCGGCGGCGAACTCTTATCCGGCGGCGTTACGGACAAACATGCTGTCGTTGCACTACCTGACTGCCCCCAACCAGCCAGAGACGGACAATGAAGCCAAGGCGCCGGACATCAATAACGGGGGCAGTCCGTGGTTTTCCTACAGCCCTTCCGAGGGAAATTTTTATTGTTGCGAGCATAATCACGGCATGGGCTGGCCGTATTTCTGTGAAGAAACGTGGCAGGCCACCTGGGACAATGGATTGTGCGTTTCGCTGTATGCGCCCACGATCGTCGGGGCGCTGGTTGGCAACGGCAACACGGTCAACATCAGCGAAATAACGAGCTATCCCTTCAGTGATACGATCCAGCTGAGCGTAACGGTCACGAATAGGGTGAGCTTTCCCCTTTATGTGCGCATACCGCAATGGTGTTCCAATAGCTGGATTCAAATCAATGGCCAGACCGTGACGTCCAACTGCCCGGCCCATTCTTTTGAGTGCATTCAGCGCGTTTGGGCCAACGGCGACCAAGTTATGCTGCATTTTCCCCGGCAAATTACCGTGCGCACGTGGGCCGCGAACAATAATTGCGTCTCCGTCAACTATGGACCATTGACGTTCTCCCTGCAAATTCAGGAAAACTGGCAGCCTTTCGGCAACAATGCGGCACCTTGGACCGAATACGGAGCGTATCCAGCAACGCCGTGGAATTACGGGCTAATCCTGGACACCAATAATCCGGCGGCATCGTTCACCGTGGTGACCAATGCCAATGGTGTTCTGACAAATCCATTTTCGGTGAATACCGCGCCGATCGGTTTGCAGGCCCAAGCCCGCAAGATACCGGCGTGGACGCTGGACAGCTTGTATGCGGTGGGACCCGTGCAACCAAGCCCGGTTTACAGCACCCAGGCGGTAGAGACAATCAACTTGGTGCCCATGGGCGCGGCCAGACTGCGCATTTCGGCATTGCCGGTCGTGAGTCCAAACCCGGCGGCCACGCGGTGGAGCGCACCCTATTCGGCCAGTGCTTCCTACGTGTATCCGGGAGACACCATTCGAGCGCTGAATGACGCGCTGGAACCGGCCAGTTCCAGCGACACCAATATTCCGCGGATGACGTGGTGGAATCATACCGGCACGGCGGAGTGGGTGCAGGCGGATTTCAACGGCTTGAGCGAGGTCAGCCAGATTTCCGTGTATTGGTATGACGATGCGGCCACGGGTGGTGGCTGCCGCGTGCCGAATTCGTGGACGCTGGAGTACCTGGCGGGCACCAATTGGCTGCCGGTATCCGGGGCAAGCAGTTACGGTATGGCCAAAGATAAATTTAACAACCTGGCATTCCATCCCGTACAAACAACCGCCTTGCGGATGAAAGTCCAGCTCCAAAGCGGATATTCCGGCGGCATTTTGGAATGGCAGGTTCCGGCCGAGCCGGTGGCTTCGCTCGCCGCCCGCTATCCCTTGCACGGCAGTCTGGTCGATACCGTCGCCGGCCAAAGCGGAAGCCTCGCGGGGGGCACCTTTGTGGCGGATCGGTCAGGAATGGCTGGCGCCGCGCTCCAATTTAACGGGACCGGCACCAACTATGCGGTGATTCCGCGGCCAAACTGGATGGATTGGACGATTTCCTATTGGGTGAAAATCACGGGCTCCAACAGCGGTTCCAGGTCCCCCTACAGCACGGGAGGAAAGTTTGGCGGGGCCTTGTATCTGGACGGCAGCAGCACCCTGACGACGCTGTCGGGATCATTTCCCAGCGGTGTGCCGACCGGAGCCAGTCCTTACACGATTGCGGTTTGGGAGAAAGTGGAAGCGGGTTGCCCCAATAACGGAGGATTTGTTGGCTGGGGACAGAATAATAACGGCAATTGCAACAACCTCCGGCTGGGTGATTTGAATGGTAATTCGGACAGCATCGACAATTATTGGTGGGCGAACGATTTCTATGTCGACAACCTCCCGGTCAATCCCGCAGATGGCAACTGGCATGCGTTGGCGGCAACGTTCGATGGAACAACTCGAACCCTCTACGAGGATGGCATCGCCGTCGGCAGTCAAAAATCCTCCGCCCCGAATGTCCCGGGCAATGGTTTTATCGTGGGTAAATCGACCGGCGATGCTAATTTCAAAGGCTGGATGGAAAACCTGCTGATCGCCAATCGCGCTTTTACCCCGGCGGAGATGACGGGTTATCAGGCCGGGTTCAGCAATTCGGGATCCATCCTGATTCCTGGCGGGACGGTGGGGTACTGGCAGTTTAACAACCCGGCCAATCTCGGGGCCGACCGCAGCAGCCAGGGCAACACGCTATCGCTCAATAATCTGATGCAAAATCAGAATCAATGGTGGCAGGGCGAAGGCTTGGTGGACGGCGAAACGGCAGCGGGCGCGGATGATTTTGGCACTTCGTTGTCAGGCCATAACGTCGCCTTTGGCGTGGGTAATCCCGATACGACAATTACATCGGCTGCGGCGATTGATGACAGTCAATGGCATCATGTCGCTGCCACACGGAATGCCTTGACCGGATTGATGCAGCTCTATGTGGACGGCACCTTGCAGGCGTCGGCCACCGGACCGTTTGGCCCCAAAACTTCACCGGGCAATTTGCGTCTGGGCAGCCTGCAAACGGGCGTTGCCACAGGCTTTCTCAAAGGAACGCTGAGCGACGTGCAAATCTTTGACCGGGTGCTGAGCCCGGCGGAGATTGGGGTGGAGATGAACCAAGCCATGACCGCCAGCCCCATTGCCGACACGAACCTGATTGCCGGGCAAACGCTCAGCATTAGCAATTCGGCAGTTGATCCTTATGTGCCGCCGCGCACGCTTGCGTGGACTCTCCCGAGGGCTCCAGTTGGTGCCACTATCAATCGCGCCACTGGGCTATTGACCTGGCGGCCGGCGATGGCACAATCGGCGACAACCAATTTGTTGGCAGTGGTGGTCAGCGACAACGGTTCGCCAAGCCTCAGCACGACGCAAACATTTTCGGTCACCGTCAGGCAGCCAATCAATCCCCAAATCAACTTGGCGACTCTGAATGGCGGAGCGTTCCAGTTTAATGTCTCGGGCAACTTGGGACCTGATTATATCATTGAGGCGACCACGAACTTGAGCTTGACCAAAAGTTGGCTTCCGATTTATTCCAACGCTTCGGCCGTACTGCCGTTCATCTTCACCAATTCAATTTCCACCAATATTGACCAGGAATATTATCGTGTTCTGCTTGGGCCATAAAACGTTGTGGGTTCGGATTGGCCATGACCACGCGCCTTGACGCCAAGTGAACCATCCGAATGACACGAACTGGAATTCCCTGAACTTTTTGATCCCCCACAGCAAAATAGCCGTGAACAAAACGAAAATCGATGACCTCGTCCGCACGGGGCCGGTTTCCGCCCGAACAGTCCCTATAAAGAACGATGACGAGGTTGATTTATTCCAAGTTGCCTATCGTATTTACGACGAGCTGGTTATCAATTTATGATCCAACGAAAGGAAACCTGTTGATCGACATCCAGAATGAGTCCGGTTCACGAGCGAGTTTGCTTAGCGGTTCGTCCGATTATGGAGACGGGGCATCGCGAGTTTCGGGCAGTTTACTCAATTCATTTGGTTCCCCTGACACGGGTGCCGAGGCAATTCAAGCGCATTATATTCCGAAGCAAAAATAAGCTCCTCACCCGATTCAAACAGCGCGAAGTTCATCGACTGAGCTTCGCGCTTTTTCGTGGGTTTACCA
>Ga0302319_10015986_pt1 | contig 13859 bp, 12 predicted proteins | sample Bog_T0_2_FD_203319 | JGI IMG/M metagenome (GOLD analysis project Ga0302319, IMG submission 203319) | Peat permafrost microbial communities from Stordalen Mire near Abisko, Sweden - Bog_T0_2 | ecosystem: Environmental > Terrestrial > Soil > Wetlands > Peat | place: Sweden: Abisko, Stordalen Mire...
CTCCCGCCTGCCGCATTTTCAATCACCTTCACTCGTTGAAACTCTTTCTGACTCATCATCACCATCCTGGGAGGGTGACAGAATCTCGTTGCAGTTATGGGGTGACATTATCTTGGAGCATTTACACAGCTGAGAGCTGGGATTGCTGAATCCGGGGGCATTCCGGTAGAATCTAAGATTCGTATTGATGCTTGAAAGCCAAGGTCTGAACCCATATGAAACCTGCCATTCATCCCGCTTATAACGACGTGCGTGTGCATTGCGCGTGCGGCAATGCCTTTGTAACCCGGTCAACCCATAAGGGAGATATTAGCGTTGAAATTTGCTCTGCCTGCCATCCGTTCTTTACCGGCAAGCAGAAGCTGATGGATACTGCCGGCCGCGTGGAGCGCTTCCGCCGCAAGTACGCGAAGAATGCACCTGCGACGGCCGAAACGGCAAAGAAATAGCCACGGATTCACGCGGATTGTCGGAGATAAACCAGAAATCAGCCCTCGCTTCGCGGCGGGGGCTTTTGTTTGGACGGGCCAAGTAGAATAGAACTGTGCGTAAGACTTGGGACAACTCGGGTGCGGCGGAAACGGTTGCGCGGCGATCGGCGCCACTGGTGCCGGTTCCTGCCAGCTTGTCGATCGGCGGCGTGACGATCGCGCCAGCGACTGTGCTGGCGCCCATGGCCGGCGTCACTGACACAGTCTTCCGCCGCTTCATTCGCAATCTCGGTGGCTGCGGGCTGATCATGACCGAGTTCACGTCGGCCGATGGCGTGTTGCGCAAGAAAGATCAGAAGGCCAAGCGTTATCTCCATTTCTACGAGGACGAGCATCCGATCTCGGCGCAGCTTTTTGGCAGCGATCCGAAGGTGATGGCTGAGGCGGCGCGCATGGTTGAGGGACTCGGCTTCGACCTGGTCGATCTGAATCTGGGATGCCCGGCAAAAAAAGTTGTGAAGTGCAATGGAGGCTCCGGCCTGCTGCGCGATCTGCCGGCAATCGGTCGCATTTTCGAGGCGGTGCGAGCCGCAGTGACGATTCCCTTCACGGTGAAGTTTCGCGCCGGCTGGAGCGACGACGAAATCGTTTGCGTGGAACTGGCTCGCATGGCGGAATCGTGCGGGCTCGCGGCGGTCGCGCTGCACGCGCGTACTCGCGAGCAGGGTTACAGTGGAAACGCCCGTTGGGAGTGGATCGCTGCGATCAAGGATGCGGTGAAGATTCCGGTGATCGGCAACGGCGATATCCGCACGCCCGAGGATGCGTGCGCCATGGTCACGCAGACTGGCTGTGATGCGGTGATGATTGGGCGCATGGCGCCGTCAAATCCGTGGATCTTCCGGCAGATTGAGCAGTATTGCGAGCGAATGAATGCGGCTCTTGGAGAGGCGGACGCCCTCGTCCGCCCGGAGTGCAGCGCCTCCCCGGACGGGGGCGTCCGGGGATCCACTTACGACGAACCCACCGAAGCTGATCGCTACCAGATGATCCGCACCTACTTCTCGATGCTGATCGAAGAGGAACTCCCGGACGCTGTCGGGAAGATGAAGCAGTTCGCCTCCTGGTTTACCCACGGCGTGCCCGGCGGAGCCGCGCTACGCAAAGCGATCTATGAATCGAAGAGTGCGGTCGAAATTCTAGGGCGAGTGGAGGAATTCTTCGAGGCGCGATTGTGCAGCGCAAGCGTGCTCACGCGACAGACCGTCTAAACCGCTCGCGTTACCATTTTCCCGATCTCATCTTTCTCTACATACGCCCAAGGCACCTTCGCGTCATGCGTGAACACGGTCACCCATTTTTCTGGGATCGCTTTCGCGTAGTACTGTTTCTTGCTCTCGATGGTTTGGAGCGGGTAGAGATCGAAGGCCATGCCCCATGTGATGTCAATGTGCGCCGTGGTGGGGATCAGGTCGGAGGTGTAGCAGACGGTGCGGCCGCCGCTTTCGACGATTACGGCTTGCATGTGCTCCGTGTGGCCGGGAAAAGTTTTCACGGTGATGCCGGGGACGATTTCTTCGCCGCCTTTGAGCAGCGTCATCTGTCCGCTCTGGACGAGCGGATCGTAGTTGTCGGGGATGTAGCTGATGGCGTCGCGTTCGCTGGGGCGGCGCGCGTATTGCCATTCGCCTTCCGGCGCGTAATATTTCGCGCGCGGAAATGTTGGAACGATCTTGCCGTCTTTACGCAATGTATTCCAGCCGCAGTGGTCGAAGTGCAAGTGAGTGTTGATGACGATGTCGATGTCTTCGGGAGCGACTCCGCCAGCAGCTAGATTTGCGAGCAACTGCGCGGGCTGGCCGTAGAACTTGACCATGCGGTCGGAAAGCTTGTTGCCCATGCCGGTTTCGACCAGCACATTTTGTTTGCCGGTGCGCGGATGTTCCGCGCGAATGAGCAGCGAGTTGAGTCCGGCCTGAACGTAATTTCTTTCGTCGGAGGCAACTTTGCGCGACCACATGATCTTGGGAACGACGCCGAAAAATGCTCCGCCATCGAGCGGGTAGGTGCCGTCGGAAAAAATGCTAAGTTCGAAGTCGCCGAGAGTGAGGCTGGGCATGGAATTAGTGTGCCACAGGGGCAAAGTAAAGCCCACTGTCATCCCGAGCGCTAGCGAGGGATCCTGGTTTTTGCTTGCGTCGGCGGTGTCGTCGCCACTGGCAAACGCCAGGATCCCTCGCTGCGCTCGGGATGACAGTTCAACACCCTAGATGAGTCGACCGTTCGCACGACAATTCAAGCGTTTTACCGTTTCGCTTTTGCTGGCTCTTTTTCTCCGACGCGCTTGCTGACTTCGAATTTCATCTTGCCGGCTTTTTTGTCGGCATCGACGATGATGTGGTCGCCGTGCAGAATCGCTCCGTCCAATATCTTTAACGCCAGCGGATCCTGTATGAGCTTTTGAATGGCGCGCTTGAGCGGGCGCGCTCCGAAGTTCGGGTCGTAGCCTTCGGTGAATAGAAGTTCTTTCGCGCCATCGGTGAGTTCGATCGAGATTTTGCGATCGGCGAGCAGGCGGCGCAGGTCTTCGAGGCGCAACTCGATGATCTTAACCAACTGCTCTTTGCCCAGCGGTTTGAAAACGATAATGTCGTCGACGCGGTTCAGGAACTCGGGTCGGAAGTGGCCGTGCAGCGCGTTCATCACTTGTTCGCTGGCCTTCTCAAACTCCTCGGGAGTTTGTACGTGGTCGGGTTGCAGATAACTCGACCCGATGTTCGAGGTCATGATGAGAATCGTGTTTTTGAAATCGACGACGCGGCCTTTGCCGTCGGTGAGGCGTCCGTCGTCCATTACCTGAAGAAGCACGTTGAAAACATCCGGGTGCGCTTTCTCAATTTCGTCGAAGAGCACGACCGCGTAAGGACGGCGGCGCACTTGTTCGGTGAGCTGGCCTCCCTCTTCATAGCCGACATAGCCCGGAGGGGCGCCGATCAAGCGGGCGACCGAGTGCTTCTCCATGTATTCGGACATGTCGATGCGCAGCAAGGCGCGCTCGTCATCGAAAAGAAATTCGGCTAGGGCACGAGCGAGTTCCGTTTTGCCAACGCCGGTGGGACCCAGAAAAATAAATGAACCGATGGGGCGCTTGGGATCGCTGAGTCCAGCGCGCGAGCGGCGGATCGCGTTGGCCACGCGCTCAAGAGCCTGATCTTGGCCGACAACGCGCTGGCGCAGGCGATCTTCCATGGTGACGAGCTTTTTCACTTCGCCTTCGAGCATCTTCGACACGGGAATGCCGGTCCATTTGGAAACGATACGGGCGATGTCTTCTTCGTCCACTTCTTCTCTGAGCATGCGCGGAGCACCGGCGGCCTTGCCGTCGGAGCCGTCGATTTTTGCACTCAGTTGAGCTAGCTCTTCTTCGGCTTGGCGCAACAATCCGTAGCGAATTTCCGCAACACGTTGCAGGTTTCCTTTGCGCTCTTCGGCCTGCTCCTCAATTTTCAGCTTCTCGAGTTTTTCTTTCAGCTCGCGCGAGCGGGCGATCAGATCTTTTTCTTTTTTCCAATTCGCTTTGAGCGCGGTCGACTTCTCGCGGATTCCGGCGAGTTCTTTTTCGATGATGGACAGACGTTCGCGGGAATTCTGGTCGTCTTCCTTCTTCAGCGCCTGCTTCTCGATTTCGAGTTGCGTAGCGCGGCGTTCGAGTTGGTCGATGTCAGTGGGAAGCGAATCGATCTGGATGCGAATCGACGCGGCCGCTTCGTCGATGAGGTCGATGGCCTTGTCGGGCAGAAAGCGGTCGGAGATGTAGCGATGCGAGAGCGTGGCTGCGGCGACTATCGCGGAATCTTTAATGCGCACGCCGTGATGCACTTCGTATTTTTCTTTCAGACCACGAAGGATGGCGATGGTGTCTTCGACATTGGGCTCGCCTACGAAGACGATTTGGAAACGGCGCTCGAGGGCTGCGTCCTTCTCGATGTACTTTCGGTACTCGTTGAGCGTGGTTGCACCGATGGCACGCAACTCTCCGCGAGCGAGCGCGGGCTTGAGCATGTTGGAGGCGTCGATTGCGCCCTCTCCGGCTCCGGCGCCGACCAGCGTATGAAGTTCGTCGATGAAGAGAACGATCTGGCCTTGCGAGTCTTCGATTTCTTTTAAGACGGCCTTGAGGCGGTCTTCGAATTCGCCTCGATATTTCGCTCCGGCCAGCATGGCGCCGAGATCGAGCGCGACCACGCGCTTATTCTTGAGTACTTCGGGCACATCGCCGGAGATGATGCGCTGGGCGAGGCCCTCGACAATAGCGGTTTTGCCCACGCCGGGCTCGCCGATGAGCACCGGATTATTTTTTGTACGGCGGGATAGAACCTGAACCAGGCGGCGAATTTCTTCGTCGCGTCCGATGACGGGATCGAGTTTGCCACGGCGCGCTTGCTCGGTGAGGTCGCGAGCGTAGCGTTCGAGCGCCTGGTACTTTGCTTCGGGATTCTGGTCGGTGACTTTCTGCGAGCCCCGGACCGCGATCAGGGCTTTCAGGATCGCATCGTTGGTAGCGCCGTGACGGGCGAGAATCTGTTGCGCGACGTCGCCCTTGAGGTGCGTGATAGCGAGAAGCAGGTGCTCGGTGGAAACGTATTCGTCCTTAAAGTTGGAAGCTTCTTTGAAGGCTTGCTCGAGCAGCTTGTTGGCGGCGTTCGAAAGCGTGGCTTGCGTGGCTTGTCCGGAAACCTTGGGAAGCTTCTCGATTTCGCGATAGATGTCGCTAAGCACCGCTTGCGGACCGATGCCGATTTTTTCGAGCACCGGCGGCACGATGCCTTCTTTATCTTCGAGCAGGGCGGCGAGCAGATGAACGGGCAGAAGCTCGGGATTTCCGTGCTCGGAGGCGAGATCGTTCGCGCGCTGGACGGCTTCCTGCGCTTTTACGGTGAATTTGTCCCAACGGATTGGCATTGTCTTAATTCCTCAGATGATGGCTTACCATTTGTCCTGTTGTGTTTCAGGTGAGGTCAATCTGATCGATCAGTATTCCGCTAAGTCCCTCAGTTGCCCTTCTTCGGGGCGCCGAGCGTGGCCTTCGGCCTAAGTCCGCTTGCTTCGATTGTCCGGCTGCGATCACGCAGTTTTTCTAAGATCTTCACCTTCTCGGAAAAACTGAGCGAAGCTAGCCGTTCGCGCATTTTCGACTTAGCCATGTTTTCCTTCCAGGAATTTCCGTTCGAACTGCTCCCACTTTGAGTTCAGATTGTGACGGGCGACGATCAGTTGCAACTTTTTCGGGTCCATCGCGCGCTGCTCGATGAACTGCAAGATGCGGTTGTGGTCCTTGGGTCTTCCGGTGCGGAGTGCAATGGCAGCCAAGTGTTCGGCTGTCATGACCCACGTCTCGACGTCCTCTACGTTCGCCGGAACCGCTTCAGCCAGAGCCTCGCGCTCCAAATCATTGTTCGCCGGAAGAAATTGAAGGGGCCAGCCTCCAATCACTATGTGCTCGTCCTCCAGCCTCCCGCCCTTGGTCTTCAGATACTCGTAGATCGGGCTCAGGCTGAGTAATAATCCCCCAGGGACGGTCGGAAGCGTAACAAATATGTCCACGTCGAGAGTGGACGCGGGTTCAAGATAAAAAGTCGCGCCGACCGCACCGCCAATGGCGTACTTTCCAATGATGCCATCGGCCTGCATCTGATTGATTGCTTCCAGCGTTTCTTTCACGGATTCTGTGTCCTACAAGCATTGTGAACCAACGCCTTCGCCGAGCCAAGCTCTCAGTGAAACAAAACGGGAAGCGGCGATCCTGCCGCTTCCCGCCAAAAGCAAGTTGAGCTTCGCTCGACCTGGACGGGCAAGAGTGCCCGTCCCCACACGAGCCAATCAAAGCGTTACGCGGCTTTGCCAGGCTGCTTGGCTTCAATGGTCTTCTCGGCTTCCGCTTTCGCGCCGCCGATATTGACCTTGATCTGCTTGGGCTTGGCTTCGGCCTTCTTCGGCAAAGTGATCTTCAACACTCCCTTGTCGTAGCTGGCCGAGACCTTCTCGGAATCTACGGTGGTGGGCAGAGTGAAGGTGCGGGTGAAACTGCCGTATTGGCGCTCCACACGGCGGTAATTTTCTTCCTTCTCTTCCTTCTCGATCTTCCGCTCGCCGTGCACGGTGAGGGTGTTGTTCTCGATGCGCACGTCGATGTCTTTCTCGTCGATGCCCGGGACTTCGATCTTCAATGCCACGTTGTGCTCGTCTTCGTAAACGTCGACGGCAGGGGCAAAGCTCGAGGTGGTCAAAGACTCATCCTGGCCAGCGGGGGCATAGGACTCGCGGAACACGCGGTTGATGCGGTCCTGCAGGGTGGAAAACTCGCGGAAAGGTTCAAAACGGGTAAGTACGGTCATAGTAGTGATCTCCTTCTTGGTGCTGGTTCTTAGAAATTCGGCGGTGCAGGTTCACCAACTTAGATGTCTATTCAGCACAAAGGAAGCATAAAATATGAGCGTGTTATTGTCAATATAAGTATTCACTTTATTTTCATTTGCTTACAATGGCGATGACGCACTTCAAGTAGGCGGTTTCTGGTACGTTTAGCAGGATGGGATGGTCTTTTGCCTGTCCACGAATCTCCGCCAGACGCAACGTGCGGTGGGCATCACGGGCTGCGTCGGCCAGCACTTCGATGAAATCGGCCTGGCTCACGTGATAAGAGCACGAACAGGTGACCAGGACTCCGCCGGGGCGAAGCATCTTCAAGGCTCGCAGGTTGAGCTCTTTATACCCCCGAAGGGCGGCATCGAGGTCACGCTTGGTCTTGGCAAAGGCCGGCGGATCTAGGACGATCATGTCGTAGCGGTTCCCTGAGGCAGAGTAATCCTTGAGAAGATCGAAGGCGTTGGCCTCGATCCATTCGATGTTCTGGCCGTTCAGCGCGGCATTCTGGTCGGCCACCTCGAGCGCTGGACGGGAGCTGTCGACTGCCGTGACCCGCGAGCAGCGCGGGGCAAGGTGAAGGGCAAAGCCTCCCTGGTAGCAGAAGACGTCGAGGGCTTCGCCGTGTGCGTACTGCGCAGAGGCGGCGTAATTCTCGCGCTGGTCGAGGAAGGCTCCGGTCTTCTGGCCTGCGAGCGCATCGAAGTGGAACTGGATGCCGTTCATCGCGAAGATGGTCGAGGTTTTTTCGCCTTGGATCAGCCCGGAAGGTCGAGGCGGCAGATCCTCGAGTTGGCGCACGCGCGGGTCCACGCGCTCGATGATGGACGCCGGGTGAAGGAGTTCGGTCAGTTCAGAGGTGACGGCATCGCGTACAATTTCGGCATCCATCGCCTGGGTAAGAATCTGCAGGGAGAGAATATCGTTATAGCGGTCGACGATCAGTCCGGGAAGAAAGTCGGCTTCGCTGAAAACCAGGCGATAGGCGTTGGTGTCGCGAATGATCGGTTCGCGATAGGCGAGGGCATCGGCAAGGCGCTGGCGGAGCAGGGCCGGTAGGTCAGTGACAGGTTCATGAGAAATTAGACGGATCGCGATTTGCGACGAACTTGAATAGAGCGCAGTTCCGAGGGTCTGGCCGCGATGATCGACTACGCTGACCAGCGCGCCGGGAGGAACTCCGTCGGCGGAAACAATGTCGGAGCGGTAAACCCAGACGTGACCGTCTTTCAGCCGGGATGCGCCGCGGGGAGAAATCTTGACAGCAAGGCCGCTTACGCTACGGGACGTCTTAGACATGCAGCCATCTTAAACGCACTCGCTAGCTGGCGGCTTGCTCGGTGGGAACCGGCGCGGATTTTTCAGGCTTGGCAGAGGTACGGGATTTCATTTCGTACTGAGCGGCTTCCAGGTCGACGTGAAGAGAATCAAGGGCCGTCATGGGCATCTCGATGCCCCAGGTTTCCATCTCCTTTTCGCTCCAGTTGCCGTTCAAGCGGATGGCGCCGGTAATGTCTTCCGGGAAGGCATGGCGGAAATCGCCTTCACGAATGAGGATGTCGCCAATCAGACGGCCTGTGCCCATATCGAAGATTCGGCGGCTGGCCTGGCCCGCGGCATTCGCGAAGCACAGAAAAACTTCGCCCGACTCGCCGTATTCCTGGCGGTAGTACCAGGCCTGGGGAGCATCGATTTTGGGATGATGGCGTCGCGAGCGTTTATGTTCGGGCTCCAGCGCCTGCATTTCGTTCGCGGGATTGAAGTACAGAACGCGCTGGCAGGAATCGCAGATCAAGGTTTGCTGGCCGGTGCGCACCTCGTTGTAGGTTTGCGGCCGCAGCATGACCTGGCAAGCCATACATTTTTGATCGCGCACCTCGGAGATGCCGCTGCCGCGGAACTTCGACACGCGCTCGTAGTGGCGCAGAAGATCTTCGTTCACGCCGGCCCGCATCTGATCGCGCTTGGCGCGCCACTCGGTTAGCTGCTTCTCGTCCTCGGCAGTGCGCTGGCGGGCTTCAATTTTCTCTTTTTCAATCTCTGCGGTTTCCGCCTTCAGTTTGGCCTGGGCAGCCTTTACTTCCTTGTCGCGCGCGTCCGCATTCAGCATCAACTCGAGGATCTTGTCTTCAGTGGCAGCGATCTCTTTTTCGGCAAACTGAATTTCGTGCAACAGAGCTTTGTATTGTTCGTTGGTTTTTACGTCGAGAGACTGGTCGCGGTATTTGGAAATCTTTCCGCGCAGGTCGCTGATGGTCGTGTCGTACTTGCGGCGGGTGGCTTCGTCGGCCTTGACAGCGGCTTGGGCCGCTTCCAGCCCGACCTTGGTGCCAGCCAGTTTACGCTCGATGGCCGCAACGCGTTTGGGGAGTTCGGCGACTTCGTCCTGCAGGCGGCGGATTTCTTTGTCCGCATCTTGCAGGCGCAATAGGTTTTCAATTTCTGGAAGCATCCCGGGGCGGCTCAGCTTTGATTCTACCACGCGGAAACGCGCTCCCTTCGAGCAGGTCGCTGAATAACTGCAGGCAAGGCTCGGCGGGTGTAAACTCTTTCATTCGCTGTGCGTCTTTAGTCTTTAGTTCCTCAAGCCCAGGGGTTTTAGCGTGAAAAAACGGATTTTAGTTTTCGCTTCAGTTTCTACTCTCGCTGGCGTAATTAGCCTGCTGACACCGATTCAGGCACAATCGCCTTCGCCGAAGAAGCCGCTCACCATTGAAGCGATGTTCGCCCCGGGCGGCCTGACCGGGCGCGGTCCAGAAAACGTCGAGTGGAGTCCCGACGGTACGAAGCTCTCTTTCGTGCAGCGCGACGATGCCGGTGAACATGGCGAACTCTGGTATGTGGACGCGGCCACGGGTGAGAAGAAGATCCTGGTCAGCGCCGCCAAGCTGGCCTCGCTGGCGCCCGACGCCACCAAAGTAAAGGACGAACGCGAACGCGAGCGCCTGACGCGCTATCACGTGGCGGCCTACTTGTGGGCGCCAGATTCGAAGCATCTGATTTTCGATTCCCAAGGTCAGCTCTGGCTTTTTGATCTCGCGACAAATACGGCGGTGCAGTTCACTTCGGCAACTGACCCCGATATCGATCCGAAGTTCTCTCCTGATGGCAGCCACGTTTCCTACGTGCGCAAGCACAACCTCTACGTGCAGCCGGCTACTGGCGGTGGCGAAAAGCAGCTCACGAAAGACACCAAGGACGATCTATTCAACGGCGACATCGATTGGGTCTATGCCGAAGAACTGGCCGTGCGCAGCAACTATTTCTGGTCGCCCGACAGCAAGCAGATTGTCTTTCTGCACATGGACGAAACCAAGGTGCCAACCTACCCCATCACCAACTGGAATCCTACGCATCCAACCGTGGACAACGAAAAATATCCCAAGGTGGGGGATCCAAATCCTGAAGTGAAGGTTGGCGTGGTAGAAGCTGGCGGCGGAAAGCTGCGCTGGATTCCGCTGACTAAAGACGCGGAAGCTTACATTCCCCGTTTCGGCTGGGTCAGCGACGGAGTGATCTGGGCGGAGGTTCTGAATCGCCAACAGGACAAAATGGATTTGTATTTCGTGGATGCGAAGTCAGGGAAGTCGCGAATCGTTCTGACAGAAACCACTCCCGGCGCATGGATGGACTTCGAGCATGTCGAGGTTCGCTTTCTGAACTCCAGCGGAGGGTTCGTGTGGCCCAGCTGGCGCGATGGAAACATGCATCTTTACTACTACAGTTTTGACAAGCAAAACCCGATGGCCGCGGACGCAAAGCTGGAGCGGCAACTTACCCGCGGCGACTTTGCGGTGATGGGCATCGAGGGCGGGGATGAAGCCGCAGGCACAGTGTTTTTCTCTTCCAATCAGGGCGACCCGAGGCAACGCCATATTTTCTCCGTCAAGCTCGATGGAACCGGATCACAGCAGCTTACGCATGAGGAAGGGATTTATTCAGGACAGTTTTCTGACGACGGTAGGCACTACGCACAGACATTCACGGGACCAACAGCATCTCGACGCATGTCGCTTTGTACGGTGGGCGCTGGGTGCGCTCCCGTGTGGAAATCGCACGATGAAGTTGCAGAGTATGGACTCCGCGCCCCCAAGTTCCTGGAGTTTAAAGCAGAAGACGGCACAACGCTTTACGGACGTTTACTGCTGCCTCCGGAAACGGCTGCCAGTGGCAAGATTCCGCTGATCGTCAACATTTACGGTGGACCGGGAGGGCAGACGGTCCTGAAAAGCACGCCGAATGCGTTCGATGAGATTCTCGCCCGCAAGGGCTTCGCGATTTTTTCCGTCGATAATCGCGGCACTCCCGGCCGCGACCGGAAATTCCAGACGGCGATTCGCCACGAGTTCGGCGCGATCGAATTGAAGGATCAGCTCACCGCGCTTGATCAGCTTTTCGCGCAGTATCCGCAACTCGACAAAGACCACACCGCGATCTGGGGATGGTCAAACGGCGGCTCCATGACGCTGTATGCGATGACGCACTCCGACCGCTTCCGCGCTGGAGTTGCCGTGGCGCCTGTCACGAACCAGATTAATTATGACAGTATTTACACTGAGCGTTACATGGGCCTGCTCAAGGACGACGCAGCAGGTTATGCCCAATCTGACGTGACGAAATCGGCCGCCAATCTGCATGGCGCGCTCATGCTCGCCCACGGCACCGGCGACGACAACGTGCATTTTCAGAACAGCATTCAGATGATTGATGCGCTGATCAAGGCTGGAAAACAATTCCGGTTGATGATCTATCCCAACAAGACCCACAGCATCTCCGGCAGCGATGCACGTGAGCAGCTGTTCCACATGATTGAAGATCACTTCGAGCGGGAGCTGAAGTAGAGAATTTATTTGCGCTTGTCGGGCTTGCGGGAGGAGCTTACCCGGTTCGTACTTTCCTTCGGCGAGCTGTCTCTGGACGAGCTGTCTTTCGACGAGCTTTCTTTGCTAGAGCTTTCTTTGCTCGAACTGTCTTTCGAGGAACTTTCCGCCGACGAGCTTTCCTTGCCGGAGCCGTCCTTCGACGAACCCTCCGACTTGGATTTATCTTCCTTCTTCGAATCTCGATTGCCGCCGTCCGAAGAAGGCACATTCGGTTTCTTCGCGTAGTCGGTGACGTACCAGCCCGATCCCTTGAACTGCACGGCAGGTGCGGAAATCATCTGCTCTACGCGGCCGCCGCACTCCGGACACTTCTTCACCATCTTGTCGGAAAATTTCTGGATTTTCTCGAACCGGTGACCGCACTTCTCGCACTGATACTCGTAAAGAGGCATGAGTTTTAAGACGGTTGTTAGAAAAGTAACTTCACATTGATTTTAGGGGCGATGGTTCGACGGCGTCAATTCAGCCTCGACCGACGCTTCATCCAGGGTACGGCAACCGCAGTGTTAAACTTCGCGCATGAAGGACTCAGTCCACGAGCCCGCCCAGAACGCCGCCACGTCGGAGCAGTCTCTCCATGCCATCGGCCCGGCACTTTATCTTGTGGCCACGCCTATCGGCAATCTGGAAGACATCACGCTGCGCGCTCTGCGCGTGCTTAAGGAAGTGGACCAGATCGCCTGCGAAGACACGCGCCAGACCCAGAAACTGCTCAATCACTACGGCATCACGACCAGCACCATCAGCTACCACGAACACAACGAAATGACGCGCGCAGCGGAGCTGGTGAAAGAACTGCAAGAAGGCGCAAGCGTCGCGCTAGTGACGGATGCGGGCATGCCCGGGATTTCCGATCCCGGATTTCGCCTCATTTCGCTGGCCATTCGGCATCATGTGCCGGTGGTGCCGATCCCCGGGGCGTCGGCGTTCCTGGCCGCACTGGTGGCCAGCGGCCTTCCCACAGATTCGTTTCGCTTCAGCGGATTTCTTCCCGCGAAGCGCGGTGAGCGGCGGGCAGCGCTGGAAGCGATCAAGACCTCGCCGCGCACCCAGGTTTTCTACGAACCTCCCCACCGTGTTGTCGAAGCGCTAGCAGACATCGTCGAGGTTCTGGGAAGCACCCGGCACGTAGTGATCGCGCGCGAAGTGACTAAGCTGCACGAAGAATTCCTCCGCGGTCGAGCGAGCGAGGTGCTCGAAACGCTAAAAGCACGCGACGGAGTAAAAGGCGAAATCACGCTGCTAATCGGCAAGGCTGAAGAAACGAGTCATGGAGCGGCGAACGCCTCGTCCGCCCGACTGTCCATCCGGCAGAGAGTGGAGCAGATTATCGCCGAAGAAAAATTTGACGAAAAAGCCGCGCTGAAAAAAGTAGCGAAAGAGCGAGGGATCTCGAAGAGCGAAGCCTACCGGGAGTTGCAGAGGAGCAAGTAAGCTGGGCCGAAGGCATCTACTTCGCCAGCGGGCAAAACTGCGGCATCATCTCGGCAACTAACGAGGCGTACAACTCAACCCGCATAAGCCCTAGTTCGGCGCGGCGCTGATTCACGTGCGGCTCATCTTCGATCGGAGCCTCGTGCATGGTTTCGCCGGCTTTGCACTCCAGCCGTTCGCCGTAGAGTTGTTTCTTGCCGGCGTCGCGCTGCGAAAGGTCGTAGACAAGTGCATAGCTTCCGGGATCTGCCTGCCCTGCGGAAACCAATGCTTTCAGCTTGGGCAGAACCTGCTCGCGGAACTGCGGCGGCTGATGCTGAATCATAAGAACAAAGTCGCCAGTCGCCTGCGGGCCTACCATCGCGTAACTCGGCACCCCGTACTTGTTTAGGATGTCTTGCAGCGGCGTAGCATTCCCGGCGTCGGTCGCATTCATTTTCGCCACGTCAAATCCCTTCTGCTGCCGCACTTCCTGGTCTACTTTCACCAGCCGCTCAATTTGGTCGCGCAGCGCGGGATTTTCCGGCGCCCGCTTGAGCGCCGCTGCCTTGGCTTTTTCGGACCGCACACGCGCCTCGTAAAATACTCCCGCATCCGGCGGCAGCTCGTGTTGCGCGACCGCGGCTTTAATTTTAGGGAGCGCCTCGGCTTGCAGTTCCTGCAGGACCCCATCTGAGGTCAACAGCAG
>Ga0302319_10015987_pt1 | contig 13858 bp, 9 predicted proteins | sample Bog_T0_2_FD_203319 | JGI IMG/M metagenome (GOLD analysis project Ga0302319, IMG submission 203319) | Peat permafrost microbial communities from Stordalen Mire near Abisko, Sweden - Bog_T0_2 | ecosystem: Environmental > Terrestrial > Soil > Wetlands > Peat | place: Sweden: Abisko, Stordalen Mire...
CGCGCTGAAGATGAGGCTGCGAAGGGTCAGGCCGGTGCCCGTGAAGTGAGCGGCGTCGAGACTGGCCCCGGATCGAAAGCCGGGCTGCGACGGCTTCACCGATGCGACCTCAAAGGCGGCAGTCGTCCGGAACAACAAAAGAACCGCGGCCATGATGGTTCGCATACGTTTCCTGACGCATACGAACCAGGCGGCGTGCAGGTGTTACTTTTTAGGATCTTCCGGCTTCTTGACGTCTTCCGGCTTCTGCTGATTCTTCGGGGGAAACAGCCGCGCCGGCTTTTCTACAGGCTTCGCGCTCACCAGTTCGGTGTAGGTTTTAACGATCCGATCCTTTTGAGACGGATCGAAAATCAGGTGCCGATGTTTCCCGTTAGCCGAAGGTGTAAAAGTCGTTCGTCCATCCTCAAGAACGCTCACCGTTCCCGCGTCGGAAACCTTGAAGTAGTTTTCCTTCGGGCGCACGGCGTAGAGTCCGGCATGCATCGCCCACACTGGCGCGTCGTAAGGCATCTTGCCCGCGGCCCGATACGCGTCAACCACGGGATGAGCCGTAGACCATGCAAAATCGTTCTCAATACTTGAGCCGGGATAAGACACCAGCCCATCCATCTCCGCGCCGCACACCACGATTGGCGTCGGCCATTCGGCGAACAGCTTGCGCGCGCTCGCCACGTCGGCCTTGATGTTTTCGTCGGCCGGTCCGCTCGCGAACCGCCCGCCCGCGAAGACCAGCAGCGATACCTTGCGCTGGATCCAGTCCTTCGAGTTGCCCGTAGCAAGGACCCGCGCGATATTTGTAGCCGGGCCGTTTACCACGATAATCGTGTTGCCGTCCCACTGCGCCGTTAAAGCATTGCGAACCACGGCAACGATCTCCGCCGTATCGAGGTCAGTCTTGATATCGCTGTTATAAGCCGGCTTGCCATCCAGCATCATGTGCGTGAGCGGCTGGGTGAAGAAGGGCAGATCGTCTTTCAGCGGGCCGGAGTCGGCCAGGCCTACCGGCAGCGTGCGGCCACCGAATCCAATGGCTCCGCTGACCGCGCCCGCGTAGAAACGGCCGACGACGTCCGAGTAAATCGCAGCCTTAAGATTGGCCCGGCAGACGGATACGCTGACCAGGCGTTCTTCCTTCTTGCCGTCGAGCCCATACAACAAAGCCATCGCCAGGACATCGTCGATTCGGCTCAGAGCCGTATCGAGCACGATGCCGACGGCGGGTTTTTCCATCTGTCTCGGTTGAAACACGGTTATGCCGTCAATTCCGGCAGATGCCCGGTGGCATCGCCAAAGGTTTCCCGCTGTACGCCCATCGCTTCCATCATGGTCAGGTAGAGATTGCAGATGGGGGTTTCACGACGATACACGATCCGACGGCCGGTCTTGAGGAAGCCGCCGCCGCTGCCGAGGATCATCGTCGGCAGGTCTTCATGGGTATGTTTGTTCCCGTCCGAGATGCCGGAACCGTAGCAAATCATCGAATTATCGAGCAGCGTCCGGTCGCCTTCCTTATGCGACTGCATTTTCTCCATCCATGCGGCGAATGTCCGAATGTGATAGCAGTTGATCTGCGCGACCTTCTCGATCATTTCCGGATTGTTCCGGTGATGGGTCAGGTTGTGATGCCCTTCCGGCACATTGATTTCGCGATACGGCCGGTTGCTGCCTTCGCGGCCTACCAGGAAAGTAACGGTCCGCGTGAGATCCGCCTGGAACGCGATCGTAATCATGTCCGACTGTAGTTTGAAGTGTTCGGCGAAATCGCCCGGAGTGCCGCCCGGCTTCTCCATGCCGGGATCCACCTGCTGGTTATGTTTTTCGTTCTGCTGGATCCGCAACTCGACTTCGCGCACCGAAGTCAGATACTGATCGAGCTTGCTGCGATCGGATGGGCCGAGGCGCGTCTCGAGTTTCTTCGAATCCTCGGTCACATAGTCGAGAATGCTGCGGCGATACAGATTGCGCCGGTCACGCGCCTGCAGGCTCAAATCGCCATCGTCGCCGAAGAGCCGTTCGAACAGCGCACGCGGATCGAGCGTGGGAGGCAGAGGTTGCGAGTCGCTCTTCCACGCGAGGTTGTTCGTGTAGGAGCAGGAATAACCGGAATCGCAATTGCCGGCCTGCTGGGCATCTTCCATGCCGACTTCGAGCGAAGCGAACCGGGTCTTGCCGCCGATTTGATTCGCGACAATCTGGTCCGCCGTAATGCCGGCCTTAATCGCCGCGACAGACTTCCCATTGCGATCTCCATACGACGAATCTTCGGCGATTTTCTTCGGCTGCACGCCTGACAAATATCCGCCGGTGGCGCGCGCATGGTCGCCGCCGCCATCGAGCAGAGCGCGGCCGCCATTGTGGGTCAGATTGCCCAGCAGCAGCATGTTCTCGCGGAACGGCTCCATCGGTTTCAGGATGCGAGGAAGTTCGCGCAACTGCCCCGTATAAGACGGGTTCCAGTGATCCATAATGGCGCCGATCGGCACATAAACGTACGCCATGCGAACCGGCGTTTCGATCTCCTTGCCATAGAGCGCGGGCACCATGGCATCGAGGAGCGGCAGCCCCATGGCCACGCCCATCCCGCGCAGAAACGTGCGCCTCTGAAGCGCCTTACGTGTAATCGTCATTTGCTTGCGACCTCCTTCGGCCGGTTCGGATCGTTTTGTCGGGAGATGATTTCCCCGTGCTGCATCTGGAAAGGCATGCTGCGAACCACTTCGCGGATCAATGCCTGGAATCGGTATTCGGACTGAATCACCTTACGGTCGATCTCCGAAACCGTTATGCGGTCTGAAGGCCCCAGGCCGCGGCCCAGGGCGTATGTCAACATCTTCTGGCTGAGGCAATGTTCGAATTCGGGCAGGTTCGCGAGCAGCAGATGCCGGAACTCCGCAGGCGTCGCGAACGACTTGCCGTTCGGGAGGGTGCCTGTGGCATCCACCGGAAACTTTCCGTCCTGGGTGCGCCAGGCGCCGATGGCGTCGTAATTCTCAAGCCCGAAGCCAAGCACATCCATCTTTGAGTGGCACGAAGCGCAAACCGCGCTGGCGCGATGCGCCTCCATCTGCTTGCGCAGCGAGGCGGAAGTGCCCACAGCAGCTTCGTCAAGCGCCGGCACATCTGGCGGAGGAGGAGGCGGCGGAGTACCCAGAATATTCTCAAGAACGTACTTGCCGCGCAGCACCACAGAAGTGCGCGTCGGATAGCTCGATACTGTAAGGACGGAGCCTTGGCTCAGGATGCCGCCGCGCTGATCGCCCTTCAGTTCCACGCGGCGGAACTCATCGCCTTTGACATCAGGGATGCCGTAGTGTTTCGCGAGGAGTTGGTTGGCAAACGTGTAATGGGCGTCGATAAAGTCGCTTACTGGCCGATTCTCGCGCAGGACGTACTCGAAGAACATCCGGGTTTCGGTCTTGAACGCATCGCGCAGATCGGGCGACCAGGTGGGGAACTTCTGCGGGTCCGGGTGGATCACGTCGAGGTTCCGCATCTCCAGCCATTGGCCGGCGAAATTCTCGGCGAGGGCGCTCGATTTGGAGTCGGCGAGCATGCGAGTCACTTCGGCGTCGAGGGTTTCGGGGTTGTGGAGTTTGTTCGATTCGGCGAGGGAGAGCAAGTGCTCGTCCGGCATCGAGTTCCAGAGGAAGTAGCTCAGGCGCGAAGCGAGATCGAGGTCCGAGATGCGTTTAATCGAACCGTTGGCGGGCTCACGCTCCACTCGGAACAGGAATTCGGGAGACACCAGCACGGCCTGCAAAGCCAACTGCACGCCCTGATCGGCGTTCTGGCCCTGTTGCCGAGCCAGTTGGTAAAACTTCATGAGCTGGGCAACTTCGGCCTTCGTCACCGGACGCCGAAACGCCCGCGTAGCCAGCTGAGTTAAGATTCGATCCACGCAGGCAGTGCCGGAATTCGGGTCGCAAATCAGAACCTTCTTTCGGCTGGCGCGCTCCACTTTCGCGGGGTAAGGCCCATTGATCGAAATCGAATCCGGCACGAGAGGTTTGGGCGCTTTCGGATCGGGCGGTCCGCCTCCGGGAGGCGGTACAGGCGCATTGTCGCCTACCAGTCCTGCGCGGAACACATGATCGCCAGCTTCGACGTAGACGCGCACTTGTTCGGTTTGCTCACGTCCGGCAACCGGCGGCGAGAGTGGCTTCGAGGCGAGCAGATTGCCGTCGACCCAGAGGCCGAAAGTCGCGGGGGGAGTTGTTTTCGGCGGATCGCCGGTGAAGACAATACGGAGATCGTATTCGGCGCCCACATCGAGACGATGGGTAGTTTCGGCGGTATTGAGCTTTACGCGGCGAATGGCGCGGTCGCTGCGGCGGCCTTCCCACAGCAGCGGTTTGGGCAGAGGATCGGCGCCGATAGCGGCCGAGGAAATCTTCTCCGCCGCCGCCAGATACTTCTCAATCAGAACGGGCGAAACCGTCAGCGCTTCGCCGATGTTATCGAAACCATAACTGGAGTCGTCGGTCGGGAAGTCTTTGTCCGCGCGGAAGGTGACTCCGAGCAGGTCGCGAATGGTGTTGGTGTATTCGTTGCGGTTTAAGCGGCGCGCGACGACTCGGCCCGGATCGGGCTTAATCGCACGATCCGCCTTCTCGAACTCGCCCTGCACATAGCCGATGAGAGCGTCGATATCGGTCTGAGACGGCCGCGGAATGCCTTTCGGGGGCATTTCTCCGCCGCGCAGCTTCTGCAGGATGTCGTCCCATTGCTCGCGATTCGAGAGCGAATCGACGGTTTGAAAAGGCTTTAAATTCAGGCCTCCGGAAGCAAGGCGGTCATTGTGACAGGCGGAGCATGTGTTGGAGAGAATGGGCTTGACCGCGCTGTCGAACGTCGGCGCAGTCGCGCCGCTCATGAGCGAAGCGCCCGCCGCGAATAATCCCAATCCACGCAACTTCATATATCTAAAGATTGTGACATCCAATCCAGCCCGTAGCACCGGACTTTAGTTTGGCATTTATTATATCCTGGGCGCTATTTCCCGAACAACCGTTTTACCCGGCGCTTCACGCTGTCCCACACGCCGGTCTGGGCGGGCGTCTGGTGGATCTCAATATGGGCCTGGGTCTGCCCGGTTTCTTCGAAGAGCGCCTCGTCACAGGGCCGGGTGCCCGTCAGGTGGACGGTGTGGCCGTCGAGGGAGAGTTCCTTCCGGACGCGAGTGCCGGCGGGGGTTTCGAGACAGACGGAAAACGAGGAGCCTTTCACCACAACCGGGAAGTAGCCGCGTTCGCGGCGCTGAATGTACGTCGTTTCATAGCGATGGCGGCGGGCATTCCAGGAGAAGATCCGGTAGCCGTCGAAATCGTGATCTTCGCCAAGGGTGTCGGCAGTAGTCCATAGCCAGGTGTCCTTCTTCTTGTCCCCGTCCTGGGTCACGCCGAGGGAGAAATACGAGGTGATGCGATGACCTTCGGCGTACTGGGCCACCTCGTCAGGTATCGACATATAGACCCGGCTGGTGAGGACCCAGCCGCTCTCACCGTTTTGGGTACGGATGAGTGTCCAGTCTTCCTTCGCCAGAGGGGCAAGTTCTTCTTCGGGGATGCGCGAACGCTCTTTGGAAAGCGCAACCCAGTCTGTCGGAAGGGCCGGTGCGGCAGGGCGGGGCGGGGGCTGCACGCCGCTGGTTTTCTTCGCCTTTTTCGGAGACACCAGTTTCGGCCTCGCCGGGACAAGCTCGCGCTTCGGTAAAGGAGCTTTGGTGAGGACTCGATGCGCGATGACGTCGAACTTGTCACCTTCCTTTACCTGAAGAAAGCTGGCGGAGAGACGATTCGGCTCGGTATGGACGTTGAGGGCGTCGAAGGCCGTGGCGGCGCCCTGAGAAGGCAATCCCGCAGTGTCCTTCGCGAGCCCCTTAAGGCGGTTCATCTGGCCGGTATCGAGCAGTTCGCCGTCTTCAGTCCAGCCGGTGACGCCCTTCGGGGTTCGGACTTTGTACCAGCGTCGGCGCTGGCCCGTGATGGCCAGTTTGTCGCCATGATGCGCGACACCGACGATGTCGGATTTAGGGTCGATCTCTTTGTGGAGGTTAAGTGTCGCGGGGCCGGCGAAGGCTTCTCCCATAGTGGGTTCCTGCTCAGGGCCTCGGGAACAGCCGGCGAGGCACAGGGCGAGCATGAACGTAAGGCAGGAATACCGCAAACCTGCCCTCAGCTTAGCAATTCTATTTGTCGGTTCCCAGGATGCGGTTCAGCTGGGCTATGCGCTCATTGAGCGATCTGCGAAGGACTTCATACCTGGCGATGGCATCGCGGCCTATCTTCTGATCGGTGGCGTTGGTCAGCGAATAGAGGTACGTGATCTGGGTCTGGAGTTCGGGCTTGCTGTAGCGGATGGCGGGAGTGATGAGGTCGGCTGCGAGATCGTTGAGGCTCGCGAGTTTTTCTCCTTTCGCCGTGGCGCGGGCGGCGCGGAGCCGCGCCAGAGTCCTGTTCAGATCGCTTATCATGTCGCGGACTTTGATGTTGTGATCGAACTGTTCCTGAAGGTCGGCGCTGGTGACACCATCGGCTGCGATACGGGGGTCTTCGATAATAGTCAGGGGCTGGGTGGAGGTAAACGTGCCCGCGGTCAGGCGCACCGAGTAACTGCCCGGCACGGCTTCGGGGCCATTGGGTCCATCGGGACGGGCGGCGCTTAGCCAGGGGCCGACGTAGCGCAGATCCCAGGTGAAGCGGTGCATGCCGGGAGAGTCTTCGAGCCTTGTGGGTCCGCTGCGGGTGCGGGGACCTCCCGGTTCTTCGTCGTCGGCGGGCGGCGCGTCGTCGACCGGGTCCGCTGTGCGCGCCACCATTTTGTTGGAGAATCTTCTGACGACCGTGCCTGAGCTATCGAGGATCTCCAGGACGAGTTCGTCTTTCAGAGGGCTGGAAAAGTAGTAATCGATGGCCGCGCCGCGACCCCCCCGGCCCGCGGTCCGAATCGCGTCACGCGGAGCGAACAGCAGGGTGGATGCTGCGGCATTCGCTGCGTTGATTTGATGGAGTGGCGTGAGGTTGTCGAGGATCCAGAAAGAACGGCCCTGGGTCGCGACGATCAGGTCTTTGTGAGCTACGCGAATATCGGTGACAGGCGTTACCGGCAGGTTCATACGGAAGGGCTGCCAGTTGGCGCCGTTGTCGAACGATACGTAAATGCCGAACTCGGTCCCGGCATAGAGCAGGCCAGGACGGTCGGGATCTTCGCGAACGACGCGCGTGGGTTCATCGGAGGCGATGCCGTTTTTGCCGTCGGTCAGCTTTTTCCAGGACCTTCCGAAATCGTCGGTACGGTAGATGTAGGGCGCGAAATCGCCGAGAAGAAAACGGTAAACCGCGATATAGGCGGTGCCGGCGCGGTGCGGACTGGCCTCGATGTTCTGGACGCGTCCGCCGGGGGGAAGATCGGGCGGGGTTACGTTGGTCCAGGTTTTGCCATCGTCGCGAGTGACATAGACGGGTCCATCGTTGGAACCGCTCCAGATAATACCGCGCTGAACGGTGGATTCGCGAATTGCGTAGACGGTGCTGTAGACTTCTTCGCCGGTGGCATCGCGGGTGATGGGTTCGCCGCTGGCTCCCTGTGTGCCCTCGGGATGAGCGGTCAGATCGGGGCTGATGGTCTCCCAGGTTACGCCGCCATCGCGGGTGCGATGGATGTACTGGGAGCCGTAATAGACGGTGTGGGCGGACCACGGCGAAACCTCCATGGGCGCGACGCGCTGGAAGCGGTAGATGAGGCTGTCGCCTCCGTTGCCGTAGAGCGATTCGCCGCCGACCCAGTAACGCTGTTCATCGCTGGTGAGGATGTTCTGGCGGGTGAACTGGCCTTTGCAGCCGCCGTAGACGATTTCGGGCTTGTCTTTGTCCGGGATAATGGGGCCGGTTTCGCAGCCCGGACCGACGCGGAAGGCCTGGCCTTCGGGCAGCGGCAGACTGGGCACGATCACGGTCGTACTGTCCTGCTGAGCGCCGTAAACGCGATACGGATACTGGTTGTCGACGGCTACCTGATAGATCTCTGCGGTGGGCTGGTTGTCCTGGCTGCTCCATGTGCGGCCGCCGTCGAGCGAGACGACCGCGCCGCCATCGTTGCCCTGGATCATGAAGTTCGAGTTGGCGGGGTTGATCCAGAGATCGTGATTATCGCCGTGGGGCACGGGGCTGGAGCGGAACGTTTTGCCTCCGTCCGTGCTTTTGTACCAGCCTTCGTTGCCGATCCAGACGACGTCGGGGTTATTGGGATCGACGCCCAGGGTTGTGTAGTAGAAAGGGCGGGTGATCAGGTTGGCAGAGGCGTTGATGAGCGTCCATGATGCGCCGGCATCTTCGGAGCGATAGAGGCCGGAGCCAGGGTTCGCTTCGATGAGCGCGTAGATGCGGTTGGGACGGGCTACGGAGATGGCCACATTGCTGCGGCCGAAGAGATCGTGCGGAAGGCCGCCGGCGAGTTTGGTCCAGTGGTCGCCGGCGTCGATGCTTTTGTAGATGCCTCCTTCGAGTGCGCCGCTGACGATGGTCCAGGGCTTGCGCTGGGCGTGCCACATCGAGGCGAAGACGACGTTGGAGTTGCCGGGCTGAAGTTCGAGATCGGCGGCGCCTGTCAGATCGGAGACGAAGAGTAGGTTTTTCCAGGTTTTGCCGCCGTCGGTAGTTTTATAAACGCCGCGTTCTTTGGTGCCGATGAAGGGGTTTCCGGTGGCGGCGACGTAGACGATGTCGGGGTTCGAGGGGTGGATGCGGATGGTGCCGATTTGCCCGGCATCGCGCAGGCCGATGAAGGACCAGGTTTTGCCGGCGTCGGTGGATTTGTAGATGCCGCGGCCGATGGAGACATTGCTGCGGATTTTGGAGGAGCCGGTGCCGGCGTAGATGGTGTTGGGGTCGGAGAGAGAAACGGCGAGGGCGCCCATGGAGGCGACAGAGAAGAAACCGTCGGAGATGTTGTTCCACGAGTGGCCGGCGTCGGTGGTCTTCCAGACGCCGCCGCCGGTGGAGCCCATGTAGAACGTGTAGAACTGGGAGGGGACGCCGGTGACGGCGGTGACGCGGCCGCCACGGACGGGGCCGATGAGCCGGTATTTCATGCCGGACCAGAGGTTGGGGTTGTAGGTTTGGGCAGAGATGGCGAGGGCGATGATGAGGGCAAGAAGCGGGGGGCGGGTGGTCATGGCGATTTTCAGGAGTTTAGCAATGAAGCCAAACAAAGCCAATGTCGGGAGGTGGTTTGCGGGGCGGTTTGGGTTTTGTTTTGAGTGGGTTAGGGGCGGAATCGGGTTGGGTTCGTTCTTGTGAATTTTTGTCGAGTGTTTCTGTGCCAGATGGCCCCTGAGTTTCATGTCCGGCCACATTGTGACATGGGGGCGGGGAGAATGGGCTGTATTTTGGGTCTGTGAGGGGTTGCTTTCGGTGTAATTGTTTGTGGGCGTTGGGGTTAGGCGGCGGGGAATTTATTTCGGGCCCTTGTGAACGACCCCTGGGATCGGTCCAAAAAAGCCAATTCGGTGGCTTTTTTGATCGATACGAAGCCAAACGAAGCCATTATAGGCGGTTTATTTGGCTTTCGTTGGGTTTGTCTTGACGAGCAGACGACGGTGACACTATCACTGGCCCCTTCGCACGCACAAGGCTCGATTGAGTCCCGAGTCGCCGGTTACCACCGATGCCTGGCCGCCATCGCCGAAATCGAGAGCCCATGCTTCTCCGGAAGCCGTGCCTTCCGATGAACTCCACTGCCAGCCGGTGAGCGTAATGGGTCCCCGGATATGGTGGCCGTGCTCGTTGGCATCGCCTCCGAAGAGGGTACGCAGTTCGTCGATGGTCGGGAGGGTCCAGTCGGGATGATTGCCGAGGGTGAGTTGACGGCAGTAATACGCGGCCTGGCTTTGGGTAACGCCGGAGCCGTTGTCGGCGGCGGCCCAGGTCAGTTGAGTTTTGGGTCGGTCCAATAGCCCTGCTGCAGGGCGAGGAATAAAATCAGGATGGCAAGGATTCGCATGGGGATTTAGCAGGATCCGCCGGCCGTTTGTTAAATGGCCGGCGGACCTTCGAGTGAACGGCTATTCCGACTTCTGCTCGCGGTTTTCCCTCAGCAGTCGTTCAATGTTCGAGGTGAACTCCTTCTTCAGCTCCGCGTTATAGACTCCGCTGGCGGGACTGGCGAAGCCCGCATGAGTGGCTTTCACTCTGCCGTCGCGGCCGATGAACAGCGTGGCCGGCCAGGTGTTCAGATTGACCGCCTGGGGCACTTTATCCCACATATCGGCCGACGCGCCTGCGATCAGACAGGTGTACGGCACCTTGTACTGTTTGATGAGGGCATTGACGCGGGTTAAGGAACTCTGCTGATCCGGTTCTTCGAAATCGAGAGCTACGATCTCCAGGCCCTGGTCGTGATACTTGTTGTAGAGCTGGACCAGGTATTGCGCTTCATCGTGGCAATTCGGGCACCAGGTTCCGGTCACGATGGCGAGAACCACCTTACCCTGAAACCGGGGATCTGAATTCGAGACAACATTGCCGTGAGTATCGGGGAAGCTGTAAGTAAAGACCTCCTGGGGGTCTCTCACGGTGGTGTGGGTCAGGTAGTTAGCCGGTTCGGGGAGACCTTTGGCGCGCGCTACTTCAGGCCGGTAAGCAATGAGCACGCCGCCGCGCGGGCCGGTGGTCCTGTTATTGACTTCAAGAGTCCCGTCCGGCAGCAGTTTGAGTTCGAACAGGCCGGGGCGTGCGCCGTCGAAGTGGCTGGCGACGAATTTGTCTCCGTGCCAGCTTCCCGTGAGCGCGCCGGTGTCGCCATCCACGCGCAGGATTGTGGTGGTGATGTCCGGGCCATGCTGCTGCACGATCAGGCGCCAGGCCTTTTCGCCTTTGGGCGACTCATGCGGGATCTCCCAGACGCCGTCGATTGAAGGAACGTTAGCGATCGAAGCAGCGGTGGGCGCCACGTAGCGAACCGCGTGGAAAGCGCTGCCGATGCGTGCCGCTTCTTCGGCGCCGGGTTGGGGCGTGGCTGCCGCATTCGTTCCGAGATCGACTCGCCGCGAGTTCACGATGCGGCCATCGAGTTCGCCATTTTTCACTTCTGCCGTAATCGATGTGAGGTAGTGGTCGAAGTTGAGCTTCACCTTGCCATCGCCGATGGCCGCGCTGGTGGTGGTTTCCTTGTCTTCGCCATTGTACAAAGTGCCAACGATGCGGTCGCCGTCGCCGGAGATATCCAGACGGAATGGGATGGCCACGCCAGCCTGGGTGACGGTGGCGGCCCAGCGGCCTTCGATGTTCTCGGCGGAGGCCGCGGCGGCCATACCGAATGCCGCCGCGACTATGCAGGTAGTTCTTGCGATATAGGTTTTCACTTTTGTGCTCCTCTTGTGGTTGGGTTTGGGTTTACCGGTTACGCGCCGAATATTGTTGCCAGTCGGCGGGCAGACCGGGCTTCGTTGTGACGAGAATTTCGAGAATGGCCCTGCGATCCTCGGTCGAGAGACTGGCGAAGTCGGGGCTTCGATCGCGGCCGCTCAGGATGTCGAAAAGCCGGCTGTAAATGTAGCTTTTGGCCGGCTCCGGAATGGAGTCGAAGGCCTCCGAGTAAATCAGGTAGCTGCAGGGGTATTTGAAGATGCGCTTTTGCAGATCGAAATCTCGCAGGGATCGGCCACGCGGATCGCGCGGACCCTTCGCGGCGAATTCTTCGGCGAAGCCGGATGTTCCCGCGACCGGTTCCGGAAGCGGGGCTTCGTCGGCGAATAACAGATAGCGGACCAGTTGTTCGGCGGGGCGTTCAAACTGCGTACGGGCCCCGTTGGCATAAAGAGCAAGCCGCGTTCGATAGTTGGTCAGGGTGATCAGGTTGTGCATCTGGGTCTGATGGGCGAGCACCAGATGCGCCACCACATCGCTGTAGTTCGACAGGTAAGGCACGTATCGACATGGCCTGGGAGCAGGGCATTGCCCATGTGGGCCACGCTGCCCAACCTGCCGGTGATGTACCACCCGCCCCACCGGTCCTTCAAAGGACTTTCCTGACCGGTGATGAATGAAGCCGTCCCGGCGGCCTGCATTCCTGAAGGCGCTGTATAGACAGAACGCAGCATTACGCCCGGAACGCCTTTGGTGGAAGCCGCCACGTGGCACTGGACGCAATCGAGCTCGGAGCGCTCGAACCGGGGACGATCCACCCTGTGTTCGTCCATCACGTAGAAGATCGCGCCCTGCACGGGATCGAAGGAAACGACCTCCAGGGACTTGCCGTCGTGCACCTGGCCTACGTAGACATCGTCGTTATAGTAAAGAGCGCGCGGAGTCTCAGGCGAGATTTTCGGATATTGAAAGCTGGTTTTTGAAAACACCAGCGTCTGCGAGCTGACCGGTACATGCAAAGCATCCAGCACGGACCGCAGATAACCGTGCCCAGGCTCGTATTCCAGTTTCATTGCGCCGCGATCGAGTTCCTTCTGCAGCTTCGCCACCGGATCGCTCAGGTTCTCCGAGCGATAGTAGATGGGCGCATCCGCGAAGGGCAGGTAACCCTGCTCCCGGATGACGGGCTTTTGACCGTACACAAGGCCTGTAGTGAGAACAATGAAGATGCTCCGGGTAAGAGTCATAGGTATCAGTAGGTGAATCGCAGACCCAGCTGAAGCAGCCTCGGGTTGTTGATCTGGCTGGTGATCACGCCGAAAGAACTACTGTTGATATTGGTAGTCGGATTCCCGAAATAGACGGTGTTGGTGGCGTTGAGAGCCTCGGCCCGGAACTGGGCCTTGAAACGCTCGCGAACCGCGAAGGTCTTAAAGAGTGAGAGATCCCAGTTGAACAACCCGGGGCCGCGGGCATCGATAAAGCGACTTGTGTTACCGAAGGTAAATTCCGGCGCCGCCGAGAAGGCCGCAGGATTGAGCCAGCCATCGATACGGTAGTCAGTGGAGCCAGAGGTAATGGGCGAGACTCCCGTCGCATTCGGCCGCTGATAGCTTGCCCCCAACACACTGTTGTTATTGGTTTGGGTAACCGAAAGCGGATATCCGGTTTGAACCACGCCAAACGCGTTGGCGGACCAGCCTCCGACAACCCAATCGAGCGCACGGTTGTTGGCAAGGAACTGCTTCCCTTTGCCAAAAGGAAGCTCATAAGTAATCGCGGTGGTGAAGCGATTCGGAACATCCTGGGTCGAAAGGCTCCATTCGGCGGGAAGATTATAAGCATTTTGCGCGCCGGATACGGAGGCCACCTGGCTGGCTCCGGCGGTGTTGAGCCCGATAATGTTGTCGTTACTGCGCGACCCTGTATAGGACGCGAGCACGCTCAGGCCGTTCGAGAAGCGCCGCTGCGCCCGGAAGTAGAACGAGTAATAGCGGGCGCTGGCCGTTCCTGAAGTTGAGAGCGACACCGAGGTGTACTCGGGATACGGCAGCAGCAACTGAACCGGGCTGACGGTGGCGGTCCCGATGGTTCCCACTCCGCCATTCCCGTAAAAGGGATTGGCGACGCTGCTGTGCGCGGCGAGTTGCGTCTGCGCAGTCCCGAAGAGTCCCGGATTCAGCTGGTCGATGTTCTGGCCGTTCTGCAGCAGGTGGAGAGAGTGAGAACCGAGTGCGCCGAGCGAAAGTACGAAGCCTGAGGGAATTTCGCGCTGAACTTCGATGGAATATTCCTGGACGTAGCCGGCGGATCGCGTCTGAGGATCGAAGATGGCGATTCCCTGGCCAATTCCCGAGAGCGCTCCGAGCGTATTGCCGGTGGGCTGCAGGAGTCCGCTCGGGTAGGGATTATTAATCGTGGCAGCGGGGGTGAAGTTGTTATTGACAGACGTCACGATGGATGTGGTCTGCGAGTAACCGATGGCGTTCTGA
>Ga0302319_10015988_pt1 | contig 13858 bp, 17 predicted proteins | sample Bog_T0_2_FD_203319 | JGI IMG/M metagenome (GOLD analysis project Ga0302319, IMG submission 203319) | Peat permafrost microbial communities from Stordalen Mire near Abisko, Sweden - Bog_T0_2 | ecosystem: Environmental > Terrestrial > Soil > Wetlands > Peat | place: Sweden: Abisko, Stordalen Mire...
TCACCCTAACCCTCTCCCCGCAAGCGGGGAGAGGGAATCCCCTGCCCCCTTCGTTCACCCGATTGCCCTGGGGGCGCCGTGTTCGCCTTGCCAAACGGCGTCCTTACTGCTCTGATGCCGGCGGTTTTGTCGCCGGGGCTGCCCATGAAACGCGCAATAGCCATCTTGACGTTAGCGTTCGCGATCTTCGCCGCGGTTGGCGCCCCCTCTTTCCTCGGCGTGTCGGCCGCCTATGCCGCCGACGACTGCAACGGCTGCAAGAAATAGCCGCGAACCGACAGTTCATGGCGAAAGGGTTCGCGCGACGCGGAAGCCGAGCGTCTGTGTCCGGCGATCTGCCGCGAACCAGCCCCGGCGTGCGGCGCGCAGTTGGACGGGCGCATTGTTGAACGCGCCGCCGCGTGCGCCGCGATTGTGGTCCGGGCAGGCGCCGAGGCGTGGAGAACCGTCCGTGGGAGCGTCGGCATAATTGGGCGCGTAGCAATCGGCCACCCATTCCCAAACCTCGCCCTGCATGTCGAACAGGCCGAAGGCGTTGGCTTTGCGGGTTCCGACCGGATGTGTGCGCAGTCCGGAATTGGCCTCGTACCAAGCGTAGTCGCCGAGCCGAGTTTCGTCGTCGCCGAACGGGAAGCGCTGCGCCGAACCCGCCCGATCCGCATATTCCCATTCGGATTCGCTGAGCAATCGATAGGCGCGTCCGGTCATCCGCGACAGCCACGCGGCGTAGATTTGCGCTTCGTCCCAATTCACATTGACGACGGGCGCCGGGCCGCGCCCAAATCCGCTCGCCGACGCCGTGGGACAGGCGCCGACGGAGACGCAGGCGTCCCAGTCGTCGAAAGTGACGGGATAGCGGGCAACGGCGAAGCGGTGGTCGAACCGCACGTCGTGGAGAGGCGATTCGTCGTCCGTGCGGCCGACCTCTGACTCGGGCGACCCCATGGCGAACCGCCCCTCGGGGATGACGACCATCTGCGGACAATCCTTCGCGCATTCGCGAAAGGCGGCGAGCGACGCGAGCGCGCGCTCGGTGTTCGTCGTCAACACGAAAGGCGTGAAGTTCTTGGCCTGATACGGCCGTTCGATCGCGATCCGCATGCCGAGGCTGCGAATCTCGTCCTGCTCGATCCAGCCGATGAGCCCGACGATCACGCTTGCCAGCAGCGCGTAAATGGCGGCCTGCGCGCTTCGCGCCCGCCGCCGGCGCCGGCGTTCGCCGTCGCGGCAGGCGTTCAAATAGTCGCGGTCGCGCGCGGAGAGGATCGCCGCCATGTCGGGGCGCGCGTCGAGATCGGCCGCCATTTCGAGCCGCCCGCCTTCATGGGCGAGCCAGCTGGGATCGCGCCCTTTGACCGCCCATTCGCGCGCCGCGCTCTGCACGCCCTGCACGACAGCGAACAGCGCCGCGTCCTCCTGCAACCAAGTTCTCAGTTGAACCCAGCGCCGCAACAGCGCCTCGTGCGCCGGCTCGATCGTCGTCGCGCCGCTCTCCCGATCGACGTCCGCGGTGAGCAGCCGCTGGTCGACGAGATAGGGGATCAGCGGTCGCGAGGCGGCCGGGATCTCGTCGATCGACGCGACGCGACGGCGAGCGGCGCCGGTTTCCGGATCGAGCCGAGCGAGCCAGGGAATGAAGCCGCGCCGCAACAGATCCATGCGCACGGCCGCGTCAGCCGGCAGCCGCGCGTCGCGGGATGCGGCCTGCAATGCCTCGGCGACCGCCGCCTCGATGGAACCGGAAAGGCCGCCGATTTCCTCGTACTGTGCGAGCGTCAAAGCGCCCGTCGAGCGAAATTCGAGATAGAGGCGCTCCAGCGTGAAAGCGAGCAGCGGCAGCGCGTCTTTGGCCTCCCCGTCCTCAATGTCGGCGAGCACTTTCTCGACGAGTTCGTCGCCGAGTCGCAGCGGCCGGCCGCCCCGCGCCAGTCGTCGCGCCGGTCCCTTGATGACTTCGGCGTAGGCGCCCCTCGGCAGCGGCGGCAGACTCATCGTGACGTGGCGGACGCCTTCCAGCGCGCGCGCGACTTGCAGACGTTCGTAGCTGTCGGAGCGAATCGTCGCCAGGGCGACGATCGGCAGATCCTTCGCCCTGAGCGCGTCGCCGAGGAAAGTCAGAAAATGCTCGCTCTCCTCGCGGGCTTCGGGCGCGAACAATTCTTCCGCCTGGTCGATGGGAAGCACGAGCGCGCGCGGCCGCGCATCCTCGGCCAGCGTCAGTGTCAGCGTCCGCAACGCCTGCGCGACGACTTCGCCTCCGGTGTCGACGAGCTTGCGCAATTCGGGCCGCGATTTCGGCTGTCGGGCGATCACGAACGCCCGCTCCAGCGCGCGGATCAGTCCGGAGTCGCCGGTAATCGGTGCGCGCTCGGGTCGTACGATGTCGAGGACGTTGCAGCGGCGGGCGTCTCGCGCAAGGCGCGGCAACAGCCCCGCGCGCATGAACGAGGATTTCCCGGCCCCTGAGGCGCCAAGGGCGACGAACAGGTTTCCGCCTTCGGTTTCGGCGAGAGAACGGATCTGGTCGAGCGCCGCCAGGATCGAACCGTCGCGGCCGAAGAAGATGCCGGCGTCGTCGGCTTCCAGGGATTTCAAGCCGCGATAGGGCGGACGTTCCGGGTCGTCGCGCGGCGGCCATTCGAAATAGTTGGGATCGAGCCCGGCGTCGGTCAGTCCGTTGTGCAGCCGTCTGAGGCCTTCGCTCGAGAAGGCGACGATCCGTGGCGCGGTTTCGCCCAGGCCCAAGGCTTCGAAGCGCACTTCGCAGGGCGGCGCGGTGAGATCGACCACCTGCCATTCGCCGGTCAGTTCAACGGGCAGATCGGCGAAAGGCGTGGGTTTCACGATGGCGGCGAAAATACGTTTGCCGAGACTGCGGGTCAGCAGATACTCGGCGATGCACCATTTGGAGGCCGCCCACTCCGGCGACAGCAGGAACAGCACGAATTCGCAGCGCTCCGCGGCTCGCCGCAGTTCGTCCTGCCAGCGCTGTCCGCCTTTGAGCCCGCGCTCCGGATCGAGATCGAGGAAGATTTCGTTCCAGCCGCTGCCGATCATCCAGTCGCGAACGGCGAGGGCCTCCGCGTCGTCGGCGCTGGAATGACTAATGAAAACGCGGGACACGGCGGCGGGCTCGAACGTTTCCGTTTTCGGCCGAGGCGACGCGCCGACCGGGCTCAACATACGACGCGGGCGGGTGCGGCCAAACGAAATTGTGGTCCCGGCGTCCCGTAAAAGCTAGACCGCAGGGGGCTGGCTGGGAGCCACGAATGGAGGGCAGAACGATGAAGTCAGGGTCGAAACTCCATGCGGGCGCTCTCGTCGCCTGTCTCGCCGCCTGCATGCTGCCCCTCGCGGCGTCCGCCCAGACCGCCCCGCCGCCCGCCGCCGCGACCGACGACGCCGCGCAGATCGCCCAGGCGACGAAAAAATTCAACGCTTATGTAGACTTCCTCAATCGCACGCTGCGCGCCGAAGAAGCGCTCGACCGCTACAAGAGCTGGGTCAATTGGGCGACCGGCCCGACCGGGCGCGAGCGCATTATTTATGGGTTGTACAGCCCCTACGACACCAAGCGCGAAGCCGAGGCCGCGACCAACGCGCTGACCGCGGAGCCGTTGCTGCCCGATCTCGACGCCGCGATGCGCGAATATGTCGCAGCCGTTTCGGCGCTGTCGCCAATCCTGGTCGCCGCCGACGGCTATTACGAACGAAAAGACTACAAGGATGACGCGATGGCGCAAGGCAAGGTTCTGCATGCGCAGATCGTCGCCGCCTCAGGCCCGTTCCTTTCCGCGCGGGCGAAAGTCGACGCGCTGCTGCGGGTCGAGAAGGCCAAGGCGGACGTGCGCCGGCTCGACGCGCTGGAAAAGCGCGAGGGCCGTTCGGCGGATTGGCAGGTCGCCAACGTGATGCTGCGGGCGCGCCGGGTGATGGATTTATTGCCCAGCAACGCCAAGCCGGTCGTCGATCTCGCCGCGTTCCACGACGCAATGGCCGATTACGCCAAGGCGGTGAAGGAATTCGACGGCTATCAGGCCGCCAAACCCAACGCCTTCTCCGCCTTCGGCTCGGAGCCGAGTTCGCTGCTCGGCAAGCTGCGCGATTTCCAGGAAGCGGTCGAGCGCGTCAAAGGCGACGCGCGCCGCGCCGGCGGCGACCAACTCACCTGGATCGTCAACGACTTCAATATGATGGTGACGGTTTCGCAGTCGGCGACGATCTTCAACAAGTAGCTCAGGTCAGCAACTCGGCGAGATAGCTTCCATAGCTGCTCTTGCCCAGCGCGGCCGCTAGTTTGCCCAACTGCTCGCGATCGATGAACCCCTGATTGAAGGCGATCTCTTCCGGGCAGGCGATGCGCACGCCCTGACGCTTCTCCAGCGCGCGCACGAAGGTCGCCGCGTCGAGCATCGATTCCGGCGTGCCGGTGTCGAGCCAGGCAAAGCCGCGCCCGAGCGTCACCACCGACAGCTTGCCGCGCTCCAGATAGACGCGGTTGACGTCGGTGATTTCCAGTTCGCCGCGCGCCGAGGGCTTTAGGCTGCGCGCGATCTCCACCACCTCGGCGTCGTAGAAATACAGGCCGGTGACGGCGTATTTGGATTTCGGTCGCGCGGGCTTCTCCTCGATCGAGACGGCTTTGCCGGCGGCGTCGAACTCGACCACGCCGTAGCGTTCGGGGTCCTGAACGCGATAGGCGAACACCGTCGCGCCGCTTTTCGCGCGCGCGCGCGCGTTCCGGCAGGCTTCGACGAGTCCGTGACCGTAGAAGATGTTGTCGCCGAGGATGAGCGCCGAGGGCCGATCGCCGACGAAATCGGCGCCGAGGATATAGGCTTGCGCGAGGCCGTCCGGGCTCGGTTGTTCGACATAATGGAGTTCCAGACCCCATTGCGAGCCGTCGCCGAGCAGGGCGCGGAAGCTCGGCAGATCGCGCGGCGTCGAAATGATGAGGATCTCGCGCACGCCCGCCAGCATCAGCACGCTGAGCGGGTAATAGATCAGCGGCTTGTCGTAGATCGGCAGAATCTGTTTCGACAGCGAGAGAGTCATCGGGTGCAGACGCGTGCCGGAGCCGCCCGCCAGAATGATTCCCTTCATCGCCATTCCCCTTCGCGGTCGAGTCGCTCCATGGCACGCCGCAAGCCGTCGCGCCAATCGGGAAGCACGAACCCATGAATCCGTTGGAGTTTCCCGCCATCGAGCCACGACCAGGCGGGGCGTTTGGCCGCCGTCGGATATTGCGCAGTAGAGATCGCCCGGACGCGCGCGCTCGGGCCGCCGAGCGCCGCCGACTGGGCGAAGATTTCCTCAGCGAATTGCGCCCAGCTCACCGGACCGCCCGCGGCGGTCATATGGAACAATCCGCGAATCTCGGCGTCGTCAGGCCCTGCGACGAGACGTCGCGCCACGGCTTCGATCGCCTTGGCGATGTCGAGCGCCGAGGTCGGCGCCCCCCATTGGTCGGCGACGACGCCCAATTCGTCGCGCGTCCTGGCGAGGCGCAGCATGGTGCGGACGAAATTGCCGCCGAACGGGGCATAGACCCAAGCCGTGCGAAGAATGACGCAATCGTCGGTCGCGGCCTGCACGAGTCGTTCGCCTTCGAGCTTGCTCGCGCCGTAGACGCCGAGCGGACGTGTCGGGTCGGTCTCGCGCCATGGCCGCGCGAGGCTGCCATCGAACACATAGTCGGTGGAAATCTGGATGAGCGGAACCCCCAGCGTCCGTGCGGCGCGCGCCACCGCCCCGGCCCCGGCGGCGTTGATTGCGAAGGCGAGATCGCGTTCGCTCTCGGCCTTGTCGACCGCCGTGAAGGCGGCGGCGTTGACGATGACGTCGGGCTTCAGCGCCGCCAACAACGGCGCGAAATCGCACGCCGCCGACAAGTCGAATTGCGGACGGCCAAGCGCGATCACTTCGAGATCGCCCAGCGCACGCTCGCCGAGCGCGCGCGCGATCTGGCCGCGGACGCCGGTGACGACGAGGCGCACCGCTCAGGCTCCGGAGCTTTGCGCGGCGCTCGGCAGACCCAGCCGCTCGCCGGAATAAACCTTTTCGCGCAACGGCCGCCACCAGGCTTCGTTGTCGAGATACCAGCGCACGGTCTTGACGATTCCGCTGTCGAACGTCTCCTGCGCCTTCCAACCGAGTTCGCGCTCGAGCTTGGCGGCGTCGATGGCGTAGCGCTGGTCGTGGCCGGGACGGTCGGCGACGAAGCGGATCAGGCGTGCGTGCGGCGCGCCCCGCGGCGCCATTTCGTCGAGCAATTCGCATATGCGGCGGACGATGTCGATGTTGCGCCGCTGGTTGCCGCCGCCGACGTTGTATTTCTCGCCCGGACGGCCGCGGGTCACGATCAGATGCAGCGCGCGCGCGTGGTCGTCGACATACAGCCAGTCGCGGATATTGGCGCCCTGTCCGTAGACCGGCAGTTCGCGGCCATGCAGCCCATTGAGGATGACCAGCGGGATCAGCTTTTCCGGGAAATGATAGGGGCCATAGTTGTTCGAGCAGTTGGAGACGATGACGGGCAGGCCGTAGGTGCGGCCCCAAGCCAGCGCCAGATGATCGGCGCCCGCCTTCGAGGCGGAATAAGGCGAGGACGGGTCGTAAGGCGTGGTCTCGCAGAACAGTCCGTGTTCGCCGAGCGAGCCGTAAACTTCGTCGGTCGACACCTGCAGAAAGCGGAATGCCGTTTTGCGCGCAGCGTCCAGCCCGCTCCAATAGAAACGCGCCGCCTCCAGCAATACGAAGGTGCCTACCAGATTGGTCTGGATGAAATCGGCGGCGCCGGTGATCGAACGGTCGACATGGCTTTCGGCGGCCAGATGCATCACGGCGTCCGGCTGAAATCCCGCGAAGGCGGCGTCCATGGCGGCGCGGTCGCCGATGTCGGCGCGCAGAAAAGAAAAGCGCGGGTCGTCGGCGACGGCGCTGACGGAGGCCAGATTGCCGGCATAGGTGAGTTTGTCGACGACTAGCACGTCGGCGCCGACCTCGCCCACGAGGTAGCGCGCCAGCGCCGACCCTATGAAGCCGACCCCTCCGGTGACGAGAAAACGCATCTTGGCTCCAGGGACTCGCCGTTAGATGTCGAGATCGGCGAGCGGGACGCCATCGTAGTCGAAGGGGCTAACGAAATCGCGCAAGGCGGGCAAATTTTCGTCGCGCGGCGACAGCAGCGGCGCCGCCCCCGCCGGCGTCGGCCAGACGATTGCGATGTCCGGATCGTCCCAGCGGACGCCGCCATCATGCGCGGGCGCGTAAAAATTCGAGCATTTGTAGAGAACTTCGGCGTTCGCCGTCAGGGTGAGGAAGCCGTGGGCGAAGCCGATGGGAATGAACAACTGCCGGCCGTTGTCCGCCGACAACTCGCAGCCGACCCATTTGCCATAGCTCGGCGAGCCCCGGCGAATGTCGACCGCGACGTCGAAAATCGCGCCGGCGACGCAGCGCACCAGCTTGTCCTGGGCGAACGGCGGGGTCTGGAAATGCAGCCCGCGCACGATTCCGGGCGCGCGCGACAGCGAATGGTTGTCCTGGACGAAGCGCGAGGCCATCCCGGCCTCCGCGAAGGTCTTCTCGTTGTAACTTTCCGCGAACCATCCGCGTTCGTCAACGAATCGGCGCGGCTGCAAAACTCTGACCGAAACCGGCGCCATGAACACTCCCGATGCAATGCGGCCGAGGCGATGCCGGCTTGTACGTCGTTCTCGCGCTGAGGCCAACGCGGAATGCGTAGCTCCGATTGACCGGACGAAATTCATCGAGACGCGAAATCATTTGAAACCCGACGAGGGGGCAGCCCGTTACACCTGCATCCGCGGTCGATCGGCTGCGGCGAACCCAACTACGACCTACCTAAAAGGCTCACCCATGGCTCGCAAGACAATCATCGCCGCAGCGCTGTTCGGCCTCATGATCGGCGCCGGCGCGGCTGCGCCGTCGGCGTTCGCGGAGGCGACGGTTACGGTGGGCGGAGCGCCCATGTATCCGAGCAAGACTATTGTCCAGAACGCCGTCAATTCGAAGGATCACACCACGCTTGTCGCCGCCGTGAAAGCCGCGGGGCTTGTCGACACGCTCTCGGGACCCGGGCCCTTCACCGTGTTCGCCCCGACCAACGAAGCGTTCGCCGCGTTGCCGGCGGGAACCGTCGACACGCTGCTGAAGCCTGAGAACAAGGGAACGCTGTCCGACGTTCTGACCTATCACGTCGTGTCAGGCCATCTGACGGCGGCCGATCTCGCCGAGAAGATCAAGGCGGGTGGCGGCAGCGCCGTGCTGAAGACGGTCGCCGGCGGCGAGATCACCATCATGATGGCGGGCAGTGAGCTCGAAGTGAAAGACGCCAAGGGCGGCGTTGCGCATGTGACGATACCCGACGTCCTGCAATCCAACGGCGTCATCCTGGTCGTCGACAAAGTTCTGCTGCCGGGCTGAACGTGGTTCGTCCTCGGATCGAAACCCATCGGGCGCCGCCGGTTCGTGGAGGATTGATGCTATCTATTTGGCCGCCGGCCTCGACTCGACGCCGCAGCGCAAAGGCGAGGACACGGCGATGGACCGGAGCAGGCTGGGCGCGGGGCTGTGGATCGGCTGCCTGCAATATTTCGCCGCCGAGGCGTTGGCGATTCGGGGTTGGCCGGGCCGTTACAGCCTGAGCCGCAACTTCATCAGCGATCTCGGCGCGCTCCACTGTACGCCGGGCGCCGTCTGCTCGCCGCTGCACGCCTGGATGAACGGCGCCTTCGTGTTGCAGGGCGTGCTGATCGTTTCGGGAACCTGGCTGCTGCGCCCGACGTTTCCGAACGGCGCGGTCTGGTCCTCGGCGCTGTGGCTGATCGGCGGTTCCGGCGTCGGCGTATTTCTCGTCGGGCAGGCGCCGGAGGACGCCTTTCCGGCGCTTCACTATGCCGGCGCCGTCGAGAACTTCGTGAGCTGCAATCTCGGCATGGCGGCGATCGGCGTCGCCATGTTGCTGCGACGCTCCGGGCCGAAATGGCTCGGCGCGATTTCGCTCGGCGCGGGGGCGTTGGGTCTGACGGCGGTCGCGCTGCTCGCCGCCGGCGTCGATTTGGGCCTCGGCGTCGGCGGCGTCGAGCGCATCGCCGCCTATCCCTTCCCACTCTGGCTCGCCGGCATGGGCGCGCGGATGCTGCGGCGAACGGAGCCACGGATATGAAATATGCGGGAATCCGAGCCGCCATGCGTTGGGCGATGGCGGTGTTCTATGGCGTCGCCGGCGTCATACACCTGCGCGCGCCCGAAGCGTTCCTGCCGATCGTGCCCGATTGGGTTCCCGCGCCGCATGAAGTCGTGATCTTCACCGGCCTGTGCGAACTGGCCGGCGCCGCGGCGTTGCTGGTCCCGAGGACGCGACGGCTTGCCGGCGTCCTGCTCGCCCTCTACGCCGTCTGCGTGTTTCCCGCTAACTTGAAGCACGCGTTCTACGACGTGCAGCTTTCCGGCTTGCCGACGACCTGGTGGTACCACGCGCCGCGCCTCGCGCTGCAACCCGTCATCGTCTGGTGGGCGCTGTTTGCTGGCGAGGCGATCGACTGGCCGTTTCGGCGGGGGCATTGAGGGGGTTTCGCGCGGCGGGGCTGCGGACCCCAGAGAGGGAATTGTCATTGTATTTGTATTTGCATATGCAAAAGCATATCATCATGACGACTAGAGACCCGAATGAAGTTCGATGCCTTTGATTGGGATCGGGGAAATTCGGCGAAGTGTGAGAAACACGGCGTCGACCGAGACGATATTGAGGCGCTGTTCGCGGGCGAGCCTTTTGTCGGACCGGATGTCCAGCATTCGGATGCGGAGCGAAGGTTTCGCGCAGTGGGCAAGACCCTGAATGGGCGACATCTTTTCGTGGTGTTCACGATGAGGCATAGAGGCCAATACCTTCTTCTGCGCCCGATCAGCGCCCGTTACATGCATCGCAAGGAAGTCGAGGCCTATGAGCGCTTCCAAAAAAACCTTTCCTGAGTTGAAGAGCGACGAGGAGGCCGAGGCGTTCGTCGCCAACGCCGATCTCAGCGAATTCGATTTCTCCGACATGAAGCCGATGCGCTTTGAGCTTCGCCGCAAGGATAAGAGCGTGAGCCTGCGCCTCCCCGAACCCCTGCTCGACGCCGTGCGCGAGCGCGCGCGTCGTGAGGGTATGCCGTATCAGCGGTTCATCCGGCTGGCGGTGGAACGGGCGCTGGGGGAGGGGAAGTGAGGGGAGGCGCGTTAGAGCCATCCAGGAAAGGCGAGATGGCGGAGGCGGATCGCATTCCCTGCGCGCGACGAAGCGGCCGCTAAAATTCCCAGGGCGATACGAGTTGCAACCCGGTCGTCGCGAAGTCCGTGAGGTTGCGTGTCGCCAATCGTCCGCCATTGACGTGGGCAATAGCGGCAATCATGGCGTCGGGGATCGACATCGGCCGCCCGGAGCGGGAGGCCTCCCCCATGATCGCGCCGTAGGCGAGCGCGGCGGATTCGGTGAATGCGAAAATACGGTCGGCGAATCGTCGGCGCCATGCGTCGAGGCCGCCCGCTAGCCGCGTCGCGCGTGGGTCGGGGCGGATCATTTCGATGCCGTAAGCAATCTCGGCGATCGCGACCGTCGAAAGCGCCAATTCGACGTCGAAACGCGCCAACCACGCGAGTACGCCGGGATCGGGCGCCTTCCTCAACGTCTCCGAGATCACGTTGGTGTCGAGAAAGATCACAGGTCGACGCCCGAATGGGGGCGGCGATGATCCGCGATCAGCGCCTCGAGATCGACGTCCTCGCCGAAGGACTCCGAAAGCCTGAGGTAAAAGGCCTCGGCGGCTTCGCGACCGGTCTCCCGTTGTTCGTAGGCGAGCAGCGCGCGCTCGACGACATCCGCGATCGACCGCCGCTCGCGCCGCGCCAGACGATGCGCGAGGTCCCGCGCGCGGGCGCTGCGGACGGAAAGCTGCGGTTCGGCCATGTTGGGGTCCTCTGAGGGAGGATAGCCGATTGGGCGTTTGCCATCAAGCCTGCTGGTGATGGCGGGATGGCTGATAGGCCTCTCGTTTATCGGGGACGTCAGCGCTTCGATAAGACCCTTTCCGGATTGCAAGAACGCCGCCGGCGGAGGGGAAGTGAGGGCTGGTATGGGAAATAGCATTCATGTCAGCGGAAGGCCGAGTTTATCTCGTCCCGCGGCCAAGTCCGCTATCAGCGACAGAATATACGGGGCGTTGGCTTCGAAACCTTGTGTTGCGAGAGTTGAGGCGTTGGAGAGCAGCGCCGGCCAATCCTCGGCGCCGTTGTAGGATCGGCCAAGCCAACTGACGCCGATAATGATCTGCAATTCGTCGCGGCTCAGCTTCGACAGAATCTTCCGCATGGCGAGATACGCGGGGCTCTCCAAGGCAGGCGCGTAAACTCTGGTAGACAGGAAGCGCTTCCCGGGCTCAGCCGACCGAGCTCGCCGCAGCAGGTCGTCGATTGTGGTTTTGAATAGTCCCGAAAGACGTTCCAGGTCGGCAAAAACGTCGGTCTTCGGGCCCCTCAGCAAAGCTGACTTTGCGACGAGCTCGTCAATTGCATCGTCGAGCTGAAACACGAAATCGCCGAACCCGCTCGCCTTGCACTTGTCGATGAAGACCCGGTCCGCGGAAACGAGGACGCCGCGGCCTAAGGCGTAGGCGAGAAAGAAGCAGTCGTAGCTCGAATGATCCAGTTGTTCCGACAGAGCGACGGCGGCGTCGACGAGATCGTGGGAAGGGCCCCATTCGACAAACGCCGCCTTCGCAGTCTCTATCGCCGCGCGCGCCTGATCGCGTTCGATCTCGCCGCGTAAAGCCTTCTTTCGCAGAACATAGGCGAGTTCCGGCAGCAGCAAGTCCGGCGCCGAAAGCGGCTCATCGATATCGAACAGCGCGACGGCCGCATCGTGCCCAACCTCGGCGATGGCCCACTTCACGGCGACGGAAGTATCGATGACGATCAACGGTTGCGGGCCTCATGCAGCCACTCGAGCGAATCCGACTGGGGCGCGTGCTCAGGCGTCATCGCCGCAATCGCGCGAAACCGCTTCTTCATTTCCGAGTTGACCGAATGGCGCTCCAGCGACTCACGAATCCACGCCTCCGCCTGTTCGTCGGCCGTCAGGCCGCGGGCTTCAGCAAGGGCGGCTACCCTTCGAAAGATGTCGTCCTTGATCGTAATGCTACCCATGACGACCTCCTGCGCGAACTCGCGAAAGCTACCCCCCGACGCTGCGGGTTTCGTATCGACTGCGCATCAATATAGCGCAATTCGCCAATTGCCGCATCCGCCGACGTGATGTCGCGATTTTCGGGCCGTTCGCCAAACAAAGGAAACGCGGCGAAAGCGCCGACGAAAGTCGGAGCCGACGTGAGATCTCGCAATGTGGGCTCGTCGCTATTTCGAGTGGGTGACATCGGTTTCATATTGTGGAATTAGCCAGAACATCGCCTGCGATTAGGTAGACGATGGTTTTGAGGTTTCGCTTGGTCCGATAGCCTTTGGCCTTGCGTTTGGCGGCCTGGACGCTGCCGTTGATCGCCTCCAGCACGCCGTTGGATAAGCCGGTGTCGATGGATCGCAGAATGCCTTCCGCCTTACCCATGATCGTCTTGGCCAGCCTCTTCATCGGCGCCAGATCGCTGATCTGAACCCAGGTGTTCCAGCGGTCGAGAAAGCGCCGCGCCGATTTGGCCCCCATCGTAAACAGTTGTTGCAGGTTCATGCGGATCTGCATCGCCTGCGTCGTGTCCAGGTTCTGCGCCTCCAACCGAGACAGCGCCTCTTTCTCCTCTATCGTCAGGTTCTCGACGTTCTTCAGGAAGATGTAGCGCCGGCCCTTGATCTGATAGTTGTTCCTCACCTCCTCGCGACGCACCTGATCCACCGCTTCGTTGGCGAGTTTGACGACATGGAACTTGTCGAAGGTGATCTCGGCGTTGGCGAAGTTCTGTTTGATCCCGGATTCGAACGCCGCTCCCATGTCGATGCTGGCGTCGCTGATCGCCTCACGGTCGCCGCCGTGCGACGCCAGAAAATCCGCGAATTCTGTCACCGTTCCCGCGTCTTTGCCGTCGGCCACGTAGACAACCTTGCGCTTGGCCATGTCGACGAACAGGCTGATATAGTCGTGGCCGCGCCGCGCCGAAGTTTCATCCGCCGCGATCTGCCGCACCTGCGACAAGTCCTGGTTCTCAACCGCCTGCCATACGTAATGCTCGATAATCCGCCACAGTCGCGTATCGTGCTCGCCCATCCGCTCGGCGATGTTGGCCACCGGCATCGCCTTGGCCAACGCCAGCACGAAGGCTTCAAACAACAACGTGAACCCAGAACCCGCGCGAGCCCAGGGAACCGCGACCTTGCGAACTCCACACGTCGGGCAAGTCACCCGCGGCGTGCGCGCGTGCAAGAAGGCGCGATGCTGAAAGAAATCCAGATGCCGCCACGTCTCGTCTTTCGTGTCGTGCACCCCGCAGCCCGCGCGTCCGCATTCCGCGCACACGAACCGGCTCCCGGACGGAAAATCCACGTATAGATCGAGCTGACCCTCCTCGACCGAAAACTCGCTGCGCATCACCTTCCAAGGCGACGTCAGACCCAAGGCCAGCTGGAAAAGATCGGTGTCTCGCATCCCCCAGACATACCTCAGCCCGCCAGCGCGTAAACCTGGGGACGGCCCCAAATTCGCCCTTGCCCACTCGTTTCAGCGAGGAGCCATAGTTCGTTCATAAGGTGGCGTTTCTGCGGCGTAGCGAACCACGCTTCTCTCGTGCGCCGTATGATCGCACCACTTCCTATAGAATCTCTTGCCGTCGTTTACCTTTGCCCTCGCAAATCGGGG
>Ga0302319_10015990_pt1 | contig 13858 bp, 10 predicted proteins | sample Bog_T0_2_FD_203319 | JGI IMG/M metagenome (GOLD analysis project Ga0302319, IMG submission 203319) | Peat permafrost microbial communities from Stordalen Mire near Abisko, Sweden - Bog_T0_2 | ecosystem: Environmental > Terrestrial > Soil > Wetlands > Peat | place: Sweden: Abisko, Stordalen Mire...
TGATCCCATGGCCTTTACCGAAGGGCTCTTCTATCTCGATGGCTTTCTCTATGAAAGCACCGGTCTCGAAGAGCATTCCTCGGTGCGCAAGGTGAGACTCGAAACCGGCGAGGTGGTCCAGAAGCACGACCTGCCTCCACAGTATTTCGGCGAAGGGATTGTGAACTGGAAGGACCGGCTTGACCAATTGACTTATAAATCGGAAGTTGGCTTTGTCTACGACCTGGGTTCGTTTGAGACGAAAAGCCGATTCGAATATCCGGGCGAAGGCTGGGCTCTCACGCAGGATGGCCAGCGTATCATCATGAGCGATGGCACACCTCAGATTCGTTTCTGGGATCCGGAAACGCTCAGGGAGTTAGGGCGCATTACGGTGACCGACGATGGGCAGCCGGTCAAAAACGTAAATGAGCTTGAGTGGATAAAAGGTGAGATCTTCGCTAATGTCTGGATGACAGATCGCATTATCCGCATCGACCCCGCCACCGGCAAGGTTACAGCACATATCGATCTCACCGGCCTGCTTGACCCCTCGCTAAGAGTGGAAGGCGAGACAGATGTGCTGAATGGGATTGCTTATGACGCTAAGAGCGATCGTATCTTCGTTACCGGTAAGAAGTGGCCAAAGCTCTTCGAGATCCAGCTTATCCAAAGATAATCTTCCGCGTATCTCGTCATGTTCGTCTTATGCGCTATTGGTTGGGCATTCAATGGCCACGGAGTGCAAGGCCCGTCTCCGAGACGAATCCCGTTTAGCCTGAATCCCGAAGTTGAGTAGTCTCGCTGATTTGTGGGGCAGACTGGTAGTCTGCGCGGGACTGGCAGTCCCGCTCCTGCGTCGTTGGGCTTTGTTGTGGGGCAGACTGGTAGTCTGCGCGGGACTGGCAGTCCCGCTCCTGCGTCGTTGGGCTTTGTTGTGGGGCAGACTGGTAGTCTGCGCGGGACTGGCAGTCCCGCTCCTGCGTCGTTGGGCTTTGGTCGGGCGTCCCTGGAACGGGTGCATAGCTCGCGTGTATCTCGTTCTGCTTAAGCCGTTTGCCGTGTGGAATTGACCTTTTTCCGAGGGTTGGCTCCCGGAAAGAACGCGGCTACCCGACGGGTCTGGCTGGTTAACTCCGGGATTCAGGTTCAGACGAGGGCGCGGCGGGATTGTCTCTCTGGTAAAGGTCGCCGGCAAAGTCTGGACCCCGGAAAATTCGCGACCGGAGACCGATGCGGCCGGCAAGACCCGCTGCCCGAAGTATTGCGTTACGACAGTAACCATTCATTCCGCGAGGTTCATTTCGAAACGGCAGTCCTCCTCCGCGGAGCCGATAAGAAATGGCCAGAGCTCTTCATTAGGAAGTCCAGTTAACGCCCCAGACTTCCCTCAACTCCGCAGGAATTGCGAAGGAAGGCCTGTTGCCGCCCCGTTCCACAAACATGATCGAGCCGACCAGCAACTTGCCCATCTCGTCGGCCATAGCGCCGATCGTTTTCGAATCCTCAATCGCACCGCCAAAGACAAGGCCAAGCCACCGAATCGGCTGCGCGGCCAGTTCCAGCAGTATCCCTTCATCGATCCCAAGCCATCCAGCCCATTCCTTCCCAAGGAAGAACCGAAGCATAATTGCCGGCATCCGGTCAAACATGTTGCCGGGCAGAATCTGCGCCAGCATGTCTACCAGGGCTTTTGTCAGGTCTTTTCCATCCTGCGAAGGGCCGAACTGGTGGGCGGCGATGCCATTCGCCAGAGCGGTTGCCTGCGCCATATCGGCGGGAAGCAGATCGTCATGCACGCCGAGCATGTGGCCGATCACGTTCCAGACGTGAAGATATCCCTGACGATCGCGGTCGGTCAGCTCGATGCCGAGTTTTTCCAGGCCCTGAAGAGTGATGCAGGAAAATGCCATCAACGTCCCGGCCAGGTCTTCCTGATTAACGGGAAGTCCGTATTCCGGCTTCCATGTAGGTGAGGTTGGAGCCAGACGCCGAATCGTTGCATGCATCAGCCGCACCTTTTGAATGGTAAGGCTCCCGCGCCCGCCCGGGGTTGTTAGCCCTCCGCTGGCCAGACAGTCGACCAACAGTTGCGCAGTCTCAAGCACCCGCCTCCGGGGATTGCTGGAGAGCCGGTTTGTCATGGCGAGCACGGCCACTCCGTTCCGGCCGAGATAACAAAATGGCAGCGAATAACACGTGAGGATCAGAATCATTCGCGGCCCAAAGCGCCAGAATACGTCTTCCCCCGCTTTGATAAGGTCGCGGTCGGCCCATGACGGCAGTTCACAGGTTTGTTGAAGGCAGGTGCGAACCGGTGCGGGAAGGTTGTCCGGCACCGGATGCTCATTGGCAACGAAGCCGCTCATGAGCGCGTTCATTGCCTGAACGCCGCCATCTGCGAAGAGCTCCGTTATAGCGGCGTCAGCCAGAGGATCTCCGATGCTTCGGAGAGGTTGGAGAGTCTCGGCGTTCCAGGCAACGGGAGGCTGAAGTTGAGGGGATGCGCCAGTAGCCATGAGAGCGACTATAACACTGGTTTCGGCTTTCTACATGGGTCCGAAACATCCCGCGCCATCCTCCGCACGGCCACGAACAAAAACACTAACAGGGCAACACCGGATGCCGCCGGCCAGGGCCGTTCCATCATTGGTGAGAGGAACACAGTGGGACTTGCCAGGACAAAGGCCATCGCCTGCAACGCCTGAGCTCCCGGCATCGAAATCACCAGCCACAATGAAAACAGCAGCATCGTTGGATCGTAATACAAGGCATGCGGCGCGACGAGCAGCGCAAGGGTTGGCACAATTATGAACAGCCATTCCACGTTTCTGCCGCGCAGGGCGTACAGCGCCGTTACCGTTAAGGAGAGGTCGATCGCGATTCGCAACGGCACCCATGAAATCCCGGCGTTGTCCAGGATGGAAGCCACTCCCACTTCTCTGAAGACGCCGGGCGTGGACGGCGTGAGCTTCGGGTCGATCAGCAGCGAGAGGTAATCCATCACTCCGGCCACCCCCACCAGCGCGAACGACCCGGCCACCAGAACCACACCTACCAGACAAAAGCCCATCAAAGTCCGCCAGCGCTTTTGCAGGATGAGCGCGATGGGCCACAACAGGAACAAATGAAACTTCAACAGTCCAAGGCCAAGAACTATCCCGCCTCCCAGGTTCTTATCCCGTCGCAGCAGCGAATAGCTTGCACCCAGGACCCACAGAAAGAGAAGGCAATCCTGACCATGGCCAATTCCGAGAATCACAGGAGGGAATAAACACGCCGCCGCTGGCTTCATCGTTACCGACTGCGCACGGAAAAGAAAATACAGAAAGACGATGGCCTGGATGCATGCCCAAAGCCAAAAAGCCGGAACGAACGGCAGCGCGGTAAAGGGCTCGAAGAACAGAGCCGTTACCGGAGGCCGGATGAACGGAAGGTCCAGCGGTGTCGGCGCGTAGCGCTGCTCGCGATACAAGTCCGCCAGATGACCCGAGGCAAGCGCCGAAGCGCCCGTGTAGAAACTCAGAAAATCGTCGACGTGCGGGTTTTTCAGGCAGACTTCGGAGAACGCCGCTATAGCAATGGCCGCCACAGCGACGGACAAAGCTCTTACCAGTCGCACCCGAAACACTTTGACGATGTTATCACCGCGCGTACCTATTGCCGGTAATATCCCTGCCGCGCCAGGACCTTCCATTCCTTTGGATGCAGAGCGCCGTCGGGAGCCAGTTCTACCCTGAGCCTGCAGAACGTTCCCGGCGCCTTAGTCCCTTGAGGATGGAACCCTACGGTATAACGCGAGCGCAACCGGTCGATCAACTGACTCAGCCGCTCGTCCGCCTTGCCACCGCGCAGATTCATGGCCTCGCCGCCGGTTACTTCCGCATACTTCCTGGCATCGCCCGGTGGATGCGAGGCCGCGTATCTTTTTTCCCCCATGCCCGCGCCAAACGCTATCATTCCGCCCAACGCCGACTTCATCAGGATCGGCGCCACCGCAACGCCATTCTCATGCAAAGCCCGCAAGGCTTCCTCCTCGGTATGGGCCTTAAATCGGAAAGGCACGTTCGGATAGTTGTCGGTGAACCAGATGATCACCCGCCTGCGCGCGCCGGTAGTGCTCAGCTGCTGCGCCGTCTGGTACATCGCTTCATTGAAGTAGGCTTCTTCATTGGTGCGCATTTCAGCTGTCTTTGTAATGGCGTCGATGGTTCGCTGGCGATCCGGTGTGAATCCGTGCCCGAGGCGCACTTTCACGCCGTACGCCATCACCGCAACCTCGTCGCCCGGTTTGAAGTGCCCCAAAGCATCCTTAGCGCCCGCCGCAAGACTTTTCAGCACGCCTCGCACGCTTTCTGTCAGATCGAATAACAGGACTGCCGATAGCGGCAGTTCATCGCGCGAGAACTGCACGATCTCCTGCGGTTCATCATCCTCATAGATCCGGAGATCCCTGGCCCTAAGTGCCGGCGCCGGTACACCGGTCTTTACATTCAGGATCTGGACATCTGCCAATACCAGGTCGCTATTAGCGCGATATAAAGGCGTATCATCCTGAGCGTACCCGGTCTGAGCGTACCCGGTCGTTACCAACGCGATGATTAAAGCAGGAATCAATTCTTTATATATAGCCATACTGTTTCTACCTTACGAAACCCACGGAAAACGCGTTCCTGGAACATAGCTGAAATTCTTTAAGCCTCAAGCAGGTACCGGTACGAAATCCAACAACGTTTCAATCACTTGAAAGCGCATTCATGCGATCCTGTGAACTCTTCTAAATCATGAACCGGTCCCATCGAGCTATTCTTCCTCTCTTGATCTCAGCAGTTTCCTGCGTCCGCGGCGCGCAGGCTCAGAATGTCGTCATGAACCTGCCGCAGGGAGGCGACATCCCAAGTGCCGTTGACATTATAGGCGCCCAGGGCGGCGGCACGCTGAATCTGGCCGCGGGGACCTATGTCCTTTATCGGCCTGTCAACATGGTCAGCAACATCACGATCGTGGGCCAGGGTTCTTCCACCGTGGTGACCAGACCCAACGGACCGCTTGGCTGGTCACTGTTCGCCAACAGCGTGGACTCGATCTCCAACGTCACCTTTAAGAATTTCATTATCGACGGCAACATTCCGCCAGGGGCCTTCAGCTCAAGCGGAAGCGCCTACACCGGAGCGGGCATCTACCTCTTCTCCCAGAACGGCCACATCATCCAGGTAAGCATCAGCGGCATGGAGATCCGCAATACGGGCATCGGACTGCTTCTGGGCAACAACACACTCGTGAATATCGACCATACCTATGTGCACGATAACAACCCAGGCAACTTCGCCCACAACGCCTATCTCGTGGCCTGCTCAGGAGTCACCATCACGCATTCCCGCTTTATCCATGCGCATACCGGCGATGGCCTTCACTTTGATTTTGGCGGTATTGATTACACTATTTCGAAATCCGAATTCTCCGGTAACAACGGCATCGGCATCCTCAGCCAGAACAACAGCAACGTAACCATTCAGGACTCAATTCTCGATTTCAACCAGAACGATGGCATTCAGATCGATGCCAACAACCTGGTGATCCAGCGCGATCGCGCCAGCTACAACTGGGGCTATGGATTCGATGTGGTGGGCGGCTCCGGGTCGTCTTTCGGGCTCTATGGTTTCGGGGACCGAGGCGGGATCGGCTACTTTGTCCAGACCGGCTCGCAGCCCTTCGGCAATCTCACGGATTCCACCACGCCAAATCTCTATGAAGCCGAAGAGGCGGATGGCGTGATCGGCGCAAACGACACCGCGGACTGGACCACCGCATACGCCGGCTTTAGCGGTGTAGGCGCCGTGGACTTCAATGCCAGTCATCTTTCCGACGGCCTGTTAACATTCCCGCAAGTGGGTGTCGTTACCACGGGTATGTACACCACCACGTTCCGTTATTCCAACGGAACCACCGGGAATCTCTACATGCCCTATACGGTGAACGGTTACGCGGCCGGCACCATCACCTTTCCCGCCACCGGATCCTGGAGCACCTGGGCCAGGGTGAATGTGCCGATGTACCTGCAATCCGGCAATAACGTAGTACAGGTGAGCCCGCAGACGGCCGGTGCCCCGGAACTCGATTATTTACAGGTCAACACCTCGGTTCCCGCCGCGCCGGCTGCGCCCACCGGTGTAACTGCGACCCCGGTTTCGCCTTATCGGGTGAACCTGTCCTGGAACGCGGTACCCGGCGCTTCGAGCTACACTATCGTGCGCAACGGCTTCATTGCCGCTGTAAACGTCTACCCGACAAACTGGACCGATAACACGTTTTTGCTCGGCAATTCCTCGGCATCTTACACCGTGTATTCCGTCAACCAGGGCGGCTCCACCGCAAGCTCGAGCGTATCCGCCACCACTCCTGTCGACGCGCCGGTCGGACTTCAGATCGACGGCACGGCTCTGACGTGGTTCGCCGCCAACGGAGCCACCAGCTATAACGTCAAGCGTTCTACTGTGACAGGTGGACCCTACGTAACCATTGCCAACGTTACCAGTGCCAGCTATACCGATAGTTCCGCTGCAGCCGGTACTTATTACTTCTATGTGGTCTCGTCGGTGGGACCCGCCGAATCGGTGAACAGCTATGAGGTCACCACATTCCCCACTTCGCGCGACGCCTTCACCATCCTGACCGCCTCGCCCTCCGCGCTTACCCTGGCTCAGGGAGCAACAGGCTCATCGGCAATTTCCATCGCACTGGGATTCGGATACGCCGGACCGGTCACTCTATCGACGGGCGCCCTGCCGCCTGGCCTGACTGCCAGCCTGACCGCACTGACGAGCACCTCTTATAAGCTAAGCGTGGTCGCATCGGCAACGGCCGCCCCGGGCGCTTACACCTTCGCACTGACCGGACTGTCGAGCAGCGGCAATGCTACCATCGGCATCACTGTTTTCGTTACTCCCACTATTTCCACTCAGACCATTACCTTCGGCGCGATCCCGGCCCAGACGGTTGGGACAACTCTGGGACTCACTGCGACCGCCAGTTCCGGTCTTCCGGTAAGCTATAGCTCCTCAACCCTGGCGATCTGCACTGTTTCGGGTTCAACGGCAACCTTGGTTGCACCCGGAACCTGTACCATCACCGCGTCGCAGCCCGGCAACGCCAGTTCGGGACCAGCCACCCCGGTCACTCAGAGCTTCACGGTCATTTCCACACAAACCATTACTTTCGCCGCGATACCGACCCAAACCGCCGGCAGGACGCTGGCACTCACTGCGACTGCGAGCTCCGGTCTTGCGGTGACCTACAATTCGTCCACCCCCGCCGTCTGCACCGTGTCCGGAAGCACTGCAACGTTGCTCGCGCCCGGAACCTGCACCATCACCGCGTCGCAGCCCGGCAACGCGGCATGGGCTCCCGCCACCCCCGTATCTGAGAGCTTCACGGTCAACGCTGCCTACTCCCTGACCCCCGCTTCTTCCACGCTGATGCTCGCCCCTAATCAGGGCGGCACCGATACTATCTCCTATGCGGCGGCAAGCGGCTTCAGCGGCGGTACGTTCTCGGTATCCGGACTTCCTGCCGGCGTCAGCGCGGCCTTCACCCAGACCTACGCGACCAGCACGCTCCTGGTAGTCTTTGCGCCTGCGTCCACGGTCGCGGGCACTTACCCGCTCAGCGTTACCGCGAAGGCCGGTGCTTCCACCGCAACCACCACAGTAACGCTGGTGATTAAGTCGGCATATACGCTTTCACCCGCCTCTTCAACCCTGACTCTTACTCCAAATCAGGGCGGCACCGATACCATCTCCTATGCGGCGGCGAGCGGCTTCAGCGGCGCCGCCTTCTCAGTCACCGGTCTGCCTAAGGGTGTGAGCGCGGCCTTTACCCAGACTTATGCCACCAGCACGCTGCTGGTTGTCTTCGCACCGTCCACGACAGCCGGAGGGACCTATCCCCTCACTGTCACCGCGACAGTGGGAGGCACCACCGCAAGCACCACCGTGACTCTTGTTATTAACCCGGCCTTCACGTTGAATATGAGCGCGCCTTCCCTGACCCTCGCCCGCAACACCGGCGGCACGGACGTAGTTAACATCGTGCCGTTGGGCGGTTTCAGCGGGTCCGTTTCATTCTCCGTCGCCGGCCTGCCCTCACCTGCGTCCTACGCCTTCGTTTCCGGGACAACTCTCGTGATCTTCGTGCCCTCTTCAACGGCCGCGGGAACTTACAACCTTACCGTCACTGGAAATTCGGGTACGCTGACAGCTTCCACAGCGCTTACTCTGATCGTGAAGTAGAATCCTGTATGTGCCTATCGCAACCAGGCTGAGTCTAATCCTGTCATTGGGCGCAGCCTGCACTGCGCAGACTGCTTCACAGCAACAGCTCCAGAGCTGGTTCCCGGCGAACCAGCTTATTACCATCGGCGTCTACTATTACCCCGAAGCCTGGCCCGAATCTCAATGGGAACGCGACATCGCCAACATTAAAAAGCTCGGCTTCGAATACATTCACCTCGCCGAATTTGCCTGGGCCTTCATGGAGCCCACTGAAGGCAACTATCAGTTCGGCTGGCTCGATAAGGTGGTGGCCATCGCGCAGCGCAACGGACTCAAAGTGGTTCTCTGCACTCCCAGCGCGACTCCGTCTGCGTGGCTTTCCAAATCCCATCCCGAAATCCTGATGATCAATGCCGAGGGTCTCCGCATGGAGCACGGTTCGCGCGAGCAGGCCGACTGGAGCTCACCCGTCTATCGCCAGTACGTCGAAAAAATCGATGCAAAATTGGCCGGACACTATGGCTCTAACCCGACGGTATGGGGCTGGCAGCTGGATAACGAGCTCTCGCATTACGGCCAGGGCGTTTCCTGCGCGCCGCCTTCGCAGATTAAATTCCGGGCGTGGCTGCGCGAGAAATACGGCACGATCGACCGGCTCAATACCGATTGGGGCAACGCGTTCTGGTCGCAAATGTATAGCGATTTCGATCAGATCGAAATGCCGAATCAGCGGAATCTGGTGGCGGGCGTAAACCCGCATGCCATGCTCGATCTTCACCGATGGTGCGCCTCCGAGACTGCGGATAATCTGCGGTTCCAAACCGCCGTCCTGCGTCGCTCCGTGAAGAACCAGTGGATCACTACGAACTTCATGATGAACTTCGATCGGGTGAATCCGGCGCTGTCGGAGAAAGACCTCGATATCATGAGCTTTACCATGTATCCGGTGAGTGGCGGGCTGTTTCGCGGCGAGCTTGGCTACCGCATGGGCGATCCCGCCGTCATCGGTTTCACACACGATTTCATGCGCAATCTCGGCGGTGGAATTGAAGGCCCTATGGAGCTTCAGCCGGGTCAGGTCCTGATTCGGTCGATCTACGGCCGGCCAACCGGATTGCCGCTGAATTTTTTCGTAGATTGGAGGAACGGCTCGCCCGCTACCACAACGATCCTGTCGGGAAAGCGATTAGTGCCGCCGGGAGATACGACAATCTGGCAGTAAAGGTAGGACAGGCGGTTCCGCCTGTCTTGGTAGCGCCCGCGAAGCGGAGCGTACCGCCATTATTTCGGCTTCAACGTCTTAACCAAAGCGAAGCTGAGATCCAGGTACTTCTTCAGCTCCTTCGTCTTAGCCAGGAGAGCATCGGGGACGGTCACCCAGTCCTTTTTCACCACTCCGTATGAGGTGAACATCGCGGTTTTGTACTTCTTCAGGAACGGCTCGACGTCGGATGTGGGAAGGCGCATGCCCATCGTGCCTGTCTGGTCGAGATAAGTGAACATGTGGCCGTTGGCGGACGTGTAGGGATGCACATCGCCCTTGCGCTCGATATCGGGATTTGTCGCGATGAGCTTCTCGTAGAGCGCAAGCTTCTCGGCGGGAATGGCGCTCTTTTTTATCGCGCCGGCCATGGATCGGAAAACCTCGGGTCCTTCAGCACAGCCTCATCGGTCAGCGAATCGAGAAAGGCGACGAAGTCTTTCCTGTCTGCATCGGTGAGTCTCGACCCGCCTTCGGCGTGTTTTTCCAGGACCGCTTCCAGAGTAAGCAGGCTGCCGTCGTGCATGTAGGGCGCGGTCAGCGCGATGTTGCGGAGCGTGGGGGCTTTGAATGTTCCGGCGTCCGTTTTATGCAGTTCCGAACTGCTGAAGTTAAAGCCTCCGTGGCAGCGGAAGCAGGCGTAGGGCTGGCTGAAGAAGAGAACTTCGCCGCGCTTCGCATCGGCAGAAACCGCATTATCGTCGCCACCGTAATGATATCGGTCGTAAGGCGAACGGCCGGAGACAATGCTGCGCTCGAAGCAAGCGATCGATCGCACCAGATTGTCGATGGTGAACGGGTCGGCATCGGATGGAAACGCGCGCGCAAACATGTCGCGATAATTCGGGTCCGTCTTGAGCGCGGTGGGAACGCCGTTCTTGCGCCTCAGGCCGAGCTCGACGGGATGGTCGCCGAACATCGGCACCAGCGCCTGTTCTTCGAGTTCTTTCATATCCGGATTGTTCCAGGTCAGCGTGGCGCTGTAGGCGACATTGACCAGACTCATCGGTCCGCGCTGATGATTTTCCCCGGTCGCACCCAATCCGACCGCCTTGCCGTCCGTAAACGCCAGGGATTGCTGATGGCAGGTCGCGCAGGCCTGGGTCCCGTTTACCGATAGCCGTTTATCGTAGAAGAGATAGCGGCCCAGTTCGACTTTCTCGGCTGTCATGGGATTCGAAGCCGGAACCTTCGGCACGGGGAAACCCTTCGGTAAATCCCACGCGAACGCCGTCTTCAGCCGAACCACTTCGATCGCTTCCAGCATGCGAACACCACGCGCGCCGGCCTTATCGTTCGCCACCACAAGGCGGAACGGCCCCTGATAATCGAACAGCGGCTTACCCTCGCGTTTATCGGCCACCTGAATCGACGCATTACCGAATTCCGGATCCATCTCGCCAGGGGTGAAGACCACCTGATAGCCATCGTGAGCCTTCGCGACGATATAGGTGGCGAGCGCTTTGCCGCGCATATCGTGGCCTTGCGGCATGCCTGCCAGTTTCAGGATTTCGCGCAGTTGCACGCCTTCATAGGCGATCTTCGCGCCGCCTTCTTCAGGAATCGACACGGTGTCGCGAGGCATCTTCGCGAGGTCGTCAGCGGTTAAGGTGAGCGGCTTCGGTACGTCACCGATGACTTTGAGCTGTTGCGCAGAGAGCGCAACGCTGAAGAGGAAAAACACGAGCGGTCGAATCATCATTTACCTTTCCCGACGCGATAGCCGTTGCTCGCCAGAATCTCGCGGCCCTTGCCAACGAGTAAGAACTCGGCAAAAGACTTTGCCGGCGCCTGATTACTCGATTTTGCCAGCACGCCCAACTCCTGCGTGATGGGCTTGTGGAGATCTTCGCCAACCTGGACCACTTTGCCGTTTTCTTTGAGTACGAGCGACCACGCGGTGAACACGACATCGGCATTGCCGGAAGTGCCGTACTGCTTCGCCATGCTGATGTTGTCGCCGTAGACGATTTTAGCCTTCACGCGGTCCCAGACACCGAGCTTCGTGAGCGTTTCGACTGTCGCCTGGCCGTACGGGGCAAGCTCTGGCTTCGCGACGGCGATCACTTTCACGTCGCTCGAAGCAACGTCTGCAATACGTCCGATCTTCGCAGGGCTGGTCGGAGGAACCCAGAGCGCGAGGACGCCGGTGGCGTAAACCGCACGAGTTCCCGGCGACAGCAAGCCTTCCTTGTCGAGCTTTTGCGGATGCTCGGAATCGGCCGCCAGAAAGGCGTCGAACGGCGCTCCGTTTTCGATCTGCTGCGTTAACTGGGCGGTAGAGCCGAAGCTGAAGACCGGGTGGAGACCAGTCTCGGCTTCAAACTCCGCGCCCAGCGTTTTGCATACTTCCGTCAGGTTCGCCGCCGCCGCGATGGTCACCTGCTGCTTCGTTTGGGCCGACGCCAGGCATGCAGCCAACAGAGCTATTTGAGCGTAACTTTTTGCACTCGCCAATTGCCCACCTCCGCCAGATAGAGCGTGTTCGGGTTGCGGCAATCGATCTGGTTTACGGTGCCGAATTCTTTCGGCCCTTTGCCGGCGCTTCCGAACTTCCCGACCACGGTTCCGTCAAGCTCCATTTTATAAATCTCGCCGCCATCCATGGACTCGGGGGGGTTGGAGTTCGAGCTGAAGAGGTATTGATGCGCACCGGGGGAAATGCAGACGGCCCACGGAGCGCCGGCGTTCTTCAGTTCGGATTTGAAGTTGCCGTCGTTATCGAAAATCTGGATGCGCTTGTTGTTGAGGTCGGCGACGTAGACATTGCCGGTGGCGTCGGTCGCGAGGGAGTTCGGCATGTCGAACTGTCCCTGGCCGGAGCCTTTTGTGCCCCAGGCTTTGATGAAACCGCCGTCCTTATCGAGCTTGACGACTCGCGCGTTGCTGTAGGCATCGGAGATGAAGATGCTGCCGGCTGCGTCCCATGCGACTCCGGTGGGGCGATTGAAGTTGTCGCCCGCGACACCGCCACGTCCGCGCCCTGCTGCCGTCGCCCTTGGTTCAATGGTGACCGACTCGGGCTTGCGGCCGAGCGTTTTAACCACGCGGCCTAAGGGATCGAACTCGATCACCATATCGGACGCGCGATCGACCGCCCAGATGTGATCGTGCGCATCGACGCGGACGGCCTGAGCGAACATGAAGCCGTAAATGCCGACGCCGATCTCGCGCAGATAAAGGCCTGCGGGCGAAAACTCGAACAGACGCGATCCGCCGTGAGTGAAGATGCGGGATGCCCCGGCGGTCGCGTTTTCGCCGGTTCGGGTAAAGACGAGGATGTTGCCTTTCGAGGTGGTCGCCACTCCGGCGACTTCGCCGAAGTTGATGTTGGCGGGCGGATGGAGGAAGTTGACGGAGGAATCGAAGGCGATGTCCTGGGCAAACAGGCTTGCCGCGCAGAGCAGTAACAGGGCTCTCACTTTTTCACCTCAGGATGAAGAATCAGCTTCTGCACTCGCCACGCCGTGATCTCAGAGACGAGCAACTGATCGGGATTGCGGCAATCGATCTCATGGACAGTGCTCATCTCGCCGAGCTTCTTGCCTGCATGGCCAAACTTCGCGATCACAGTGCCGTCGAGCTCCATCTTGTAGATCTCGCCCGTGGTCGGGATCAGGCGTGAATCGCTGGAATCGGGCCATGAATTCGAGCTGTATAGATACTGATGCGGGCCCGGCGTGATGCAGACGGCCCAGGGCGCGCCGACGTTGGTGTAGCTGGCCTTGAACTGAAGGTCGTTATCGAAGACCTGGATGCGGGAGTTGCTGCGGTCTCCGACATAGACATTGCCCTTCGCGTCCGATGCGATGGTGTGGGGCAGGTTGAGCTGGTTCGGTCCGTTGCCTTTCGAGCCGACGGTTGCGATGAAGCGGCCGTTCTTGTCGTACTTCACCACGCGTGAGTTGCCATAGCCATCGGAAATGAAAATGTTGCCGGCGGCGTCCCACGCGACGTCAGTGGGGCGGTCTAACGAGTAAGGCTGTGGATTCGATCCTGGCGCGGGCGGCGCGAGGCCGAGGCCCGCATCGGGCGGTTCGGGACGATGCCCGATCACCATGACGACGCGGCCCTGCGGGTTGAACTTGATGACGGTGTTGCTGCCTTCGTCGATGGCCCAGATATTGTCCTGCGGGTCGACGCGGACGGCGTGGGCGAATGCGAAGCCATAGAGGCCCTGACCGATTTCGCGGACGTAGTTGCCTGTGGCGTCGAACTCGAACAGGCGGGTGGCCTGGCTTCTCGTATAGACGAAGATGTGGCCTTTTGAATTGCTGGCCACGCCGATGCCTTCACCGAGATATAGGTTGGGCGGAAGCTTGAGGAAGTTGGGGACCGAGTCGAACTT
>Ga0302319_10015992_pt1 | contig 13857 bp, 7 predicted proteins | sample Bog_T0_2_FD_203319 | JGI IMG/M metagenome (GOLD analysis project Ga0302319, IMG submission 203319) | Peat permafrost microbial communities from Stordalen Mire near Abisko, Sweden - Bog_T0_2 | ecosystem: Environmental > Terrestrial > Soil > Wetlands > Peat | place: Sweden: Abisko, Stordalen Mire...
GCGTTTATCTGGGCATTACTGAGGCTTTTCGTTTTGCCTTTGCAACCCGGATCGGGAGAACCAGACCATGAGGGATTCTTCTTCGCCTTTCGATCCCTTCACCTCAGCAGCGGCGTGTCGCCAGTAGCGCCGCTTCTGATTTTACTGTTGGCGCACTTCTTATGGGGCTGGGTGCATTTGAAGAGGGTGAGGCTCCGCCAGGGACGGCTGATCGACGCGCCATCGCTGGCGGGCGACTCAGTAAATAAATCAGGAGAAGCCGCCGCCCTGGAGAGTAGTCGTGATGCAATCGATAAGCTGGTTAACGAGCCTCTCCCGTGGCACTGGCGAACCCTGGTAACGTTCGGGATCGTATTGGCCATCAATCGATACATCACACACGCCTTGCGCAGCTTCGAATATTGCCCTTTTGACTGGGTGTTCCTCTCGCTCCTTTCGCTCCTCTATGCGCTGCTATTTCTGACTTGGACGCGGTTCTTGATCGTCTGGCATCGATTTCGATTATTTCTAGAAGCTTTGGAAAGACAACCTTTCCGGTCCGCCTTTAGCCGTTTGCCCAAACAGACCGCGGTTTCTCCTTTACTGGTATCCACCCCAAGAAGGGTTGAGTTCACGATGTTCGTGGCCATCCGTGAGCGCCTCGCCAAACTCAAGCTCGAGTGGGATTCGAACTGGTTAGCCATTGGCAATTTGGACGATGAAATCGGAACGATTCTGGCCAAGGCGACCTGCGGATGCATAGTTTCGCGCTCGTGCGCCCAAACTCTGCGGAAGCAACTCCAAGTAATAAACGGAAATTTATTGACCGGATTAAGCGGCCCTGCGGCGGAATCCGAAGCCACGGGCAAAGCCGAAGCAAGCAATTCGCCCGATCAACTACGCGAGGAGGTGCTAGCCCTTCAATATATCGACTACATCGATTACATCATCCATCAGCAACGGAATCTCCTGCTGTTTTCAGTATCGGCCTTCATACTTTCGATTGTCGCCTTGCACGCCTATCCGTTTCAGGCGCCTAGAACGATCGACACTTTCATCACTGTTGTATTTATTTCCTTCGCCGTCGGAGTGGTTATGGTTCTGGTCGGTGCCGAGAGAGACGCTATTCTTAGCCGGATCACGAAAACCGAGGCTGGTACATTAAGCGGATCATTCTATGTAAAGGTCGCCGGCTATGTCGGTGTTCCCTTGGTTACGGTACTCAGCTCGCAATTCCCCTCCTGGGGGCGCTTTTTGTTCTCCTGGGTTCAACCGCTCCTGGAGTCGATCAAATGAGATGCTGGCGCAGTGCCCGTTACCTCCCCGATGGCGCCAATCGAAACCCAGATGTGCTGCCGCCCCATGCCATATGGAGTCGTACCAGCCATTCGCGTGCCCTGTGCAGGTGACATCGATCCGCGACCGCGATCCGGTCCCTTTGCGCCAGCATCCCCTGATAGCCTTCTCGTAGCAGCGGCTCTGCCTGGGCGTATTTCTTCTGGCCAGCCAGGCTGGCGCCCAACAGGGTCTCAGCGCGGAATCGGCGCCAGTCGTTCAGCTGCTTTTTGCGATCGATCTCTAGGACCTCGCGGGCGAGAGGTTCGCTCTGGGCGAACTTCCCTTGCGAAAGGTAGGCCAGTGCCAGGTCCGCCGCCGAGTCCATAGTGTCGGGATGATCCGGGCCCAGGGCGCGTCGCCGCCCTGCCAGGGCCTGCGCGGCATACGTCTCCGCCCGGGCGTATTTGCCCTGCCGCTGGTACATGGACGCGAAATCCGAAAGCGTGTAAAGAGTGCCTGTATCCTCGGCGCCCAGCACGCGGCGCTTGGTCTCCAGGGTCTGGCTGAACAGGGTCTCGGCTTGTGCATACTTGCCCTGCGCGGCGTAGGCGTCGGCCAGATTGTTCATGACACCTAGTGTGAAGGGATGGGCCGGACCTAACACCCGCTGTATCTTCAGCGTCTCGCGAAAGAGTGCCTCGGCCTGCGTATACTTGCCCTGCCCAGCGTAAGCCGTGGCCAGGCTGTTCATCCCAAGCAGGGTGTAGGGGTGCTCCAATCCTAACGCCTGTCGTTGCAGCTCCAGACTCTGACCTTCCAGCGCCTCGGCTTGAGGGTACTTCCCCTGCTGGTTGTAGACCTCCGCCAGGCTGATTATCGCAATCAGCGTGTTCGAATGCCCGGAACCTAACACGCGGCGCTCGATTTCCACAGTCTTGCTGAAGAGTTCCTCGGCTTGTAAGTACTTGCCCCGGTCGGCGTAGACCTTGGCTAGATTGCTCAAGGTCTTCAGTGTGTCGGGATGCTCCGGACCCTGCACGCGGCGCTGGATCTCCAGAATCCCGCCGTAGAACGCTTCAGCCTGCGCACTCTTGCCCTGCGCAGAGCAGGCCATTGCAAGATTTCCGATGGCTCTCAGCGTATCCGGATGCGCTGGACCCAACACACTTCGCCGAATTTCCACGATCTGGCTATAGTGTGCCTCGGCCCCGGCGTACTTGCCCTCCAGGTAGGCGACAGTCGCCAGACTCAACATGGAATCCAAGGTATCGGGCTGATAGGATCCTAATACCTTGCGCTGAATCTCCAGCGCCCGGCCGAGAACTATATCGGCCTCGGCATACTTGCCTTGAAGCCAGGCAACACGTCCCAGACGAGCCATAGTTCTGAGGGTCTTAGGATCCTCGGCCCCGAGTACTCGACAGTATAAATTCAGCGCCCGCTCCAGCTGCTTCCGGGCTTCCGGGTATAGCCCGAGATCCATATAAGTCTGCCCGATGGTGCCCCGAATGGCAGCCTCCAATTCCGGTTGGCGGCCAAACCTGCCGGCGATACGCACTGCGGCTCGATCCAATGCCGTTCGCACTTCGAGGTGCGGATCGGGTTTGGCTGCTGGTCCAGGCTGGTTGGCAACGCCTGGCTGGTTGGCGACGCTGGCCTGAGCCAGCAGATCGTTCTGCAGAAAGTCGTTGACTGCCTGCGCCGCTGCTGCTTCCGCGTCAGCGCGGTCACGCTGCCTGGTCGCGCGCACGCTCTGCCAAATGCCGATGCCAGCCGCCAGGATCAGCACCAGCAGGAAAGCGCATGCCGTGACCAGTGCTCCGCGGTGGCGGCGCGCGAACTTGCTGGCGCGGTACACAACCGAAGGGGCAACCGCCAGCACGGCTTCGTGCCTCAGATACCGCCCGATGTCCGCGGCTAAATCGGACGGCGAACTATAGCGGCGCGACCGGTCTTTTTCGAGAGCCTTCAGCGCGATCGAGTCCAGGTCGCCGCGCATCTGTCTGGCCAGCGCGAGAGGCTCGGTTTGACGCCTGCCAGCCAGGTCCTTCGACGTGGCAGCGTCTTCATTGCGGATACTGGTGCTGGGCTTCGGCGGTTCGTCCTCGCGTAGTCTCCGCAGGAATTCCTCGAATGCGACCAGGCGCAGCTCCAGCGGTGGCGCTCCCGCCAGCAATTGATAAAGAATGACCCCGAGCGAGTAGACATCGGCTCGCGTGTCGATATCCTCACCCGGCGAGTTAGCCTGCTCCGGGCTCATGTATTCCGGAGTTCCTACCACCATCCCCGCATAGGTGAACATCGTCTCCGGAGTCAAGTTCCGGGTCAGCGCCTTAGCCACGCCGAAGTCGATGATCTTCGGCGCTGGCCGGCCATCCACCTCGGTAACGAGGATATTGCAAGGTTTTAAGTCGCGGTGGATGACGGCTTTTTGATGGGCGTGCTGGACGCCTTCGCAGACCTGCATGAATAGTTCCAGGCGTTCGCCGATAGTGAGCCTGTGATGGTCGCAGTAAGCCGTGATCGGCACACCAGTTACGTACTCCATGACGAAGTACGGCGCACCGTGAAGCGTGGAGCCGAAGTCGAATACTCTGGCTATGGCGGGGTGATCCATGATTGCCAGCGACTGCCGTTCCGATTGAAAGCGTTGCACTGCCGCCTTGTCGCAGATGCCGCCCTTGATCAGCTTCAGCGCGACCTGCCGCCGCACCGGAGACGTCTGTTCGGCCAGCCAGACCTGGCCCATGCCGCCTTCACCAAGCTTGCGAACGAGCTGAAAACGCTCCGCGAACATCTGTCCAGCGTCCAGGGCGCGGGCACCGCCGATCCGGTCGCGCCCCGGTTCCTCGCAAAACGGCACCCCTTGCAGGAAGCTCGCGCGGACACGTTCATCGGCCATCAGAAGTGATTCCACTTCTTCCCGCCGCACATCGCCGCAACAGCAGGCCTCATCCAGAAATCGGGCGCGCTGGTCGGGAGCAAGTTGCAGGGCCTCGAACAGCAGGTCTTTAACGTCCGCCCATTGTTGGGTGATCATGGCTATGCTGTCCTGCTCATCTGACGATGCAACCAGACGCGGGCGGTGGCCCAATCGCGGTCGACGCTAGCGCGCGAGATGCCCAGCGCCCGGGATATCTCGGGCGCCGACAGGCCCCCGAAGAACTTCATTTCTACGACTTTCCCCTGCCGCTCATCGATACGAGACAGCTCCTCCAGGGCATCGTCCAAGGCCACCAGTTCGGCATGTCCATGAACGGGCAGAGCGTCCAGATATTCGAAAGCGATCCGGCATCCGCCGTCGCGTTTGTTCGCTCGGCGGGTCCTGGCGTAGTCCACTAGGATTTGGCGCATGAGCCGCGAAGCCACCGCGATAAAATGCGCCCGGTTCTGCAACTCGACCCATCGACCTCCCACCAGCCGGAGGTAGGCCTCGTGAACCAAAGCCGTGCTCTGCAGGGTGTGATCTGGTCGCTCGGATTCGAGTTGGTGCTGAGCGAGTCGCCGCAATTCCTTATAGACCAACGCGACGAGAGTGCTAGCGGCCCTTTCGTCGCCCTGCACCCAGCGCTGCAAGAGCTCGGTGAACTGACCAGACTGCTCCTCGACAGTCGCTTCGTGTTGCCCCTTTCCGTAGAAAGCCACCAGCGTATTCCTCGACTCGACGATTTTCGAACCTTTGAGTTCCAGGTAATAGTGTGCCTAAGAGGGATCGCGTTTCAACCCACTTTCAAGCAAAATTTTTCACCGGTTAATGAGGCGTTTCGATCGAGCTTTCCGCTTTTCTGTTCAACGGCGGGGGATTCATCCGATGTCGTTGATCCGCCCGCAAAAACTGGAAAAGGAGAAAATTCGATGAAACGTTCGACTATTTACGCAGCCGCTGCCTTTGGTATCTTACTGCCGGGATTACCGCATTCTGCATTGGCTCAGATTCCCTCGGCTGAGACGAACCTGAGCCCGGCGGCAGCCGGACTGAACGGCGTTATGTATGTAGCGTGGAAAGGAAAGAGCACTGGAGCGGATTACCTCTACTACTCGACCCCTAATGGGTCGGGATGGAACCCGGAAGCGAAGGTCTGCGTTGGCAGTAATTGCCCGGAAACGACGCAGACGCCGGCTTTGGCGGCATTGGGTAACACTTTGTATCTTGCATGGAGGGGACCCAGCACAGGCTCAACCGATCAGATCTACTACTCCACGACCGCTTATGACTCGGGATGGAGCTCCCAGGTGCCAATCTGCAGTGGCAGCACTTGCGCGGAAACGACTGCTGCTCCAGCCTTAGCCGGAAGTGGCTCGACCCTATATGCGGCATGGACCACCTCCGCCAATACGATTGAGTTTGCAAGCTACACCAGCGGCGCCTGGACCTTTGGCCCGGCGCCGATCGCGAGTCCCTATCCGGGTACGGCGCCTGCCCTGGCAGTCTATAACAACACGCTGTTTCTGGCATGGTTGCAGGAAGAGCAAGGGATGTCCAATTTCCAGGTCATGTACGCGACTCTTCCGCTGTCTGGCACCGTTTGGTCGCCGGCAGCGACCACCCCTGCGTCTTCGAGCGTCCCGGTCGCGCCCTCCCTCGCTTTTTATGCTGTTGGATCACTTTATCTGGCCTGGACGCCCGCTTCTGGCACAATCGACTACTCGGAGTATGAGGGCGGCAGTTGGGGTACGCCGGTGAAAGTGCCCGGGCTCCCCGTTCCTCCCGGTCCGCTCACACCTGCGCTCGTCTCTAACGTTACTATAACTGCGGTCTGCCCGAATCCGGTTTACTTCTATAGTTTCTCTCTTGGGTATTCCGCCCCCGTGTCCGGTAAGACTTACGATGACGTATATGTATCGCAGTTGTTCGGCCAAACGGTAGGTAAATGCAGTTGCCACGGAACGACCTGCCAATAAACGCCACCCGTCCGGGCTAGCTCGCTACGTGACCGCGCTTTGGACCGCTTCGGCCAGCGTCGGATGAATATGGATCGCATCGCGGATCACGTGCGAGCTGGCGCCGGCATTCATAATGTCGACGTACATATGCACCAGCTCGGCAGCGTCGGCACAGAGGCAGGCCGCGCCAAGAATGTTACCCGAACCGGGCTCCAGCAGCACCTGAATGAAACCCTCCGGCTCGCTCAATTCGCGGGCCTTGCCGTTGCGCTTCATCTCGAATCGCTTTTCCTCGTAGGGGCGGCCTTGTTCTTTCAGCTCCCGTTCCGTCGAGCCCACGCGTCCCAATTCAGGATCGGTGAATACGGCGTACGGCACTATCCGCTCCGTGGTGCGCTTACCGTCGCCGGTCATTTGAGACACCAGAATACGATAGTCGTCCCAGGAGGTGTGGGTGAACTGCGGACCACCGCGGATGTCGCCAGCCGCCCAGATCCCGGCAACGTTGGTGGCCAACCGTTTATCGATCTTTACGTAACCATGTGCATCGCGTTCCACACTCACCGTCTCCAGGCCCAGGTCGTCGGTATTAGGACGCCGGCCCACCGCTACAAACACATCTTCGGTACCCAGTTGACCCACCGATTCGATGGTGGTGTCCAATTGGAACTCGATCTCCTCGGCTTCCAAGAATCTTTGGATGGCATCGGAGATTTCAGCGTCCTCGCGTTCGAGGATCCGGTCGGAGTGCTGCCAGACGGTCACCCGGCTACCCATGCGGCGGTAGAACTGGGCCATCTCGCATCCAATGTAACCGCCGCCGATGATCGCCAGATGCTCGGGCAATTCCGTCCGGCTGAGCCAGTTGTCGGCTGTGATGTAGCGCAGGTTGGCGAGTCCGGCGATTGGGGGAATCCGGCTGCGCGTGCCGTTATTCAGCACCACCTGATCCGCGATCACTTCGCGGTCACCCACCAGGACCTGAAACGCCTCGCCGCTGCGGCCGGCCAAGCGGGCGTGGGCGCGAAACAGTTTGGGATTGTCGCTGTTCTCCAGACCTTTGTCCAGACTGCGACGGGATTCGAGCGCGACGCCTTGGGCCCGGTCGATCACCGCTGGAAAATCGACCTCGACCGTTGGAATGATCAGTCCGAAATCTCTTCCCCGTCGCGCCAGATGTGCCACCCTCGCCGATGCGATAGCGGCCTTCGTCGGAGTGCATCCGAAATTGACGCATGAACCACCCAGATACTTGCGCTCGGCCAATGCGACGGTCTTTCCGGCCTTCGCAAGCGCCCACGCCAGTGGGATGCCGGCTTGCCCGCCACCGATAATCAATACTTGAAAGCGATCCGCCACGCTTACCCCGGGAACGCAGCCATTTCGGCATTTACCGCGGCGCCAATCACGGCGATCTCGTCTCCGCCGGGAACCACTTCAAACACGTAGCCTTGCAGCGGGCTCATCTTCACCATCTCGTGCAGGTAACGATTCAGCAGCTGCAGATCGAGATGGTGCGCGTTGTGGCCCGATATGAAAAACTTGCCGGGCCCATCCATGTGGATGGTGTTCGCGGTGGCGGCAGCCAAACCGCGATGCCAGAGGCGAACAAACTCGACGCAACGCTGGTCGCCTTCCTCCGCCTGCTCAAAAATCTCGTCCGGCTCCATGTCGAGGAAACGCAAGCGCATGGCGCGGTGGCCCATGATGCCTTCCAGGTGGCCGCGGCCTCCACATCCACAATACTTTTCGGCCGGATCGAGCGACACCACCATGTGGCCGCCTTCCCAAACACCTTCTGAAAACGGGTACTTTCCGAAACCGATTCCGTTGCCCAGCGTCCAGACTCGGATCAAGCGATCCAACTGACCCCGTGTAGCAGCCAGCCCCGCCGCCATGATGTCGGCATCGTTGTAAAGAAAAACCGGCGCCTGTATATCGATCGCCCGCAACGCGGTGGTGAGTGCCTCCACCATATTGCTGCCCTTCAGTTGCTGCAGATTAGGCGAATCCTGGATGATCCCGTTGCTGATAATCCCTGGAAATCCGACCCCGACCGCCTCCACCGGCTGCCCCTTCAGGACAGCCTGGATCTCGTGACAGACTTTTTGCGCCAGTGCATCGGCCGGAAGATTCGTAAACTCTTCCGAGGAAGTCTCGCCTTCCGGAAACACACGAAGGGAGCCCACCACTTTTCTGTCTTCCACTACGCCGACCACGACGTGTTCCGCCGTAGTTACTCCAACCGTCCGCCGCATGTTGATCTCCAGCAGGCGCGCGCCTGCGTTACTGGAACTTGGAAAGTTTATTTAAGCCGTTAAACGCCGCTGCCTTGTAGCATTCCGCCAGAGTCGGGTAGTTGAATACGGTGTTGACAAAGTATTCCACCGTGCCACCCAAGATCATTACCGCCTGGCCGATGTGCAACAATTCCGACGCCCCTTCGCCAATGATATGGACGCCCAAAATCAGCTTCGTTTCGCGATGAAAAATGATCTTTAGGCGACCCGTGGTATCGCCGCGGATCTGCCCGCGGGCGATCTCCCGATAATACGCCACTCCAACCTCGTACGGAACATCTTCGTCCGTCAACTGCTCCTCGGTCTTCCCAATGAACGAGATCTCCGGAATCGTGTAGATGCCATAGGGATAATTCTCGGGATTGGAGTGGATCAATTTACCAAACGCGTGCGCCGCCGCGATGCGCCCCTGTTCCATGGAAACCGAAGCCAGGCTGGGGAACCCGATCACGTCTCCCACTGCATAGATATGGGGCTGTTTGGTCCGGTAATCGGCGTCCACCGCGATGCGCCCACGGCTATCGGCCTCCAGTCCCGCCGCCGCCAGATTCAGTTCGTCCACGTTTCCCTGCCGCCCGATGGCGTAGAGCAGGGCATCCCCCGAGATCTTTTTCTTGCTTTGTAAATTCGCCACCACCAAGCCGTCCGGTGTCTCCTCCACGCTGGCAACCTCCTCGGAAAGCCGCATGGTGACGCGATGATCACGCAGGTGATATGACAGCGCTTCAACCATCTCCGCATCGGCGAACTCCAGCAAGCGCGGGCGCTTTTCGATCAGAATTACGCGGACTCCCAGCGTCGCGAACATGCATGTGTATTCCACCCCAATGACGCCGCCGCCCACGACGATGAACGTCTTCGGCATGTCCGGCATCTCCAGGATTTGATCGCTGTTGATGATGTTTCGCCCGTTGATCGGAACCCTGGCCGACACTGCCGGTTTGGTGCCGGTGGCGATGATAATCGTTTCCGCCTGATATTCCTGCCGCCCTCGCAAACTCTCCACGGCGATCGTCTGTGGACCGGTGAAGCTGGCGATTCCCGTAAATAGTTCGATGTTGTTCCGGGAAAGCTGCGCCTGGGTGACGTCGATTTCGGTCTTGATCACGTGCTGTACGCGGAACGCCAGATCCGCCATCGAGATCTTTTCTTTGACCCGATAATTGATGCCATAGACGTTCTGATACATATACCCAGACAAGTGCAAGACCGCTTCGCGAATTGTCTTGCTGGGAATGGTTCCAGTGTTGATGCAAGCGCCGCCGACCACTTCGCGCCGCTCGATGCACGCAACCTTCTTGCCGGATTTGGCCCCTTGTATAGCCGCGCGCTGCCCGGCGGGACCGGAGCCGAGGACGATGAGATCGAAGTTCTGCAACTTCCTCCTAATTTACCCCAGTTCGCATTACCATTTGTTGTCGATAAGAAAAGAGTGCGTCGTGGGGGCATACCCACTACCGAAGGAGTGCCGTACGCCGTCGATTTTCTCCTAAGATTTTAGGTAGCCGTAAAGCACTCAATGGATGCGCCCGGATGTCGATCCCGCGCGGTTCGTGGCTCGTCCCGCCACCCTGTTCTCACTTCTCGTAAAGGTTCTTTGCAATGCCAAAACTATCGGGCGCTCTTCTTTCGCCCGCCAAATCCGAATTCTTGATGGGCGGGGGAATCATGGGTGAGTTGATTCGCTCGAAAGATTGGTCGGTGACGCCGCTCGGTCCGATCGACGATTGGCCCCAGAGCCTGCGCACCACAGTGAGCCTGTGCTTAGCGTCCAATTTTCCAATTAACCTCATCTGGGGCCCTCGGCACATCCAAATCTACAACGAGGGGTACCGCCCCATTTGCGGCGGAAAGCACCCTCAGGCTTTGGGCGAGGATTACAGCCAAACCTGGGAATCCGCCTGGGACATGATCGGGGAAGCCTTTGAGGGGGCGCTGGCCGGACAAACGACGTTCCTGGAGAATCGGCGGATGTTTCTGGATCGTAAAGGCTATCTGGAAGAAACGTTCTTCACCTTCTCCTTGAGTCCAATTCGCGACGAGTCTAGTGAAGTGGGCGGATTATTTCACCCGGTCACGGAGACTACGGCTCAAATGCTCAGCCAGCGCAGAACGCGTGCTTTGCAGGATTTGACAGCGCGGACCAATCGTTCGAAGAGCGTTCGGGAAGCCTGCGAGTTGGCGGCGGAGTCGCTGACGAATGACCAGCTTGACCTGCCTTTTGCGTTGATCTATCTGCTAGACGAGGAGGGTACCCACGCTCGTTTGCGCGGGAGCGCTCATCTTCGGCCGGGAGCCAGCGCGAGTCCTGTGGAGATCGATCTTACACTGGGAGCCCGCGGAGCGTGGCCGCTGAGCGAAGCGATGGGGAGTGGAACTGGTTTGACCGTGAATTGCTTGACGGAGAAACTAGGCCCGATCGATTGCGGACCTTATCCGGAATCGCCCGACACTGCGCTGATACTGCCGATGACACCCGGCGGAGCCAACCGGCCGGCAGCGTTTTTAATACTGGCTATGAGCCCTCGTTTGCCATTTACGGAGGAGTACCGCGCGTTCGCGGATCTGGCTGCCGCGACTCTGACAGCCGCGCTGGTGAACGCCCGCGCCTACGAAGAAGAGCGCGAAAGGGCCGAAAAACTGGCCGAGTTAGATCGGGCGAAAACAGAATTCTTCAGCAACGTGAGTCATGAATTCCGGACACCCCTGACGCTGATATTGGGGCCTTTGGAAGAACTATTAGCCCTTCCTGGAGAAGAGTTCACAGCCAAGCGCGATGCGATCGCATCGATCCAGCGAAATAGCCTGCGGCTGCTGCGCCTGGTGAACACGCTTCTCGATTTTTCGCGCATCGAAGCGGATCGCATCCAGGCTGCCTACCAACCCATCGATCTGGCGGCCTACACGCGAGATCTTGCGAGCAATTTCAGGTCGGTTGTGGAGAAGGCCGGGTTGCAGCTGAATGTGAATTGCCCGGATCTGCCGGAGGAGATTTATGTGGATCGGGGGATGTGGGAAAAAATCGTTCTCAACCTGCTGTCGAATGCGTTTAAGTTCACCTTCGAAGGGAGTATCGGGGTGAGTCTAAGGGACGCGGAGCATGAGGTGGAGCTAGCCGTTTCCGACACGGGTACGGGGATTCCCGCTCACGAACTACTGAACGTGTTCAAGCGCTTCCACAGGGTAAAGGGAGCGCAAGGAAGGACCTACGAGGGAACGGGCATCGGCTTGGCGCTGGTGGAAAGTCTGGTCAAGTTGCACGGAGGGACGGTTGGTGTGAACAGCCAGATGGGAATCGGAACGACCTTTTACGTCCGTGTGCCCAAGGGGTTCCGGCACCTTCCGGAGGAGCAAGTCACGTCCGGTCGAAAGTCCGCGGCCATCGATGCGGCCGGGATGGCGTTCGTTGAGGAAGCGCTACGGTGGCTGCCCGGGGATGTTTCGAAACCGGTGTCGTCACCAAACGGGCGGAGACCGCAAGTACTATTGGCGGACGACAATGCCGACATGCGCCAGTATATCCAAAACATTCTGCAGCCCGAATTCGAAACCGAAGCGGTAGCGGACGGAGCCCAAGCTTTATGCTCCGTACGAAAGCGGATTCCCGATCTGGTACTTACGGATGTAATGATGCCGGAACTGGATGGTTTTGGATTGCTGGAAGCATTGCGAAAGGACCATCAGACCCGGGCAATTCCGGTGATCATGCTCTCGGCGCGAGCCGGAGAGGAAGCGTGCGTGGAGGGTTTGCAGGCTGGGGCGGACGACTACCTGGTGAAGCCTTTCAGCTCCCGCGAATTAAAGGCTCGGGTGCGAGTGAATCTGGAATTGGCGAGTTTGCGTCAACAACTCTCACGCGATGAAGAGAAGGGGCGGGGAATGGCCGAGCAGGAACGCCAGTTTCGGCTATTCGATACGGCGCTTTCCAATTGCCCGGACGCGGTCAGCGTCTTCGACCTCGACTTGCGATTCATGTACGCCAATGCGGCGCTGCTGGTACGTCGAGGAAAACTGCTCTCCGAGATTCGAGGGAAGACCTTGGTTGAGGCCGGGTTTCCAGCCCATATTCAGACGGCGTTTGCGGATCAATGCCGGCAGGTAATTCGAGAACGGGTAGCCTTGCGAAGTACAACTCCGTTGAGGAATGAAGCCGGCCAGGAACGCCAATACGACTATTTCGTGGTTCCGGTCTTGACGAAAGACGGAGATGTCGAAGCGATAGCTGTCGCCAGTCGGGACGTGACCGAGTTCATCGAGGCCAACAAGGAACTCCGTGCCGCCAATGCGGACCTGGAACAGTTTGCATATTCGGCGAGCCACGATCTGCGAGCGCCTTTGCGCGTTATCGATAACGCCTCCAAGTGGCTGGAGGAGGATTTAGCGGAGCATCTGACCGCTGAGACGCGCGGACATCTTGATTTGGTGCGCAGACGGGTTGGGCGCATGGACCGGCTATTGGGCGACTTGCTGGAATATGCGCGAATTGGGAGGACGCCCGAGCGGGAAGGCATCGAGATTGTGCGTGGAGATGCGCTGCTGAACGATATCATCGCTCTGGTCTCCCGAGATGGCTTCACGGTAGAGATCGGTGGCGGCTTCGCCGATATTAAAGTCCGCAAAATGCCGCTGCAGCAGGTGCTGATGAACCTGATCGGCAACGCCATCAAGCACCATAACAGCAGTGAAGGGCATATTCTGGTAACGGTCGAGGATATCGGTACTCGATATGCGTTTGCGGTAAAGGACGACGGTCCGGGGATTCCCGCGCAGTACCATGCGCGGATTTTCAAGATGTTCCAGACGTTGCGGCCCAAGGATCAGGTAGAAGGCAGCGGGATGGGGCTGGCTCTGGTTCGCAAGTGGGTGGAATTTTTAGGAGGGACTATCGAGATCGACTCCGCTGAGGGGCAGGGAAGCACATTCCGCTTCACTTTCCCAAAGGACCAAGCGTAGGCCATGCTACTCGGGCGGGATCGCGCGCCAAGCGTGTCCAGTGCTATTCCTTTTCGATCATGTTAGCGATCAGGCCCAAAGCCGCCTCCAGAAATTGAAGACTTTTCTCCAATTCATAGGTTTGTTGACGAGCCGCTTTTTCGGACCCTACCTTGCCTAGCGCGGTTTCGATGGCGCGCCGCATGGATTGGGCGTTGAGAGTGGCTTTAGGAATGTAATCACAAGCTCCCCGCCGCATGGCCTCGGCGGCAACCAGTTCATCGCCTTCCCCGGTAGACATAACGATGGGCATCGACGGATATAGATTGTGGAGCGCGCTGAGAGCAGCCAAGCCATCGCATCCTGGCAACCGATAATCCACGATCGCGCAAGCGAAAGCACTTGACGCACAGGCGTTAACCGCTTCGTTCATGTCGCGGGCCTCGGAACACTCGCACACTACCTCGGCTTGTTTTAAAGCACG
>Ga0302319_10015993_pt1 | contig 13855 bp, 11 predicted proteins | sample Bog_T0_2_FD_203319 | JGI IMG/M metagenome (GOLD analysis project Ga0302319, IMG submission 203319) | Peat permafrost microbial communities from Stordalen Mire near Abisko, Sweden - Bog_T0_2 | ecosystem: Environmental > Terrestrial > Soil > Wetlands > Peat | place: Sweden: Abisko, Stordalen Mire...
CTAAGACTGTACCCCTCGCGCAACAATTCTGCGTCGCATTGCATCCATCTCTATATCTAATTATTTGAAATTGATAGAGGGAAGAGGTGCGAATATGCCAAGAAATGTAAAGGTCACCACGCTCCTATTCGGGTTAACGTTCCTGATCGCGTTGTACGCCGTTCCGCCGCTGGCTCACTCGCAGAATGAACCCCCGCCGCCGGCTCCGGCCAGCCCCCCGCCGCAAGACCAGACACAAGCGCCTCCCCCTTCGTATTCTCCGGAGCAGCTCGATAAGCTGGTTTCTAGAATCGCCCTATATCCCGACCCGCTCCTGGCACAGGTTCTGGCCGGGGCAACTTTTCCCGATCAGATTCCCGACGCCGCCAAGTGGGCGGACGAACACCACTATCTCCGCGGCGACGATCTGGCTCGCGCCATTTCCGACGATCAGTTGCCTTGGGATCCCAGCGTGCAGGCGTTGCTTCCGTTTCCGTCGGTTCTAGACACCATGGCTTCGGACATGAATTGGACAACCGACTTAGGGAACGCGTTCCTCGCCCAGCGTCAGGACGTCATGGATGCCGTGCAGCGCATGCGGCAAAAGGCGAAAGACTACGGCTACCTGCGCAGCAATAATGAGATCGTGGTGAGCGGCGGTCCCTACATCACAATCGATCCCGTCGATCCGGCGTTCCTGGTTGTGCCTGCCTATGATCCGTTGATCGTATTCGGTCCGCCCCGGCCGGGATTTTTTGTGGGTGGCGCGATTGGCTTTGGCTTCGGAGTCAGCCTAGGCATTGCGTTCCGGCCCTGGGGTTGGGGCTATACGCGGTTCGATTGGGGAGCGCACGCCGTGTTCATCAACAACGCGCCTTGGGGCCGTACCTGGGCGAATCGTGGATATTACGCTCATCCCTACGGGGCGGGAGTGCGTCGCTGGAATCCCGGCGCCCACGCCGAAGGTCACCGCCTGATCCCGCGCAGCCAGGAAGAACGCCGTGCTCCACGCGAAGGTCATGCGCGTCCGGAAGAGCGGCACCGATAAGCAGAGGTTGTCTGAGTTCAGGAACTATAACTCGACTGGAGCCGACAATAAATCAAGCGTTCGATTGAAGCGAAGGGTCGGGGCAGCGATGCCCCGCAAATTGCAACCTGAGACTTTCTTGCGCGTCGCCCACGTGCTTAAGATCGCCGAGCGGAACTTTGAACTCCCGGTTGCAACCCGTGCATACGGCAACGGCCGGCACTGTTCCGAGCCACTTCACCACTCGAAGATTGCGCTTCATTTCAAGTTACCCTTTGGAGAATGCTGCGCGGAGTTATACCAGCCTTACCGCATCGTTTGTTCAATCTCAGAAATCCAGTCCGGACGCTTCAAAACTTCCCGAGGCTTCGGACCGTCCGCCGCTCCTACAATTCCATCCTGCTCCATCAGGTCGATTAAATGCGCGGCGCGGCCATAACCAATGCGCAAGCGGCGTTGCAGCAGGGAAGTGGACGCTTTCCCAAACTCCACCACGAGCTTTACCGCATCTTGATACAGAGGATCGTCGTCGCCACTTTCGGCGGACCCCTCGCCGCCCGATCCGCTTCCGGCTTCCTGTTCTTCCCTCGGCGCTTCCAGGAACTGCTGCTGATATTCCGCCGAGCCTTGCTGCTTCCAGAATTCCACCACGGCCGCGATCTCTTTTTCCGTGACCAGCGGCGCATGCAGACGATGCACCCTGGCTGATCCTGAAGGCAGGTAAAGCATGTCGCCTTTGCCCAGCAGAGCCTCGGCTCCGTTGGCGTCAAGAATGGTTCGCGAATCCACTTTGGTCGCCACCCGGAAGGAAATCCGCGCCGGGAAGTTTGCCTTAATCAATCCCGTGATCACATCGACCGACGGACGCTGCGTCGCGAGCACCAGATGAATGCCCACGGCGCGCGCCATCTGCGCCAGGCGCGTAATCGATTCCTCCACGTTGCTGGAATCGAGCATCATCAAATCAGCCAACTCGTCGATGATGATCACGATAAAGGGAATCGGTTTGTCGTCCGAATTCTCCTCGAACAGGCTTGGAGTAGCATTGTCGAAAAGCCGGTTGTACTGGTCGATATTCCTGACGCCTTTTGCCGCGAGCAACTTTAAGCGGCGTTCCATTTCGCGCACGGCGTTGCGCAATGCGTTCGCCGCCAGCTTCGGCTCCGTGATGATCGGGGTATACAAATGCGGCACGCCTTCGTAATTGCCCAGTTCCAGCCGCTTCGGATCCACCAGGATTAAACGCACCTGATCGGGCGTTGCCTTGTACAGAATCGACATGATGAAGGCGTTGATGGCCACGCTCTTACCCGCGCCGGTCGATCCAGCAATCAACAGGTGAGGCATCCCCGCAAGGTCGGCCACCACGATGCGCCCGTTGATGTCCTTGCCCAGAGCCATCGTCAGCTTCGACTTCGTGCCCATGAACTCATGCGACTCGATATTTTCTCTCAGCCAGATAATCTCCCGTTCGCGGTTCGGAACCTGAATGCCCACAGTCGATTTTCCCGCCATGCGCTCGATCAAAATGCTTTCCGCTTTTAACGCTAAACAAAGGTCGTCGGTGAGATTAGTAATGCGGCTGTATTTGATTCCAGCGTCCGGCTTGAATTCGAAGGTGGTGACGACCGGGCCGGGATTGATCTGAGTGATTTGCCCGTGAACTTCGAACTCGGCATATTTTTCCTTGAGCACCTGCGCCAGCAATTTCAGTTCTTCGGCGTCCACCGCATGCTGTTCGTCGGGGCGCTGCAACAAACTGCTCGAGGGCAACTTATATCCGCCCGCAATTCGCGGCAACGTCGTCTTAGCTTTATGATCGCTGTCGGCGCGATGCGTCACCTCCGGGTCAGTCAATGAAGAATCGATCGAAGACGCATCAATCCCAGGATCAATCGGCTCCGGCAACAAAGAATCAGGCAAAATTCCACCGCTGGATGCCGCTGCGGCCGCCGAAACCTCGGGAGTAAAAGTGCGCTCGATGCCGGTTTGCCGCGGCTCGGCCGCGACTCTCGGCTGCACGGTCGGTTCCGCCGGCGCCGTCTGCCGCAGCGGAATCAATTGTGTCTTAACTACAGGCTTCGAAATTCTCCGCTTGTCCAGTTCCTTCTGTTGACGCCGCTTGGCCCGTTCTTCCTGCCAATCCAGATAGCGATTCCACAGCGCAGTAACGAACGCGAATCTCGTCGGAATCCAAAGTTGGATTGAGGAAAACGAAAATGCCGTCGACAGATACAGCGCGACTGCGAGCATGCTCGCGCAAACGATGTAAGCCCCAGCCAGGTTTAAGTAATGGATCAGCACGTCGCCCACGACCCGCCCCAATAGTCCTTCAACGGGTATCGCATGCAACCACCGCAGATTGCCCGGCAGAAGCGCGAGCAGCGCGGGAACGAACATCACCAGCCAGGTTCCACCGAGACTCTTCGCAATCGGCGACTGAATCTTTCTGGAAGCGAACCAGCGCATTCCCAGCATGGCCGGAAATATCGGCAACAGAAATGCGCCGATCCCGAAGAATTGCAGTAACAAATCAGAAATAAGCGCGCCGACCACGCCGATCCAGTTCCGGGCCGCATGCGCTCCAGTGAGCACGGAAGCGCTGTTTAGCGACGGATCAAGCGGCGAATACGATGCCAGCGCGAGGAAGAGGAGGAGCGCGGAGACGCACAACAGAAAACCAACCAGCTCATTCAGCCGCCGGTTTCCCGTGGGAACAAAAATGCTTGCCAGAAAATGCATGAGGGCCGTTGTTCACACCGGACACGAAACTGTCCCGTGCCGCAAATCGGCCAGAGCCACACTATTATGCCAAGAAGAGGCCGGGTGGGCAATGGGCGGAATTGGGCGGGAGTGTACAGTTGGCTTCTGGGGGTAGCTGGCCGAATCCGCTTGTGATGGCGAGCTGGGCCTGAGAATCTCTCAACGATGTGTATCATTAGTGGTACACTATGACGACAGGCGTGAAGCGACTCCCGGCACGGTTCTATCGCTCCGACACCGGACGCGAACCGGTGCGAGAGTGGCTCAAAAGTTTGGACTCTGAGGATCGCAGAATCATCGGCGAGGATATTAAGGACATTGAATTCTCGTGGCCCATCGGGATGCCTTTGGTACGTCCCCTTGGCCGGGAGTTGTGGGAAGTCCGAAGCAGTTTGCCGCATGGCCGCATCGCTCGCGTGCTCTTCTGCATTGAACACGACTGTATGTTGCTGCTCCACGGGTTTATGAAGAAAACACAGGAGACACCCATAAGGGATATTGATCTGGCGATCAGACGCAAGAAGGGAACAGGAGCATGAAGAAAAAGAACGTCGGTTCAACCTTCGATAGCTGGCTTCGTGAGGAAGGCATCTACGAGAAAGTCAGCGCGACCGCCATCAAAAGGGTCGTCGCGCGCCAGGTTGAGGCCGCGATGCAACAGAAAGGCCTGACTAAAGTCGAAATGGCGCGGCGGATGCACACCAGCCGTTCCGCTCTCGACAGGCTCCTCGATCCCGAAAACGACGCCATTACCCTAAGCACGCTTCAAAAAGCCGCGGCTGTTGTCGGACGTCAAGTTCGACTGGAGCTGGTATGAACTTTGTCTCTGCACTACGCCCTTACTTGCTCGAGAAGCGCCGGGCGTGTGCCGATGCTGCGGAACTCCAACGGTTCGATAACACGGCCGACCGACTAAATTCGGAAGCCGCTGACCTGATGGACTATCAGGCGGTAGACGATTAGCCAGTTCTCGCGGTCTCAAACCTGAACTGGCAACGCTATGCGAGATGCCACGCATAGGCCAGTACAATCACGACTACGCCCGCCACGATGCGATAGATAATGAAAACCCGCAGAGTATTAGTCTGCAGATAACGAATCAGCCATGCAATCGTAATGTACCCGACGATTGCCGAGACCAGAATCCCAACCAGAAACGGCGCATGCATCCCCTCCGGCAATCCCTCCTTGCGAAGTTCGTGCGCTTTCAATAAAGCCGCCCCGGCGATGATTGGGGTCGAAAGTAAAAAGCTGAAGCGCACCGCAGCTTCCCGTGTCATGTTGCGAAACAACCCTGCCGTGATGGTCGACCCGGATCGCGAAACGCCGGGCATTAAGGCAAACGCCTGGGCCACACCCACGACCAAAGCATCTACGAAAGAAATGCGCGTCAGAGGTTTCTCCCGTTTCCCAATGCGCTCTCCCAGCCACATGAGAATAGCCACTACGATCAATGCCGCCGCAATCAGAACGATGTGTTCGCGAAAATAATCTTCCGTAGAATGCTCGGCCAGCTTGCCCGCGATTGCTCCCGGAATCGTCGCTATCGCCAGGAACCAGAGGAGCATGCGTTCATCCTTCCGCTCCTGCAGGGTCAAGTTTTCGTCGGAACCGCCAGCCTCGGAGAAGCGCACCACTTTGCCGCCGAGCGCCGCGCGGATAATCTGAAACCAGGTGCGGCGAAAATAGAAAAGCACGGAGAGCAAAGTTCCGAAATGCAGAGCGACATCAAAGGTGAGTTCGTGCGCCGGCGAAAGTTCATTCCAGCCGAGCAGCCGCCGCACGATGATGAGATGCCCCGAACTCGAGACCGGGATAAACTCCGCGAGTCCCTGAATGATGGCCAGAACTACCGCTTGATAGATGGGCAAAAGATTAGTCCGCCGCGTTTCCGAAAGTTGGAATGCCCTGTTGAATGTAGAAGATCAGCCGCTCGGTGCGCAAGGCCCAATCGCTCTGTCCGTATTGACTAACCACTCGCTGCGCCAGCGACAGAGCGCGCTCTCTGGACTCGGCAGCCTTTTTCTGATTCGGTTCGTTCTTATAAATTTCGATCAATGCCGAGCGCCGCCACGCCGCTTGATATAAGGCTTGCGCTGCCGCCGGCGACTGAGGATGATCCTTGACGTAATTTTCGTAAATTTCAGCCTCCTTGTCAGGACATTTCGACAGCCCTTCCCAGTCGCCACAGAGCTTGTTTTCGAGCAGGCGAAAGGCCGCAAGGTCAGCCCACTTCGTGCCCGGATATTTCTTGATGAGCAGTCTCATCCAATCTTCTTTCATCTGGGCGCGCAAATAGGACTCCCTTGCGCGCGCGGAGGGGCGCGACATAACATCGGCGCGATCGATTTGCCATCGAATGTCCGCGGCGCGGTAAAGTGCCTGCGGAGCCAGTGGTGATGCGGGCATCAGATCGTACACCCGATAGTAAAGCCGCAGCGCGTCCTGCGCGGCATCGCGGCGGCCGGTGCGGCTGCTGGCTTGGTCCTCCGAGTCGGCGGCCTCGCCGAAGATAATCTTGTCGCCGTCCTGCGTTGTGCTCCCTACAAAAGCTCGCGCCGGAACCCACCCAGTGATGGCCTTGCCTTCGGACTCCTCTTCAGTTGCGCCTTCCTCATTGCTGGGCGCGCGCACAATCACTTCCACCTGCACCCAGCCGTGAGTCGTTTCGATGACGATCAGTTCGTTGCCGCGATTGGCGTCGCCCACTCGCGCCGCATCCGCAGCCGGGGCGACACGCACCGTCTCCTGGTGCACCAAAGTCCCGCGCTGCGCGTCCGCGAAACTGAATGGAGCATAAGCAAACAGCGCAAAAAGTAAAATGCCGCCGATGAGGATAGGTGTCCGCAGCTTCATAAAACTTTGCATGCTTGCAATATGGCTGGGGGACGATGCCGCTGTCTAGTGAAATTTCGGCGGGGAACGCAAACGCCGTTATGTTTCCTTACGGCTTCCACGGGCTCGCAGGATCGTCGGAGTGGCACAAACCAAAACATGTAATCACGCCGACAGCCACGATCCCGGCAGCTTCTGCCCACTTGCTATCGAGGATCGCGCCGTTTAGATCGGCCGGAGGCAAATCGGCTCCAGCGCACTTCTCGCTGCGACTTTTTTCTTCTCCCTCATGCACGATGAGATCACCAGAGTCCGATTTCGCGCCTCGCAGAATCGCACCATTGTGGTGAATCCTGACATCGTTCTTGAACGCAGCCACCTGTACCTTCCCGTCAACGTCAATGACATCGTATTGGGTTCGCTCGGAAGTGATGGGAATTACAATGATGCAACCAACGCGAACTCTCATCGCACTCGCAGTACTTAGCTGCAGCCTGCCGTGTTCCAGAACCACTTCGTTGTCTTTGAACTGCACCAGGGTCTCTTCACGAACCAGTACCGACGACCCCGCAATTTCGATCTTCGAGCTGTGTCCAGGTTGAGTTTCGACGCGGTCGTCGACAAAGATCGTGACAACTTCAGGAGCAGGGCTTTCATTCAACAAAGTTCCCCCGTCGCTGTGGAGCAGAGCGCGTGCGGTGTTCGGAGCCGGGCTTGGGGCTTGGGAAAATGCGAGGGACGGAGCGACAACCATTACCCCGCAAACCAGACTTCGCCAGGCCAAAAAGCGATGACCCACACGGCGCCGCCGCAGGTCGCGCCATCTCCGGTCGCGATACCTTGGATCGCGATTTGCCAGATTGCTATGACCCAAATCACAGCATTTCGAATTACGCTCGTCGAGCAGACAAACTCCCGCCACCTCTCCGCACTAACTTCTTTCGGCAAGCATAGCGGCCAATGGGTGGGAGTGATATTGGCTTGCTTGATGCTGACGGCATTTGCCCGGTCATTCAGCGTTAACGGCTTCTGCAAGATGATTTCTAGGCGCGGGCGAAGTCGATGAAGCCGTGCTGGACGTCGGTGCGAATCAGTTTGACACGGAGCTTGTCTCCCACGTCGAGACCTTGGGCATCCTGCGCCAACAATCCTTCCACACGAGCTTGTGAGGCCCGGACGAAAGTTCCGCGCGGAGTGACGCCAGTGACGATGCCGTCGAAGGTCGCGCCGATCTGATTTTGCATGGCCACGGCGGCGAGGCGCTTCGACATTTCACGCTCCACCTTGCGGGCGGCGTCCTGTTTCTCCGTGCAGTTCACGGCAATCGCGGCGAGCTCATCATCCGTATAAGGGTTGGCTTGGCCGGCGAGCATAGCTTTGATCAGCCGCTGGGTCACGAGGTCCGGGAAGCGGCGGTTAGGAGCCGTGGAGTGAGTGTAGTCTGGAACCGCAAGTCCAAAGTGACCCGGCGAAGGCTCTCCGGGCCGCTCCAGAACATATTCTCCGGGGCCAATTAATTTGACAACCGCCAGCGAGAGATCGGCGAAGTGGTCTGGATCGGCGGCCTTGCGTCTGAGAAGAAAGTCGTTAAGCGCCTTGGAGTCCGGCCTTACGGGAAGTGTTTCGCCCTGCGCAGCGGCGAGTTGTACGATGCGCTCCCAGCGCTCCGGCTGCTTGACGATGCGCCGCAGCGACGAAACCTTTTCCAGCAGGCGCGCCACCACGCCATTGGCGGCGATCATAAAATCTTCAATTAACTCGGTCGCGTGATTCTTTTGCTGCGCCTGCAAATCAACCGACATCTCACTCGACTGGCTATTCAAAACCAGGAATTGCAACTCGTCGGTCTGCAGGTTGAGAGCGCCCAGTTCGAAGCGCCGGGCTTTGAGTTTTTGCGCGACTTCGTCTTGCAGTCGAAGCTGGCTCTGCAGATCGCTTGAGGCTGCGACTTTGGCGGGCGCTGCGGCACGGTTTTCGAGCCACGCTCCAACCGAATTGTACTGCAGCTGCGCGCGATTCCGGACCAGCGCGCGGTAGACATCGCTCGAGGTTACGCGGCCGCCGCCATCGACCACGAACTCCGTGACCACGCTGAAGCAATCCTGAGTCTCGAGCAGGGAAGTTTTGCCGGTGGAAAGTTCTTCCGGCAGCATGGGAAAGTTTCGAACCCCGGCGTAGACGGTGGTGGTTTCTCTCGCCGCGTGCTGATCGATGGCGCTCAGCATGGGCACGAAGGCATCGACGTCGGCGATGCCGATCAGAACTTTGATATCTCCGTCGGCACGTCGCTCGGCATATTCGATCTGGTCGAGATCGCGGGAAGTGTCATTGTCGATCGAGGACCACAAGAGATTGCGCAGATCACGTATATCTTTGCCCGCGGCAATTTGCGGAGGATGAGCCCGCAGTTCCGTGAGCTGTTGTTGCACTGCAGCCGGGAAATCCGGATCGAAGCCACGCTGCTGCATGACTTCTCGGGCGACGCTTTGCAAGTCTAAGTGAGTAGGATGGGCGTTAGGCATGAATTCGAAGGACGCATTCGATAGTGTACCCGCCGGGCAAGGTCCACGTTGAAATGATGGGAAATGTTTCAGCTTCGATATTTATCCCCGGCAACGTTCTTCTCCCTACCAAAAAAGGGCGAGCCCTTTTTAGGCTCGCCCCATCCCCCCGATCTTCAACTGCAAGGTTATTTGTCGCCGAGGATCAGCGTCATGGCCGCGTCCGTGCTGGTTAAAGCCGTGCCCCAGACAACGGAATCGGCGTAGTCGCCCGTGCTGCCCCACACCACGCTGAATCCTTCCAGCTTGGTGGAGCCCCAAACCACGGACGATCCCCAGACCACCGAAGTGCCGGAAACGTTCGCGCCCCACACCACCGAGGTACCCCACACCACCGAACTTCCCCAGCAGACTGAGCTTCCAGCGACTGACGAATTCCCATTAGAAAGTGTGACGGTCCCCTTCGAGGAGTTATAGGCAACGCTTGGCGATAGCGCCGCCCCCACATTGGACGGGGCCAAGTCGTTGTTGGCTAGTGCCGCGGCAAGGTCCAGATAGCCGGCTCCAATGGTGAAAGTATCATAATAAGAAGTATAGGTTTGCCAGGTGGTTGGATCGACTGCCACGCTGGACGCCGGGAAAGTCTTGTAGGCGGTCTTCATGAGCCGCGCCTTGACCTGGTCCGGAGTAAGCGAGGGGTGGGCCTGTATCAACAGCGCTGCCGCTGCTGCTGCCGCCGGAGTCGCCATGCTGGTGCCGCTCAGCACGAAGTAATCGTTCGAGAAGCCCGGAATCATGTTTCCCGGAAAGGCAACCGACAGATTGCTGTTGTGCGCCACCAGAGAAACCACCTGATTTCCAGGAGCGACCAGATCGGGTTTGACCACGTGGTCGTACATCGTTGGACCCTTCGAGCTGTAGCTCGTAATCGTGTCGTCGGTGCGGGTCAGGGTTCCCTGCGTATTCATGGCGCCCACGGTGATCACAAAGGGATCGTTGCCGGGGGCGGTGATGGTGCCGTAGCCATCGCTGCCGTCGACGCTGATACGGCCGTAATTGCCGGCGGCAACTACGACAACCAAACCCGCCTTCCAGGCCGATTCCACGGCCTGACAGAGGGGATCATTCTTGTACGACGTATAGACCCCGCGGCCCAGGGAAAGATTGATGACTCGAATGTTGTATTGGTTCTTGAGAGCGATCGCTTGCTGGATCGCGGCAATCACTTGGCTGTCGGTGCCGTTGCCGTTGCCATCGAGCACGCGAAGATCGATGAGGTTGGCGTTGTAGGCCACGCCGCCGTAAATCTGGCCGGAAACCCAGCCGCTGCCCGCGATGATGCCGCCGACGTGGGTGCCATGGCCGTAGGTGTCATGGACCAGCATCCCTTGCGAGTTGTATTCGCTGGCTCCCGTGAAATCCTGGTGATAGAGCACGCGATCCCAAATGTCGATGTGCTGGTCGTCAATGCCGCTGTCGATCACCGCGATGCCCATGCCGGTGCCGATGTAGCCGGCGTTCCACGCGGCGCTCACGTTCATCGCCGCATCGGTATATTGATCCATCGCCTTTAAGGGATGATCGACGCTGACGGAAACGATTTCAGGATCATTTTCCAGCGCCGCCAGCGCGCTCTCCGGGATCGTGAGGGCGATGCCTCTCACCGTGCCCAGCCGGTGGTTCAATCGCGCGCCCAGGCCCAGAACCCTGCTTTCTTGCTCAGCCCGCGGAGTTTGGCCGTATTGCACGATTACGTTGACCTTGTTACTCCCAGAGGCGCCTTGCCGCGCGCGGGTTACGGCAGGTGCCAGGTCCGCGGCGAATTTGCCTTGCTGGCGATTGCCCTGCCAGTCCTGCGCGAAGGCCACTTGCGCGGCCAGCAGCAATGCCACGATGCTCAACCGTTTTCCCCACGCTGCACTGTGGCGCTGGTTTCGACTTTGACCCTTGGTTTTCATTCCCTGCGACATAAATAGATTCCTTCCCAACAAATCGGAACAACGAACGTACTCTTTCACGCTGGGAATAGTGCACGGAGCGTGCCATTCGGCTGACTGTAAGTTGTTGATAAGTTGAGTCGTGGACGGGACTTGCCGGTCCGGAGGCGGCCATTCTGTCCCTGCCCGATGCGCCTGGGCCATTTTGTCCCGCCACACCTGCACAGGCTTCAGTTACATGGGACCGGGGTCGGATGGCACATGCTGGAGGATATTGATGCGCAGGCGTGGAAGCCCGGAGCGATTACTCGGTGACGACCGCCTTCACCAGATTTCTGGGCCGGTCCACGTTGTATCCTTTTTTCGTGGCGACGTGATAGGCGAAGAGCTGCAGCGGAATGACTTCAACGATAGGCAGAAGCAACTCCGGCGCAGAGGGAACAAAGAATACGTTGTCGGCGACACCAGCGATCTCGCGATCCCCTTCGGTGCCTACGGCGACTAACCGGCCGCGTCTGGATTTCACTTCTTTCATCACTTCCAAAGTCCGGCGATAGCGCAGCACGGAATCCGGATCTTGGCGGTCGCTGGTGGCCAGCACCACCACGGGAAGTTTATCGTCGACCAGCGCATTTGGCCCATGTTTCAGCTCTCCGGCAGGGTAGCCTTCCGCGTGCGCGTAGGAAGTTTCCTTTAGCTTGAGCGCCCCTTCGCGGGCGATGGCGTAGTGAACTCCGCGTCCCAGATATAAAAATTTTTCCGCGCGATATTCTTTCTCCGCGAATTGTTCCGCCAGATCGTCCCATGCCAGAAGACTTCGATCGATGGCCTCGGGCAGCTCCGAGAGGCGCTGTAAATAAGACCGCGTAACTTCCGACGTCATCCGGCCACGGCGGCGCGCCAAAAACAACGCCATCAGGTACATGACGGTGACCTGCGAAGTAAAACTTTTGGTGGCGGGCACCGCCAGTTCAGGCCCGGCCCCGGTAATGAGAGAAGCGCTGGCTTCGCGAGGAATCGTCGCCTCCTCCACATTCGATACCGCGATGGTCTTGACCCCGCGAGTCAGGGCTTCGCGCTGGGCGGCGATCGTATCCGCAGTTTCACCCGACTGCGTGACTACCATCACAATGGGGTCCACGGCGGCGTGAGTCGAGCGATAGCAGTATTCGCTGGCGTACTCCACGTCGACGGCGACCCCGGAAAGATCTTCGATCATGATCTCGCCGGCAAGTCCGGCGTGGCGGCTCGATCCGCTGGCCGCGATGATCAGCTTTTCAAAATTGAGCAGCGCGCCATCGACGGCATGCAGCGCTCCCGGAAAAATAACGTCGCTTTGCAGGTGCAGGTCAATGGTTCTGGCCAGCGCCTGCGGCTGTTCATATATCTCCCGCCGCATGGCGTGAGCGAAGCGGTCGGTTAACGTGTTCGAGTTCGCTCTGGTGGAATTCATGACTGCGGCGAGGGTAACCCATTTGCCCGGATTCGAGCAACCGGGCTTGGTGCGGGATGGGAGAGTTTTGGGAGCGAAGTCAAGTCATTTCGCCCTATGGCGGCGGCTATATAAGTTTTTATATACACATAGGCTTGGTGATCTATGTGGAAAAATCGGCCTGCATACTGAGGTAAGGACCTGGGCATCGAAGAAACAGGTCAGAGCGCCAACATCCTCCGCCAGCCTGATACAAAAGCGGACAAGGAAACCGAGCCGTTTTATAATCCGAAAAGGCCCCGTAGCTCAGATGGATAGAGCATTCGTTTCCTAAACGAAGGGTCGCGTGTTCGACTCACGCCGGGGCCACCAGTACTAAAATCCCCAAACATTGTTCGTCAGGCAGGTATGAGCCAAGAACACCTTTAACGAAGTGCCACGCTGTATACCGTGCCGTCGTCAGACATATTATCCCCGCCTTGCAGCGTGGTACCGAAGAGAGTGCCGGTCTTGTCCACCACCAGGCCTCCTTCGGGTTGAAACCCATCCCCCGAGTGGCTCCCGAAACTGTACAGCAAGGTCTCCCTTCCGGCGGGACTTAGTCTATAAACTGCGCCCTGATTTTCCGCGCCACCCAGTTGCGTGGTGCCAAAGAGATTGCCGTTCCGGTCCGTAATCACGCCGCCGGAAGGCATGGCGCCTTCGGAAGATTGGCTGTAACTGAAACTGTAGAACACGGTTTCCGTGCCATCAGGAGTGACTTTGAACACCGTCCCCGCGGTGTTGCCGTCTGTGCCGCCAGAAGTCGTGGTGCCATAAAGATTACCCACTGTGTCCCGCATCAGGTTCCCGGTCGGCAGGTCGCCGTCTTGGTCGGTGCTGAAGCTATGGAGCACCCTCTCCGCGCCCTCTGGAGTGAGCTTAAACACTGTGCCGATCCCGACCGCGCCGCCCAAAAAAGTCGTGCCATACAGGTTGCCCCGATCGTCCAGTACCAGACCTGCGAGGGGTTGAATCCCATCTCCCGGCTTCACTCCGAAACTGTGCAGCACCGTTTCCTGACCACTGCGAGTCAGCTTGAACACTGTTCCACAACCTTGATAGCAGTTGGTCGTCCCTCCGCCATGCTGCGTGGTCCCATAAAGATTGCCCCTCTTATCCATCGTGAGGCTTGCTGCCGGATAGGTCCCGTCACCAGACTGACTGCCGAAGCTATACAACACCGTTTCGGTTCCATCTGAAGTAAGCTCAAAGACAGCGCCGAGGTTATTGGCACCCCCTTGAAATGTAGTGCCGTACAGATTGCCTTCTTGATCCAAGATCAGTCCGGCAGAGGGCTCGACCCCGTCGCCCGTGAGGTAAGTAAAACCGTGCAGGATAG
>Ga0302319_10015994_pt1 | contig 13855 bp, 14 predicted proteins | sample Bog_T0_2_FD_203319 | JGI IMG/M metagenome (GOLD analysis project Ga0302319, IMG submission 203319) | Peat permafrost microbial communities from Stordalen Mire near Abisko, Sweden - Bog_T0_2 | ecosystem: Environmental > Terrestrial > Soil > Wetlands > Peat | place: Sweden: Abisko, Stordalen Mire...
AACGCCGATATGCTTGTCCTTCAGCCGCGGGTCCTCCAGCGACGTGACGCCATCCAGCCCGGTGCCCGGCTTGAACACCAGCGCGTAGGTCGTGTGATAGTAAGGGTTCGTCGTCTGGGTCAGCGTGTCGCCGACAGCCACGCCCATCACCACGTCGCAGCGCAGCGCGTTCAGCGTATTGCGGATGAAGCCGATCACCTGCGGGAAGTAGGTGTAGCTGACCGGCTGGCCCAGTTTCTCCGCGAACAGCGCGGCGATCTTGTTCTCGAACCCGGCGCCGGCTTCATCGGAGAACGGCAGGTTGCGCGGGTCGGCGCAGACCCGGAACGTGGTGGGATCGACCAGTTCCACCGACCCGCCAAGTCCTGGCGCCTGGGCATGGGCCGGCGCGCCAACCAGCAGAACGACCGCGATGGAAGCGCAAGTGCGCCGCACTGACGCCATCAACACGACCTGATCAACCCATGCACTTATCTTCGGATTCGGTGAAGGCCGCGGGCTTGGGTGCGTGCTTCTCCGGACGACCGCGGTCCACGGCCCCGTCGGCGCGCGCCCGCAGATAGGTGTAGATCGCATCCAGGTAGCACATGACGTTCTTGTTGTTGCCCAGCGACGGCATAACCAGATCCTGCGACGCCGACACATTCTGCCTGCCGGCCGCAACTGTCGCGGCGAACCGCACATAGTCCAGCCGCTTCAGCGAATCGGCCAGCGCCGGACCGTAGCTGGACCCCAGCCCATCCGGGCCGTGGCAGCGCAGGCAATTGGCCGAGTATCGCGTGAAACCAACATAGGTGTACCAATCGACCGTGCCGTCCTCTTCGACCTTGAAGGTGGGACGGCCATTCTTGTCGAACCACTTGCCATCCACGCTTTTCACCGCGGTCGGATCGCCTGACCCGTCGTCGATCGCGTAGGCCATGCCCGCCGAGAGACAAAGGCCGGCCGCCAGCACCCCGGCACGCAACGTTTTGTTCACGATCCGTTTCCCCGTCTCATAAGCTGGCCGGCGCAAGGTGCGTGGACCTGGCGCCGGCCGAAAGTCATGGCGCCGCTTCTATCAGCTCGACGGCAGCGCAAACACCGTCAGCGTGCCACCCAGCGCAGTGAAGTTGCTCAGCGCGGCATAGCCGCCGGCGGCGCCAAGGCCGGCATGCGGATCGGTCAGACCCGCGGCCAACCCGATGCCCGCCCAGCCGCCGACGCCGGACAGCACGGCCACGTACTGCTTGCCACCGTGCTCATAGGTCATCACGTTGCCGATGATGCCAGACGGGGTCTTGAACTTATAAAGCTCCTTGCCCGTCTTCGCATCGACCGCCTTCAGGTAGCCTTCCAGCGTGCCGTAGAACACCACGCCGCCCTTGGTCGCCAACGCCCCGGACCATACCGAAAACTGCTCGGGCAGCGACCAGACGATCTTGCCGGCCCGTGCGTCCCAGGCGATGAAGTTGCCCATGTTGGTGCCGCCGGGCGCCGGATACATCGACAGCGTCGCACCGACATAGGGCTGGCCCGCGGTGTAGGAAACGCGGAACGGCTCGTAGTCCATGCAGACGTGGTTGGTCGGCACGTAGAACAGGCCGGTGTCAGGCGAGAACGCGGCCGGCTGCTCGTCCTTGGTGCCGAGCGCGGCCGGGCAGATGCCTTCGCTGTTGGTGTCTTCGCCGTTATGCTCGGTCGAGTATTTCGCCACCACCTGGGGACGGCCGAAAGTCGGGCTGCTCTTGTCCATATCGACCTTGGTGGCCCAGTTCACCGCCGGATCGAATTTCTCGGCCACCAGCAATTCCCCGGTGGCGCGATCGAGCGTGTAGCCGAAGCCGTTCCGGTCGAAATGCACCAGCAGATGCCGGGTCTCGCCGTTGATCGGCTGATCGACCAGGATCATTTCGTTGACGCCGTCGTAGTCCCACTGGTCATGCGGCGTCATCTGGTAGACCCACTTCGCGATTCCCGTATCGGGGTCGCGCGCGAAGATGGTCATCGACCAGCGATTGTCGCCGGGCCGCTGCTTCGGGTTCCAGGTGGAGGGGTTGCCGCTCCCGTAATAGATCAGGTTGAGCTTGGGGTCATACGAGTACCAGCCCCAGGTGGCGCCGCCGCCGATCTTCCACTGGTCGCCCTGCCAAGTCTTCAGGCTGGAATCGGCGCCGATCGGCTTGCCGTTCAGCGTGGTCTTCTCGGGATCGACCAGAAGTTCGCTGTCCGGGCCAACGGAATAGGCGCGCCAGACCTGCTTGCCGTCGTTGATCCCGTAGGCCGCCAGCCAGCCCTGCACGCCGAACTCGCCGCCGGAGACGCCGACCAGGACCTTGTCCTTCACCACCACCGGCGCCGACGTGCCGGTCTCGCCCTTGCCGGGATTGCCGGTCTTGGTGGACCACACCGGCTTGCCGGTCTTGGCGTCCAGCGCAACCAGCGTGGTGTCCGCCTGGTGCAGGAAGATCTTGCCGTCGCCATACGCCAGGCCGCGGTTGACGGTGTCGCAACACATCACCGGGACAACGGTCGCGTCCTGCGTCGGCTGATACTTCCACAGGATCTTGCCGTCGTTGTTCAGGTCCAGCGCGTAGACGATGTTGGGGAACGGCGTGTGCAGATACATCACGTCGCCGATCACCAGCGGCGCGCCCTCGTGCCCGCGCAGCACGCCGGTGGAGAATGTCCACGCGGCCTGCAGCTTGCCGACATTGTCCGCCGTGATCTGATCCAGCGTCGAGTAGCGCTGGTTGTCGTAGGTAATCGTGGGCATCACCACGTTGGCGGCGTTCGCTTGCGCCTTGACCAGATCGTCGCTGCCGGCGGTTTGCGCCGTGGCGGCTGTGACGATCAGCGCTGATGACAGAAAGGTGGCCGCCGTGAGCCAGAGCCCCCACGAACTGCGTCGCATTGGTTTTTCCTCCCGGTTCTTGGTCGCACGCCCGGTGGACGAACCAGATGCTTGCCCACCGGTCTCAATCAGGCCGGCTGGGAAGAGGTAACCTCCGGCAGCGCGTCACAGCGATCCGTGGTGTCGCAGGGTCGTTATGGTTTTGCCTGCAACTTGCCCTGATCGCTTTCGGGACTGCCCGCCCTCCCAAGCAGCGAGCATCCTTGAAGCCGGAGAGGACAGCGTAACCAGCGGCTTTATAGGCCGCAAGTCGCGTGATCGTGAGGACTTGGATTGGTTTCGCGCGTGCGGCATCGCTATCTGACGCTAAATTTTCGAACGGCCCGCCGTGGGGCGGGTCGGTTTGTGCCACATGCGGAAAGGTCGGATCGTTTGGAAGAAGCCGTCGCTGTAACGGACGTTCGCGTTTGGCTGTCCCGGGTCAGCACCGAGGAGGCCGCTCGGGTCTTGGTCGGATGTGCGCTCGACGACGATTCGGGCGCGGAGCCTGTGGCGATCGTCGGAATGACCGATGACCGCAGGGCACTGATCCTGGAGAGTGGTCGCAGGGTGCCGCTGGCGGGGATCGCCGGTGGCGCGATTGTCGATCCCAGGCCAAGGGGATTGCTCAAAGCCGCGGTCGCGGCAGCACGGTCGCCGTCCGAGTTGCGCGAGCGCGAGGAGCGTTTGGCGCTCGGGCACGAGGGCATCGACGCTGACAAGCTTGCGTCAGGCGACGATCGCCACGCGGTGCTGGTCTTGCTGCAAAAGCTGGCGGCCGGGGTGCATCCCGTCTATGCCGAATGGCACGCATGCTATCGGGCCCTGAGCGCTGGCGGCAATGCTGGCCTGGCGCGAGCCGGCGCCCGCATTTTTTCCGATTTGGCCGCTCGGTTCGCGGCAGCCGGTGGCATCCCGGACGATTTGCATTGGCGTCGAGCCTGGTTTCTCAGGGCATCCGTTCGGCTTCGCGAGGCGATCGCCGTCTCGGATGCGCTGCACGCCGGAAACATCAAGGAGCCTGGAGCGCGTAAGTTTCTGGCGACAACGCGAATGGGCTCCTTGATGGATCTGTTCGAGGTGACTGGCGACCTGACGCTGCTCGCGTTGGCTGACCGCGCGGGCAAGGTTGCTTATGCCGTCGGTCCGCACGACGACGAGGTGAAGGCGGCTTACCGGCGTCTGGATGCTCTGCGGGTCAGAGCGGCGAAACAACGCTGAGCGTTAGCGGCCCCGGCCGCGATAGGCGTAGTCCGCCGGCGCGTCGCCGGCGGAGGCTGCCTCGGCGAGCGCCAGCATTCGCGCGTGGTGCGGTGACAGGTCGCAGGCGGGATCTGTCGCCGCGGCATCGCCGGCCACCGCAAGGGCCTGGCACCGGCAGCCGCCGAAATCGATCTCGCGCCGGTCGCAGGACCGGCAGGGCTCCCGCATCCACTCGGTGCCGCGGAATGCCTGAAACGCCGGCGCGTTGACCCAGATATCCGCCAGCGAGCGATCCCGCACGGACCAGAACTCCAGGCCGGGAATCGTCTCCGCCGCATGGCATGGCAGCACGCGCCCCGACGGGGTGACGTTCAGCGAGCGGCGTGCCCAGCCTCCCATGCACGGTTTCGGCCGCCGCGCGTAGTAGTCCGGCACCACAAGGTCGATCACCATGCGGCCCTCGTAGCGCGGGCGGATGCGCTCGACGTCTGCCATCGCCTGGAACACCTGCTCGCGCGTCGGCATCAGCGCGTCGCGGTTGCGCAGCGCCCAGCCGTAGTATTGCGTGTGTGCCACTTCCACGCGGCCCGCGCCCAACGCGCAGGCCATCTCCACCAGGGCGGCGACGCGATCGATGTTGGCGCGATGGATCACCGCATTGACTGTCAGCGCCAGACCGGCCGCCACGACCTGCCGCGCGAAGGCCAGCTTGCGCGCGTGGCCGCCGGGATAACCCCCGATGCGGTCGGCCGACTCCGGGTCCACGTCCTGGATCGAGACCTGCACATGATCCAGCCCGGCTGCCTGCAAACGCGCCAGCCGCGTCTCGTCCAGGCCGATCGCCGAGGTGATCAGGTTGGTATAGAGGCCGGCCTCGCGCGCTGCCGCGGTGATCTCGACCAGGTCGCGGCGGGCGGCGGGCTCGCCACCGGACAGGTGCACCTGCAGCACGCCGAGCGCCGCCGCTTCGCGGAACACGCGGGTCCAGACGCCGGTGTCCAGCTCGCCGGCTTTGTTTTCCAACGCCAGCGGGTTGGAACAATACGGACAGGCCAGCGGACAGCGATGCGTCAGCTCGGCCAACAGGCCAAGCGGTGCGGACAGTCCCGTCGCGACCGCTGCCATGCTCAGCTCACCAGCAGCCGCTTCGCCACAAGTTCGGACAGCATCTCGGTGACATCCGCCGCGATCACGGCCCGGTCGGCGGTGAACAGCGTCGCCAGCTCGTCAACGATCTGGCCAACGGTCCGGGTGCCATCACACCGCTGAATAATCTCGTGGGCGGGACCTTCCGCCTCGATCACCCGCTCCGGCGACAGCAGCACCCAAGCACCGCGCGTCTTGTCGAAATGCAGTCGCACACCCGGCGCAAGGCGGGGGCGCTCCGGAACGGGCACACCGCCTGCCTCAGGCATCGGCCGGGACGAAAGCGCCAGGCGGGATCAGCCCGGGCGAGACATAGGCATGGTGCAGTGCATCCAACATGCTCCACAGCACGTCGCATTTGAAGGCGAGCGTGTCGATCACGGTCTGCTGCTGCTCCGCGGTCCGCGCGTGCCGCGTCACCCAATTCAAGGCGAAGGTCGCGTCGCGCTGCGCCTGTGGCGGGCGCTTCTGGAAGTAGGCCAGAATGTCCGGCGTGATGTAATCATAGTTGGCCAACATCCCCGCCATCCGCTCCGAGATAATCTGCGGCGAGAACATCTCGGTCAGGCAGGAGGCGACGGCCTCCAGCAGGCTTCGCTCGCGCACGAAATGCACATAGGCCTGGACGGCAAAGCGTGTGGCGGGCAGCAGCAGGCGCGTCGAGACAACGTCGTCGCGGTCGAGGCCCAGCCCGTCCGTCAGCTTGAGCCAGCGCTCGATGCCGCCAGGGCGAGTGTCGTCGCCGTCATGGTCTTCCAACCGCTTGCGCCACTCCCGGCGCAGCGCGGGGTCTTCGCAGCGCCCGATCAGCGAGCCGTCCTTCAGCGGGATCATCGCCTGGTAATAGTAGCGGTTCAGCGCCCAGGCCTGGACCTGGCCCTTGCTGCACTTGCCGCTGTGCAGCAGGCGATGGAAAGGGTGCCGGTTGTGGTAGCGCTGCGCTCCGACCTCGCGCAGGCGGGCTTCCAGCGCTTCGGGTGTCAGCAAATCGGTCAAAGGCGAACCTCCATGCCGTCATAGGCCACCTCGAACCGGGCCGCTTCGACTTGCAGCCGTTCTGGCGAGCCGGCGAGCAGGATCGGATTGGTGTTGTTGATGTGCAGGTAAATCCGACGGCCCGGCAGGTCGGCCAGCCGCGCCATCGAGCCATCCGGGCCACCGATCGGCACATGCCCCATGCGCCGGCCGGTCTTCTTCCCGACGCCGGCAGCGATCATCTCGTCATCGTCGAACAGCGTGCCGTCGAAGAACAGCACATCCGCTTGTTGCAACTGCGTACGCACGGAAGCGGTGATATCCGCGCAGGCGGGGGCGACGATGATGCGGCGTCCGCCGGCTTCCACCAGGGCGGCGTAGGTCGGCCCGGGCGCTGGCTGCGTGGCGCCGCGCTCTTCCAGATACAGCGGCACCTTTCCCGGCATCGGCAGCAGCGTCAGCGTCATCCCGCCGCCGCACGCCACGGGCTCCTGCGGCGCGATCTCAATCCGCTCAACCAGCGCAGGATCAAGCACGTCGAAGATGCAGTTGGCGGCGAGCACATCCAGAATCGGCCGGGGGGCGAATACTTTCAGCCGTTGGCGCTCGCGCAGCACCAGAAGTCCGGCGATCGCATCAACATCCGCGCCGATCAGCGCGACACTGACGATCGGCGAATCACGTCCCTCGCTGCGCGGGTGGAGTTGCGGCGCATCCTGAATCTGCTGGCGCAAGTCCGGCGATGCGCCGACCAGCAGCCACGACTCGTTGTCGCCGGTCAGGGCGACGCTCGCCTGGGTCGCGGGTCGCGCACTGCGATCGCCGGCCCGCGCCAACTCGCAGAGCCGGCAGCCGCAGTTCCACTGGGGAAAGCCGCCGCCGGCCGCCGAACCGAGCACCAGAGCCCTTAGTCCCACGGCCCCTCAATCATCCGCGGTGACTGGGCGATGTCGCCGTCCGGAGCGCCTATAGAACCCCGGGGAAGTAGCCGTTGATTTCCATGCCGATGCAGATTTCCCGAAGCTTTGGGCGGGTCCAGGCCATGGCGGAGTCTCCTCGATATTATTTGGACGTTGACGCCGTCGCAAAGGTTTAGCGGTGCGGCAGCGAAGCGACGCTAACAGCCACCGCCGGGTGCGTCCAGCGCGCTTCCGTACTGCTTTCGCACACGACGGCAACTTGTATATAGGCCAGACTGCGCCGGCGAAAACCGGGCGCCGCGCGGAACATGGGGGACGACCAGGATGGCGCTCGGGCACAGTCCGATGCTGCATCGCCGTTGCCGGCCCGCCGACCGGGGCTGACCCGTGGCGCGGTCAGAAACACCGGACTTCCGCCTCGGCCTGCGCCTCCTCCAGCGCGCGGACCATGTCGTTCGACGCCGCGGTGCGGAACTGCTGGGCGAGATAGCCCCCGCCGGGACCTTGCCGCATGCGCAGCACGGTTTCGGCGCGCTCGTATCTATCGTAAGGCAGGATCGATGCGATCACGTCGATGGCGCAGGAGCAGCGTTGCAGCGCGTCCGGCGTCTCCCCGTTGGTCGCCATACATGCGAACACGTATTCGGCGCGCGTCGCGGTGGCGTAGCCGCTGTCGTCGCCGGCCCCGGTCGCCGCTCCGCCCGGGGCCCACAGCACCGGCAAAAATGAAAGGCCAAGCAGCAATGACTTCATCGCCGTGTTCCCGGCAGGTTGCGCCAGCGTCCACCATACTGCCGCCACCGGGGAGCGGGAAATCCGCCAGCGTCGGCCGCCGCGGGTGCCTCGCCGGCGCGGTGGCCGGCCTGGCGAGTCGGGCCCTGCCGGCTCGCGCAGCCGAGACGCCGGTCGTGCGGCTCGGGACGGTTCAGTTTGGCACCGCCCAATGGGCGGCGGACGTGATCCAGCGCAACCACCTCGACGTGGCCCACGGGTTCGCGTTGCAGACCGTGATGCTGGCCAATACCGACGCCGCGCGCGTCGCCCTGCTGTCCGGCGGCGCCGACATCGTCGTCTCCGACTGGTTCTTCGTCGCCAGCCAGCGCGCCGAGGGCACCAAGCTGACCTTTGCCCCGTTCTCCAGCGCGCTCGGCGGCGTGCTGGTGCGCGCGGATTCGCCGATCCGGTCGCTGGCCGATCTTTCCCAGCGCAAGCTGGGCGTGGCCGGTGGCCCGCAGGACAAGTCGTGGCTGGTGGTGCAGGCGGCGGGCAACGCGAAGAATGGCATCGATCTCGCGCGCGTCGCCGACGTGGTCTACGGCGCGCCACCGCTGTTGAACGCCAAGCTGATGCAAGGCGAGCTGGACGCCGTGCTGACGTTCTGGACCTACGCCGCCCGGCTGGAGGCCGCCGGCTATCGCCAGGTGATCTCGGTGGCCGAGTGCGCCAAATCGCTCGGCCTGCCGGACAAGCTGTGCCTGGTCGGGTTCGTGTTCCACGAGGACTGGGCCAACAAGAACGAAGCCGCGATCGTCGGCTTCCTGACCGCGGCGGCCGAGGCGCAGGCGATGCTGGCCGGCTCGGTGGCGGAATGGCAGCAAGTCCGGCCGCTGATGGATGCGCCGGACGACGCGCTGTTCAACAGCCTGCGGCAGCGCTTCTTCGAGGGGATCGCCTTCCCGCCGGCCGACGTCCAGGAGGAGACCGCGACCAAACTGATCGACGTCCTGCAGCGCACCGGCGGGGCACGCGCGCTGGGCGGGTTGAGCAAACTGCCGGCGGGCGTGTTCTGGCAGGGCCCCTATGGATGATGGCCGTCTGGACGGCGCCCGCATCGAGGGCGCGCCACTAACCACGCCCGTTGCCGGTGGAGGCGAGGCGCGTCTGTCCGTCACGACGATCCGGGGGTTGTCGATGCTGTCGGTGCTGGCGGCATGGTGGCTCGGCGCATGGTTCGCGGGGTCGCCGCAACTGTTGCCGGGGCCGGCGCGCGTGGTCGCCTTCGCTTGGCGGGAGACGCTGGACGGCGCATTGCCAGCCAATATCGGGTTCACGGTGGCGCGAGTGATCGCGGCCTTCGCGGTCGCGATGCTGGCGGGCAGCGTGGCTGGGTACCTGGCGGGGCGCTCCCGCCGGGTGGATGCGGTGCTCGACCCGTGGGTGGTGATCGCGCTGAACCTGCCGGTGCTGGTCGTAGTCGTGCTGACCTATATTTGGGTGGGCCTGAACGACCTGGCGGCGGTATTGGCGGTGGCGATCGCCAAGGCGCCCACCGTGTTCGTCACGATCCGCGAGGGCGCCCGCGCACTGGACCCGCAGTTGGAGGAATTGGCGCGCGTCTACCGGCTGCCGTTCGGCCGCCGGCTGCGCCGGATCGAGGCGCCGCAGCTTCTGCCCTACCTGGCCGCCGCCGCCCGCAGCGGGCTGTCCATCACCTGGAAAATCGTGCTGATCGTGGAGCTGCTGGGCCGGCCGAACGGCGTCGGCTTCGCACTGAACATGTATTTCCAAAGTTTCAACGTGACCGGCATCCTGGCGTATGGCTGCACGTTCGCCGCCATCATGCTGGTGGCCGAGACCGCGTTGCTGCAGCCCTGGGAACGACGCGCGAATGCCTGGCGACAGCGCGCTTGAGCTTCGCATCGATGCGAAGACCTTCGCGGTGCCCGGCCGGGTGCCGCATGCGGTGCTGTGCGATGTCGCGTTTACGGCGGTTCCCGGTGAGATCCTGGCGCTGCTCGGCCGGTCCGGCAGCGGCAAGAGCACCGTGCTGCGGATCGCGCTCGGGCTCGATCGGGACTTCATCGGGCGGGTCCGGATGCCGCCGGGCCGGGTCGGGGTCGTGTTCCAGGAGCCGCGGCTGCTGCCCTGGCTGACGCTGACCGAGAACCTCCGGCTGGTGGTGACGGATGGCGTGCCGGCGCCGGATATCGGCGACCTGTTCGACACCGTCGGCCTGCCGGGGATCGCGGACCGGCTACCGTCCGAGCTGTCGCTGGGCATGGCGCGGCGGGTGGCGCTGGCGCGGGCGCTTGCTGTCGATCCCGACACGCTGGTGCTGGACGAGCCGTTCGCGTCGCTGGATCGCCGGCTTGGCGCGGACCTGGCCGCGAGGGTGGCGGACCGCGCCCGGCGGGGGCGGGCGATCGTGCTGCTCGCCACGCACGAGCTGGATCACGCGCTGGCGATTGCCGACCGTATTCTGGTGCTGTCCGGCCATCCGGCGACGCTGGCGGCCAACGAGGCGGTGCCTGATCGCGCGGCGGACCCCGGTGGCGTGGACGCGCTGCGCGACACCCTGTTGGAGCGCTTTGCGTTCCTGGGCACTGACGCATGAAGCGGTGGCAACGGCGGATGATCGGCACGGTCCTGCTTGCCGCGCTGTGCTTCCCGCCGCCGTTCGCCGCTACGGCGGGGGACCGGTTCTTCGCCTATAATCTAACCACCTCCACCGATTTCGTCGGGGTCTTTCTCGCCCCGGCGGGGACCGTAGCATGGGGTGCCAACCAGGCGCTCAACGACCGGGACAAAGCGCTGGACCCCAGCGAGCGCCTGGCCATCACCGGCATTGCGCGCGGTCTGTTCGATTTGAAACTGCAGGATCGCCACGGCCGAATCTGCATCAAGTACGGCATCGACCTGACAACGGACTCGACGTTCGACATCCGCGACAGCGACTTGGCCGATTGCCGCTGAACGCCGATATTTGCAACGACCCCCAGAAGGAAACAGTCATGACCAATCCACGAGGCTACCCGGATGTCATTTCAAGCGCAGAAACCGGCAGAGAGCTTCGGCGAGGCGTGAAGATGTTGACCATCACTGTTGACGGCCAGCCATTCACGTTTGGTCAGCCAGGATGGTGGGCGTCGATCGACAATCCTTCGGACAACGACGGACACTGACAGACGAGGATAACGTGGCTCGAAATACTGCCCGTCGTCAGGCAGAGACTCGATAACCGAAACGGAGGCTTCGCAGGCGCGCCCAGGCGTTCCACCGCCTCATCCCCAGGGCCGAGGCTCCGCCGTGAAGGCCTTCCATAGCTTGGGCACCTGCGCCACGGCGGTCTCGCCACGCGCCCCACCCCAGGCCGCCAGCGCCGCGACCGCCACGGCAAGGCCGGCCGTGCCGTCGGCCGCCAGACGCTCGGCCAGATGGCCGGTCATCGCCGCGTCGTTCACCGCTCCGAGCTGCTCTTGCAACGCCTTGCAGGGGTGCAGATAGGCCCGCACCGACCGGTGCTTGTACAGTCCTTCCAGAAACTCCACCCCATAGCGCAGTTTCTTCAGCGCCTTGCGCAGCCGGTGCAGTTCCTCGCCGGAGGCGCGGCCGAGGTGCCGCCCGCGCCTCGCAACCGTGTCGGCGAGCCGGTCCAGCAGGTCCGGCGCGATCGTCTCGACCCGTCGCTCCAGCATCGTGTCGCCCAGCAGCGCCGGCGCCGCCGCGCCTTCATCCACCCAGGCGGCCAGCCCCAACACCAGGCCGGTAAAGCCCGCGCCAGCCAGCTCGGTCCGGACCGCCGAATGGGCTGCGTCCCGGTGCGCCGCCGCCGCCGCGCCCAGCAGCCGAACATGATCGGCGCCAGGCGCGTCCTGCTCGGCCTCCGGCAGCGTCTCCAGCGCGAACACGTCCCAGTCACGCGCCTCGCCGAGAATCTGCCCGAGCCGCCGCAACGCGCCATCGAATCGGCGATAGGCGCGGCGCTCCAGGCATGGCTGCAGCAGGCGCAGCGCGGCACGCAGCCGGCGGATGGCGACGCGGACCTGGTGCACGCCCTCATGCCGGCCGGCGCGCGCCGCCGGCACATTGGCCAGCAGATGGCCCAGCGCGGCATCGACGATCGCCTGCGCCGCGGCCGCGCCGGTCAGGCCGCCGTTCAGGTCCATATCCTCTGCCTTGTGCACCGGGGGCGCGGCGCCGGTGGCCAGCCGCAATCCGCGCTCCGCCTTGCTCTCCGGTTCGATGGCCAGCGGCGCGGAGGCGGCCAGGTCGAGTGCGAGGCTGTACAGCGGCCCCGGCGGACCCTGCTTCAACTCCAACTCCAGCTCGCTCACCGATTCGCTGGCGTCGCCGGCGCGCACCTCGCCCTCGCCGAGCGCGGCTTCGACCAGCGACCCATCCGCCGGCTGCACCAGCAGGGTGCGGCGGCGGATGTCGGTGACGAAGAACGGGCACAGCCGGTCCCCGAGTCCGTCGTTCAACAGGGCGGAGGCCGGCGTGCCGGCCAGCGGCACCAGCTCGGGCGAATCCCCGGCAATCGGCCATTCCCACTCGCCCCGCGCGGCGGCCACGCCGGATTGCGCCCCCGCGAGCTTCACCGTCTGCACGCTGGTGTCGCCAACCCGCCGGACCCGCAGGCTGACGCCGTTCCGGGCCAGCGTCTGGTCGGGCGTGTCGAAATAGGTGGTCACCTCATGGCGATCCTCCACTTTGCGCGGGTCGCGGAAAGCCGGGTGGCGCTCCAGCGCGTCCCGTGCCTCCGGCGGCACGGCAAAGCGAAGCTCGGTCTCAAGCGGGGAGGCTGCGTCGGTCATACAAGATGAATAGAGCCGGGCTTCGGCCGATGCGAGACGCGGTACGGTGCACAGGCTTGGGAGGCAACCGCCGGCCGCTCCTGCGGCGGAACTTTTCGCGCCGGCTTCATGAAACCATTCGGCGTGTGCCCCGTTCAGGCGCCGGTGCCACAGCAAAAGGGGTGAGGACTGATGGACAAAGACCGGATCAAGGGCGCGGCCGACCAGGCCAAGGGCGCGATCAAGGAGACCTTCGGCAAGGCGACCGGCGACACCAAGACCCAGGCCGAGGGCAAGGCCGACAAGGCCGCTGGCAAGGCGGAGAGCGCGCTTGGCGGTGCGAAGGATAGCGTCCGCGACGCGACCTGCTAACGCGTCGTTAGCACGTTAGACTGCGATTGCCGCGGGCGCTGGAAACGGTGCCCGCGGCAATTTGCGTGCTCAACGCACGGCCCCGCGCCACGGCAGCCACGCGGGCGGGTGTTGCGATTGCCCAAGGGTTACGACTCCCCAGCTGATCCGGCCCGGCCAATCGACACTTGCAAAACTGTCCGGGCTGAAGCATCTGAGGCGCTGTCATAGCCGGCGCGAACCAGCCGGACCATGCGCGGGCGCGCGGGGCAGGGGCCCCGGACCTCAGGGTGAGGTTACGCGCCCGCCGTGCTATGGAGGATCACCGTGCCAGGCCAACCGCTCGACAAGATTCGCAACATCGGCATTACCGCGCATATCGACGCGGGCAAAACCACCACGACCGAGCGGATCCTATACTATACCGGCGTGTCCCATCGGATCGGCGAGGTGCACGACGGCAACACCACGACCGATTACATGGAGCAGGAGCGCGAGCGGGGCATCACCATCACCTCCGCCGCCGTCACCTGCTTGTGGCATGACACGCGGATCAACATCATCGACACGCCGGGGCACATCGATTTCAACATCGAGGTGAACCGCAGCCTGCGCGTGCTGGACGGCGCCATCTTCATCATTGAGGGCGTGGCCGGCGTGCAGCCCCAGTCGGAGACCAACTGGCGCCTGGCCGACCGCTACAACGTCCCGCGCATTATCTTCATCAACAAGCTCGACCGCACCGGCGCCGACTTCTTTCGCGCCTTCGCGACGCTCAAGGAAAAGCTCGACATCGTCGCGCTGCCCCTGCAGCTCCCGATCGGCATCGAGGACAAGTTCATCGGCGTCGTGGACCTGGTCGAGATGAAGGCGAT
>Ga0302319_10015998_pt1 | contig 13851 bp, 9 predicted proteins | sample Bog_T0_2_FD_203319 | JGI IMG/M metagenome (GOLD analysis project Ga0302319, IMG submission 203319) | Peat permafrost microbial communities from Stordalen Mire near Abisko, Sweden - Bog_T0_2 | ecosystem: Environmental > Terrestrial > Soil > Wetlands > Peat | place: Sweden: Abisko, Stordalen Mire...
TTGAAGACGCGACAAGAATCGTGAACGCCGCCAACCAGGTGGACGTCCAACCTCTTGATCAAGACTTTTTCTCGCCGCTCGAAATCGTCCCCAGCTATCCCGACCTTCCCATGGAGGCGGTGTTCCCTCCGCCGGCCACCACGCACAATCCAGGAGTCATCCTTCGCGAGCCTGGGCGCGGCCGCGTGGTCTACTTTCCAGGAGACATCGATCGCACATTCTGGGAGGTGCTCGACGTCGACCATGCGAAACTTCTGCGCAATGCTGTGCTCTGGGCAACCAATGAGATCGCGCCTGTGACTGTCGATGGCCAGGGAGTCCTCGACATTTCTGTTTGGGGTCAGAAAAACTCAATGACCGTGCATCTTGTGAACCTGACAAATCCCATGATGATGAAGGGGCCGGTGCGCGAGATCATTCCGGTTGCGAACCAGCATGTGCGCATACAAATCCCTGGCGGATTGCATGTCGCGCGCGCAAAGCTCCTGGTGGCAGGCCGGCCAATTCCGTTTACGAATAGCAACGGACTCGTCGCCGTCGATGTTCCCTCGATTGCGGTGCATGAAGTCATCGCGCTCGATCTTGCAGTCTGACTGACTCGTGCTAAAGCCCCCCGAAGTACTGCCCAGCTTGCTCCGCTCTGGTCGGCTGGCGCCGCGTCTCAGAGAACTGCGTCTCAGCACGATCCGCAGGTGCCCCAGGTCTGTGTTTCTGGACCTGGGGAAGCACGATTGCCTGCCTGAAGTCTTAAAGACTCTGACCGGGGTTCGCGCCATAAATGCTTTAGCGGCCGGTCATCTTCTCAAGATGCTCTGGATATCGATTGCCCTCCGCGGTGAGCTTTGAGGCGGCCGCGTCGATCTCAATCAGGTCCTCGGGGGCCAGCTCGACGGCGACTGATCCAATGTTCTCTTCGAGTCGTGTCAATTTTGTGGTGCCCGGGATCGGAACAATCCATGGCTTCTGCGCAAGCAGCCAGGCCAGGGCAATCTGAGCAGGGGTCGCATTCTTCTGTTTTGCCAGGGCGCCCAGCAGGTCAACGAACGCATGATTCGTCTTCATGGCTTCCGGTGTGAACCGAGGCAGGGTGCTGCGGAAATCACCTTCGCCGAGCTTGGTATTCTCGTCAATCTTTCCCGTCAGAAAGCCCTTGCCCAACGGGCTGTAAGGAACCAGGCCAATGCCGAGTTCTTCAAGTGTGGGGATCACTTCCGCCTCGGGCTTGCGCCACCACAGCGAGTACTCGCTTTGCAGCGCAGTGACGGGTTGAACGGCGTGGGCGCGGCGAATGGTCTGCACACCCGCTTCAGAAAGACCGAAGTGCTTCACCTTGCCTTCATGAATAAGGTCCTTCACCGCTCCCGCAACATCTTCGATGGGCACGTCGGGATCGACGCGGTGCTGATAGAAAAGATCGATGACGTCGATGTTGAGGCGCTTGAGGGATGCGTCAGCAACTTCCTTGATATGCTCGGGACGGCTGTTGAGGCTGTGCGAACCCGGCTTGCCGCCTGGATTCATGTTGAAGCCGAACTTGGTGGCGATGACTACCTGGTCGCGGATAGGCGAAAGCGCCTTGCCGACAAGCGACTCATTGGTGAACGGGCCATAGACTTCGGCCGTATCGAAGAAGGTGATGCCACGATCGACGGCCGCGTGCATAAGCGAGATCATCTCCTGCTCGTCCTTGGGTGGTCCATACGAGAAGCTCATGCCCATGCATCCAAGGCCGAGAGCCGACACCTCAAGATTGCTGTTTCCTAATTTGCGTTTTTGCATTGTGTTTCTCCTCGATGTTGCCGTCAAATTGGCAGGCTATTTAGTCCATCTCTGTTGAAGAGTTCCTTCGCAGCGTCGATCACGTCTACCGCGTTCGGCCATCGATGCACTCAGAGTCCGGTCATCTTCAACATAGCTTCAGGAAGGCGCGCTCCTTCGAGGCTCAGCCTGGAAGCACCTTCGTCAATCTGCCTGAGGTCGTCCTCGGCCAGCTCGACGTTCACGGCGCCGAGGTTTTCTTCGAGCCGATGCTGCTTGGTGGTGCCGGGTATCGGCGCGATCCACGGCTTCTGGGCCAGCAGCCACGCGAGTGCGACTTGTGCCGGCGTCGCGCCCTTGCGCTCCGCAACGTTCTTGACCAGGTCGACTAGAACCATGTTGGCTTTGCGCGCCTCAGGCGAAAAGCGGGGTACGAGGTTGCGGAAGTCAGTGGCATCGAACTTCGTGTTCTCGTCGATTTTGCCGGTCAGGAATCCGGCGCCGAGTGGGCTGAACGGCACGAACCCGATACCAAGCTCCTCCAGAGCCGGCAGAAGCTCAGCCTCCGGACCACGCCAGAACAGCGAGTACTCGCTCTGCACCGCGGTGACCGGTTGGACCACGTGCGCACGGCGAATGGTTTGAACGCTGGCCTCCGACATGCCGAAGTGTTTGACCTTGCCCTCGGCAATCAATTCCTTCACAGCTCCGGCTACGTCCTCGATCGGCACGTCAGGATCGACCCTATGCTGATAGAAGAGATCGATGGCTTCTGTCCGCAAGCGCTTCAGGCTGGCGTCCGCCACACGCTTGATATGCTCGGGCCGGCTATTCGTTCCGCCACCGCGCTTGCCCGTCTCAAGATCGATGTCGAATCCGAACTTTGTGGCAATCACCACTTTGTCGCGGATCGGCTGGAGCGCCTCGCCCACCAGCTCCTCGTTCGCGAACGGTCCATAAACCTCGGCAGTATCGAAATGGGTGACGCCAAGGTCGTGGGCGGCTCGAATCAACTTGATCATTTCGCCCTTGTCGGCTGCCGGGCCATAGCCCGAGCTCATGCTCATGCAACCCAATCCCAGCGCCGATACTTCAAGATTGCTGTTTCCCAACTTGCGTTTCTGCATCTGTTTCTCCAATGCCAAAACCGGCGAGGATTATTTTTGATACTGCTCGTCGCTTACCTTTTCGAGCCAGTCAACGACCTTGCCATCGAGTTTCTCCTGGATGGCGATGTGAGTCACTGCGGTCGTCGGCGTGGCGCCGTGCCAGTGCTTTTCTCCAGGCTCGAACCAGACCACATCGCCAGGCCGAATCTCCTCCACAGGACCGCCTTCGCGTTGAGCCCAGCCGCATCCAGCGGTCACAATCAGGGTCTGGCCCAGCGGATGAGTATGCCATGCTGTTCGCGCACCCGGCTCGAAGGTGACGACGGCGCCGGCGACACGTGCTGGATCGGGAGCTGTGAATGGCTGATCGATGCGTACCGTTCCCGTGAACCAATCCGATGGTCCTCTGGACGACGACTGTGAACCGTTGCGTGTGACTTTCATCGCGATTTCTCCTTCGGTTTCACGTTATTTCAGCGGTCTCGCTGCTGCTCGGGCGATTCGGATTTCAGCGAAGCCATGTCGATGGAGAAACGGTACTTCACATCGGACTTGAGCAGCCGTTCGTAAGCTTCGTTGACCTTCTGGATGGGGATGACCTCGACGTCGGCGGTGATGTTGTGCTGGCCGCAGAAGTCGAGCATCTCCTGGGTTTCAGCCAGGCCGCCGATGGGAGAGCCGGAGAGGCTGCGGCGTCCCATGATGAGAGCGAAGGCGGAGACGGACAATGGGTTTTCCGGCGCACCGACAAGTGTGATGTTGCCGTCACGGCGCAGGAGTTGAATGTAGGCGTTGATGTCGTGATCGGCGGCGACGGCGTCGAGGATGAAGTGGAAACTGCCGTCATGCTTCGCCATTTCATCGGCGTTACGCGAAATGACAACCTCATCGGCGCCGAGACGCAGGGCGTCGTCCTTTTTGCCGGGTGAAGTGGTGAACACGACAACATGCGCGCCGAGAGCGTGCGCGAACTTGACGCCCATGTGGCCCAATCCGCCAAGGCCGACCACCCCAACCTTTTGGCCTTTAGTCACGCCCCAGTGGCGCATGGGTGAATAGGTGGTGATCCCCGCGCAAAGCAGGGGCGCGGCTCCGGCAAGATCGAGGTTTGACGGAACGCGGAGTACGAAGCGCTCCGTCACGACGATGCTGTCAGAGTATCCGCCGTAGGTGACGCCCCCGGAGCGCTTGTCAGGGAAGTTGTAAGTGAGGGTGAAGTTTGGACAGAACTGCTCGAATCCGGCTTTACATTCGGGACAGGTGCCATCGGAATCGACCAGGCAGCCGACCGCGGCGAGATCGCCGGGCTTGAATTTGGTAACCGCGGGGCCGACCTTGGTGACGCGACCGACGATCTCATGGCCTGGCACGCAGGGGTAGACGGTGGGCATCACACCGCTCCACTCATTGCGGGCCTGGTGCAGATCGGAGTGGCAGATGCCGCAGAAAAGGATCTCGATTTGCACGTCGTGGTCGGTGGGATCGCGGCGCTCAATAGTGGTGGAAGCAAACGGCGATGTGGCGCCGGCAACGGAATAGGCTTTTGCCTTGTACATGAAGTTCTCTCAACCTCCTGGGCAGATACTGAGCAACTCGCTCGTCAATCAGACTACGAAATGGCGCCCGGGGAGCGGTATCCTGATTCTGCCAATCTATTGCCTATTCCTGTCGATGCATACATTTTTGTGCACAGCTTTGTGAATTCAGGGTTAACTTGGTTTTGAAGAAGAAGTGAGGGAGTGAAGCAGTGAAAGCAGCGAATCACAAGCACGCGAGCCTGGATCGGCGCCTCGATGAAGACGTGGTCGCGATGCGGACCGTGATCGAGATGCGCAAGGGGCTGGCCCGCAAGATTGCCGATCGTGCCGTTGCGGAAGGAGACACGCCGACTCAGATACCCGGTCTGCGCCTCTATCGCCGCTCCATAACCACAGCCTGCGTCTCGGCTGCATACGAGCCCAGTCTCGTCGTTTTCGTGCAGGGGCAAAAACGCATCAACGTGGGCAAGACGACGTACCTATGTGACGGCAAGAACTTCCTGCTGACCTCGGTCGATTTGCCGGTTGTGAGCCAGGTGATTGCGGCAACTGAACAGGAGCCCATACTCGGCCTGCTGCTGAAACTCGAAATGCCCGCGGTCCGGGAGATTCTCTCCCAGCAGGAGTTTCATCTGCGCGAGGAATCTGCCGACGCCTGCGGCATGGCCGTCGGCGTCACTTCGCTGGAATTGCTGGACGCATGTTGCAGGCTCGTCGACCTTCTTGACGCGCCGCAGGACATTCCGTTTCTCAGCAGCTTGATCCAGCGCGAGATCGTCTTCCGATTGCTTCGCAGTCCGCAGGGCAAGCATCTCCGTGCCATTGCCACGCTGGGTGAGCAGAGCCACCGCACGGCCAAGGCTGTGGAGTGGCTCAGGATGAACTACGCCAAGCCGCTGCGCGTTGAGCAACTCGCGACCATGGCGCGGATGGGGGTTTCGACATTGCATCATCAATTCCGTACTCTCACCGCAATGAGTCCTCTGCAATACCAGAAGCAGCTTCGGCTGCATGTGGCGCGAGAACGCATGCTTACTGAAGGGCTGGATGCCGCGAGCGCCGCCTTCGAAGTGGGCTACGAAAGTGCAAGCCAGTTCAGCCGCGAGTACAGCCGCTTCTTTGGGAATCCTCCCATGCGCGACGTGAAGGCACGGCGGCTCACGGGTGCTGTCGCAGCTCGCGCCTGACAGCAACGAAGGCGACGGCTGCAAATTCAAACGCGAACCTGGCACACGTGAAAATTGCCGTGGAGGCTCGGTGTGCTTCATTCGGCAAGGATGCCGGACAACCGCCCCGCGAGTCCTTGATTCGGCTGAAACCAAATTCGTCAGGGCAGCGTATTCGCGCAAGCTTTCCGCGGCCATTTCGGTGTATTATGGTCCAATTCCAATCGACCGCTTCCGCGAGGACGAATATGAGCGAGTGGACCAAAGTTGTCACCGATCCCCTGGGGCTGGCTGGCTTCGCGCTGTTCCTTGTGTTTGGATACGTTGCGAAGGTCAAGCAGGCGAGCGAGCGGCGCTGGTTGGCGCCACTGGCCGTTTCTGCCGCGATTGTTACTTTGGCCGGCGGTCTCACACTCAGTTATTTCCGCACTTCAACGTCCGCTGGGCAGGCAGACAAAAAGCCCGCGCCAACGCAGGTCAACCAGGTGCAGCAGAGCTCCACAGGCGCAGGCAGTTCGAATGTGCAGGGCGTCAACGGGGACGTTACGATCACCGTTGACCAGAATGGCACCGAGACAATTACAAAAAAACCGGCCGCAACAAAAACCGATCAGAAGAAATAAGTCATGCTCGACACCGCGCTCATTTCGCTGGTCTTTCTGGCTGCCGCTGCGCAGGCTCCGGTGAAGATTGTGCAGAAGTCGAGCGGATGGTGCAGCCCGAACATTGCCTATGTCAGCGGCAATGTAACGGTGAACTGCAAGGGCGTTGATCCGCGCGCCCTGAAGGTGTTGAGCGACGAATTAGACCACAAGAATCTGCAGTTGAACGACCAGATACGCGAGGCCGCTCAATGGATAAGGCGGTACAAGTTGCTGGAAGAGCGCTTGAGCCAGGCCGGGGACGACAACGTCCTTTCACAGCAGGCTGAGGAGTATCTGCACGCGGGTGAATTGGATAAGGCAGGTGCGATTCTCGACAAGCTCATCGATAAGGATAAGTTGAATGTCAATCGCGCGGCGTATCACGATTTCAGCCGGGCTTTGGTCTTCGAGCTGCAGTTTCGTCCTGCGGATGCCTTGCCGCTCCTCGAAGAGGCGTACAGGTACCGTCCGGAGGAAGTACGCTATGGCGGGGAGTACGGGCACGTGCTGCTGGAGCAAAGAGACTTCAAACGGGCTGAGCCGGTGTACCTGGCAACATTGCAGAACGCGCGGCAACTGGCCAAGATCAACCCCGCCAAACATGACATTGAGGTGGCGCATGCGCTGGATGGGCTTGGGCTGCTCTATGTGATCACGAACCGGCTTGACGAGGCGCTGAAGGTGCTGCAGGAAGCGGTGGAAATTTATGGGCGACTGCCGACGTTGAACGCGAATGACGTTTCGGATTTTGCGCGCGTTGTTAACACGGTGGTGAGCCTTTTTGCCCAGGATCATCAGATGGCGGCAGCGGAGCAGCTAACTCAGATGAACCTGGAACTGTTGCGAGAGTACGCGAAGGACTCTCCGGGCGCGTATCAGCCGGAGATTGGCAGCGCGCTGAACAGGCAGGCGGAGGTGTATACCCAAGACCTGCGACTGAAGGAAGCCGAGGCTGCGGCGCAGCAGGCGCTGGAGATTCGGCGAAAGCTGGCACACGAGAATCCCGCAGCCTATGAACAGGAAGTGGCCGAGACGCTGAGCGGCGAGGCGTCGATATTCCGGCAGGAGCACAAGGGGAGTGAGGCGGAGTCCGCTTTGTTGGAGGCTTTGGGAATTTATCGCCGGCTGGCAAAAGACAATCCTGACGGGTACCAACCGTTTCTGCTGGCAACTTTGATTGGCCTTGGAGAGACTTACAGCGATGCACGAAAGATGAAGGAGGTGGAAGCCGCTTATCTTGAGGCGCTTGATGTCAGCCGTCAACTTGCCGCGGCAAATCCTGATGTGTACCAAAGCTCTGTGGCCAGCGCCCAGAACAACCTCGGGATTCTGTACCAGGCGATCGGAAGGCCGAAAGAGGCGGAGGCCGCGTATCGCGATGCCATTGCGCTGAAGCCGGATTATGCCGCGGGGCATGCGGGACTGGGAGACCTGCTGCTGGCCAGGCATGACCTCGATGGCGCGCTTGCCGAATATCGCAAAGCCACAAAGCTGAAGCCGGACTACGCCGCAGCGCATCACCAGGTCGCATACGTCTTGTCTCTCAAGGGTCAGGTCGAAGAGGCAGTCGCCGAGTACCGTAAAACCATCGAAGTCAAGCCGGATTATGCCGAAGCACACGCGGGGCTCGGGGACATGCTGCTGACCCAGCATGACCTGGATGGCGCGCTTGCCGAATATCGCAAGGCCATAGAGCTGAAGCCGGACTATGCCGAAGCGCATTACTTTGTCGCTTATGTCTTGTCCGTCAAGGGCCAGCCCGAAGAGGCAGTCGCCGAGTACCGCAAATCCATCGAAGTGAAGCCGGATTTTGCCGAAGGGCACGCGGGGCTGGGGGGCATGCTACTGGCCACGCATGACATGGACGGCGCGCTTGCCGAATATCGCAAGGCTGTTGCGCTGAAGCCGGACTCCGCCGAAGCGCATTTCTATGTCGCTTACCTTCTGTACCTCAAGGGCCAGCACGAGGAGGCATTCGCCGAGTACCGTAAAGCCATCGAAGTGAAGCCGGATTATGCAATGGCATATAACGCTCTGGGGTACGGACTAGCGGAACAAGGCCGGTATGACGAGGCGATTCCGCTCATTGAGAAGGCGCTGAGCCTTCAGCCGGATGAGCCTGACTTTCTTGACAGTTATGCATTCGTCCTGGCTGGGAAGGGCGATTACGATGCTGCCATCGGCAAGTATGCAGCGGCTTTGAAGCACGATCCGAACAATGCCGTCATCCACCTTCACCAGGCGCAGGCATTTGAGAAACTCGGACGGCAGGAAGAAGCGAAGCGCGAATTCGAGAACGCCTACCGCCTGAATCCGGACCTCAAAGACCATCCAGAGTAGATCCACGCGATGCGAGCGGCTCCCCCGCACGGCAGGGCGCGCGGTGCGGGGGAGGGGACGAGCAATGGGGCGAGTCATTGCTCGAAGGGTGGGGGCGCGCCGTGGAGAATAATCTCGATAGGGCGCTCGGGATGGTGGTGGTGGACGTGGACGGTGGTGAGGATGCGATGGGCCCAGGCACTGTGCACGATTTTCAACACGGGCTCTTCATGACTGACAAAGCGACGGCGTTCGCCTTCGAACGTTTCGAGGATGAAGGCTTCGAAATCGCCGAAGTGATCGTAGATGATGCCGTCGATCTTGCCCGTGTAGGAGTGGCAGTCGTGATGGCCGTGGTCTGAGCAGGGCTCGTGTCCGTGGCCCTTGCCTGTGCCGCTTCCTGTTCCGAATCCGGGGAGTCCGGGCCAACTGCCGGTTTGCGATGGCGGCACGGTGCTGCCATCGCCGCCGAGCGCGGTGACGCGCCCGATGAGTTGGGCGATGTAGCGCTGGAAGACGAGATACCAGCGGCTGGTAGCGGGGATGGCTTCCTGAATCCAGCGGAAGTAGGAGAGGTTGCGCTCTTCAGGGATGAGCATCTCCGCCTTGACGCTGACCGGGATGTTGATCTGGAAGGAGCCATAGACGAACCGCCGGCGCGGATTGAACTCCGCATGCGTCGAGACGGCGTTGATGACAGGGTTGGGATTGGCACCCGCACCTTTGATGTTTTCAAAAGAGCTGGTGAGCTGGCGGACAACGATCTTGAACTCCTGTCCGTGTTTGATGCCGAGCGGGAGCTGCACGGAGAAGAGTCCCGCATGGTTGGGGCCGGAGCCTTGTGGGATGGGGATGTAAGTGATGCCGCCGGTTTTGCATTCGAGCGTGTGCGCATCCGTAGCGGTGAGGTTGTGCACGGTGTACATGCGGGCGGCAAGAGAGAGCACGTCGGCCGCATTCACGACGGGCAAATAGATAGAGGCGACGCTGCCGGCGGGAACGTTGCCCCAGTCGATCATGAGCTCGTCGGGAATCTCATCGGAGTTGAGTGTGAAGGGCGAGGGCCGGATCTCAAAGGTGTGCGTGGCCAGGCGCGAGTCCGTGAGGCCGGGGTTGGCGACGGTGGTGAAAGCAAGGTTGCGCTGGGCGATTTTGTCGGAGGTGCCAGGAGTTGCGTTGTTGATGGCGGGGGCTTCGTCGTCGACAATCTGGACGACTATGCACTGGTGGCCGCCGCGATCGATAACCTGGGCGACGGTGTTGAGGGTTCCGGAGAAGGGACCGTCAGGATTGGCGCCGGGAGCGAACGGGAAGACCTGGGCGGTCTGGTTGTTATCAAGCCAGCAGCCGAAGTAGGTGTAGACCGTTTGGCCGGGGATGGGTGTGATGTTCTTGACGTTGTAGGTGTCAGTCTGCGTGGTCATGTTGTTGGACGCGCTGCTATTGGCGGCGCGCGGTGAGGCAAAGCAGGGGACGGTGATGTACTCCGAGCCGTCTGAGCTGATGCCGAGGAGCGGCGTCTTGAAGCCGTCGTCTGTGCCGTCGGAGAATTGGCGGTAGGCGCCGGTGGGGGCGGAGACGCCCGTGTTGTTGAGGGGCGTCTGGTAGGGGACGTTGACCGACTGGCTCTGGAAGAGGCGGAAGAAGGCGCGCACGGTTTTGGCTTGCTCCGACTCGCCATTGAGACGCACACGGGCGATGGCGAAGTTGAAGATGGCGTTGTGCGGCTTGTTGGTTGCGTTGGGCAGCAGGCTGAGCAGCGCCGAGCCCTCGGCGGTGGGCAGGTCTTCGAAGGTGTCGGAGCTTCCGGGAGCTGAGCCCGATGGGCCGGAGATGTTGGCGATAATCCATTGGATGAAGCTTTGGGCTTCGGCCGGCGTGGAGCCGAGCGGCGGCGCGCCAAACAGGGTTGAGCCTTGCTCGGCGTAGAAGACGCGGATGTCTTCGCTGAGCCAGTAGAGGCCGCCGTTGGACTCGCTCGAGAAGAAGGGGTCGGCAGCGATGATGAGCTCGATGGGCTGCGAGGCGGTGAGGGTTCCCGTGGTGGCCGCGAGAGTTGCGTCGAGGACGAGGACCTCAGGGAAGGCCGATGCGGGAGGAGTGGTAAACGGGGTCAGGTCAGGGAACGTGACGGTGTAGGTGAACGTGAAGCGCTGGATTTCAGGCGAGAGGTCGGGATCGTCAGAAGAGACTGCGGTGGGCGTGATTTCGATGTTAGTCCCGGTGGGGTTGGGGATGACGGGCGCCCATTGGCCCAGCTGCGTGGAGTTGGGCGAGAGCGTGGTGATGCCGCCGTTGGGGAAGTCGCTGGGCTTGAGGCCGTCAACGGTGATGAAAAATGCCTGCGGGAATGCGCCTCCCGTGGCGGCCTTCACGTCGTCTTCGCCAAACGTGGAGCGCTGCATGACAAAGGTGAGAGTCTTCTGGAAGAGCGTCTGTAGGGCGGCGAGCAGCGCGTTGCCATCGATGACACCCCAGCCGGTGCACGGGTTCCATACGGCGTCCGCGGAGTAGCCGGTGATTCCATTCAGGCTGTTGTTGGAGGGTCCGGGAGGGCCGGTAACAGCGCGGCAAACGCTGGTGCCGAGCGCGTAAAGCGTGGGGTTCAGGAAGCCGATGTTTTCGCCGAGAGCGGCGTTAACGGTGGCCATGAGGCCGGCGTAGAGTGGCGCGACGGCGCTCGTGCCGTTGATAACATTCCCGACGAAACCGCCAATGGTGATGGGCCAGCCGCTGTTGCCGCTGGCGTTGCCGGCCACGTCAGGGACGCCGCGGCCAACATGGCTGTCATTGACCGAGGTGGGCGTCAGGCCGGCCGCTTGCTGGTAGGTGAGCGCGTTGCCCTTTGCCTGGGTGAAGTAGGCGCTGACTCCGCCACCGGTGGCGCCGTTGGTAATGTTGAAATTCGAATCGACGTCGTTCCATACATATTCAGTAAATGAGGAACCGCTGACGTCGCCGATGGTGGTTCCACCGCAGGAGAGAACCAGCGGATCGGAGCCTGGGTACTGCACGTGCGCACCGCCTTCAGCGGCGAAGGGCTCGCCCCACTCGGTTACTCCGGTGCTGCTGCCAACTTTTGAATCGGCGCCCTGGTCGCCGGAGGCGATGCAGACGGTGATGCCCTGAATGGCGGCGTCTTCAAAGGCCATGTGGACCGCGTCAATAAAAGCTGTGGTGACGCCTTCATTACCCAGGGTTTTGGCATCGTCACCGTCGCAGATATAGTCGCTCGACGAGAGCACGGAGGGGGGATTGACGCCCGCAGGAAAGTCGCCCGCATTGGGAGTTACGACGCGCTCGATCAGGTCGTGCCAACTGTTCGTTCCAGAGTTAAAAAACGACAGGAAATAGACGGCGATGGTTGCGCCCTGGGCCACCGTGGACGCGACGCAGATGTCCTGTTCGGTTTCGAGATCCGGGCCAAAGTTCTGCGAAATCGATGACGGAGGCACCGTAATGATATTGGGCGCCGTAAAGCCGGGGATGGAGGCGAAGTACTGAGTAATATCGTTGGTCGGGCCGGCCGTCGTGTCGAACCCGTTGCCTGCACCACCAAACGAAACAATGGCGATGGTCTGACCGGCGGCGGAGTTGGTGGGAAAGTTGTAGAACTGTGCGATCTGCGGGATAGATACAGGATTCGTATTCGTCGGGTCGCCGGTATTGTTGTGCCTGGCGGTTTTCCGGTTATCGAGGCCGAATACGCCGACGATGGTGTGGGCAATTTCCTTGGGTACATGGATGAAGCCGTCGCGGCCGCGATAGTTCTCAATTTGCGGGGCGTCCCCGGCGTCGGATGCCTTCTTTGTGCGTCGATGGCGCGGGGAAGAGACTTCATAGCGGCTCAGAGTCACGCTAAAGGCCCTCTCCATTTGCGCGACGGTGCCAGAGACGATCACGCTGCGGCGCGCGGCGTTGGTTTCAACAACGGTAAGGCCCGCTTCGGACGCAAACTTCGAAACTGATTCGATTTCCGCCGGGTGGGCGCCGTATTTGGCGGCAAACTCGGCTGCCGGTAGCCGGCGGCGCTGGCTGGGAGGGATTTTCGCGTACGAATCGAAGTTGGGCACGGGATGACCGTCGGGCCGACGGCGCAGAACGATGGTCACGGAGAACTTCTCGTTCGGGTCGGCGGGGCTCACCAACCTCGCTTTCGGTGCGGGGTGCCGTTCGCTGCCCGCGAGGCGCTGGTAATGGTTGGGAATCTGCTTGCTTTCATCTTTCTTCAAGTCAGCCATAGTTCTCCTTTACCGATGGTTCAGGTTGATCTCAATCGCGCGCGCCAGCGCAAGGACAGGGTGCAGCTTGTGGGGATTTCTATTCGAATCCAGCGGCTGAAACCTGAGCTTGAACACCGGAGGGATTTTGAGGCTGGTCCGGCCGCGATTGGCGGAGCCGAATTCATGTCGGTCAGCGTTTCCGTAGCCGGGGATGCGGCGCAGGCTATCCGACGCTTCAGATTGGTGAGGAGGGAGGGAGAGAGTCATTTGAGATACTTCCAATTCGCAGTTGAGGCCGGTGCTGCCGGGGAGGCCTTGTAACTGATAGATCGCGAACGGCAGCATCTTTCCTTCCGGATTGGAAAAGAAACAACCAGTGATTGGTGGGAATCCTGCGCAGGTCATTCAGTTTTCTCCGCACTTATAACATGGATCCGGACGCAGCGAGGATGAGGCAGTTACGGGAACCGGCGCGCGTGGGCTCTATCTATAGGGCGCACCGGGGCAGTACGATGGACAGCTATATCGGCCCCGCGACTGGGTCTGAGTGGCCTGGATGGGCAGTCGGCTCACACTGCTACGCAGAGCCAGGCGCACGGCTCTGATGCCGCCGGAAAGACCGGTGGAGAAACCTGGAAACTCTCCCATGAACCAATATAGGATGTCAAGAACTTCATGAGATATTTTTCGCGGAGACTTCGGGCGGTCTACCTATCAGGAGGCCGGTTAATCAACTTAGGTTGATACTTAGTAAACATGGCGCAGCCAAGTTATATGTCGACCCGGTGATGAAATCACGATTGCACGTTATTACTTTACCAATAAGCTCAGGGTTGGATGGATTGGACGAGGCGGCTCATAGCGTCTTCCTGGTGGCTGATGGATTCAACGAGCTTGAACTGGGTGCGGCAGCGGTCGAGATTGTGTGCAGGGCGGTGGATCTTGTAATAGGTGTCGCCGGCGAGATAGTCGGTGAGGAAGCGGATACCGGTCTCGAAGGTGATGAGCTTGCCAGAGAAGGCGAGGAGTTGCTTTTCGGCGTTGGTCAGAAAGCTGCCGGCGGAGGAGAGGTAGCCGCGGACCAGGGCCTCAAA
>Ga0302319_10016003_pt1 | contig 13849 bp, 5 predicted proteins | sample Bog_T0_2_FD_203319 | JGI IMG/M metagenome (GOLD analysis project Ga0302319, IMG submission 203319) | Peat permafrost microbial communities from Stordalen Mire near Abisko, Sweden - Bog_T0_2 | ecosystem: Environmental > Terrestrial > Soil > Wetlands > Peat | place: Sweden: Abisko, Stordalen Mire...
GACGCTGGGAAGAAAAATAGCGATAATCCATATGCGGTTAATGCGCTTGTCAGTAAGCGACATTTAATTTGGGAGAGGAAACTTCTGCCTGAAGCCATTTTTCACCTGTTCCAGCGAGGATTGGATCGCCTGCTGAAATGCTGGGCAGCAGTGCTCATCCGACAAGTGAAGTAATCGTCCAAGCGAGTCGTCTAATTCATGATTCAGAGAACCGTTAGTAACGGTGAGATATCTGCTGACGCGCACTCGGCAGGGTCATTGCGCCATGACTGGCTGCGCTTGGTATAAGTTACGGGTTCACATGGAGAGGAATAAGAGCAGGCCAAAACCGCAACCGATTGCTGGCGGATAACCTAAAAGTAATTAGCTGACCGGGTCTTTTTTAGTTCCGAGCGGGTGAAAAGTCGCTCGGCAGAAATCCTTCAAAGTTTAGTGATTACTGCAAGCCAAGTGACCTGGATCACAAGAGTCACCGGCACTAAAAAAGCGGCCCAGCCACTCATCTCGATCCAGAGGGTGCCACGACCTTCATCAACGAAGAGTATCGGAACACGGGCACATCGCCGAGTTTCTTGCCCCCAGCAGCTTCAGAGTTGTAGTCGTCCTGATGAGTTACGCCAGATGGAACCGACCCCACCCCTGGAAACACTTCGGCTGTCTGGACGGATCGGCCAACGACCACCTGAGGCGGCCAGCCGGTGGAAGGCCTAGCAATCACAAACACCGACGCCCAGGCCAGACAATGCACCCACCCCGAGCCCACTCAAGGAGGCCGCAACGCTCGCCCTCAATGTCTGACTGTTTAGATTCCCGCGAGCATCCGTTGATTGCTGAAAGCGAATACCCGTTACGTGGGATCACGCCTGCGAGAGCTGGAATCAAACCGTAAACTCGGAAAGTAGCGGATGCCAATAAAGGTCAAAACGGCCTACGGGAATAACGTCCTCTTCCGAACCACCTCGATACTCGCCTCAGCTAAACCGCCACCTTAACCGCCCGCATCTTCGGCGCCAGCTTGCGTCCCATCAGTGCCAGCATCAGCAGTCCGGTTCCCATCAGCAAAAGCGGCGATGGCTCTGGAATCACCGTAGCCGTCGAGCCGACTAACTCCTCGTTGACTTCGTAGTTATAGTTCACTCCGTCCGGCGACTCATTCAAGAAGTAAGTATTGCTGCCGCCGCCGCTAAGTCCAACCTCGAGCGGTGTGTCGCCGCCGGTATAGAACACCACGCCGCCAATCCCATCGAGCACGCTGCCATCAAAACCATCCGCCGTCCCGTCCGGATTGATCTGGTTGTCGTAGAGGAAAAGAAAGTCGTCCGTCAGATAGAGCGACCCACCACCACCGGGCGCAAACGAAGTAATCGACTCCGGCGAAGTCAGAAAGTTCGTATCCGTCAGCGTGCCCGTAATTCCCGTAATATCGCACACCTGTCCCGCCCCGCTGCAACTGCCGGCGGTGGTAAAGGTCAGCGAAAGCAGCATCACCGTGCTGTCCGAGCTTTGAAGGTTATATGTAAAGGAATCTGCCTGTGCAGCGGGGGCGAATACCAGAGACGCAGCCAATCCAAATAAAGCCATAAAGCGATATTTCATTCTTCCTCCTGGCGTACTTTTCCGGAGCCTTTCCTCCAGCTTGCACCCATCCCGCAGGGCTGGCAAGAAGAAACTCCCCGGCTCGGCCAATCCCCGCATGCGACTTGTGCGGGATTGCCATACTCTGCGGCGGCAGCGGCCTGAACCGTCACCGCCAAAGAGCGATTGAATGAGCGCTTACGGCGTCGTAAACGAAAGCGGCGGCTGGTTTGCTGCAGGCGTAACCACCTGCCCGCCCAGACTCTTTGCCGTGATTCTATAGTAGTAAGTCTGGCCGGCCTGCAGCCCTGTCAGAGTCGCGCTTACAGGGTCGCCCGCTACGCCCGCCGCCAGCACCTTCGGCGTCGTCGCCGTCGATGGCGTCGTCGTCAACCCATAAGTGAAGAAGTAAGTCGTCGTCGCATTCTCCGGGTTGATCGTTGCCGACAGCGTCTCGCTCGTATTGCTCACCGAGCTGGCTCCCACATTCGAAACCGCAGGCGCCAGGTAACTTGAAACCACAACGCTCGCCGCAACCTGCGGAGCTGCCGTGTAATTGCCATTACCCAGTTGGTTGGCATACACCGTCACCGTTCCAATACCAGTGATCGTCAGCGCGCAGCCTGGCGTGCAGGCAATCGTGCCCGGTCCGGCATGCACCGCAAACGTCACCGGATTGCCCGAAGCACCACCAGTCGCGCTCAGCGGAATCCCAGCCATCGGTGGCGCATAAGCTAACTGCCCCGGCAACGTAAAGCCGGTAATGGTTTGCGATGCCTGACCAACCGTGTAGTTCACCGACTGTGACGAAGTATTGCCGGCAAAGTCGGTAGCCGTCACGGTATAGGTGAACGGACCACCAAGCGTCGCGGTCGATACCGGTGCGCTCAAAGCTCCGCTGGCCGCCGCGCCCGTCCCATTGCTCAATGTGTAGGTTGTGCCGCCGCACGAGGCAAGACCCGATTCGCTATCCGAGCAGCTGAAGTTCGCTGTCACCGATTGTCCGAAGGCATAGGAGCCGCCTGCGGGCGAGAGCGTCGGAGCGGAAACCGTCGGCGCCACCGTATCCAGATTGATCGGATACGTGTAGAACGTCGTGTACCAGCTCGGCGGATTCACTTGCGAGTTCAGCAGGAACTGCAACTCCTGCGTCCCCGCGCAATCCTGCGCGTAGTAGTGCAGCGTATAGTTGCCGTCGCCTGAGTTAAGGCTCATCTGTACCGGCGCTGGTGTGAACACCGTGGCCGGCGGCGTTCCCGTATATCCCACCGTCGGGCAAGTCGCCGCGGCCAGCGCCAGGTCCGAGTTGATTGGCTCGCTCGCCGGCTGAGGCACAGTTCCGCCCGGAGTTGTCAGGCCATAGTAAATGTCCTGGATCGGCGCCGGAATAAAGTTCGACGCGATGCCGGCGGCCGTCGCTGCTACCCCGAGAGGTGGCGTGCTCGAAAGCTGCACATACGGGCTGCTGTTGTTCGTCCAGTTGCCATTGGCCGGGCCCACGCCCACGGGGTTGCCGAACTGATCCGTCATCGTGACTGTGGTCAGGGGCTCCGGAACTCCATAAACCGTGATGAACGTCGAGTTCACGTTATCGCCGCGGCCCTGCGAGTTTGAGGCGCCCGGTCCAAAGAAGTTGTAAAGCAGGTTCTGCGGGCACATCTGATTTTGCTCGGCGGCAATCGATCCCGCCGTGTACTCGCATCCGTTGCTCGAGCCTGTCGTCCATGTATCCGGCCCCATCAACAGGCCCACGCCTGAGTGGTACGTTCCGCCTGGCGTGGTAATGTCCGGCAGCGAAAGAGTAAAGCTGGCCGGCGGATCGAATGACTCACCGAAGATTTCATCCGCTGCCGCCGACGCCGGGCACAACGCGCCCGTCTCTGTTGGATTCGTTCCCTGCGAGCAAAGCAGCGTGTACATCTTGCAGGCCGGGTTGTTATTCAACAGTTCGCCCGCATGCAGATAGCAGTTAGTTGTTGAGAACGACGTGCCATAGGTATAGTTCGAGTCAAACGCAGCCGGATCGACCGGCATATCCGACACGTGCTCTGTCAGTCCGGTCAGGTCGCCTACGTCCGGCGGCAGGGTGTATTGAAAATTGATTCCCTGGTTGTTTCCATTGTTGAAGACGAACGTCTCCGTCACCGGGTTCGTTGGGTTCCCTGGAGGCGGATTATTGATCACCGTCGCAGGGCCGCTCACACCGGTCGAAGTGCAATTCGTGTTCAGGTAGAGCGTCGTGTTCCCCGTATCGCTCTGAGCTGCCGGCAAGTCGTTCTCAAGCTGAAACACAACTGACTGCTGGCCTTGCGAAAGCATGCTGCCTATCTGGACATCGGGCACGCCATAGACCTGGTAAAACGTCTGCGCCGGATTCGATCCTGGAATCGTATTGTCCGGGTCCTGGCCGACATACTGGCTCAGTTGCCCGTGAACACCTACCGTGGCCGGGTTGAAGCAAGCCGCGGCAAAGCCATTCTGACTCGGGCAAACATTCACCGGGCCAGTCGTCGAGCCTCCCGACGGTGTCACCGTCACCTGAATGTTATCCAGAACAACGATCATGTGGTTGCTATAGTTCACCGCACTCGGCGACGATGAAATATTCGCGTAGATCGGGGTCGCCTGGCAGTTCAGCTCCTGAATCGTGCTTTGAAAAACGTACGGATTCGAGGGACTGGTCGTATTCGACGTCGGTTCAATCAGCGAATCGTTCAGCAAAAGAATCGAATTTTGGGCGACAGCCGAGCTCAGCCCGCCAGCCATCAAAGCCGACAAGAGTGCGATCTTGCTCAAACAGGGATGCTTCATTGTGATAACAACCTCATTCTTTTCAGTTGCAGAAGGCGCTTTGAGAGGGTTCGTCAATCCCCGCGGGTAATTGCGAAACGCCGTTTTCTCAAGGACAATAGGGGAAAAGTCCGGTAGGCCCCATTCAAGGAAAAATCGGGCCAGCATACGTTACTCAGTTTGCGGACCAGAGGAAACGCTGTCAATAGTAAAGTTTACGGCCTTTTCACTGGCCCAAATTCCGATCCAGGAAGCCACTTCGAATCTAGCCCTTCATGCCCCGCTTGGTTCCGTGGGCGTCGCACTCTGTTTTTAGATATCCAGCCCGGTGCCTTAGCCATTACAAATGCACTTCACCAGCCAAACAATGAAACCGCTAAGTCATTCAATATAAACGTTTTAAATATAATTTGTCCAGCAAAGTCCCGAAAATATGCAAACTCTTGCGCAAAAGCGCACCCCAAATGCCATTTCCTGCGATGCATTTCAAACCGACAGTTTAAAAAATTCTAATCCTGGGTCCCCTACCACAACCCAGATCTCAAGTCCGCCCTCGCGCCTCAGAAATTCACCGCTATCAATCGCCCCCGCAAATAATCTCCTCACAGTCCTCGAATATTCGCAAAGCAGGCAACTGGTCATCGCAAATGCCAGCGGACAAGCCCCGTGAGGCAAGCCTCGCCGAAGCTTTGTTCGAGCCGCTGTCGATTGACCGGACATCGAGATAAAATTCCGCTGTTTCCGTCGCGGCGCGTGATAGCGAATTCGGCGCACTGCTCCTTCATTTCGAGTCCGGTAGTTTAACCTCCAGTTGCGCCGGAGCAGCCGTTGCGCTGATCTCCGGATCGTAATACTCGTAGGCACGCGATTGAAAAGTCTTTGCGCGAATCGGATATTTTGCCCGCAGCCTGAACTTCACCGTGATCGTCTGGTTCGGCGTTAGCGCGTTCAGGTAAAGAATTGCCTGGGTTGCCGTCAAAGAGAACTTTTCCAGCCGTCCATTTGCCTGCTGTGCAGTCGTCTGCTGCAACTGTTGCAAATCCTCGCTCAACAATTCAAACCCTGGCGGAATTCCCAGGTCGATCATCACCATCTTCGCGGTCTTATCAAGGTTGTTTCTCACTGTCGCGGTCGCCGTGGCAATATCGTTCTGCGCAAGCCTGCTGCGGTCGTAAGCAACATCGATCGAAAGCGCGTCACGCCTCGGCGCCTGCCACGGTACAAAATATTGCCCGACAACCTGATAGCCAAGCCCGCCGGTGCCTTCAAATCTGATTTCAACGGAGTTTGCATCGCCAATGTCCGCTCCCTTGAAAATGTATTGGTGGAAAAGGTCTGAGTTATCTGAGTTCAACTCAAGCGTCTGCGCCGCTTTTCCATTGAGCAGAATCTCGACCGTTCCACGCGCGTCGGAGGCCTTTGCCTCAGTGCCAAGAATCATCGCGCGAAGTGCAACAATGGTCGCTTGTGTTGAGCCCCATGCACCGGTCGCATCCTTCTTCGACGCAATGAACGCCAGCCCCTGACGGGCCACAGCTGCGGATTGGCCCCACTTGAGCAGTGCCTGTGCAGCCAAGCCGGTGGTTTCAATTGCCGCGCTTGTGCCGGTCGAATAAACGCCCGTCTCTTCCGCGCTCCACCACGATTGATCGTCCTTCGATGTGCGCGCATCCAGCAGCAATCCCATCGCCCGTTGCGTAAACTCGCCGTCCTGCCCGTATTCAACGGCAAAGTTCGCAATCACAGCAAGCGTATAGGCGTCGGTCTGCGATGTGAGATTGTCTTCAATGTACTTCATGGCTCTTGCTTGTGCCGCTCCCTTGTAGCCGGTATCGACCAGCGCCCAGGCGATGTAGGCCGTGATGCGCAGGGCATCGGAGTTATAGCGATTCGTCGCGCCTTCATTGATGAATTGCGTGTCAGGCTTCCAGCTTCCGTCCGCTTGCTGCTGTCCGGCCAGCCAATCCTGAGTCCGTCCGATCAGCTTTGGATCAACGTCATAGACCTTCGCCATATCGTTGAATTCCATCAGCCCGTATGCGGTCAAAATCTTGTTGGCAGGCGCTTGCCCAAACCACGAGAACCCTCCGCCCGGCACCTCGAACGTAAGCAGTCTCTGATAGCCATTGGCAATATATCCCTCCGCCTTGGCATGAATCTCGGGCGTGAGCTTCTTCGTTCGCTTCATATAATCGAGCGCCAGAACATTCGGATATGTGCTCGACGAGGTCTGCTCAAAGCACCCTCCCGGCATGCGCAGAATGCTATCCATCCCCTCGATCATCTGGCTCAGTGGTCCTGGATATAGCCGGACAAAAAGCTTGCTTGCATCGGGAATCGAGTTCGACGGGAACTTCACATCCTGCCGGACGGTGTCTTCCAATCGGCCATTGAAAACCATATTCTGCTCGCGTCCATTGGGGATTACCTCGATTTCACGCATCACAACATCCTGCTTCCCCCCGGCCATCTCTGCCGAAAGTGTCAGTTTGAATTTGCCGATCCGTCTTGCCTCCAGGGTGAACTGCGAGCTCCCCACACGGCCCGAATCGACATTGATTGTCTTTTCAGAGTCATCGTTTACCAGCGAAAACCATTCATCTTTTTCAAGTTTCAAACTGACCTCCCCAGCCTTCCCGGAGTAGTTATAGGCCGCGACGGGAATCGAGACGCGATCTCCCTGCGTAAGTGCCACCGGCAAATCCAGATCAACAAAAAAGTCTTGAAACACCTTCAGGCTCGATGTTCCGGTTCCAAGCGCGCCAGATTCTGTTGAGGCCAGCATCGCCATGCGCCAGGTGGTGATGGAATCCGCAATCGGAATCGTGATACTCGCATCGCCTTTGCCATCGGTAATAATCTCCGGATTGATGTAAAGTGCCTCGGGAAAATAGGAGCGGATGTGAGGCTCGGCCGCACCGGGAAGTCCAGCAGCGAGCGCCTTTGCTGCCCGCGGCGCCATTCGCACGAGCTCCGCAGCATCTCTGCCTGTAAGACCGGCCGAATCGACCAGCTCGTTGTTCAAGGTTGCGGATACTTCGGCCCTGTCAACCGGAACCGCCGCGTCTGCGCCGCTTACCACCGTCACCGCTGCCATTGTCGAGCCAACCATCAACTGCGCAGAGATTGAAGCCAAATCGCGCGGCCGCACGCTCAATCGCGAGGATGAGATCTGAAACCCCGCTGCCGAAAAACTGATTTCATAAGTTCCCGGCGGAACACCCGCAATTGAAAACCTTCCCTGTCCATCTGCCCTGGCGTGGATGAGTTTCGTGCCGGAAATCTCGCGCAATTGAACGAGTGCCCCAGGAATCCGCGCCTCGGTCACATCGGTCACAATGCCAGTCACCTCCGCAAGCCCGTTGAAGGGCCCACGATCGTGCTCGACTTCCAGCCCGACAAGCGGGCCAATCCTTTGCTGATAAACTTCCTGGCCAGTCTGAATCACGATGCCCCAGGTCAGGTCGTCCGCGCTGCCGAACGCCTTATCCGGTCCGGCGCTCCGCACAAAATAATTGCAGGCCCAGGCGCTGCACCAGCCTCTCGACTCAATCCGCAGCGGTGTTCCCCATGCATCCAACGCAAGCGGATTGCGTTCGCGAACCAAGCGCGCAAAGAGCCGGAGAATATCAATCTGGGAAGAGCGCCTCGGCGCATCCTCATTGAGCTCTGCGGCGATCTGCTCCACCTGTTCATTCAATGCTGCTTGATAGCGGTTCCGATAGGCCTCTGCGCGCCCCTGCGGCATGGCGGATTCGAACTTCGTATCCACCCCGTCGGGCTCTGCCATTTCGGTCGCGGAAAACAGCGCGCGTGCGGCAAGGTCTTTTTGTGACTGCTCCTCGGTCCACTTGACCGGCTTGACCGCGCTTGCCGGCGTCACCAGATCCTCCATCGAGAGCGAATGAATCTCAAACCGCGGCTTCATTACTTCCTGCTCGAGATAGAAGAAGACCTTGGCGAAGCCGGGTTGCTTTTCGGCCAGCGCGAAGACCGCCTCATCCACCACCTGCACGCCCAGCGCCGCGCTCACTCCCTGTCCGTGAGCGTTGGTTACGCGAAAATGCACGCGCGCCTCGGCTCCAGGTTTGTACTCAGCGGCGTCGGCAACCGCTTCAATGTGGAGTTCATCGGCCGGCTCAATGAAGACCAATCGATGATCGCTGACCGGCTGCGCATCCCGGCCAAACAGGTAGGCGTCAATGTCCAGCGAGCCGGCCATCTCGGGCGTCACCGGCACATCGACCTCCGCCTCCCCTTCTTCCATCTCTACATCGCGTGTCAGAACTGTCTGGCCATTCTTCAAAATGTCGAGATACGCCGCACCACGTTCGCGCGAGGAGAAGACTTTGAGATGCATCACATCGCCCGCGCGATAAAGCGCTCGTTCGGTTCGCAACAGGATCTGGTCCGCGCCATCGCGATAACCAAGATCAATCTTCGCCGCCGTACGGTTGCCGCGATGATCGTCTGCGTCGATTCGCAAAGACTCTTTGCCAAGGCCTCCGTGGACCGCGAGGGCCTCTTCTCCTTTGCGCGCCGGCAGATGAATCACTGCGACACCGCTATCGTCGGTCGCCACCCGCTGCTCCGGCGAACCAGAGCAACGAATTGTCAGGCTGGTCCGTGCAGGCGTTCCGTCGGGGTACGAGCTGAGGATGAAAACCTGGTTATCAACATCCGGAATCAGTCTGCCGCTCTCCGGAATCGCAGTAATCAACATCGAATTCGCGCTTACGGTAATTGCTTCTCCGCGCGTCTCCAGATGGTTTGCAGAATCTCTCACCTTAGCTTCGACCAGCACGCGGGCCGCACCACCGCTGATCGGACGGCCGGCAAAGTATTCCGGCAAAGTCAGATCAAAATGGTAGTTGCCGTCCTTGTCCGTCTTGCCCGATGCAGTCGCTGCCTCAGTGATCGCAACATCCATTGCGGATGCTTTGATTTCGATCTCGGCTTTATCTACCGGCTTGCCAAAGAAATAGTTCGCGCGCACCGTTCCGGTTACATGATCGCCTGGCCGGTAGTCCTTTTTGGGTTTGCCGTCTACCTCGGCGAAATCGATGGCGACCTTGAATTTCGGTAGCACATACCGCTCCACGTTCACAGTAAGCTCGGCGCGATTTGCCGGCTCCGCATCTGCGCCTCCCAGCAGCGCGCGCAGATGGTATGCGCCGAGGTTCACCTCATCCGCAAGTGTAAAATCCGCGCTGGCCACTCCAAACCGGTCGGTTTTTGTCGCCTTCTTGAAGACCATATTGCCGCGCGAATCTTCAAGTTCAAACTTGAAGCCACGCACCCCGGCTGCTTCGTGATGAGCGCGATCAAGCGCCAGCGCGCGCACATGAATCGTCTGCCCCGGCTGATAGATTGGCTTCTCGGTTGTGAGCAAAATTGAGACCGTGTCTTTCAGTTCAACAGATTGAGTAAACTCAGCCGAACCAAGAGCCGTCTCGGCAATGAAATGCAATTGATAATTGCCTTTCAGCTCGGCGGGGAAGGGGAGCTGGGCCGCAACGCTTCCTGCGCGATTCAATACGCCATCGAAGAGCAATTTCGACGGTTGGCCGGGAATCAGCAACTCAACCTTCACCGAGCCCTTGCCGTGAATCACCTGGTTGCTTGTGTCCGTAACCAGAACGCGCATCACCGCCTGGCTACCCGCCAAATACGACTTCTGCCCAAGAATCCGCACCACCGGCCGCAGCAGAATACGCGAAATTGATTCAGTTCGCTCGACCGTTGGATGTTCCTCGCCGTCGAACGTGAGACGATAGCGGATTCGATCCCAGACCAGGTCGTTGATAGAGATTGAAGAATCAATCGCGACCTTCTCGAGCCACACTCCATCCATGTCAGCCGCCGCCACAGATATCTCTTTGTGACCGAGCCGATGGTTTTCCGGATCGAGAATCTCGACTGAAAGCATTCCCCGGCCGGCGCGTACGCTGTGAAAGGGAATCTGCAAAGACAAGACACCGTGCTCGTATATGACGGTCGGCGACTCGAGGGCGGTTTCTGCCAATCCAATTGCATTTGTGAAAAGCAGCACAACCAGCAGCATTAAAGGCAGCGCGCGGATGACTTTCATTTGAACTCTCCCTGCGGAAACGTCTTGTTAGGGACGCTAGAGAATCCACGTCTCTGAGCAGGGAACGGCAGCCGCTGAGAATCTTGCAACGGAAAGCGAAAATATTTTTAGGGGTTGTTGCGGGCTGTGACTCATGCCCGGTATTTGCAAAGCAAACGGTGAGCCGGACCGGACCTCGGGGAGTTCGTTTGATACTCCCCAAATTTGATGCTCCCAAACTTGAGCTGGTAACTATTTGCTCTTCCAGTGGCGTCCATCAGAGCTGGTCCATATGGCGCCGGAGTCCGTGGTCAGCTGAAACACCGCAGCCCGTATGCCTGCCGGTTCCCCCTTGATGGAGGTTGAAACCGGGATGGACTTTGTTTCAACAGTGGAGCCTTCTGAAACGACAGTGACCGCCGCTGCTTCAGAGCCCACCCGGAGCGCAACATCCGCAATCGTCGGCTGCGAGGCAGAGACCTCGATTCCAGTTTGCCTCGAAGGCGCGAATCCCTTCGCTGTCACTTCCAATGCATATTCGCCGGGCACCAGCCGATCGATTGCATAGCTGCCATTCTGATTCGTTGTCACGTCGCGCCGCTCGGCGCTGTCGATCCTGGCAAGCGTCACCTTTGCACCAGAAATCCGCGCCCCTGTCTGATCGGTGACGATGCCTGAAACCGTCGAGTTGCCGATTGAAGCTGCACTTGGCGTCTCGCTTTGCATTTTGTCCGCCAGGGCCGGCGCGGCAATTGCGGCTCTGTTCAATGGAGCGGCATTGTAGGCCCGCACCTCCGGCCGGCTCGCAGTGACAAATGCAACCTGCACGGCGCGGCCCGTCCATTGCGGCGAGACGGCCGTCCAATGTTTTCCTGCATCCTTGCTCGCAAAGAGCGAACCCGCCGAATCGATTGCCAACTCAACGCGACCCTTCGAGACCGTTGAAACCGCAGCGAAATGACTTGGAAGTTTGGGCGGCTTTTGCGAAAGCTTTGCAGTATCAACCAACTCATTGTTGAGCGTTGCTGAAATCTCCGCAGTGTCCGCCGGCACCTCAGCATCTGCGCCCGAGACGACCGTCCCTGTGCTGGCGCTTGATCGCGAAGCAGCCCCAGCACTCTGAGATCCCACTGGAATTCCGGCAGAACTGGATTTCCCCGCCGATGCCGCGGGAGCAGGCGCCATCTTCACCAACTCGGCGGCATCGCGTCCAGTCAAGATCGCCGAGTCCACCACCTCTGAGTTAAGCGCACTCGTCACCGGAGCCGCATCCACATCGACATCCGGCCGCGGCGTAACGCTCTTTTTTGTACCCTGCGTTGCCTTCCCTCCGGGCATGATCGGCTCTTGTCCAGGCGTCGTCCGCCGAGCCACCGGCGGGGTCTTCGATGTTGCCAGACCGGAGGCGACAGTACTCGGAGTCTCTCCGCTCTTCAGGGCCGTGAAGAGATGCAGCTCGACCGCCAAAATAATCAGGCAGGCAACCGCTGCTCCCGCCGCCCAGGCCAGATTCCACCCCGAGAACCACCCTGAAATCCTCGACTTTCTCGCGCTCGGAACTTGAGCGGCAGCCGCACCTGCGGCAGCCAACTCTTCAAACTCCGCTTCCCCCGCCAGGTACGCAATCTCGCGACACGCGACGCAGTGTGCCAAATGCTCCAGCACGCTTTGCCGTTCGTGCGCAGGCAGCGCCTGCTCGGCAAAAGCGCTGAGCTGGTCCGCGTCGGGGTGCTGGCCGGGTTGGAAGAGTTCGCTCATTTCTGTTCTGGTCCCGCCGGTTCCACCTGTACTGGGAACGCAGCCGATGAAGATTTTTGCAACAGGCTGCGCAGGTTAATTTCAAGATCTCTCGGATCGGCCCCCAAGGCCTCCTCGGACTGCCGCTCGCTCAGTCCCTCAGCGCGCAGGTTTTCGACCAGATGCTTTCGCGTCTCTCTAACCAAACGCTTGAGCCTGCGGCTGATCGTTGCCTCATGCACCTTGAGCAGGCGCGCGATCTCAATCAGCGTGCGGCGATCCAGGAAGTAAGACGAAAGCAGGAAGCAATCCGTGGCGTCGAGCGCCTTCAATGTTCTGGCCACTGCCCGGCCAAGAAGGTCGACTTCCTGTGTCGGTGGCTCCAGCGGCAATGCCGGCGGGTCGAGGTCCTCAAGCGGTTCCTCCCGTCGCGTTCGGCGATGAAAATCAATGTGCCTCTGAACCAGCGTGGTGCGCAGCCAGCCCATCAGCGATCCGCGCCCCGAATAACTCGCCAATGGAGAAATGCGTTGTCCTTCGCTATTCTTCAGCCCGAATAACTCTGCATAGAGTGAATCCGCCAGCTCCTTACCAAGAGTCGACGACCGCGTTATCGCCACCGCTGCCTTCGCTACTGGAGTGCGATAGAGGCTCAGAAACCGCTCCCATCCTATCTCGCGTCCCATCGCGCAAGCGTGGGCTAACGCCAGTTCCGGCAACCGTAGCGCGCTATAGAATTCCATTCTCTGGCTTGGGCTTGGATCAATCCCCGCAGGCAGCCCGTGATTGCACCGTCTCCCGACTCTGTCGAGAATGACGGCAAATTCCTGCGGCCCAATGCCGCACGCACTCCCTTCCGCTGTGCGCCATAGCTTCTCGACAAGCTCTTCGGAAATCGCCGCATCGACGGCCGCAGTCGGATTGATTTCGATCGTCGACACGACCGGCGAAAGGGTTGCAGATTCCAGAGGAAGACTGAGATCGCCGGGCTGTGGGATCGCCGAGTCCACATCTCCTCCACATCTCCAAAGATACGTCATTGCACAGTCGGCACGGTCAGCGAGAGTTGCCTCGCAATACGGCTTAAAGAACCCCTCTCACGGCAGTTCCAGGCTCCGGTCGCGTCGCCGGCCAACCCGCTGTCACCCTCGTTAAAACGCCCGGGTCGAGCAGAACAAATTGGGGAATTACACACCTAATTCCCATAGCAAACAGCTGTCATCCTGCGCGAAAGGAGCCCCAAACGCTTTTCAGTTTGGGGGTGGTGAGTCGAAGAGCCTGCCCTGAGCGAAGCCGAAGGGACCTGCAGTTGCACTTGTCGTTGTCTCTTGTCCCCTCTTAAAAAATGAAGCTGTCATCCTGAGCGAAAGGGGCCCCGGGCGCATTTCAGCCTGGGGGTGGTGAGTCGAAGAGCCTGCCCTGAGCGAAGCCGAAGGGACCTGCAGTTGTCTTTGTCTTTGTCTCTTAGCTCTTTAAAAAATGAAACTGTCATCCTGAGCGAAAGGGGCCCCGGGCGCATTTCAGCCTGGGGGTGGCGAGTCGAAGGACCTGCAGTTGTATGTTTTCAGCTAGCACAAAAAAAGCAGTGTCATCCTGAGCGAAAGGGTCCCCAAACGCTTTCCAGTTTGGGGGTGGTGAGTCGAAGAGCCTGCCCTGAGCGAAGCCGAAGGGACCTGC
>Ga0302319_10016004_pt1 | contig 13848 bp, 15 predicted proteins | sample Bog_T0_2_FD_203319 | JGI IMG/M metagenome (GOLD analysis project Ga0302319, IMG submission 203319) | Peat permafrost microbial communities from Stordalen Mire near Abisko, Sweden - Bog_T0_2 | ecosystem: Environmental > Terrestrial > Soil > Wetlands > Peat | place: Sweden: Abisko, Stordalen Mire...
TACGCACGCGACACTTCCCACTGCCGCTGGACCACGACAGGGAAATTAAGGCTGAACTCTTTTGCCTTCCTCCGATTTTCTTCCAGGCCGCCGCGACCCACTAAGAGCAAATCAAGAGGTTTCTCAGGTTCCTTCGAGTAGGCAGCAAGATGAGCCATCAACTGGTCGCATGGCCCGCAAGCTGGGTCGCTAAATACTAACAAGAGACGTTTTCCGCGATAACTCCTTAGCGATAATTCGCCTCCTCTCACTTCAGGCAGTTCGAAATCCGGAGCCGGCGTGCCCGCCGGAATGCCCCTACGCTCCAAGAGACTCTCGGCGAGGGGACGCCGCCCGGGGAGACTTTTCACATTCATTCCCGCAGCCTCACGCGCAAGCCTAGGGACTTCCTCAGCCCCGATTGCCAAGGACTCGGCGATTCGTCCGCTCTCGTCAATGAGGTACGCCGCAGGCGTCGCCAGCGACCCAAACAGAGCCGCTAGCGCTGACTTCGGAGATTGCAACAGAATCTGACAACTCGATTCGTGGCTGTCGATAAGCGCTCTATTTTCCTCCGGCGTCCCGTAGCTAATCAAGACAACTGACGTGTTCCGGCTCGCCAGTTCGGTGATTGATTGCTCTAACTCCGGAACGATGGCCGCGCAGAAGCCGCAGGCAGGATTCCAGTGAATCGCCAACACTCGCTTCCCGAGAAAGTCTGCAAGAGACACTGGGTTTCCGGCCAAATCCGGGAGCCGAAACGGAGGAGCAGGGGTACCAACGGGAAGCCCCTCTGTCCTGGTGAGCGCAACGACGCCATCGCCCCCGCAGCCCCCAGAAGGCTGGCTCCTCGCAACCTTCGCCTCAAGTTCGTCCAAACGCAGGAGCAAGCGACCTTGTTGTTTGAGAAGAAAAACGGCAAACACGCCGAGCATGCAGATAGCGAGTGAAGAGCCGATCGCGTACTCAATCATATGGCAACCTCCCAGGAGGGTGAGTGGGTTACATGAATACGTGCTGCAGCACCTAAAGAGATCCGCCGCGGTTACGCAATTATCTTAATAGCACCTAGCGACCAAGCCAGAACGTATTTGTTTTGGCTGCATTTATTGAGCTCGATTATACATCTTGATACGGGCGATGCAACAACTTTCTTAGAGTCTTGCTGAATTTATTTCACCCATCTGATAGATGGAAGGGTGTCGCCGGCTTACTGGCTCCTGAAAACCGGCGACTCTGTGACTTACCTTACTCGAATTGCACCATTCTGTGTCACTCCTGCTGTTTCACTCCTGGCGGAGGGCGATGAGAGGGTCGAGACGCATGGCGCGGCGGGCGGGCAGATAGACGGAGAAGAGAGCCACGGCGGTGAGTGTCGCGGCGACGGCGATGAAGCTGGCGGGGTCGTACGGTTTTACGCCGAACAGCAATCGCTCTAACAGCCTCGTGGCCAGCAATGCTAACACCACACCGCAGCCGACACCGATTAGCGCGGGTGTCATTCCCTGCCTCACTACCAGCCGGAATAGATCTGCTTTGCCCGCGCCCAGCGCCATGCGAATACCCAATTCGGAGGTTTGCTGCTCCACTGAATACGACATCAAGCCGTAAATGCCGATGGCCGCCAGCACCAGCGCCACGCCTGCAAAAATTGTGAGCAGCAGCATATTGAAATTCTCGCGCGCCGTGGACTTGCTCAAGATCTGGTCCATGGTTCGCACCTTGGCGATTGGCATTTCGCCATCCACTGCTTGTACTTCTCGAAGAACGGCGGCGCTTAGCGCTTTGGTATCCACGTTCGAACGGATACACCAGGAAAGGGGAAGCGCCGAATTCGCCAACGCCGTCATACCCTCAGTCTGCTGAGCGGTGGGAATGTACATGGCACTCAAGTTGGCTTCCGAGAGGCTGGTTTCATGCACATCGCCGACAATGCCTATAATTTCGCGCGGTTGATCTTCGAGCGGTCCAAGTCCTTTCCCAATCGTAATAACCTGGCCTATGGGATTCTCATTTTTCCAGTATTTCTTTGCCATGGCGCGATTGATAATGACCACCTTCGCACTGGTAAGCGCGTCCCGTTCATTGAAGAGCCGGCCATTTAGCAGCGGAATTTTGAAGGCGGCGAAGTAATGCGGTGTGATCGAGCGCCATTGCTCCTCACCGTTGTACAGTTCGCCGGCTTTAGGAGCTTTGCCGGCGATATTTAACGGCAGGTCTACTTCGCCGGTCAATGGCAGCGCGATTGTTTCAGCCGCCGATTCCACTCCCGGCAGCGATTCGAGGCGGCGAATGACTTGCGTGGTAAAGCGATCCACCTGCTCGGTTGTGGCGTAGCGCGCGCCTACCAGCGACGTTTGCAGGGTGAGGACATGGTGCGGATCGATGCCGCTGTTGACGCTGCTCAGCCCTTCAAACGTGCGGATGAGCAAGGCGGCCGAAGCCAACAACACCACCGCTAATCCCATCTCGCAAATCACCAGAACTTTGCGCGTATAGCCGTGACGCCGGCTTCCTGTCGAGGAACGTCCGCCGGCATCTTTCAGAGTTGAAGCTACGTCTGGTTTAGAAATTTGCAGGGCGGGAACGAGTCCAAACAGAATGCCGGTCAACAAAGAAATGGCCAGCGTAAAAACCGCGATGCGCCAATCCACCAGCGCCCAAACCGAGGCAAGCTGGGTCGGGTCTCCCAAACGCGGAATGTCGCCCGGTTCGAGCAACAGAAGTCCGCGCACGCCCACGACGCCCAGAAAGAAGCCAAGCAGGCCGCCGAGTCCGGCAAGTATGACGCTTTCGGTGAGCAACTGGCGAATCACGCGGCCGCGGCTGGCGCCTAACGCCGCGCGGATGGAAAGCTCGCGCTGGCGGGCGGCCGCGCGCGCAAGCAGCAGATTAGCCACGTTGGCGCAAGCAATCAGCAGCACAACGCCGACCGCGCCGAGCAGGATAAACAAAACCGGCCGCACATTACGGACCTGCGAATCGCGCATCGGCTCCACGGCAACCGTTTCCGTCTTGTCGATCCACTTGGGATAGAGGCGGCGAAACACCTCTCCCGCCAGCCGCATCTGAGCGCGCGCCTGTTCGATGCTCACGCCATCTTTCAAGCGGGCGGCGGCGGCCAGATAGTGAGCCTGGCTTTCGCTGTTCGGGTCCGCCTGCAAGGGAATCCAAACCTCGGCCTCCGGGCTGCTCGAGAACGATTTCGGCATGATACCGACCACCGGATATGGCTCGCTGTTCAGCGTGATGGTGCGGCTCAGAATATTAGGATCCCGCCCAAAGTGGCTTTCCCAAAGGCGCTCGCTGATGACGGCGGCTTTGGGGCCTTTAGGCAGATCTTCCGCACTTGAGAAAGCGCGTCCGCGCAGCGGAGCAATACCAAATACCTTGAAATAATCGGCGGAGACATGTGCTCCTTTGATTTGCTCGGGGTGGTCGCCGCTACTGAGGTTCAAGCCCGGCCCTTCCTGGTCATAAAGAGCCATGGCTGAAAAGACAGTTTGGCTTTTGCGCCAGGTCATGAATTTGGGCACCGAATTGGAGAAGCCAGCGCCGTCCGGATATTTGCGGCCGAGTTGGACGATCCGTTCCGGCTGCGGATAGGACAGCGGCTGCAGGAGAACTTTATTGACGACGCTAAAGATGCCGGTATTCGCCCCGATGCCGAGCGCGAGCGCGGACACAGCAACAATGGTGAAGCCCGGATTTTTGGCCAGCAGGCGAAGCGCTTGGCGAATGTCGGCGAACAAAGTCTCCATGAAGCCGATTACGGTTCAGGGTGAAGTAAAGTTCCGAAAAGTTAGCACGCTACCAATTCCAGAACAGAGTAGCCAGAGGTCCGCTGAAGCGCAGGTTCACGCCGTTGGCGGCAAGGTTGCTTTGGTGAAAATCGATGAGCATCTCGCGATAGCCAAGTTGCAGGCCCACCGCACCGATCCAGCCGCCCAGGCCGCCGGTGCCTTCCACCCAATGGCCATAACTGCCCGCGGGAAGACCGCGCACCGCACCTTCCAACGCGAGCCAGCGCTTGTTGGGAATGAAATACAGCCGGAAATCAACGCCCGCCATGGGCAATCCAAACGGAACGCTGTCTTTCTTGCTAAGTCCCGAAGGTTCGCCTTGGAGGCTGCCCGCGAACCCAGATATGATGCGCCAATCGAGCTGCCCAAACGGCCCATCGAACCGCTCAGCCAATCGTGATGCAAGCCGCCGTAGATGTAGTTGATGTGCGCGGAGGATGTCAGCGTTTCATTGATGGAATACTGATTATGAAAATACGTGACGTTGCGCTGGAGCACGTTCAAGCCACTAAAGGAGATGGGCGTACCTTCCAGCACAAGGCGCTGTTTGCGCCGGAACTTGAAAACCAGCCGCCCATCGTAAATGCGCTGCCGTTGAAATATGCCGAGATCGGAAAGCAGATTAAGGGATGTTGCATCGGCGTTAATAGTGCCGTCGGTGTTCGTGCGCCATAAAGAGGTGCTGAGTTCCAAGCGGTAACTTTCGGGTCCTTCAGCCGCCGCGAGATGGGAGCAGACAAAAATCAGCCCGGCGCAAACGAACAAATAGATACGAAATTGTTTCATAGCCGAAATGAGCTTATCGGCTGCGGCAGGCGTTTGTTCTAGCTATCAGTTAGTTCGAGCCGGAAACAAAGGTGATTTTGGATTCGGCCTCAAAGCGGCGGTAATCGCGGAAGTCGACCTTATTCAAGATGTTGTTGTGGCCGGTATCGAGCAGGACGCTCGCCGTAGCGGGCAAAATGAAGCGGCGAGTGCCGATAGTGACGGGCTGGTAATCGATCGTGGTCGTAATCGATTTAGTAAGCACCGAGCCGGGGATATCGAACGGCGCATTCGTAATGCGCCAAATTTCACCCGTGCTCGGATCCGCGTAAATACGTCCGCGATAAGGCACGATTTGCCGATCAACACCACCCAGACCCAACGAAAGAGTGGAATGCTTGAAGTCCACCAGATATTCGAACATCGCCAGACGCTTCCCGCCCAACTCATCCCAACCGCCCCACGAGATTTGTGCGCCGGTGTTACCGTCCAGCACGTTGCTCATCAGGATGCCGAATTCGCCTTCGGTTTCGAGCGCGCGGGGAATGTAGCGGCCTCTCGATACCTCTTTGCCGTTGACTAATTCCAGCGTCTGCTCTTCCCTGCCCTGATTGAACACCAGCTTGGCAGTGAGCGTATCGCGCTGCTTCCAGTGTTCGGGTTTCTTGCCCGATTCATACTGTTCGGTTACCCGGGCACAGATGAAATTGGGAAGGTTTTCGAGATATTGGCTGGCATACAGCTGGATTCTGTCCAGCATGCGCTGTCGATCGGCGGCGTCTGGATTGTCGGCGGCCGACAGTACAGCTGCGATCATTAGACCGGGAATCAGGCTGCGAGTTAAGCGTTTAACCAAATGCGACAAGGCCCGGCTAATGTTGTATCACAACTGAAACGAGAGGAGGAAGGCGGCTAGGTACTGGAAGCGAGTTAGCCGCGCGCCCTAGTCCTCTCCCCAATTTCCATTAGGGCGGTACTGGTAATGGAATTGGGACCTTAGCCAAATCACAGCGCTTGAGGTTAAGGCGCTTTCGCTGAGACACTAGAGGTATGCAATTAGGAAACATCTTGGCTTTGGAAGCGGCTTGGCAAAGGGCAGTGCGCGAACATGCCGCTTTCATGCGGGACGCGAAGAGCATGCACCTGAGTGCGAACGAAATACACAAGCGCGGACGCGTGCATTTGCTCCGCATCGACTTGATATTTGCCAAGCTCAAGCTGGCGGAAGAGAGGAACCGGGAATTGACGCTCCAGCAATCCCGGCCCGCGCAGTTTTCCTATTGAGCACTGGCCGGCGCCGGGGCTTTCGCTAAAGCGTCTACGTTGGTTTTGTCAACAACGAACGTGCCGGTGTCGACAAACCTCGGAATCGGCGAGAAGATGTTTCTGCTCCAATCGCCAGCCAGCGGACTCGGCGGATGGTGATGCAGGTCGTCCAGCAGTTTCGTGCCATAGTAAGCCATGGTGTATGGCTTCTGCGCAATGGTAGCCGAGATGACGCCTTTGTTAATCCAATCGATCGTGGCGGGGTCGGTATCCATCCCTACAATGATCACTTTGCCAGCCATGTTGGCGCGGTTCACCACGTCTGCTACGGCAGGGCAAGCCAGCGCTTCCAGACAAATGAAGGCGTCCACTTTGGCTTTGCTATCGATAAGCTTTTTAGCATTATCGAAGGCCACGTCGGAATTGCCGTTCATGTCTATCACCGGCATGATTTTCACATCGGTATGATCGGCAAACGCGCTTTGGTAGCCTTGCAACCGGTCTTTCAAGTTCGATTGGCTGGGAATAGTGAAAATCACCACATTGCCCTTGCCACCTAGGAGCTTGGCGGTCATGCGGCCGCCAATCAGGCCGGCGCTGTAATTGTCGGTTCCCACAAAGAAGAGGCGCTTGCTATCCGGCGCATCCGAATCGATCGTGATGACGGGAATATTTTGATCAAGCGCGGCGTTGATGTCGGGCGTGAGAATGCTGGCATCAGTTGCGGAAACCAGAATGCCGGAAGGCTTCATGGCAACGGCACGCTTGAACGCGTCGTGCTCACCTTGCGGGTCGTGGCCATCGGGGCCTTGTACTTCGGACTTCACTTTCATTTCGGCGGCCGCGTGGGCGAGGCCTTGCGCGGCCGACTGCCAGTAGGCAATCTTGGTGTTATCGGCAACGAGGACGTATTTTTCTTCCGGCGCATGGGGCGAACCCGCGCAACCAGTAAGCAGCAACACTAAAGAGACGGCCGGGATTCCGGCGAGGGTGAGAGAGGTCGTAACCGTTCGCATCAGGTGGTCCTTGCGGGATGATATCACGTCGGCCTATGCGGCCTATCACTGACTTAATTCGAGGATGTGTCCCGGTACTTTGGCGGGATTCAGCTCGACATAGTTTTGCCGTCCGGCCCAAAGGTACTGCTCGCCCACGAGTAAATCGTTGGCTTGGAAACGCGGGCCTTCGGCGATGCCGAAGCGGTCGAGCGGCAGATCCACCATGCCGGCTTGGGTGCGGTTGGGGTCAAGATTGATGACCATCAGGATCAAGTTCTTGCCGTCTGGGGAGCGCTTGCTATAGCAGAGCAAATTATCATTGGCGACGGGGTGAAACTCGAGGCCCCAATCCGTTTGCAACGCAGGGTTTTCGCGACGAATGCGATTGACCACGCTGATGAGCCGTCGCAGGCTGTCGGACCGGTCGAGATCCCACTGCCGGATCTGATATTTTTCCGAATTCAAATACTCTTCGCTGCCGGGACGGACGGGCACGCTTTCATGCAATTCGAACGCGGGGCCGTAAATGCCGTAGTTTGCGCCGAGCGTGGAGGCGAGCAAATAGCGGATCATGAACGCCGCACGATTGCCGGTTTGCAGGAACGCGTGCAGGATATCGGGCGTATTGGGCCATTGGTTGGCGCGGAAAAATTCGCGCACCGGGCTGGTGGTGATTTCTGTCAGGTAGCTGGTGAGTTCAAATTTGCCGGTACGCCAAGGGAAGTAGGTATACGACTGGCTGAAGCCGATTTTGGCCAAACGGTACATCACCTTGGGCCGGGTAAAAGCTTCCGATAGGAAGAGAACTTGCGGCCATTCGCGCTTCAATTCGCCGATGCACCATTCCCAAAACGGGAACGCTTTGGTGTGCGGATTGTCCACGCGAAAAATGGTGACGCCTTGCGCAATCCAGTGGCTGAAAACGCTTTTCAATTCCTGCCACAATTCGAACCACTTCGGAGTTTCGAATTCAAAGGGATAAATATCCTGGTATTTCTTGGGCGGATTCTCGGCGTATTGAATGGTGCCGTCCGGCCGTTTCTTGAACCATTCTTCGCTCTCTTTTACATAAGGATGGTCGGGTGAAACCTGAAAGGCGATATCGAGCGCGATTTGAATGCCGAACGATTCGGCTTTCTTTACCAAGCTGCGGAAATTCTCGAGCGTCCCGAGGTCGGGATTAATCGCTTTGTGGCCGCCGTCTTTGGCGCCGATCGCCCACGGGCTGCCAACATCGTCGCGCTCGGCTTGCACGTTGTTGTTTTTGCCTTTACGGAAGGTGAGGCCGACGGGATGAATGGGCGGGAGATAGAGAACGTCGAAACCAAGTTCGGCGATGTAGGGAAGGCGCGCTTCGCAATCGGCAAACGTGCCGTGTTTGCCGGCTTCGGCGGCCGTGGAGCGCGGAAACATTTCGTACCAGGAACTGAAACGCGCGCGCACCGGATCAACCACAATTTCGAGCGTGCGCTCATATTGCGTGGCAAAGCGCCGGTCGGGATGACGATGCATGAGCTCGTTGAGAACGGGGTCGGTGGAGGTAGCCCGACGCGCTTCGTTATCAGTTTCCACACGCAACACCTGCGCTTTGGCGGCGAGCCAGCCGGCGTCGGGATCGGCGGTGCGTTTCGAAGCTTCTTCGATGAGATTCGCGCCGATCAGGTAATCCACGTTGGAATCGTTATGCGCTTGAATGCGCTTGCCCAGATCTCGACGCCAGGTTTCCCAATGGTCGACCCACGCGAAAATAGTGAAGCGCGCGCGGCCTAGGGCGGTGACCGCAAATGTGCCGGCCCAACGATCGTTGTCGAAAAACTCGAGCGGGCTTTCCTGCCAGTCGCTCGATGCGGGCTGCCAGTAGCGGATCGCGGCGGCGACGGAATCGTGGCCGTCGGTGAAGATGTCGGCCTCGACGCGGACCACGTCGCCAATGGTGCGTTTGGCGGGGAAACGGCCGCCGTCGATTTCAGGGGAGACCGTTTCGATGATGACTCTTTGGCGTCCGTCTAGTTCTGGCTTGGGCATTTGCTTTCGAAACTATTATGCTCGATTGCTAAAGGGGCTCGCGCCGCAACCTCAATCAGTTCCACAAAACCTTAAGAGCGAATGCCTTGCTATAACGGGCGAACATCTCGTCGCCGCCCACCAGAATGAAATCTTCCTCTAGCGCCTGCGCGACCAGGAGCCGGTCAAACGGGTCATGATGCCGCTCAATCACCGGCATGCCCTTCAGCTTGTCGAGATGCGATTGCTTGATGGGAAGCAGTTCCCCTTGCAAACGTTCGATGGTCTCGAGGAGCTGGCCGTATTCGATGTTGAATTTATAGCGTTGTTCTTTGAGTATGAATTCCCACGCACTCACAATGCTGACATAGACCATGTACCCTTCTTTTACCCGGCGGACGACAGCCGCGGGAACGTCCGCGCCGGCCCAGGACAAGAGAGCTTGCAAATCGAACAACAAAGGTCTTTGAAGCTGGACTTTCATAGGAGGCCCATGTCCTTCATCACTGCTTTCGAAGATTGCCGCTTCCACTTTTGATAATTCTTCGGAAGCTTAATGGCGCCCTTGAGCCAACCGAGACCGCGCTCCGGCGCGGGAGCTTTGACGTCCTTTACGGGAACCAGTTCAACCATGCGTTCTCCGCGGTTCGTTAGAAAGATTCGAGTGCCTGTGCGCGCTTGCGCCACCAGATTCGATAAATTATTCTTGGCGTCTTTGATGCCGATGTCCATTGGTAGCCACTATTATAGCCAAGTAGCCACCAAGATCCTTTCCTTGCGGCCCGTCATATCTTTCATAAATAAGTCAATTCGCGAGGTCAGTTGTACAGTTCAACTGTTAAACTCAACCATGGACATTGTTACCGTAAAAAACAAATTTCAGATTGTGATTCCCCAGCACATACGCGAACAGGTGCATATCGAGGTCGGCGATTTTCTGGAAGCCGGCGTAGCGGACGGTAAAATCACTTTCACTCCGAAGAGCCTCGTCGACCGGCATCTCGCCGAAGGATTAGAGGACGCAAGAAAAGGACGAACCCACGGCCCTTATGAAACGGTGGAAAAGGCGATTGCCGCATTGGATGCCAGAGCTAAACGTCGCGCCAGGAAACGCAGGCCGTGAAGCTGCGGTTTACGGACCGGGCTGATAAGGACTATGCAGTTCTGCCGCTCGCTATTCGTAAAGCTTTCGCCAAGCAATTGCATTTCCTGCTGAACGATATGAGACATCCGTCGCTCCAGACTAAGAAATACAGCGAATCGCTCGATCTATGGCAAGGCAGAGTAAACCGAGACTGGCGCTTTTACTTCAAAATTGAAGGCGATGAATACGTGATCATATCCGTCGTTCCTCACCCCAAGTAAGGGCGAGTTGACTGCTGAGCTTGTTGGACTACGCGAGGCGTTCCTTGAGGCCGCAAATTTGCTTTACTTCCCCTTCTCAATCAAAAACCGATACAACTCCACCGTCTGGCTCGCGATACTCCGCCAGCTAAAAGTCTCCTCCACTCTCTTCCGTCCCGCTTCGCCAAACTTCCGGCACTCGGCCGGATCGGCCAGCAATTCCGAAATCTTCGCCGCTAAATCCCGTGCAAATTTCTCTGGCTGCGTGGCAAACCCCGTCGCCGGGTCCTGCTCAAACGGCACCAAATATCCCGTCTCGTTATCTACCACCACTTCCTTGATCCCGCCCGTCGCACTTGCCACTACCGGCGCATGGCAAGCCATCGCTTCCAAATTGATAATGCCGAACGGCTCATACACCGACGGGCAGCAAAACACCCGCGCATTGCTATAAAGCTGAATCGCCTCGCGCTTGGTGACCATCTTTTCAATCCAAACCACGCGCTTGTTCCGTTTGCGCGCCTCCTCCGCTTTCAAGCGCATCTCCGCCGCGATTTCCGGCGTATCCGGCGCGGGCCGCACCGGTCCTGTAGCGTTGTCGACGCGAGAAAGCGGTGTGTGATCCATTCCAGTCTTATTTTACCGATTCGTGATCTCTCTTTTTTCGAGATCGCCGCTCTTCGCGCTTACATTCGGGCGCATTCGCAGCTGCAGACGTCCAGCTGGAGATTTTCCTCGGCTTGAGATTACTAACATTGCATGACCGAATTCAAATCAAGGACTAGTTATCAGGACTTCGCCTTTTCCATGCGCAAGTGGAGGTATGTTCGCACGAGCGACGATGAAGACTTCGTTAAAGCGCTCATCGCGACGGGCTTGGAGAAGACCCAAGTTATCCCGGCAGGTTCGGTACTGTATCGGGCACAAGTTGGATCGAAATTGGCTTGGGTAAAAGACCAGTGGTTCGATGCTCCATTCGGCAAGGATCGCATGAAACCGCCAAAGGATTGGTCAATCGCGGGGGGAGGTCCGGAAGGACGCGTCAATCCAAAAGGAATCCCGTGCCTGTACACCGCAACCGAGAAGAGCATTGCGATTGGTGAGGTGAGGCCGGATCGCGGTGCGTGCGTTTCGGTGGCCAAGTTGAGTACAACGCGAGACCTTCGCGTGCTCAACTGCACGACCGACGAGGGGAAGGTTAAGAATATAATCTATTTAAAAGAGCCACAGGGGGAGGAACGAACATTAGCAGTTTGGCGGGATATAGACCGCGCCTTTTCCGCGCCGGTGGCCGCTTCGGATGATCGCGCGGAGTACGCGCCGACACAACTCATCGCAGAACTTTTTAGACTTGAAGGATGCGACGGCATCGGTTATCGGAGTTCCGGCGGCCCAGGCCACAACATTGCTCTCTTCGACCTGGATTCCGCCGAGATATTCGACGAGATGGAACTCGTTGAGGTAACGAACATGACTCTGGAGTACTCTGGCAGATGGCCGTTCTCCTACGCGAACGCGATGTGACCTTAGCGTCGGAAATTTCCGCGACTGGGAAGAGCGAATTCGCCTGCTACCTGGCACATGAACGGCGGTTTGCACACGAGGACTTGCAGTGCTATCCACACGGATGGCCCCGACCGGAGCTGAAACGGCTGCGGGATGCCGACCAGGCCGGCTTTGTGTCCAAAATTCAGCACACAGCAGCGTCATCCTCGATTGGGCTTTCCCCTACCCTTGCATTCGTTTACGAAATCGAGGACAATAATAATCGAAATCGAGGTTTCGGGAATGTCCGTATTACTTGCGGCAAACGATATAGCCGGTTACTCATTGGAGCGGGGTCCCGACTTGACGGACGCCGCCGAACGGGAGAGGTTGAGTGCCAGCGCGATAAAGAGTTTCGTGGCGATTGCCGGGAAATGGGAGCTGAGCGAGGAACAATCGCGCGGACTGCTCGGGGGCATAGCTTCTTCCACCTACCATTCCTGGAGAGCACGGCCGCGCGGCAGGAACCTGGACCAAGATACCCTGATGAGGATTTCCTTGCTGCTTGGAATTTACCAGGGGTTGAATGTTTATTTTGGCAAGCCGTGGGCCGACCGTTGGGTGACGCTCGCGAATCGCGGCCCCATGTTTGCTGGATTGCCTCCCATTGACTATATGCTCCGCCACGGCCAACCGGGAATGGTGCAGGTGCGTCGCATGCTGGATTCGTGGCGCGGTGGGCGGTGACGCCCGCTGTCATCCGCTTCGATGTGCAAGGCTTCCATCGCCTGATTCCCGCTCGGTATAGCGACGGGGAAAGCGTGTTCAAGGAGCTCGCCGACAGCGCGAGCATGCTGCAAGATCTGCTCCTGCTCGATGGCGCTACCGACGCCAGCGTTGAGGGCGAACAGCGGGGACGCAGCGGAATCAGCACTTACGAATTGGTCTACGGTATCCCGAACGCCCATGTTGTAAACGGGGCTTTTACTCACACCAGCGACGCAGGCGCGCGGTTTAACGATCACACGCGCGGCGCCTGGTACGCGGCGGATGAACTGGAGACCTCGCTTGCCGAGGTGGCGTATCATAAAGGGCGGCGTTTGGCCGCAATGGTAGTGCCCGGTCTGCCGGAACAGCGGCCTGACGAAGAGACTTCAATCTACGACGACTGGCTGGCCGATTTCCGGGCGACATTTCACCGGCTGTATCCACCGAAACAGTTCACAGCGTATCTACAGCCGGAACCGGTCCCGGAATGCTACGCGGCATCACAGTTATTCGCGCGGACGCTGCTGAACATCAAATCGAATGGAATCGTCTACCCGAGTGTTCGCCGCAAAGGCTTCCATTGCCTGGCGTGCTTTCGGCCGGCGCTCGTCTTCAATCCGAGGCGAGGGAAGCGGTTCGAGATTCAGTTTAAGGCAACGCTCTCGGGTTACCGGCACAAACGGGTGGCTATCTCGGCCGGGCGATAGTGCGCCCCTCAGTTCGCGCTATTTCCCCTTCTCGATTAAGAACCGATACAACTCCACCGTCTGGCCCGCGATGCTCCGCCAGCTAAACGTCTCTTCCACTCTTTTCCTTCCCGCTTCCCCAAACTTCCGGCACTTGGCCGGATCGGCCAGTAATTCCGAAATCTTCGCCGCCAGGTCCCGCGCAAACTTCTCCGGCTGCGTGGCGAACCCCGTCGCCGGGTCCTGCTCGAACGGCACCAGATATCCCGTCTCGTTATCCACCACCACTTCCTTGATCCCGCCCGTCGCACTGGCCACTACCGGCGCATGGCAAGCCATCGCTTCCAAATTGATAATGCCGAACGGTTCATACACCGACGGGCAGCAAAACACCCGCGCGTTGCTATAAAGCTGAATGGCCTCGCGCTTGGTCACCATCTTCTCAATCCAAACCACGCGCTTGTTCCGTTTGCGCACCTCCTCCACTTTCAAGCGCATTTCGGCGGCGATTTCCGGCGTATCCGGTGCACCCGCGCACAACACCACTTGCGTATCCTTCGGCAGATACTCGATCGCGTCTACTAAGTGCGTCACACCTTTCTGTCTTGTGATGCGGCCGACGAACAGCACGTACGGAACCTTCGGATCCACACCATAGGCGGTCAGCGCGGCATCGTTGCTGGTGTGCTGATATTCCTCCAGATCGATGCCGTTGTAAATCACATGCACGCGTTCCGGCTTCACCTCCGG
>Ga0302319_10016006_pt1 | contig 13848 bp, 17 predicted proteins | sample Bog_T0_2_FD_203319 | JGI IMG/M metagenome (GOLD analysis project Ga0302319, IMG submission 203319) | Peat permafrost microbial communities from Stordalen Mire near Abisko, Sweden - Bog_T0_2 | ecosystem: Environmental > Terrestrial > Soil > Wetlands > Peat | place: Sweden: Abisko, Stordalen Mire...
CGGCGAAGTCACCGTGGCGGCTCTGATCGAGGCCAACCTCGTCCCGGAGGCGACCAAGCGGGTGAAGATCATCCTCTCCGGCAAGGTTGGGAAGCCGTTCGTCATCAAGGACAAGCTGGTGAGCGCGACCAAGGGCGCGAAGAGCGCAGTCGAGGCCGCCGGCGGCCGATTCGAGGTCTAGCGAGAACGCCGTGGCCTCATCCAGCACGAACGCCGCAGCCGCCCTGGGGGACATGACGCGCTTTGCCGAGATGCGGCAGCGCCTGTGGTTCCTGCTGGGTGCGCTGGTGGTCTACCGGATCGGCTCCTTCATCCCGGTGCCGGGGATCGATGCGGCGCGCTTCGCGTCGTTCTTCTCCGGCCAGCAGGGCACGCTGCTCGGCATTTTCAACATGTTTTCGGGCGGTGCGCTGCAGCGCTTCAGCATCTTCGCGTTGAACGTGATGCCCTACATCACGGCCTCGATCATCATCCAGATGGCCTCGATGGTGTACCCGCCGTGGGCGCAAATCCGCAAGGACGGGGAGTCGGGCCGCCGCAAGCTGATGCAATACACGCGCTACGGCACGGTGCTGCTCGCTGCGTTCCAGGGGTTCGGCGCGGCGCTCGCCATCCAGAATTCGGGCGGCCACCTGGTGCCGAACCCGGGCCCGCAGTTCCTGCTGATCGCCACGGTGTCGATCACCACAGGCACCATGTTCGTCATGTGGCTCGGCGAGCAGATCACCGAGCGCGGCATCGGCAACGGCATCACCATGATCATCGTCGCCGGCATCGTGGCGGGCCTGCCGCGGGCCATCGGCAACACGCTCGAAATGGTGCGTTCGGGGGAGATGAACCCGCTGATCGTGCTGCTCATTCTCGTCGTCGTCGTGCTGGTGACGCTGTTCTGCGTGTTCGTCGAGCGGGCGCAGCGCAAGATCCAGGTGAACTATGCCAAGCGTCAGGTGGGGCGGCGCACGATGCAGGGTCAGACCACCCACCTGCCCTTCAAGCTCAACATGGCCGGCGTCATACCGCCGATCTTCGCCTCGAGCCTCCTGGTGTTCCCGGCGACCATTGCGCAGTTTTTCGGCAACAGCCCGAGCCCCAATGCCGCGCAGCGTACCCTGCAGAAGATTGCGGCCGTTCTCGGTTACGGCCAGCCGCTGCACGTGCTGCTGTTTGCCGTGCTCATCATCGGTTTCGCCTTTTTCTATGTGGCGCTGGTCTACGATGCGCGCGACACGGCCGAGAACCTCAAGAAGGCCGGCGCCTTCATTCCCGGGATCCGTCCGGGCCAACAGACCGCGGATTACCTCGACAAGGTGCTGACGCGCCTGACCCTCTGGGGCGGCCTGTACATCATGGCGGTGTGCCTGCTGCCGGAAATCATCCGCATGGTCAATCCCGCCATTCCATTCCAGTTCGGGGGCACCTCGCTGCTGATCATCGTGGTTGGTGTCATGGATTTCATTGCGCAGACCCAGTCCCATTTGATGTCGCACCAATACGAAGGCCTGATGAAGAAGGCGAGTTTGCGCGGCATCGGAGCCAAGAAATGAAAGTACGTCCGTCGGTGAAGAAGATCTGCAAAAATTGCAAAGTCGTGCGGCGGCGCGGCGTCGTCTACATCATTTGCAGTTCGGATCCGCGCCACAAGCAGCGTCAGGGTTGACTTTCTGTGGGCAATGGACACTTGACCAAAGCCCCCAAAGTTGGTAGCCGACCGTTGATGGTGGGAGGGGTTTCCTATATACTACCGCGCTTTTTCGCGCGGGTTTTTCGTCCGTTTTCGCTTCGGGAGACTTAAAGATGGCGCGTATCGCCGGCATCAACATACCGATGAACAAGCATGTCGTCATCGGCTTGACGCACATTTTCGGCATCGGCAACAGCCGCGCGCAGCGCATTTGCGATGCCGCGGGGGTGAAGTACAGCGTCAAGGTGAAGGATCTGACCGACGCGGAGGTTGCCTCGCTGCGCTCGCAGGTGGCGAAGTTCGCGGTCGAAGGCGATCTGCGCCGGGAAGTGTCGATGAACATCAAGCGACTGATGGATCTCGGCTGCTACCGGGGCATCCGCCATCGCAAGGGTCTGCCGCTGCGCGGTCAGCGCACGCGCACCAATGCCCGCACACGCAAGGGCCCGCGCAAGCAGGCGGTCAAGATGAACGCGCCGCCGGGCAAGGTCTGAGGATAAGGTCTACATATGGCTGAACAGAAACAAAATGCCGGGCAGGCCGGCGGCGGTCAGGGCAACAAGCCGGCGCGCAAGAAGGTTCGCAAGAACATCCTCGACGCCATCGCGCACGTGCACGCATCCTTCAACAACACGATCATCACCATCACCGACCGCCAGGGCAACACGCTCTCCTGGGCGACTTCGGGCGGCTGCGGTTTCCGGGGGTCGCGCAAGTCCACGCCCTTTGCCGCGCAGGTCGCGGCGGAGCGGGCCGGTGTCGCGGCACAGGAGCATGGCGTGAAGAACGTCGAAGTGCGGGTCATGGGCCCGGGTCCGGGCCGCGAGTCGGCGGTCCGGGCATTGAACGGATGCGGACTCAAGATCACCAACATTGAAGACGTGACGCCGATCCCCCATAACGGATGCCGTCCGCCGAAGAAGCGGCGCGTCTGATGCATTCCTCAGTCGTCCGCACGATCTAACCCAAGGTTCGTCCATGGCAAAATATACCGGTCCCAAGTGCAAGCTGTCCCGCCGCGAAGGAACCGACCTGTTCCTGAAGAGCGGCGTGAAGCCGCTCGAGTCGAAGTGCAAGCTCGAGGTGCCGCCGGGCGGCGTGAAGAGCGAGCGCAAGCAGCGGCTGTCGGAATACGGCCTGCAGTTGCGGGAGAAACAGAAGCTGCGGCGCATGTACGGCGTGCTCGAGCGTCAATTTCGCAACTATTACCAGAAAGCGGCCGGCCGCCCGGGCGCCACCGGCGAGACGCTGCTGCAATTTCTGGAGTGCCGGCTCGACAACGTGGTCTACCGGATGGGCTTTGCCGCGACCCGCGCCGAGGCGCGCCAGCTCGTGAGCCATGGCGCAGTGACGGTGAACGCCAAGCGCGTCAACATCGCCTCCTACCAGTGCAAGGCGGGTGACGTCGTCTCGCTGCGCGAAAAGGCCATGAAGCAGACGCGTGTCGTGGCGGCCCTGACCATCGCCGCGCAGGTGGGCTTTCCCGACTGGGTCGAGGTCGACGACAAGAAGATGTCGGGGATCTTGAAGTCCGTTCCGGACCGCCAGGAGATTCTGCCCGACATCAATGAGAGTCTCGTCGTCGAGTTGTATTCGAAGTAACCGGCCAGGTGACCGGCTCGTTATTCGGCCGATGATTCGGCCAAGTATTCGGCCAAGTATTCGGGGAGCGGCGGCGCCGCTTCCCATCCGTGATCAGCAAACGTAGGTGACACCCATGCAGGGATCGATCAATGAATTCTTGAAGCCCCGAGTCGTCAAGGTGCAGCCGATTTCGGCGCGCCATGCCCGCATCGTGATCGAACCGTTCGAACGCGGCTTCGGCCATACGCTGGGCAATGCGCTGCGCCGGGTGCTGCTCTCATCACTGCCGGGTGCGGCCATCACTGAGATCGAAATCGAGGGCGTCCTTCACGAATACACGGCCATCGAGGGCGTGCAGGAGGACGTGGTGGACATTCTCCTGAACCTCAAGGCCGTCGCCATTCGCATGCACACCCGGGACGTCGCCGAAGTGCGTCTGCACAAGAAGGGCCCGGGCCCCGTGACCGCGGGCGACATCGCCGGGGATCACGACATCGAGATCCTGAATCCGGACCTCGTCATCGCCAATCTCACCAAGGCGGGCGAGCTCAGCATGTCGCTCAAGGTCGAGCGCGGGCGCGGCTACCGTCCGGCGGCGCAGCGGATGGCCTTCGAGGAGCAGACCCGCGCCATCGGGCGCCTGCAGCTCGACGCCTCGTTCAGCCCGGTGCGCAAGGTCACCTATAACGTCGAGAGCGCGCGCGTCGAACAGCGAACTGACCTCGACAAGCTGATTCTCGACATCGAGACCAATGGCACGATCGATCCCGAGGAGGCGATCCGCCGCGCCGGCGGGATCCTGAAGGATCAGCTGTCGGTATTCGTCGATCTGCAGGGCCAGGACGAATCCACCGCCAAGGCCACCGAGACGCAGTTCGATCCGATCCTGCTGCGTCCGGTCGACGAACTGGAGCTCACGGTGCGCAGCGCGAACTGCCTGAAGGCCGAGAACATCCATTACATCGGCGACCTGGTGCAGCGGACCGAGGTCGAGCTGCTGCGCACGCCCAATCTCGGCAAGAAATCGCTCACCGAGATCAAAGAGGTGCTCGAGAGCCACGGGTTGACCCTGGGCATGCGGATCGACAACTGGCCCCCGCCGGGACTGAAGCGCGACGACGAGCGCGACGGCATCTGACGCCGCGGCGTTCAAACGAAGACTCGCCAAAGAGAGACAGACTATGCGTCACAGAAACAGCGGCCGGCAACTCTCGCGCAATGCGTCGCACCGGCATGCATTGATGCGCAACATGGCGACGTCGCTCCTGCGCCACGAGACCATCCGCACCACCGTGCCCAAGGCGAAGGAACTGCGCCGCGTGGTCGAGCCGCTCATCACGCTGGCGAAGGTGGATTCGCTCGCCAAGCGCCGGCTGGCGTTCGCCCGCCTGCGCGACGATGCTGTGGTCGAAAAATTGTTCACCGACCTGGGACCGCGCTTCAAGGCCCGTGCGGGCGGTTATACCCGCATCCTCAAGATGGAGGCGAGGCCCGGCGATTCGGCGGACATGGCCCTCATGCAGCTGACGGAACTGGCGGCGGTGACCGCCGACGAGGGGGACGCCGCCAAGACCAAGGGCGGCGCGAAGAAGGGTGGCAAGAAGGACGAGTCGGAAGCCGGTTCCACCGCGGATAAGCCGAAACGCCGCAAGGCCGCCGCCGCCTGATTCGGCCCCCGCGCCGGATTGGGCGCTGGGCGTCTGTCCATGGCAGGGCGTGTCTCCATGGCAATGGCAGGACGTATCTCCATGAACAGGCGGCCTTTGACGCTTGACCCGCATTCAGCCGACGGGGACTATGTGATGCCTGTCGGCGGCCGCTCCGGTGAACCCGCTGGAGCTGGACGGGACTGGACCCATCTGGACTGGACCTGACCCACAAGGCGGTGATGCTGCTTCCTGGCCGGTCGCCGCCAGGCCGGCAAATGCGTCCCGGGTGAGATTCTCCGGCGCTCCGACCGTCGCCACCACGTTGTCCTCGATGCGAATACCGCCGTAGGCCTTGAGGGCCTCGACGGCCGTCCAGTCGATGTGGGCGCGCCGCGCGTCATCCCGTGCCGCCGCCAGCAGCGAGTCGATGAAATAGATCCCAGGCTCGACGGTCACCACCACTCCGGGCTCGAGCCGCCGCGTCAGCCGCAGATGCGGATGCCCTGCGGGGCGTGGGCGCTCCCCTCCGTCGGCATCGGCGAGTACGCCGCCGACGTCGTGAACCTGGAGCCCGAGCAAGTGCCCGATGCCGTGCGGGAAGAATACGCCGGTGACGCCCAGTTCGAGCGCGGCATCCCCGGGAAGGCGCGTGATCCCGCAGCGCTGCAGCAGGTCGCCGAGCAGCCGGTGAGCGGTCAGATGAACCTCCCGGTAATCGCGTCCCGGCAGGATTTCGCGGCACAGGGCCTGCTGTGCTTCATCCATCGCCGCGATCAGGTCGGCGAAACGCCCCGGCGCCGCCGCGTAGCTGCGCGTGATGTCACTGGCATAGCCGCGATATTGCGCACCCGCGTCGATCAGGAACGAGCGCATCACGGGCGGCGCGCGCCGCGCCAGGTGCTGGTAATGCAGCACGGCGGCGTGTTCGTTGTAGGCGACTATGTTGTTGTACGGCATCTCCTCTTCGCGCTGGGTGCAGGCCTCGAGATAGCGCATATGGGCGGCATATTCCGGCTCGCCGGCCCGGAACGCGGCAAGCGCCGCAAGATGGCCGCGCGCCCCCAGCTCGCTGGCGCGCCGCATGCATTCCAGCTCGTAACCGGTTTTCACGGCACGCTCATAATGTAGGCGCCTGAGGAGGTCGGGCGGGTTGGCGGCGTCCGGACCGTCGCCGGCGAAGCAACCGGGCGGACCGATGAAGGCTGCACGGCGCCCGTGCATCGCCATCAGCGCAGCGCCCTCGGCAGCGGAGGAGATCGGCGTCAGCGCCACCTCGGCGGTCCAGGGTGCATCAGGCAGGTCGGCCGGTTTGTGCCAATAGTCGTCCGGCTGGAAGAAAAGCACGTGGGGCTTGTTGCCCGGGACATAAATCACTGCGCAGCCGGGGTTGTCGGTGATCGGCACCCAGGCCTTGAAATGGGGGTTGACCTTGAATGGATAGTCCTGATCATCCAAAAACTGCGTAGGCGGGGAGCCCGCGTGCACCACGAGGGCGTCGAAACCGGTCGCGGCGAGCGCCCGGTCGGTGCGCTGCATGACGGTTTGAACATGAGCGCCATAGAGCTCATCGAGGGTATGTTGTGGCACTTCCTTCTCCAGTATGACCGCCCATGCTGCGCCCGCCAAAGTATGCACGGCTCGAAACCCGGCGACGAGATGTTTAACCCGAATGGTGATCGGGCACGTTTAAAGCGCGTCATGCTGCGCGAAAGTGATATGAAATTCCGGGGAAACACTCTAAAATCAGCCGGGTTATCTGGGCGTCGGCTCAGGAAAAACTGGGTTGCCTACACGTTTTACCATTTAAAATTTTTGGGGTATCGATAGATGAAGACCAAACTTGTTCTTAGCGCTTTCGCCGTTGCATTCGTTCTGAGTGCTTGCGGCAGCAAGACGGAGGCTCCCGCCACTCCGGCTGCTGATACGTCCTCCATGGCCGCTGCTTCGTCCGCCGACGCCGCCTCGGCTGCCGCTGATGCCGCCTCGTCCGCCGCCGGCGCCGCCAGTGCCGCTGCCGATGCTGCCAGCTCTGCCGGTTCGATGGCCAAGCCGTAACACGCGAAGGCTGCCGATCACACAGGCCCGGCGAGCTGCCATCCGGCGTGCTCGTCCGGGCTGTGTTTTTTTGTAGGCTCATGCACCGATTTCGAAATGCTCGTTAGCATTCGCGATTGCCGGCATTCGAACAAGGATCGCGCCTGGATCCAGACGGTGTATGGCGAATACATCGAATCGCTCTCCGATTTGAACACCGGTCTGTTCTCGGTGATCGGCGCCGACAATCCCCAAAAGGACGAGATTTTCGCCAACTGGTTCTCGAACGAGCACTCGCATCCGTTGGTGATATCGAAGGGTGCCGATTCGGTGGGCTTCGCGCTGGTCACCCGGCCGCGCATCCATGCCGCCGGCGAGAGTGCCGCGGACTTCCGTATGTCGGAGTTCTTCGTCCGCCAGCCCCACCGTCGTGCGGGCATCGGGCGGGACGCTGCGACGCTCATGTTCGACCGCTTCGCCGGCGAGTGGGAGATCGTCGAGTACCAGCGCAACCCCGGCTCGGTGGCATTCTGGCGACGTGTTCTCATGGCCTACTGCCCGGGCCGCTTCACGGAGCGGGCGCGCAACGGCGAGGTGCGCCAGCGATTCAAGAGCCGCGCCCCCCGGCGTTAAGTCAAACGTACCGGTCCGGCGCCCAAACCTGCTGCGCCGGACTCAAGAATCCGCGGCGGCGGTCGATCCCTTGTGCTTGACGGGCCAAGCTCAGGAGCATCAATTTGGGCAATGCAATGCAGGCCGCGAGTACCGACACCGCGTTCGCTTTCGTTCGGTCGCTGGCAAACGAGCTCTCCTCCGGACGCATCGACCTGCCATCCTTTCCGGAGATTGCCGTGCGCGTGCGCCGCGTGCTCTCGGACCCGAATTCGACGGTCGACCAGGTGGTGCGTGTCGTGAGCTCCGAACCCGCGCTCGGCGCGCGGATCCTGAAGATGTCGAACTCCGCCTCGCTGAACCGCAGCGGCAAGCCGATCACGACCCTGCGGGTCGCAATCAACCGCATGGGCTACAACATCGTTCGCAGCGCCGCCATTTCGTTCGCCATGGCACAGATCCGGGCGAGCAACAAGCTGGCCGGCCTCGAGCATTACCTGACGGACCTGTGGGAGACGTGCACACGGGTCGCCGCGTTCGCCTTCGTCCTTGCACGCACCTGCACCCGGATCAACCCCGACGAGGCGATGCTCACGGGCATGATGCACGGCATCGGCAAGCTGTACGTGCTCACGCGCGCGCTCGACCATCCAGATCTGTTTCAAGACGCCGCGGCGCTCAATGAGATCATCGCCGGATGGCACGCCGTCATCGGCAAGGCCATCCTCGAAAACTGGGAGTTCGCCGACTTCATGTCACAGGCGGTCGGTGAACAAGCGGATCTCGAGCGCGATGACGACTGCCCGCCGGACATGCGCGACGTGCTCGCCATGGCCATCGTGATGGCTTCCCACGCAAACGACCTTCCCGGTCTCGAAGCGGCGCTTGCCGGTCTGCCCGCGGCGCGGCGTCTCGGGCTCAACCAAGAGCGGAGCCTGACGATCGTGCGGGATTCGGGGGCGGAAATCTCGGCGCTGAATCAAGCACTCGGCGCCTGACCCGAGAGCGCCTGACCCGAGAGCGCCTGACCCGAGAGCGCCTGGCCCGAGAGCGGCTGACCCGCCCGCGCCCAGCCAAGCGACTCCACGATCGCGTCCGCCACATACGCCGCATTGCCCGGCGTGACACCGGCGACGTTCATCCGGCTGTCGCCCATTATGTAAATGTGGTGCCGCTCGCGCAACCGTGCGACGACCGCGGGCGGTACCCCGAGCAGCGAGAACATGCCGCGTTGGGCGCCGATGAAATCGAATGATGCGTCGCCGACGCGTGCGCGCAGCTCTGCGGCAAGGAGTCCGCGCATGGCCTCGATCCGCCCGCGCATGGCGGCAAGCTCCTCGAGCCACGAGGCCCGCAGTGCCGGATCCGCGAGAATGTGGGCGGTGATCGCCGCGCCGTGATCGGGTGGCATCGAATAGATGCTGCGGGCGATCTGCAGCACATGACTGTACGCGGCGTCGGCCGCCGCTGCGTCGGCGCTCACGGTGATCAGGGCGCCGACGCGCTCGCGGTACAAGCCGAAGTTCTTCGAAAATGAAACCGCGATCAGCGATTCGGGGACAGCCTTCGCCACCAGGCGTACGGCCTCGACGTCCGCGTCGAGTCCGCCGCCGAACCCCTGGTAGGCGAGATCGAGAAACGGGATGAGCCGGCGGCGCCCGAGAACCTCGATCACGGCGCGCCATTGGTCCGGCGCGAGGTCGGCGCCGGTCGGATTATGGCAGCAGGCGTGCAGCAGCACGACGTCGCCGGCGGCTGCCCGGTCGAGCGATTCCAGCATCGCCTCGAAGCGCAGCCGGTTCCGGGCGGTGTCGTAATACGCATAGCGCGCGAGACGCAGTCCGGAACCGCCGAGCAGGGGCACGTGATTGGCCCATGTGGGATCGCTCACGTGCACCACCGCCGCCGGCGCCGCGGCCCGGATCAGTTCCGCCCCGATGCGCAGCGCCCCGCAGCCGCCGGGCGCCTGGACCGTGCGCAGGCGTGCCGGACCGATCGATTGCAGCAGTGGGCCGCAAACCAGTTCCGTGATCGCATGGTTGAACTCGGCCCGTCCCGCCGCCGCGACGTAGGACTTGGTATTCTGCCCGGCGAGTATGGCGCGCTCGGCTGCGCGCACGCACTCGAGCACGGGCGTGTTGCCCTCGATGTCGCGATAGACACCGGCGCCGAGGTCGACCTTGTGTCCCGAGGGGTCGGCGCGAAATTTGGCCATCAATCCGAGGATCGCATCCTCGTTGACGCGCTCGAGCAGTTCGAACAAACGGGTACTCCCAGGGGCTTCGATCAGACGCGGTAATCCGCCGACGCGACGACGGCGGGCGATTATAGACGATGAGCGCGCAACGATCTGGCAGGCGGCATCGAATGACGCGTCGCAACAATCACGCGTCCGGCATCGCTCCAGGCCGGGCTGCCGCTCCGATCTGCGATGGATTCCAGGGATCGATCTCCTGCGCAACGCGTTTCATGGCTGGTCCAACGGGGTCGAGTCGTGAAAATAGAGGCACCCGTCTCGTGACATAAGCGGTCGGGAGCGTATACGCTTCACGACTCGAGCCTCTAATTCATTCCTCAATACAGCGGGAGACTCAGCAAATGGCGCTTTGGAAAGAAACACCCACGTCCGCGGCCGCGGGAGCGGTTGTACCGGCGGCCGGATCGCCGCCTGAACGCACCACCACCACCGGCAACGACCGCTTGACTCCGGAACGCAGCCAGCCGGACAACGTCGCAGCCGCTCCGCCGCGACGTCCGCGCGATCGGGCGGCGGATGGGGTCGAGTCGGTCATCTCCGGAAACCTCACCATCGAGGGCAAGATCGAGGGGGCCGGCAACGTGCGCATGGCGGGCCGCTTCAAGGGCGACGTGCGCATCGACGGCAATTTCAACATCGAACCCGGTGCGCATCTGACCGGCGCCGTTGCGGCGGGTATCGTCGTCGTCGGCGGCGAACTGCAAGGAAACATCGAATCGGCCAAGCGGGTGGACGTGCTCGACGGCGGCATCATCGTCGGTGACGTGAAGGCGGGCTCGATCACCGTCGCCGCCGGCTCCCGGATGCGCGGCCACGTCGAATTCGGCTGGGAAGATGAAAAGGGCGGGAAAGTCGTGCAGAGCCTGACGGGAGGCGGTTCCTCGTAATGAGCGTAGCTCGTGCTGGGTCGGTCGGTGCGACACGTGTGTGTCCGCACTGCAAAGCCACAGTGCTCGAAAGCGCGAATATTTGTCCGGGCTGCCGGCATCACCTGCGCTTCAACGCCGCGCCGAGCGCGGCAGGCTACTCGGCTCTCCGCGTTGAGGGCGCGATTCAACACCGCGGACGCGAGCAATGCGAGTATTGCGTGATAGTGTCGATCAACAACGAGCTCGGCGAGAAAGTGGTTCGCCAGGTCGTGGGTGTGGGCGCCATGCAGCCCAATGAGCGCCACACGTATTCCTTCTCCGTTGAGCTCATCCCGGTCGGTTCCGCCACCGCAGCCGCGGCTCCCGCGGCCTCGGGTCTGCGCCGCCGGAATTAGGCGGGGGCGCCTAGCCCGGGCCGCGCAGGCGGGGGGGGGCGCCGAGCCCGGCGCGGGTAGGGCGGGCCGCGCCGGCGGCCCGCGGCGCCCACCGCAAGCGGTCAGGCCTTGCCATTTCCCTCGATGTCGATGAAGCGAAGAAACTCGGCGCGCGTGCTCGAGTCGGCCCGAAACGTACCCAGCATCTTGCTGGTCACCATCGATACGCCCCGCTTGTGAACACCGCGTGTGGTCATGCATTGGTGGACTGCGTCGATCACGACGCCGACACCGCGCGGTTTGAGCACATCGTTGATGCAGGCGGCAATCTGCGCGGTGAGCTTTTCCTGCACCTGAAAGCGGCGGGCAAATCCGTCGACCACGCGCGCGAGCTTGCTGATGCCCACGACCCGCGCGGTGGGGATGTAGCCGACGTGCGCGCGGCCGATGATCGGCGCCATGTGATGTTCGCAAAACGATTCGAAGGCGATGTCCCGCAGCACGACCATCTCGTCGTAGCCCTCGACCTCTTCGAAGGTGCGCAGCAGGTACTCGGCGGGATCGCTCGAATAGCCGGAAAACCAATCATCGTAGGCCTTCACGACCCGCTGCGGCGTATCGCGCAAGCCTTCGCGATTCGGATCTTCGCCGGCCCACAACAAGAGTGTGGCGACCGCGCTTTCGGCCTCCGCCCGGGTCACCTTCCGCCGCTCGATCGTGCTTGCCATTGCATTCCCCTTGGGTTCGGGTCGTCATTTCGATGTGTTTGGTCGTTTCGATTTGCCTACGATAGCACCTGTGCACTTCCCTCCCACGGGGGGCGCCGCGCTGCGCCGCCTCTTGGATTCGCGTGCGATTGACTTGGACCGTCGGGAGGAACAGGCTGCCCCGTGACGGTGTTGGAGTGCGTGGGTGCCCGGAACGATTGGTCGATTGTTGCTTGCCGTTTCCTGTCTGATCGGCGACGCCGCAGCCGCTGCAGCCGCGCCGCCGGGAAGCCCCGATCAGTTCACGGAGCACCTGGCTCATGACATATTCAAACAACTGATCGAGATCAACACGACCGATTCCGCCGGCGACACCACTGCGGCGTCACAGGCCATGGCAAAGCGGCTGCTCGATGCGGGCTTTGCGGCGGCCGACGTGGTGGTCGCCGGTCCGAATGAACGAAAAAAAAACCTGGTGGCCCGCTATCGCGGCAGGCCAGGCGGCGCCTTGCGCCCGATATTGCTCATCGGACATCTCGACGTCGTCGCGGCGCGACGCGAGGATTGGAGCACCGATCCCTTCCGCTTCGTCGAGGCGGGCGGCTATATCTACGGCCGCGGCACTCAGGACATGAAGGGCAAGGATGCCATCTTCGTCGCCGACTTCATCCGTTTGCGCCGGGAGGGGTACGTGCCCGACCGCGACATCGTGCTCGCGCTCACCGCCGATGAAGAGGGTGGTGAATCGAACGGCGTCGAATGGCTGCTCGCAGCCCACCGTGCCATTCCCAGGAGGAGACGCGGCTGCACCTCGCCGAACTGATCGGCGATCCCGCCATCACCGTTCGCTATCGGACCGATGCGGGCGCCACCCTGGATCATGGCTCATCGGTCGCATCGCCGCCGCCGCCGCCCCTGCGCGAGGATGTCGTCGATGCGCTCACGAGAGTCGCCGCGACGATGTGGCCCGGCGTGCCGGTGGTCCCTGAAATGGAGACTTGGGCGACCGACAGCAAACATACCGTCGCGGCCGGCATTCCGAGCTACGGCATCAGCGGCTTCGTGATCGATCGCGATGACGTCAAAGGCATGCACGGCAGGGACGAGCGTGTCAGCGCCGCCGCATTCTACGGCGGCTTGGAATTCTACTATCGGTTTCTCAAGGCGCTCACGACGCGAAATGCCCCCGCGAATTGAAGACCCGTGCCGCATGACGATCGCGGATCGTCTTGCGGCAGCCGGCGTGCGTCGCGCTTTGGCGACGCCCACGCTGACAGACAGGCTCCAATGTTACGAAAACGTGTGGGACTGTCGCGTGCGCACGGGGCTATGATCCCGCACGCATTGCAATGCGGCTGGCAATTCATCAATTTCGAGGAGACATACAACATGCGATTCAATTTCATCAGTTTGGTGGCTGCGGCGGGGGCACTGTGTTTTGCGGCTGCGCCGTCGTTCGCCGACAATCCGGGCAAGCATCCCGCCTATTTGCACGCGCTGTCGGATCTGCGCGATGCACGCGCCCACCTGGAACATCTGAGCTCCGATCCCATCGATCACGCCGAGGAGCACGCCATCGAAAACATCGACAAGGCGATCGGCGAAATCAAGCGCGCCGCCATCGACGACGGCAAGGACATCCACGATCACATGCCGGTCGATGCGCACCTGCAGAGAACGGGCCGATTCCACAAGGCGCTGGAGCTTCTCGAGAAGGCGAAGCGCGACGCCTCGGGCGAGGAGGATCAGAGCGACACCCGCGGCCTGCAGAAGCGGGTCATCGAGCACATCGATCGGGCGCAGCACGATGTGCATCACGCGATGGACATCATCGCGTCGCACAGCTGAGGTGAATTCGCCGCAAGGCAGCATGACGGCGGCAGTTTAGCTGCCAGCAGTCTTGGAGCGTAACCTTCTAGCGAGCCTCTTCCCGGCCGCGCTCACCCGTCGATGCGGTGAGCGCGGTTTCTGCGGGAATCTGATCGTCGATCAGTTCGATCACGTAGGCTGCCGCGGTTTGATCGCTCGTGATGTGCGCGGTGGTTCGCCACTCGCGCAGCGATGCTCCGAACACGTCATCC
>Ga0302319_10016007_pt1 | contig 13847 bp, 13 predicted proteins | sample Bog_T0_2_FD_203319 | JGI IMG/M metagenome (GOLD analysis project Ga0302319, IMG submission 203319) | Peat permafrost microbial communities from Stordalen Mire near Abisko, Sweden - Bog_T0_2 | ecosystem: Environmental > Terrestrial > Soil > Wetlands > Peat | place: Sweden: Abisko, Stordalen Mire...
GCCCCGTCGTCTATACCGATCATGAACTGTCCTATGTCTCCGACGAGGACGCCCCGGGCATCGATGCCTACCGACACCTTCTCAACGGAATGTTCGAAACCTACCTCAAGGATCAGAAGCCGGTAACCAACACTCTGCACGCGAACATCATCGCGATGCTGGACAATGCCGCCAAAACCTACAACGTCCTGATTATCAAGACCAACATGGCCTTGCCCTACACGTCCGTCTTCTTTGAGCTCCGCGCCGGCTATTGGGGCGACGATGCCGAGCGCCGCCTCCGCGAAATGATCCATTAGCCAGTGGCACAATGATGTGTTAATGCTCGGAACCACCATCTCGCATTACGAGGTCCTCGAGAAGCTCGGAGAGGGCGGAATGGGCATGGTCTACAAGGCTCGGGACACCCAGCTGGGGCGTTTCGTAGCCATCAAAGTTCTGCTTCCGGCCGTCGGCGAATCGCCCGATCGCCAGGCCCGTTTTATCCAGGAAGCGCGCGCGGCCTCAGCGCTTAACCATCCTAATATCATTACGATACACGATATCGTTAAGACTCCCGAAGGCGATTGCCTGGTCATGGAGTTCGTCCGCGGCCAGACCCTCGGAGACGTCATTGCCCAGGGCCGCATGCCCTCCGTCGATTGCCTGAAAATCGCCATGCAGGTGGCCGACGCCCTCGCCGCGGCTCACAGCATCGGCATCGTGCATCGCGACCTCAAACCCGCGAACGTCATGGTCACCCCGGAAGGCCTCGCCAAAGTCCTCGACTTCGGCCTCGCCAAACTCGAAATGGGCGATGGCGCCATCGATTTCGGCCAGTCCGACACCACCATGTCCATCCACATGGATAGCGGCCGCCCGCGTACGGCCGAAGGCGCAATCATCGGCACCGTAGCCTACATGTCGCCCGAACAGGCCGAAGGCCGCCGCATCGACTCGCGCTCCGATATCTTCTCTTTCGGCTCGGTGTTTTACGAGATGGTCACCGGCCAGCGCGCCTTCCATGGCGGGTCGGGTCTTGAGACTCTCGCCGCGGTGCTGCGAGACCAACCCATGGAGCTCTCGAAAACAGGTGCCGAGATGCCCGAAGAAGTTCAGGACATCGTCAATCGCTGCCTCAAGAAAGACCCCGATCAGCGCTTTCAATCGATGGGCGACGTCAAGACCGCGCTCGAACAGATCTACTTCGCCACCCGCTCCGGCACTATGACAATGGCTTCAGGCGTCTGGAAGCGCCCGGCCGCCGCTCCGGCCACGCCCACCATCGCTGTGCTGCCGTTCAATAACTGGAGTTCCGATAAAGAGAACGAGTATTTCAGCGACGGGCTGGCGGAAGAAATCATCAACGCGCTGGGCCATGTGGATAACCTCCGCGTGACCGCCCGTACGTCCGCTTTCGCCTTCCGCGGAGCCGAGCAGGATATCCGCAAAATCGGCGAAACCCTCAACGTCGCCAACGTCCTCGAAGGCAGCGTTCGCAAGGCCGGTAACCGCGTCCGCATCAACGTTCAGCTCATCTCCGTGTCCGAGGGCAGCAACCTCTGGGCCGAGCGTTTCGATCGCGAGATGACCGATGTTTTCGAAATTCAGGACGAGATTTCCCAGGCCATTGTCGGCAAGCTGAAAGTAAGGCTCACCAGCCAGACGGGCTCGGGAACCGACCATCCCGCCCCGCCGATGGCGTCGCCCGTCAAGCGCTATACCGAGAATCTCGAAGCCTATAACATCTATCTCAAAGGCCGCTTTGAGCTCTATAAGATGACGCGCGAAGGTCTCGACGCCAGCCGCGAGCTCTTCGAAGAAGCCATCAAACTCGACCCGAACTACGCGCTCGCGTATGATGGCCTCGCCTACAGTTGGTACTCGCAGGGCTTCCTGGGTTTCATCGCTCCGAAAGAAGCCATGCCGAAAGCCAAAGCATGGGTCCGCCGTGCGATCGAACTCGACGAAACCGTGGCCGAATCCCACGCCACTCTGGGCGCGATCTTAGCGCTCTACGATTGGGACTGGGCCGGCGCCGAACGCGAGCTCAAGCGCTCCATCGAACTCAACGGCTCGTCACCCACCGCCCGCGACGTTTACGCCTTCTACTTTTTAAGGCCCGCCGGACGCACCGACGAAGCCATCGCGGAAGTGCAGACGGCCCTTTCGCTCGATCCGCTTTCCATCCTCTTCCGCGTCCACCTGGGCTTTCTGTTTTATGTAAAGCATGAGTACGAACACTCCATCGCGCAATTCCGTAAAGTGCTCGAAATGAACCAGAAGTACTATCTGGCCCACGCGATGATGGGTCCGGCTTACGCCATGAACGGCGATTTCCTCAAGGCCCTCGAATGCTACACCCAGGCCCGCGTCGCCGATGCCGACAGCAAGTTTGTCGACTCTCTGGAGGCAATGACGCTGGCCCTCGCCGGTCGCCGTCAGGAAGCTAAAGCCTTACTGGACAGCGTGATGCTGCGCGCCGCCAAAGACTACATTTCGCCCGTCAGCATTGCCTACGTCTGCGCCGCCATGGGCGATAAAAACGCCGCTTTCGAGCAACTCGACCGCGCGGTCGCCGACCGCGACCCCAACGTCCTGGGCCTCAAATCAAATCCCGCCTTCGACAGCCTTCGCGACGACGACCGGTACCTTGCTCTCCTTCGTAAGATGGGCCTCGACGGCTGAAATCGAAACCCTATGCCGCACCCCTTCGTCTCGAATCACATGGGTGATCGAGCAGTTACCATAATTCTGTCCTTATTCAGTCTGGCTGTTTGCCTTTCAGCTCAGACAACCTCCGGTCGCGCCACGCTGACTGGCAACGTCCATCCCGCAGCCATCGCCGCCAACGACCAGGGCCGTGTCGATGCATCCCTGAATCTCAGCGGGATGCTGCTCATGCTGAAGCCGACCGCCGCTCAGCAGGCCGATCTGGAAAACCTGCTCGCGCAGCAGCAGGATCCGACTTCACCGAACTATCACAAATGGCTTACGCCTGAGCAATATGCAGAGCGCTTCGGCCGCCCCCAGGCCGATGTCGATAAGATCACCGCCTGGCTATCGGGAGCGGGTCTTAGCGTGGGCACTGTGGCCCGGGGACGCAACTCGATCATGTTCTCGGGTAACGTTCGCACAGTGGAGAGCGCTTTCGGGACCGAGATCCATCGCTACATCGTAAATGGCGAATCGCACTTCGCTAATGCCACCGATCCGTCTGTCCCAGCGTCCTTCAGCGGAATGATCCAGGGGGTCCATGGACTGAACGACTTCAAACTGAAGCCCCGTATGAAGAAATCGCTCGCGAAATATACTTCGGGCAGCAGCGGTTTTCATTCGCTCGCGCCGGACGATATCGCAGCGATCTACGACATCAAGCCCATCCTCGACAGCGGCATCACGGGCACGGGTCAGAAGTTGGTAATCGTAGGGCAAAGCGACATCCTTCTCTCCGATATCAGTTCCTTTCGCAGCTTTTTCAATCTTCCGGCGAATCCGCCTCAGATCGTGCTCGTGCCTGGCAGTCAGGATCCTGGTATTGTAAGCGGCGATCAGGATGAGTCGAACCTGGATATCGAATTCTCAGGAGCGGTGGCCCGCAACGCGACGGTCATCTTCGTTACTTCGACCGATGTTGTCGTGTCCGCTCAGTACGCGATCAACAACAACCTGGCGCCCGTAGTCAGCATGAGCTATGGCGATTGCGAATCGGATACAGGACTTACCGGAAGTGAAGGATTGAACAGCCTGCGGGCGCTCGCTCAACAGGGCAATGCTGAGGGCATCACCTGGATGGCTGCCGCGGGTGACGCGGGCGCAGCCGATTGCTATGTGGACAACCTGCGGGGCAATGCGGGCGCGCAATTAGCGGTCGATGCGCCCGGCAGTATCCCTGAAGTAACGTCGGTCGGCGGCACTGAGATGAACGAAGGCAACAGCACTTACTTCGCTGCCGCCAACAATGCCAATCATGCGTCCGTTTCGACCTACATCCCCGAAATGGTCTGGAACGACAGCGTTACCGATGGCGAGCCTTCGGCAGGGGGTGGAGGCGCCAGTGCCTACTACGCCAAGCCCTCATGGCAGACAGGCCCTGGGGTTCCTGCCGATGGCGCTCGTGACGTTCCCGATGTTTCCTTCACGGCGTCCGCCGATCACGACCCTATGTTGTTCTACAGCGCCGGCTCGATCGAAGCTGTTGGCGGCACCTCGTGCGCCGCGCCGACATTTGCCGGCATCGTCACCTTGCTGAATCAATACATGGTGGCGAATGGCTACCAATCGGCGCCGGGCCTGGGCAATATCAATCCGCGTCTGTATTCGCTGGCGCAAGCGGTGCCCGAAGCTTTTCACGACATCACGGTCGGCAACAACATCGTCAATGGCTGCACGGGAGTGAGGAACTGCAACGTGGGCAGCGTAGGTTATAACGCCACTGTGGCGTACGATCAGGCGAGCGGTCTGGGTTCGGTCGACGCGTTCAACCTGATTACTTCGTGGCATTCGACAGCAACTGCCGCCAGGGCTGCCGTTTCGATGACGCTGACCTCAAGCACCGCATCGGTTCAGAATTCGGCCAGTGTGACGCTGAATGCCACGATAACGGGATCGCTCGCCGCCGCGCCTACAGGAACTGTGACGTTCCTGTCAGGTGGTTCGCCGGTCGGATCGGCGACCTTGTCCGGTTCTACCGCAACCCTTACGGTGGCCGCTTCGAAACTCGCGGTTGGCTTCGATTCGGTCAGCGCCGAATACAGCGGCGATTCAAACTACGCGACTGCGGGCGCCAGCGTAAGCCTGGCTGTGGTTTCGCCGACCGTTATGTCGATTCAGGGCGCGACTAACGCGGCCTCCTATTATCAGGCATTTTCGGGAGGCGAACTGATGTCGATCTTCGGCACGGTGCTCTCTGGCAGTGCGCAGAGCGCACCGGTCGTACCGCTTCCCACCACCCTGGGAGGAACAACAGTGTCGATTAATGGCACAGCCGCTCCGCTGCTTTATGTCTCGCCTTCGCAGGTCAATGTGCAGATCCCGTACGGAATCACGCCCGGCATCGCGGCCGCTGTCACCGTTACCTATAACAACACGAGCGTCACCAGCACCATCCCGATCTCGAGTTATTCACCGGGGATCTTCCTCGATTCGACGGGCGCTCCGGTTGGGTTCCAGACGGCCAAACGCGGCCAGACCATCGCGCTTTACATAACCGGCCAGGGAGCCGTAAGTTCGCAGCCGGCTACCGGTGCGCTGCCTGCTTCCGGCGCCACGCCTGTGCCGCAGAACCCGATCTACATCACTGTGGGCGGAGTCCAGGCATCCACAAATTACGCGTATGAGGGAATGCCAGCGTGGGCCATCGGGTTGACGCAGATCAACTTCACAATACCTACGGGCGCGCCTCTCGGGCCTCAGCAGGTCCTGGTGATCATCGGCGGCGCTACCAGCGCGCCGGCGACGATCAACATAACGAACTGAAACTTTCCGGCATCGACAGCGCCGGTTTGATGCAGGCGTTGTACTCGACGCTGAGCTTTTGCTTCGCTTCGATCCATCGGTAGCAAGGCGTATCGAAAAGCGTGCCGCGCCCAATCATGGCGCGGCGCGTTTCGGGTATCGGCGAGACACCGAACTCCATCCCCTGGGTCACGGTGCGGCCGCTCCATGGCGCGTGAGTGCGGCCGCGGTTCTCTTTCCAAATGCCGAGCCACGGGAAGTCAGAGCGCATCCATTGATAGCCGATTGCCAGTTTGTGGACGGGTGACCATGCGACGAACCAGGCCGGGTCTTTCATCAGGTACGCGGCGTAGGCCTCGTTCAGTTCTTTGGAGTGCGAGTAGGGCCAACGAAATTCGGTGACGCCGTGTTCCATGAACGGTGGGCCGAAGGTCACGTGTTGAGTCCACGCGATAGGGCGGTCGAAGATAGATAGGTTCTCGACCGTTTCGGCGATCAGGACGGTGCGGCCATCGAGCCTGATGGTGCGTTCGAACCCGAGCTGCGAGTTCGGCAACAGACAGCGCGAGGTTAGACCTCCTGGGATTTCAGCGAGCTCATGGGTAGCGACGCCGGCTTCTCCATGAACGACCACGCCCGCCTCCGCTTCGGCTTCCGAAGGCGGCCCGAAAAGATCAAGACATAGGTTATGGCCCCTGATTCCGGCGAGCAGTTTACTCTCGGCATCGTTGCCGAAATCGGCATCGGGTTCCGAAGCCCAGGGCGGAGTCCAGAGCGGATTGATGCCAGTCGAAAGATCCTGAATTTCGGCGATGTGGCCACCGATTTCCGTTACGGTCACGCCGATGAAATCGTTCTCGATACGCATCTTTGACAATGGAGGGATTGTAGTATAACGTTTCAATCGCAGATATGAGCACAACTCACAAAAAGCCCGCGCTGCACAACGCGATGTGGCCGGGACTGGTCGGAAAAGGCCCGGATTCCGAGCCTCCCATCGACTTCGACACCATGCTGAATCTGACTGCCGCGGCGGAGGTGGATGGGGTGCGTTTCGATGGCGTCGATTTGTTCCTGACCGCGCCCCATATCGACATCGATTCGAGTGACGACGATCTGAAAGCCCTCGCCGATAAGGTCGCTTCGACGGGCCTGGCGATCGGTTCGCTGGTGGCGCCGGTTTGGCCTCCGACCGGTGGTGGATCCGCCATGGGCAACGAAGAAGAACGCGGCCGCTTTCTGACGCAGGTTCGTAAGGCCTGCGCCATCGGGCGGAAGCTGACCGAACTCGGTATTCGCAAAAGCGGTATCGTGCGCATCGACTCCGCAACCGGCGTCGATGAATGGTCGAAGGACCCTGCAGGCAATACGAAGAAGATCGCCAACACGTTCCGCGAAGCGGGGCACATTGCCGAAGGCTTCGGAGAGCGCCTGGCTGCGGAAGGCGAAATCTGCTGGGGCGCGATGCACAGCTGGCGGCGCAATGTGCAGTTGCTCGAACAGGTCGGCATGCCGAAAACGGTGGGGTTTCAGGCCGATATGGCGCATACGATGCTGTTCACCATGGGCTACAATGCTCCGGAAGACCGGCTCCTGCCTGCGGATTTCGAATGGTCGCAAGGCGACCGCCTGGCAGCCGCCTATCGCGAGATGGCGAAAGCGCTCAGGCCGTGGACCTTCGATTTTCATGTCGCGCAAAACGATGGCACCGTGAAGGGCGAAGGGTCGCACGATAAAACCGGCAAGCACTGCCAGGCGACAGATCCGAACGGCAAGCTCGACGTGGTTCGCGACGCGGGCGCCTGGATGCGCGACGACAGCGGCAACCCTACCCGCGCTTTCGCGCATATCTGCTGGGACGGCTGCATGTTCGCCAATTCGGTTATGCTTGACCCAAAGACGTGGAACGACGTTCTGCGCACCATGATCGCGGTGCGCGAAGCGCATGGGTGGAATTGATCTCGAATGAAAAAACTGAATATCGGATTGATCGGGTACGGCTTCATGGGCCGCACCCATTCCAATGCGTTTCGGCAAGCCCCGCGCTTTTTCGATCTGCCTTATGAGCTGGTCCTGAAGACCATCTGCGCGCGCAATGCGGAGCGTGCTCAGGCATTCGCCGCGAAGTGGGGTTATGAGTCTTCCGAAACCGACTGGCGCAAGCTGCTCGATTCGAAAGAAATCGATCTGATCGATATCGCCAGCCCCAACGACACCCATGCCGAAATCGCAATTGCGGCCGCAAAAGCGGGCAAGATGGTGATGTGCGAGAAGCCGCTGGGCCGCAATCCCACCGAGTCCGAAGCGATGGTGAAGGCGGTGGAAGACGCGGGCGTCGCCAACATGGTTTGGTACAATTACCGGCGCGTTCCGGCTGTCACCCTGGCTAAGCAACTGATCGACGAAGGGCGGCTGGGGCGGATCTTTCATTACCGCACGGTCTTCCTGCAGGACTGGACGATTTCCGCCGACTTGCCGCAGGGCGGGGAAGGTTTGTGGCGACTGGATGCCAGCGTATCGGGCAGCGGTGTGACGGGCGATTTGCTGGCGCATAACATCGATACCGCGATGTGGCTGAATGGGCAGATCGGCGAAGTCACCGCGGTTACCGAAACGTTCATCAAGACGCGGAAACATAACCTGACCGGAGCCGAGCAGCCGGTGCATATCGACGATGCCAGCCTGTTCCTGGCGAGGTTCGAAAATGGTTCGCTGGCCACGTTTGAAGCCACTCGTTATGCACGCGGCCATAAGGCGCTTTATACGTTCGAGATCAATGGCGAGAAGGCTTCCATCAAGTGGGATCTGCACGATCTGCATCGGCTCGAGTACTTCGACCACCGTGACGAAGGCAAGCTGCGGGGATGGAAAGATATTCACATCACCGACAGCGACCACCCTTATATGAAGCACTGGTGGGTGCCGGGTTTGCAGATCGGCTATGAGCACACCTTCACGCACCAGGTGGCCGATTTTCTGACAGCGCTGGGCGCGGGCGGCAGCGCTTCTCCGACGTTCCGCGATGCGCTGAAGACGGACTATGTGACCGATGCCGTGTTGCGCTCGGCGAAATCGAGGCAGTGGGAGACACCGAAAAAAGCATGAATACGAAACTGATTCTCACGATCGCCCTGTGCGTGATTCCGGCGATGGCGCAAGCGCCAGCCGCTCCGGCCGGAGGGCGTGGACGCGGCGGCGGTGGTGGATTCCGCCAGCCCGATCCTATCGACTTCAACGACCATGCGGGTTGGATTCAAATGTTCGATGGCTCAACGCTGAATGGCTGGGATGGCGATTTCACGTACTGGAAAGTAGTGAACGGCGCGATCTTCTCCGAGTCGACATGCGAGCGGCCGACCGGTACGATTTATCTGATCTGGAAAGGGGGCGAAGCGGCCGATTTCGAGATGAAGCTGGAGATGAAAGGTGAAGGCGCGCAAATCAACAGCGGCGTACAGTATCGCGGCGCAATTCTTCCTCCGCGTCCTCCCGCGCCGACGGGTCCCGCGCGGGGTCCTCAAGGTCCTTGTCCCAGCGGACAGCCTCGTGGCACACCTCCCTCGCGCGAATCGCAGGCGAAGTGGGACATGCTGGGAGCCCAGTTCGATTTCGATGGCACGAATCGATATACGGGGCAGTACTACGAACAGGCTACAGGGCGGGGCATCATCGCATGGCGCGGTCAGGTGGTGCACACCGAAGAAGGAAAGAGCCCGCGTTTGATCGCGACGCTCGGCGATAAAGATGAACTTGGCGGGTACGTCAAAATCGAAGACTGGAATCAGCTGCACATCATTGCGCGCGGCAACACGATGACCCATATCGTCAACGGCCATGTGATGTCGGTGCTGATCGACGACGATGCCACGAAGTTCCGCAAAGACGGGCTGATCGGGTTTGAAATCGAAGGCTTCGGCAAGATCAATATCCGCAATATCTGGTTAAAGAAGTTATGAGATTCATTGTTATCGCGATGCTGGTGGCGGTGGCCGCGCAGGCCCAGCCGAAGCCTCTGCCAGAGACCGGCTTTCACGCGATCTTCGACGGCAAGAGTCTGGACGGCTGGGATTGCGATCCGGGTTTCTGGAAGGTTGCCAACGGCGCGATCACAGGCGAGACGACGAAATCGCACCAGCCTCCACAGAATATTTTCTGCATCTGGAAAGGCGGCTCGCCCGGCGATTTCGAATTGCGCCTGCAATACAAGCTGACGGGCGCGCATGGCAACAGCGGCGTGCAGTATCGCAGTGTGGAATTGCCGGAAGTCGGGAAGTGGGTGATGAAGGGTTATCAGGCCGATATCGATGGTCAGCAGGATTATACCGGCCAGGTTTATGAAGAACGCAACCGCGGGTTCCTGGCGCTGCGCGGGCAGATTTCGTATGTGCCGGACGGAGGCACTGTCGGGTCGATCGGCACTACGGGTGACATGGCGCAGTTGAAGGGCTTCATCAAAGACACCGACTGGAACGACCTTACGATCATCGCGCGCGGCAACACGCTGATCCAGATGATTAACGGTCATGCGATGAGCGTTGTGATCGACGACGATAAAGCCAATCGCAGGATGGATGGCGAGATCGGCATTCAGCTGCATAAGCTCGAAGAAGGAATGAAGATCGAGGCGCGCAACATCCGGATCAAAGTTTTTGCCAACCATTAAAGAAGTCGCGGACCTGGCGGGTGTTTCGGTGGGAACGGTTTCCCATGTGATCACGGGGACTGTGCCGGTCAGCCATTCGCTGAAAGAGAAAGTCAATGCCGCGATTCGAACGCTCGATTATCATCCGAATCACGTTGCCCGCAGTCTGAAGACCAGCCGCACGCGGACGCTCGGAATCATCGTTCCCGACATGACGATCTCGTTTTACCCGCAGGTGATTCACGGCGCGGAGACGGCGGCGCGCGAGCGGGGCTATTCGTTGATCGCCGTGAATTCGCTTGAGAGCGCGGACCGCCAGAGCGAGCTCATATCGCTGATGAGGTCGCAGCAGGTGGAGGGCATTCTTTTGGTAATCGCGTCAGCTCCCATGCCGGTGGGCCATATGTCGCGGCTGGTGGAAACCGGAATTCCCCTGGTTTGTCTCGATCGCGTGCCGGACGACATTCCGGTGGACTCCGTTTCGGTAGACGACGAGGCCGCCGCGAAGATGGGCACCGATCATTTGCGGGAACGCGGCTATTCGAAGATCGCGATTGTGACGGGTCCGCTGCATCTGCGGAACGAACAGCGGCGTCTGGAGGGATACCGGCAAAGCCTGAGGGGCGAGGGGATCGTATGGGAGGAATCGATGTGCCGGGAGCGATTGCGCGATGCTTCGACTCGGCCCGACGCGCTCTTGTGCACCAACGGCCCGACCGCTTTAAGCGCGCTGCGCGGCATGCGGGACTGCGGTTTGAAGACGCCGGACGACATCGGCTTCGTGACCTTCGACGAGTTGACCGTTGAGGATCTGTTCACGCCCGCGATCACGACCATCGTGCAGCCGGCCTATGAGATTGGCTCGCGGGCGGCGGGGATTCTGTTGGATCGAATTTCGGAGTCGCCGCGCGTGGAAGGATTCCGTACGGTGCGGCTTCCGGCTGCGCTGAAAATCCGGGAATCTTCCCGTTCGGTTTGACGAACCGGAGTTGAGGAACTAAAATCCGTGGAGATGGAAATCGAAGAAAGTATCCTCCGCGTGCAAACTGCCTACCCACGCATCTATCTGGCCTGCCATTCGCGTCACCAGAACACGCGGACGAATCAGATCTCGCAGCGCGATGGTTCGTTGCTGGCACACCTCAATGAAACGAATCCTACCGCGCAAAGCGATCTTGCACAGCATATGGGCGTGGCGAAATCCACTCTGTCTGAAGCGCTCGGGAGTCTCGAAGAACGCGGTCTGATCGCTCGAAACGGCTCCGGTATCCTTCGAACCAATCAGGGAACGGCCGCGATGAGCAATGGTTCTGTCCTCGAGCCGGAGCGGCTGCGGCGCTTGCTTGAGTTGCTCTCGGAAGATGAAAGGCGGCGCGCCATCGACGGGCTGGAACTGCTCGCAGGCGCGGGTCGAAAGGTAAATGAATATGTCGACTGAAGCAATGGCCGCGGCCTATGCGACGAACAACCGCATCAACGAATACCTGATCGCGAATCTGCCGGACGAAGCGTGGCGCGCTGTACCGCCGGGAGGTAAAGGGCGCGATATCGCTTCGATCTTCGCCCACCTCCACAACGTGCGGCTGATTTGGCTGAAGAGCGCGGGCAAGACGTCGAAGCTGCCCGAGAAACTGGAAGGAGAAGCCTTCTCAAAGAAAGACGCGATCAAAGCTCTCAACGAAAGCTGGCAGGCAACCGATGCGTTGCTGCGCGAAGCGATGAACGGCGATGGTCGCATCAAGGGCTTTAAGCCGGATGTCTATGCGTTTATAGGCTACCTGTTTGCCCACGAGGGCCATCACAGAGGACAGATCGCAATGCTGGCGCGCCAGACCGGGCATCCTCTGCGCAAGAGCGCCGGCTTCGGCATGTGGGAGTGGGGCACGCGTTAGTTAAGTTAACGCGCGGGTCTACAGGCCGGGATTCCCAGTTGAGGCGGAGCGGTCGCGGCCATTTGACCGGCCGGAAGATTGGGCCGGACGACCTGAATTTTATAGTCCACTGAGCTTTTTGCCGGAAGAGCGTTCAGCAACGGAATCGCGCAGACCTTCGGTTGCCCGGTTACCAGAATCACCGGATTCGCGGGAAATACAAGCTTCATCGACTTGAACCTCTGCGCAAGATCGGGCATCTTCGGATTCAGGCCATCAAGAATACTGGATTGCACCGCGTCCTGACAGAACCCCGCGGCGCAGAAAGCGAGCAAGAGGGCGACAAGCTTCATGTCTCAGATTCTACCGCTTTCAAGGCAACGAAATTCCCGGCTTCGAAAGATCCGAGAGCTTCGTCGTATCTTCGATATTCCCGAAGTCCTGGGTGTGCTGCCGGTCGTGAGTGAGTTGCTTGACATCGCTATAAACGAAATCCATTAATTCGCCCGCGGTGACATAGCCATCGTGATCGGTGTCGGCGGCGCCTGAAAGCCCGCGCAGCACCGACCATGTAAAAGCCCCATGGCCTCCGCCGTATTCCGGACCTTCGTTCGAAAGCTCCTTCGGCCTGGCGGCCATCAGACCCAGCATCTGGCCCGGCGCTTCGCCAAGGTCTTTAACCACTCCCCCGAGCGATTCAGTCTTCTGCCCCGCAATCGTAGCGGCGCGGCACACATCGGCCAACAGGATCACTCGGCCTGCGCGGTTCAGTTCATCTTCCACCACCGAATGCAACTCGGACATAGGCATTGCGGTGCCGGAGAGATTGTTCGGATCGCTGTCGGAAGTCAGGATGTATGCACCTGTGGCGTCAACGGTGCCGTGCCCCGCGATGAGGACATACACGGTGTCGTTGTGGCCGGGCTTGTCTTTCAGAAACGTTTTGAAGGCATTACGCACAGCGCTGGTAGTGGCCTGCTGATTGGTAAGGAGCAGGATCTGATCGGCGGGGACGGCGCCGCCGCGCGGACTTTCCAGGAATTGGGCGAATGTTTTGGCGTCGGCATCGGGATACTGCAGCCAAAGCTCGTGCGGTAGCTTCTGATACTGCGAAATGCCGATGATCAGCGCGAAGGTCCTGGTGGGGGCGTCGGAGCCAAACGCGGGAATCGCGGCACAGAGCAGGATGAGCGGTAGCCGTGGCATCACTTCAACATATCGCAAGAAGACGCCGGAACGGGGTAATATGATGTTCGAGAAACCCGGAGGCGAAAGACGATGGACAAGATTCGAAAGGGCGACCGCCTTTCCATTAAAGACGCGACGGAACCCATGGTGGCGTCGCGCGATGAATACAGAAACCGTGTTTGGGTGATGACGGAGCGGGAATACCAGCTGCATATCGAACCTAATTCCCCCGCGGGCAATGAAGAACCATATCTGATTCTTCCCGACCGAACTCTGGTACGGGATTTCCAGCATGGACTGCCCGATTACAAGGGATAGATATCTGGAACGACTTCCGTTTTCATGTCGCACCTTACTTGTGTCAACTGACCTGTGCCGCGTTTTGGGTGTTTTGGCGTTTGTTACAGCGCCAATTGTCGGGCGGCGCGATGGGGCTGGCATCGCTATCAATTGCGGGCACGGTGACGTATGAGGTTGGCGATAACGTCGTCATATTCCTGTGTCTCGGGGTGCTGCCGTATTCGCTGGCAACGGGCCAGCCTGGCGTGGTGCCCCCTCCACGGCGAATAACACGACCTGTTCGTTCGGCGGCCGGCAGTCCGGTGCGTTTTGGCATTACGGTTTTGTCGGGCTGGCGACGTGGAAGGTTACGGTTCCTTCGAGCGCCCCAACCGGCTCGAATCGCGCTGACCTGCACGGATCCGATTGGC
>Ga0302319_10016008_pt1 | contig 13846 bp, 14 predicted proteins | sample Bog_T0_2_FD_203319 | JGI IMG/M metagenome (GOLD analysis project Ga0302319, IMG submission 203319) | Peat permafrost microbial communities from Stordalen Mire near Abisko, Sweden - Bog_T0_2 | ecosystem: Environmental > Terrestrial > Soil > Wetlands > Peat | place: Sweden: Abisko, Stordalen Mire...
CCTCGGTCGCGAACGTTCGATAAACCCCAGTATGCTCACCCAACCGGTGACTAATAAGCGGCTAGCAACCCAGAGCCGCTGCGGGTAGCGCAACCCCCTGTTGCGTGCTCCCTGAACTGGGCGAATCCGGTAGCGAAGCCGCACCGGCTGACGCCCGCTTACGCAGGCGATGCAGAAGCGCTCACACCGCCAGGCCGCTGACATGCTTCTCGTCCCGGGCAGGCGCCTCGTCTGGGGCCGATGACGTGTCTGCTTTTGGCGGATTGCAGGTCTCGTGAGCCGTCCGGGGCGGGCGTGCTCCTGTTGTCTCGGCACGGGCCCGGCTCGCGCGAAGCCCGACTCAGAGCGGGAACTGTGAGCCGCTAGTGCTCTACCGCACGCAGACTGCGGTCGGCTTGGTCGAGGGCGGTCAAGCCTGGGTGACGCGTGTCATCGCGACCGGGTTGGCGGCGTTGTTCTGGAGCCACCATTTGATCCCGGGGGGGATCCGTACTGTCTCGCCGGCGCGGACGATCCGAGCCTGGTGCTCGCCGAGGAAGAATATGACCTCACCTTCGCGCACGGTCACGCCTTCCCCGGTAGCGGAGACAGCGGGCCGCGTGCGCGTGCCTGGCGGGATCTCGATGGTTGCGCCGCCCTCGCTCGTCGGGCCCGCGTCGACCCGCTCTACTCGCAGGTACCATCCTGGCCCCTGCAGCTCGTCCTCGACTGCCCGGCCGTCAAACCAGGTCTCGTGGGCCGGCGGGATTCCGTGTTCTCGCATCGCGCTCAGCCATTCGGCGTCGTCGGGATAGCGCCGGGCCAGGTCGAGTACGAGTTCGGGTGAAACTCCGAGGCGCGCCATGCATGTGTGATCGACGGGGCAGCCAAACAGGTAGGACCCGTTGGTGCCTGCAAGCGTTGCTCGGGCCTTGTCGAGCATCCGCGGGATCCAGGCATAGCCGTCCAGCTCCGCATTCAGGCCGCGCGGTTCCACGATCGTGAGATCCTTCGCTCCGGCGGCGGTCATCATCGGGCGACGGGCGTGAATTCGGGCTGGTCGAGCAGGCGTAGCCAGGTGCCGTCGGGTTGTCTGCGGGCGACCTGAGCGCGCGCGCCGGCGCCATCTTTCGGCGGGGTGGAGGTGAGCGCGATGTCGCCGCTGATTAGGGTCGGCAGTGGAGGCTCCTGCTCAAAGTGTGGCGCCTTGGCGAGCACCTTCTCCCACAGCGCGCGGATCGCATCGCGGCCCGTCGTCAGCTCGCCTGGCGGATAGGCCATGACCGCCTCGTGTTCATAGAGCGCGGCGATACCGGCTGCATCGCGGTCGTTGGCGCGCTCGACGAACAGGCTGGTGAGGTCCTCTGGCTTGAGTGCTTTCTCGTTGTCGGGCATTGGGTCCTCTCGTTCGTGGGGACGACTCTCAACAGTCAGTCTGGACCCAAGCACACTAGAAGTCCAACAGATACTTCTACTAAGAGCTAGAATCACGGGATATGGAGCTTAGGCAGCTCGAATACTTCATCGCGGTCGTTGAGGAAGCGAATTTCACGCGCGCGGCCGAGCGCGTGCACATCAGCCAGTCCGGGGTCAGCGCTCAGATCCGCCAGCTCGAGCGGGAGCTCGGCGCCACGCTCATCGACCGGTCCGGCCGCACCGCCACGCCTACACCCGCCGGCGTGGCGGCGCTCGAGCACGCCAGGGCCGCACTCGCATCCGCTGGTGCCATGCGCCAAGTAGTCGATGACGTGACCGAACTGGTCCGGGGTCGGATCGTGGTAGGCATGATCGTTGGTTGCACTATCACCCCACTGTTTGACGCGCTCGCCGTGTTCCACCGGGCCCACCCCGGGGTCGAGATCGCCTTGATCGAAGGCAACTCGGACCAACTGATCGAGCGTGTGCGCGACGGCGGTGCAGATATTGCCCTGATCGGAGCGATCGGCACTCCTGCAGGTCTGGAGGCGCTCACCATCATCAGCGAGCGACTCGTCGCAGCGATGCCGCTCGACCATCCGCTCGCAAGCCGTGAACGAGTCGCTCTCGCCGATATCGGCCGCTACCCGCTCGTCTGCCTGCCCGAAGGAACAGGGATCCGCGCCGTGTTTGACCAAGCCTGCCACGCGAACGGCATACGGCCAGACATCGCGCTGCAAGCCAGCGCCCCAGACGCCATGGCAGACCTCGCGATCCGCGGGCTCGGCGTTGCCGTTCTCAGCGAGTCCATGGCCGCGAAACACGACGGGCGATTAAAAGCCCTCGTCATCGAAGGCATCGAAGCGCCCGCGACCCTCGCCCTGATCTGGAAACCAACACACAACCCGGCACTCCGAGAACTGCTCATTCACACGCGTGCGGCCTTCACCGACAACCGCCCCGCCCCATCCCGGAACCGTCAAGGCAAGATACCCGCGCGCGGCAAAGCGAGCGTCAACGGCACTCGCTCCCGCGCACCCGCATAGGACGAGGAGCATGTCAGCGGCCCGGGTCGTGAGCGCTTCTGCATCGCCTGCGTAAGCGGGCGTGGCCCGCTACTGCTTCCGCCCAAACGCGAGCGCCCAACCGTCGGCCTTTCGTGCCGTCTCGCCCAAGCCGACGCCCGGACTCGAACCGGGGACCCCTTCATTACGAGTGAAGTGCTCTACCAGCTGAGCTACGTCGGCGAGTCGGTCGCTGATCGTAGCGGGCCTTCGCCGCGGTCGCAGCCTACGGAGACGGCGAGCGCCCCGCAGGGACGGGGCGCGGGCGAGCGATCACTCCTGCGCCTGCCACCACGGGACGGCGAGGCGCTCGGCGATGCCGACGGCGGCGAACAGCGCGACGCCGATCACGGCGAGCACCACGACCGCGGCGAAGACGTCCGCGGTCGCGGCCTGGTTGCCGTAGTCGAGGATCAGCACGCCCAGGCCGCTGGTCGACCCGACCCATTCGGCGAAGACGGCGGCGATCACGGCGAAAGCGGCGGAGACGCGCAGCCCCGAGAAGACGTAGGGAAGCGCCGTGGGAAGGCGGGCGATGCGCAGGATCTCCCAGCGCCCGGCGCCGAGCGTGCGAAGCAGCCCGACCAGCTCGGAGTCGGTGGCGCGCAGGCCGTCGATCGTGTTGACGGCGATCGGGAAGAAGGTGACCAGCGCGATCACGATCAGCTTTGGCCGGATGTCGAAGCCGGTCCACAGCACCACCACCGGGGCGATCGCCGGGATCGGGATCATCTGGGAGACCACGAGCCAGGGGTAGATCGCGCGTTCGGCTAGTCGCGAGCTGGACACGGCAATCGCCAGGGCGAGGCCGACGACGATCGCGACGCCGTAGCCGAGCAGGATCTCCGACAGCGTCGTCCAGGCGCTCGAGAGGAGCAGGCTGCGGTCGCGCACGAGCGCCCGGGCGACCTCCAGCGGCGACGGGAAGGTCCCCTCGTGCACTCCTGAGAGCGCCACGTAGGCCTGCCAGATCGCGAGCAGCACGACGCCGGCCACCAGCGGCGGCAGGACGCGCGCGGCGATCGCCCGACGGCGGCCGATCGCGGCGCGCGGCCTGGGTTCGAGTCGCCCGCCGAGCGCCAGCGCGAGTCGCGTCCCGGTCGTGCTCACGGCGCTCCAAGCGCCGCGCGGGCCTCTTCGCGCAGCGGCGCGAGCAGGCGTGCCTTGAGCTGCGCGAACTCGGGCGACGAGGTCAGCTCGAGCGCTCGCGGGCGCGCCAGCGACACCTCCACCTCGGTCCGGATGCGCCCCGGGCGCCCCGACATCACGTACACCCGGTCGGAGAGGAAGACAGCCTCCTCGACATCGTGGGTGACGAGCAGGATCGTCTTGCGATCGGACTCCCAGACGCCGAGCAGCCACTCGCGCATCGCCTCGCGGGTCAGCGCGTCGAGGGCGCCGAATGGCTCGTCGAGCAACAGGACGTCGCGCCCCGCGAGGAAGGTCCGAAGCAGCGCTGCGCGCTGGCGCATACCGCCCGACAGCGCTGACGGCCGGCGATTCTCGAACCCGGCGAGACCGAACCGGCCAACCTCGGCGAGGGCTCGCTCGCGGGCCGCGGCGCGTGCGACGCCCGCCAGCTCGAGGCCGAGCGTGGCGTTCGCGAGCGTGGTGCGCCACTCCATCAGCAGATCGCGCTGGGGCATGTAGCCGACCCGCCCGAGCAGGCCGCCGGGCGAGTCGGCGCCGTCGAGCGCGATCCGCCCGGCGCTCGGCTCGAGCAGCCCCGCCAGCAGCGCGAGCAGTGTCGACTTGCCGCAGCCGCTCGGCCCGACGATCGACACGAACTCCCCCTCGGCCAGCTCGATCGAGACGTCCGCGAGCGCCTCGACGCCGCCCGCGAAGCGCTTGGCGAGCCGCTCGGCCGCGAGCTTCACGGCAGGAACGCGTTCGTGCCGAACCGCGCGACGGCGACCGGCCGGGCGACCAGGTGGTTGCGCACGAGCCAGCTCGAGAGTGCCGCGATCCGACTGCCGACGAGCGTTCCGTCGGGCACGCCACCGGCGTCGAAGATCGGCAGGTAGGCCGCAAGCGATGCGCGCGCCAGCTTGCGCTGCAGCGTCGGGTTGGCCGCCAGCAGATCGGCGAGGCTGCGCGCCGGGTCGTGCAGCGTGTCCTCGTAGCCGTGCACGGTGGCGCGCACGAAACCACGCACGAGCGCGGGGTCCTTCGCGATCAGCGAGCGCGTCGTGAAGGCCACCAGGCCCGGGTATGCGGGGCCCCCGTTCTGGTCGAGCTTGAAGATCGTGATCGGGTAGCCGCTCACCGCGAGCGTCACACCGTCGTCGGGCCAGTAGCCGGTGAAGGCGGCGATCTTGCCGGCCTCGAGATCGGCGACGCCGTCGAAGCCGATCGTCACGACCCGCACCTTCGCGGGGTTCCCGCCGGCGTGGGCGACGACCGTGTCGAGCGCCGCGAGATCGGAGGGCACGCCGGTGATGCCGACCGTCTTGCCGACCAGGTCGGCGGCGGAGCGCAGGTGCTCGCTCGCCAGCGCGATCGGCGCCCCGAGCGGGCGCTGGACGATCGCCATGATCGCCTCCGCGTCACGGCCGCTGGCGATCTGCTGCGCCACGTCGATCCCGTCGGCGAGGCCGAACTGGGCCTTGCCGGCGTCGATCAGCTCGAGCGTCGTCGAGGTGGAGCTCGGCGGGATGATCGTCAGATCGATGCCGGCGCGGCGGTAATAGCCGGCCGCCAGCGCGCGGTAGATGCCGGCGTGCACGGCGTTTGGCACGAAGTCCAGAACGAGGGTGGCGTGCACCGCCGCGGGCGCGCCCGAGCCGCCGCAGCCGGCGATCGCGAGTGCGGCCGCGACTGCGACGAGGATGCGGATGGCGAGAGCGTGCATGGCGCGGCCTGGGATGATCCCGCAAGCGCGCGTCCCGCGTGCCCGACCGCCTCGAGACCTGTGCTCAACCGGCTTCCACCCGAGTACCGACCATACCTGCGCCGTGTCGCGATGCTGATCGTGCTGGCGGCGGCGCTGGGCGTGGCGCTTGCGCTGCTGATCCCCCCCGCACACCACAGCTGAGCGATCGCCGCGCCCGCGGGCGCCGCCGCGACGCCCCTAGCTCGAAGCGGCGTGGCGGTAGAGGCGAACCGACAGCGGCACGAACACGGCGACGATGCCGAGGCACCACACGAGCGCCAGCCAGGCGTTCGACCCCACCGGGACGCCGAGGCTCCAGGCGCGCACGGAGTTGATGATGTGGGTGATCGGCTGGTTGTTCGCGAACGCCCGCAGCCCCGCCGGCATCGAGCTGGTCGGAACGAATGCGCTCGAGGCGAAGGTGAGCGGGAACAGCCAGATGAAGCCGGCGGACTGGACCGCCTCGACGTTGCGCACGGCGAGGCCGACGGTCGCCCCGATCCACGAGAAGGCGAAGCTCATCAGCAGCAGCAGGCCGATCGCGCCGGCGATCTCCGCCGCGCCGCCCTGCGGGTTGAAGCCGACCAGCAGGCCGACGCAGAACATCACGGCGACGACGAACACGTTGCGGACGAGGTCCGACAGCGTGCGTCCGACGAGCACCGCCGCGCGCGACATCGGCAGCGAGCGGAAGCGGTCGATCAGTCCCTGCTGGAGGTCCTGCGCGAGTCCGACGCCGGTAGTGAAGGAGCCGAACGCGACGGTCTGCACGAACACGCCGGCCATCAGGTAGTTGACGTAGGAGATGCCCGGGGGAAGCTTGATCGCACCGCCGAAGACGTAGCGGAACAGCAGCACGAACATCACCGGCTGGATCGTCGAGAAGATCAAAAGCTCCGGGTTGCGCGGGATGTGGCGAAGCGCGCGCTCGGTCAGCACGATCGCGTCGGAGACCTGCCAGTAGAGCCAGCCGTGTTTGCGCGCGTCGGTGTTCACGCCGCCTGCTCCTGATCGTCCTCGGCGCCGTGACCGGTCAGCGTCAGGAAGACGTCGTCGAGTGTCGGCCGGCGCACGGCGAGATCCTCGATCGAGATTCCGGCGGCGTCGAAGTCGCGAATGACGTCGGCGAGGCGGCGCGCGCCGTTGGCCGCGGCGGCGGAGAGGTGGCGGCTCTCGGCCTCGATCCGCACGGAGCCGTCTACGTGCGGGCCGAGCGTCGCCGCGGCCGCGTCGAGGTCCGAGCCGCGGGCGAGGGTCAGCTCGATCCGCTCGCCGCCGACCTGGCTCTTCAGCTCGTCCGCGGTGCCGACGGCGATCGTGCGGCCGCGGTCGATCACCGCGATCTGGTCGGCGAGGAAATCCGCCTCCTCCAGGTACTGGGTCGTCAAAAGCAGCGTCGTGCCGCCGTCGCGCAGCTTCTCGATCAGGTCCCACATCGACAGGCGGCTGCGCGGATCGAGCCCCGTCGTCGGCTCGTCCAGGAACAGCACCGGCGGCGTCACGATCAGCGAGGCGGCCAGGTCGAGGCGCCGGCGCATGCCGCCCGAATAGGTGCGGGCCGGGCGGTTGGCGGCGTCGGAGAGGCCGAACTGCTCGAGCAGTTCAAGCGCGCGGGCCCGGGCACTGACACGCGTGAGGCGGTACAGCCGCCCGACCATCTCGAGGTTCTCGCGGCCCGTCAGCAGCTCGTCGACCGCCGCGTACTGGCCCGCCAGGCCGATCTGGGACCGCAGCCGGTTCGCGTCGCGCACGCAGTCAAGGCCCGCGACCTCGGCGTGGCCGCTGTCGGGTTCGAGCAGGGTCGTGAAGATCCGCACGGCGGTCGTCTTGCCGGCGCCGTTGGGGCCGAGCAGGCCGAGCACCGTGCCCGCCGCCACCTCGAGGTCGAAGCCGTCGAGGGCGCGGGTCTTGCCGAAGTGCTTGACAAGCGCGACCGCGGAGATCGCTGGGCGGTTCGCTTCGCCGCTCATCCGGCGTGAGACCCTGGCGTGCGTCCCACAAAGTGGGCCGTCCAGGGACGTTGGGCCTGAAACTCCGCTTGTGGCGAGGTTCCGGGGTCGGCTGGGGAGGACGCAGGGAGCAGGCAAGGCTGGTTGCCTTGCTGCGACCGAGGACGCTGCCAGACGGCATCCGGAAGCCGCCATTTCAGGCCCAACGTCCCTGGACGGCCCACCAGCACTAGCCTGCCGCAGCGATCCCGATCGGGCGGCTGACGCCGGTTCCGCCATGGCCGCGGTCTGCGCTCGGATTCCGGCTGTTGTCCATGGGCGACAGTTTAGGCGACACCCTCATCCCACCGATCCCGCTCGCCGGCGTCAGCAGCGAAACGTTGCGGAGCGGTGTGTGCCACGCTTCGCCGGTGATCAAGCTCGCTTGGCTGCGCAATCGCGTGCCGGTTATCGACCACGCCGTTAGCGTTCTCGGCACAAAGCCGGTGGTCAAGGCGGCGGTGCGCTGGTCCACCGTCAAGGAACCGATTCGCTTCAACGCCGCAGAGCTGTTTGGCCCGAGGGGACGCGTGCAGGTGCGCAGGATCCGCGACGGGCGCGTGGTGCTGCGCCACCGGACCCGCGACATCGACATTTTCGACGAGATCTTTGTCGGCAATCTCGGCTACGAGCCACCGCCCGCTGTCGCCCTGCAGTTCCGCGATTCTCCCCCACGCAGGGTGTTGGACCTCGGCGGCAACATCGGGCTCTTCGGGGTTTACGCGCTCGCTCGCTGGCCTGGCGCCACAGTCACGTCGGTAGAGCCAGACACCGACAACCTGCCGCTGCTCACTCGGTGTGTCGCGTTGAACGACGCCGCCGCTCGCTGGACGATCATTGCCGCCTGCGCAGCGACCGAGCCGGGCGTGGTTGCCTTCTCCGGCGGTCGCTTTGCCGATTCGGCGATCGCGTTGGCTGGCGAGGCCGTCACCGATCAGGTTGTCGCTGTCGATGCGCTTGCGCTGCTGAGTGAAGCCGACTTTGCGAAAATCGACATAGAGGGCTCGGAATGGGCTCTGCTGGGTGACCAGCGCTTTGCCGCCTCTGCTCCCACCGTGCTTGTCATGGAATGGCACCAGCGTGGCTGTCCGACGGGAGATCCACGCGAGGCCGCCGTGGACCTGCTGCGCCGAGCCGGATACGAGGTTGAGGGGGAGCCAACCCCGGCGGGTCAGACGTACGGAACGCTCTGGGCGTGGAGGCCGGCGCAACCGAGCCCGGCCCCGCCGCAAAACACCTGATCCGGGGCGCTCACACATCCGTGTTTCGGGCGACATGGCGCCGCCGCCCGATCCAACACAATCGCCGGGCTGGCCTAGGTGCTGCTGGGGAGACTCGCGTCCGCCCCGATCCCGATCGCTGGCCTAGGTGCCGGCGGGGAGACTCGCGTCCGCCCCGATCCCGATCGCCGGCCTAGCTGCTGGCGGGGACGCTCGCGCCCGCCCCGATCCCGATCGGGCAGCTGACGCCGGTTCCGCCGAGGCCGCAGTATCCGTTCGGATTCTTCGCCAGATACTGCTGGTGGTATTCCTCGGCGTAGTAGAACGGGCCGGCCGCCGCGATCTCGGTCGTGATCTCGCCGTGGCCGCTGGCGCGCAGCACCGCCGCGTAGGCGTCACGCGTGCGCGTCGCCGCCGCCGCCTGGGCGTCGCCGTGGGTGTAGATCGCCGATCGGTACTGGGTGCCGACGTCGTTGCCCTGGCGCATTCCCTGGGTGGGGTTGTGGTTCTCCCAGAACAGGCGCAGGATCTCCTCGTAGCTGCTCAGCGCGGGATCGAACACGACCAGCACCGCCTCGGTGTGGCCGGTGGAGCCCGAGCAGACCTCTTCGTAGGTCGGGTTGGGCGTGAAGCCGCCCGCGTAGCCGACGGCGGTCGTGTAAACGCCGGGAGCCTGCCAGAACACGCGCTCGGCCCCCCAGAAGCAGCCCATCCCGACCACCGCGGTCTCAAAGCCGGCGGGGAACGGCGGGCGCAGCGGCGTGCCGAGCACGAAGTGGCGCTCCGGAACCGCCATCTCGCGCTCACGGCCCGGGAGCGCCGTCTCGGCCGTGATCATGCGCGTCTTGTCCTTGAAGAGATCAGCGAGAAAGCTCATCCACTCAGGATACGCGGCCGGCGAGACGGGCCGCTAGAAGCGGGCTGGCTCCGCGACCCTTGCCCGCAGCGTGCTGCGCAGCACCCGCGCCGGGCCGCTGCGCAGCCGCTCGAGGATGCGCCGCTCCTGGGCGGGGGTCAGCCGCTCGGCCTCGACGGCCTCGTCGAGGATCGGCCGGGCGATCGCAGGCGCGGCGCGGCGCAGCGCGGCAAGCGCCTCGCCGAGCGTGCCCCGCGCCTCGCGGCTGAGCGCCGGCGCCGGCTCGTGGGGGGCAGCCGGATCGCTTAGCTCGAGCAGCATCAGCCGGCGCTCGGCGCGGGTGATCGTGCCGCCGGCCACGGCACGGTCGAGGATCGGACCGGCGACCGCGGCGGCGCTCGCGGCGACCGCCTCGATCACGCGCTCGAGGACCGCGCGGGCCGCGGGAGAGAACCCCTCGTCGCGATCGCTGGCCGGCGGGCGCTCCGCAGCGACCGAGCCGAACACGGCGATGCGGCGGGTGGGGGCGTAGCTGGCGGTGGCGGACATCTGGCTCCTCTCGATTGCTCGCGACGAGTGTCGCGGCCGGCGGTCAGAGAACACTGAAGACTGCCGAAGAGTTGTCGAAATAACGACGTGTGGGCGGCTCCCGCGCCGCGGCCATCCCGGATCGACTCTCAGGGGGCTCGGATCTGGCGATCCTGCGCCCGTCGGGACCGCGTCCGTGGCTTGCCGGCGTCCGCTCGCTCGAGCGGGCGAACTGGGGTGGCGAGCCCGGCGAGCCCCTCTCAAGCAGTCAGCGTGATCGCGCCGATCACGAGCGCGATGCCGGTGGCGTCGGCTGCCGACGGGAGCTGGCCGAGCACGACCAGGCCCATCAGCGTGGCGGTTGCCGGCAGCAGCGCGAGCATCATCGCGAAGCGCGGGCGCGGCAGGCGGGCCATCGCGAGCTGCTCGAGCGTGTAGGGCACGACGGTCGAGGCGACCGCGACGATCAGCGCGCGCAGGAAGAGGCCGAGGTGGGTGAAGGCGGGACCGGCGTGCCAGGCGAAGAACGGCGCGAGCACGACCGCGCCGATCGCGAGCCCGGCGGCGAGGCCGTCCTGCGGGCGCAGCTCCGACGCGCGCGCGAGGCGGTGGCCGAAGACGATGTAGCCCGCCCAGCCGACGCCGGCCGCGAGCGCCCAGGCGACGCCGACGGCGTTGCCCGCGAGATGCACGCCGCTGAGCAGGCCGACACCCGCGACGAGCAGTGCCAGGCCGGCGAAGTCGCGCCGGCGGCGCGAGCCGATCGCGGCCACCGCCACCGGCCCGACGAACTCGATCGCGACCGCAGTGCCGAGCGCGAGGTGCGCGATCGCGAGGTAGAAGGCGACGTTGACGAGCGAGATCGTGACGCCGAATGTGGCCGCGCCCAGGAGGCGCCCGCGCGTCCAGGCGGTCTGCCACGGGCGTCGCAGCAGCAGCAGCACGGCCGCGGCCAGCAGCGCGCGCACCCAGGCGAGCGACGCGGGCTCGACGTGGTGAAACAGCACGACCGCCACGCCGGCGCCCGCGTACTGCGACAGCGCACCGACGACGAGCAGCAGCTGCGGCGGCGGCAGTGGCGCGCGGCCGTCCGGGCCGCCTCGCGCGAGCCGCTCGCTCTGCGGTGTCGCGACGCTCAGCGGGCCCCCGCGAGGCGGTAGGCGAGCGCCTCGAGCGCAAGCTCCTCGGTGACGTTGAGGGCGAGCCGTTCGCGCGTGTCGGCGACCAGCTCGAGCGCGCGGTGCAGGGCGCGCGGGGTGCGGCCGGCCGCGCTCGCCGCAAGCTCGGTGAGGCGATCGCTCGCGTGCACGAGCTCGGGCACGCCCTCGAGCAGCACGGCCGCGTCGCGGTACCACAGCTCGACAAGACCGAGTCCCGTGTCGAGGCTCGCGGCCGAGCTTCGCCGCTGCGTGCGTTTGACCCGCTCGGCGTGCTCGCGCTCGTGGCGCGCGCGTTCGGCGCGGGCGACGAACTCGAGCTCGTCGCGATGGCGGGCCTCGAGCTCACCGGCACTGCGTTCGCCGGCCTGCCTGGCCAGTTCCAGCAGCGCCATCCAGGGACGCTCGCCGAGCTCGCCGCGCAGCGCCGCCACCGCAAAGCTCTGGGCTGCGGCGCGCAGCGCCGGGCCGTCGCCGAGTGCCAGCGCGAGCGCCCGCTCGCCGTCGCCGAGCGCGAGGCGAGCGCAGGCCGCGGCGGTGGCCGGATCAACGCCCTGAGCCTCGAGTAGCTGCGCGAGCCGCGCCGCGCTCGGCGGTTCGAAGCGAACGCCCTGGCAGCGCGAGGCGACGGTCGCCAGCACCTCGCCGGGCCGCGACGTCGTGAGGATCAGGTGCACGAACGACGGCGGCTCCTCGAGCGTCTTGAGCAGCCGGTTGGCGGTCGCCTCCCCCATCGTCTCGGCGCCCTCGATCACGAAAACCCGCCGGTGCGACTCAAACGGCGTCCGCGCCGCGGCCGCCACGACCGGCTCGTCGATGTCGGCGACGAGCATCTCGGAGGCGCCGCTCGGCGTCACCCACGTCAGGTCCGGGTGCGACCCGCGCGCGACCCGCTCCGACGCCGCGAGCGGATCCTCGGCGCCGTCGGCGAGCAGCGCCGCGGCGAACGCCCGCGCGACGGCGCGCTTGCCGGCGCCGGCCGGCCCGTGGAACAGGTAGGCGTGCGATGCCTCCCCCGGCGGCAGGGCCGGCAGCAGCACCGCGCGCGCGTGCGGGTGCTCGTCGATGCCCGGAAGCGTCGCGGCGGCCATGGCTTGCCAGCGTAGTAGGTCCTCCGCGACCGTTGGGCGTGACGCCCCGCGTCCGGCGGCGGGAGCTGCGCTCGCTCTACACGAGTCTCGGCTACGAGAGCTCGCGCCTGCAGAGCCTGCAGATGCACGGGCGCTCTGAGCCCGCGCCCGCCCGCCGCCATCTAGTAAAACCCGCGCTGGCGCCCAACAAGATGGAGATGCGATGAGACGGATCGTGGTGAGCGAGTTCCTGTCGCTTGACGGCGTGATGGAGGATCCGGGCGGCGCCGAGGGGTTCGCCCACGGCGGCTGGACCTTCAAGTTCCCGGATCCGGAGGGGATGCGCTTCAAGCTCGACGAGACGCTGAGTCACGACGCGCTGCTGCTCGGGCGCGTGACCTACGAGGGATTCGCCGCGGCGTGGCCGTCGATGACCGACGAGGTCGGATTCGCGGAGAAGATGAACGCCATGCCTAAGTTCGTCGTCTCGAGCACGCTGAAGGAGCTGGCATGGAACAACTCGGCGTTGATCTCGAGCCACGTCGTGGAGGAGATCGCGAAGCTGAAGGAGCACGACGGCGGCGACATCCTCGTCGCCGGCAGTGGCGGCCTGGTGGCGACGCTGATGGCGAACGATCTGGTCGATGAGTACCGGCTGATGGTGTTCCCGATCGTGCTCGGCGCCGGCAAGCGGCTGTTCGCCGCGAGCGCCGACGCGACGACGCTTCGGCTCACGAACTCCAGGGCGCTGGACTCCGGCACCCTGATCCTCACCTACCACCCGGCGCGCTGACCGCCGCCTGCCTGGCGCGTGTTCAGGGAGCCGGCCTGGCGCGCGTCAGCACCTCGGGGTTGACGACGTTGACCGGAGCGCCGGCCGCGTAGGCGTTGATCTGGTCGAAGATGTCGGCGAACTGCAGCTCGTACTCATCACGCGTCACGTAGCCGATGTGTGGCGTGGCGACGACGTTGCGCAGCGCGAGCAACTCGTCGGCGGGGTCGCGCAGCGGCTCCTGTTCGAAGACGTCGACCGCCGCCATGCCCGGCCTGCCCTGGCGCAGGGCGGCCACGAGCGCGCCCGGCTCGATCAACCCGGCGCGGCTGGTGTTGACGATCAGCGCGTCGGGCTTCATCTGCGCGAGATCTGCCGCGGTGACGATGCCCCGCGTCGCCTCGACCAGGCGCATGTGCAGGCAGATCACGTCACACTGCGCGAAGAAGTCCTCCCTGCGCTCGGCAACGCGGTGGCCGTCGGCGCGCGCCTGGGCGCGGGAGCCCTCCCGCGCCAGGACCTCAACCACCATCCCGAACGTCCTGCCGTATTCGGCGACGACCCGGCCGATCCGCCCGTAGCCGTAAATGCCGAGCGTCTTGTTGCGAAGCGTTGACCCGACGCCGATCTGCCAGCCGCCGGCCTGTAGCGACGCCATCTGCTGGGGGATCTGGCGCACCGCGGCAAGCACCAGCCCCCAGGTCAGCTCGGCGGTCGCGTAGGACGGGCTGCCGGCGTGCTGGCTCGATGAGACGATCACGCCGAGGCGCGTGCACGCATCGATGTCGATGTGCGGATAAACGCTGCGCTGACTGATCAGGCGCAGTTCGTCCAGCTGCTCGAGCAGCGGCGCGCGTATCTGCGTGCGCTCACGGATCAGCACGAGCGCCTCGCACCCGCGCAGCCGCGCCGCCAGCGGGCCGA
>Ga0302319_10016009_pt1 | contig 13846 bp, 9 predicted proteins | sample Bog_T0_2_FD_203319 | JGI IMG/M metagenome (GOLD analysis project Ga0302319, IMG submission 203319) | Peat permafrost microbial communities from Stordalen Mire near Abisko, Sweden - Bog_T0_2 | ecosystem: Environmental > Terrestrial > Soil > Wetlands > Peat | place: Sweden: Abisko, Stordalen Mire...
ATTATCAAAATGATCGGAGGCTCGCGGCTGCCAGCCTATGAGGTGGTTGCATTTCTTGGCCTCTTCGTTGTGGCATTTCTGCTCTTGCATGGCTGGTGGCGCAACCAGGTAAAGTCTCTGTGGCCGAGGAAGCCCAGGCGACAAATCCTTCGCTCCTGTCTGGATCTGGCCAACAATTTGTGCGTGGTCGTTGCCTTGCGTCATCTGCCTTTGACCTTGTTTTACATTCTCGTCTTCATGGCTCCGATGGTCACTGCAATCCTGGCCGCATTGTTCCTGCACGAGCGGCTTGACTGGCGCAAGTCGCTGGCCATCCTGGCCGGCTTTGCCGGAGTCGTTGTCGCCGTCGATCCTTTTGGCGCCACACGCCAGGGAGATTGGATCGGCATTGCTGCCTGCTTGGTCTGCGTGGCTTGCTTCTCGGCCAACATGGTCTGGTCGCGCGTCATCACGCAGACGGAAAAATCAGAGAGCTTCGTCTTCTTTTCTGGAATCGTGATGGCCATATACGGCTTCGGGCACATGATCGGCCACGCCGAACCGCTGACCACGCGGCTCACGGCTGCGCTCGGCGCGACAGGATTCTTCTGCGCTCTGGGAAGCGTGTGCTTTTACATTGCCTTGAAGCATTCCTCTGCAGCCAGCGTCTCTCAATATCACTACACACAGCTTCTCACCGGCGCTTTGATCGCATATCTTTTTTGGCATGAGATACCGACAATCTCGATGCTTCTCGGTGGAGTTCTGATTGTTGGGTCAGGTTTATATATGGCGATGGGCGCCTCCCGCGAACAAATCGAAGTCTGCCCACTTGCTCCGCTGCTGCCGGAGGAATAGAGCGGCGGCATTTCATCCAATGGCTGCTTTCGTTTTAAGGAATCAATGCGCAAAGTAAACCATCCAATTGAAATGACCCTGATGCCTGCGAAGCGGGAAGGTAAACAGTTTTTGAATCCCGTACCGACGAAAGTCGGTGGTCTTTCGCTGATGTTCAAGATCGGTCCCCGTTTCTTCTTGGAAGCCGCGGCACGATCACCAAGATATTCTCTTGGCCACTTTCAAACCGACCCGCAGATCTTCGCGACGGGTCCCCGCTCCGGCCTGCGCGTTACCTGGATGGGCCACTCCACTTCGCTGGTTGAAATCGACGGGATACGGCTACTCATCGATCCTGTCTGGGATGAGCGCGCGGCCCCAACGCAGTGGGCCGGCCCCAAGCGTTTCTTTCCCGCGCCGCTTGCACTTCAGGATTTGCCGACCATCGATGCCGTTGTGATTTCGCACGATCATTATGATCATCTCGGCGCAGGCACCATCCGCAAGCTTGCGAAAATGCAGCAGCTTCAGAGCGCCCGCTGGATCACGCCGCTCGGCGTTGAGAAGATTCTGCATTCTCTCGGCGTCGATGCCACACACTGCACCGCGCTGAACTGGACCGAGAACGTAAACGTCGGCTCAGTGACGATCACCGCCTTGCCAGCCCGCCATTTCTCCGGTCGCAGTCTCTTCAACCGATTCGAGACCCTATGGGCTTCCTTTGCATTCGTCGGCCCCAAGCACCGCGTCTATTACGGCGCTGACTCAGGGGAGTGGGATGGCTTCGTCGATATCGGCAGGCAGTTTGGGCCGTTTGACTTAACCATGCTTGAGATCGGCGCTTCGGATCCTCTTTGGGCAGACATTCACCTGGGACCGGAAGGCGCGGTCCGCAGCTTTCGAGCTCTTGGTGGCTACGGCCTGCTCATGCCCATCCACTGGGGACTGTTTGACCTTGCGCTCCACGGATGGACGAAGCCAATTGAGAGTGTCTTTGCCGTCGAGGACCTGAAGCTTTGGTCTCCTACACCCGGTCTTCCCTCCGAAGTCGTCACCGGCGAAGAAATCCGTTCAGACTGGTGGCGTTGATTCAGAATATTCGCCGATCAGAGGCGCGAATCTGTACTTGTAAGCACTGATCCTGAATGAACGGTAAATCAGTGAAAATCATCCGAGTCGATGGGAATTTTGCCAATGGCGATTGGCTCAGTCCAACTCCTTGAAGAAGGCGTTCCACGGTTCCGGCGGCCGGTTAGATGGCAACATGATCGAGTTGATCCACGGTTAGATCGGTCAGCAGATTCCAGTGTTCGGCCGACTTCGGTCGATGCTCGCGCAGCCAAGCCCGCTCCGCGAGTGTCATTGACTCTCTGCATAGAGTGTCTTCTTTCACCAGGCGGGAGCACTCCAGCTTGGCGACGCGAGTGGCCAGTTCCTCTTCCAACTGGGAGCTTCCACCTCTCGCAGCGGCCTGCCGTGCCAGCTCAACCACAAACCCCAGCCGGTTCTGGCGATCTCGCAGCTTTGCATTCGCGGTCAGCCAATCCCAGTTCAGATGCGGGTAGGCCAGCGGCAGCCATGCCAGCGCCTCTGTGACCCGTGAGTCTAGATCCTCCGTGTCCAGCGCCTCCATCAGCACTTCCACCGGATTCAATCGAGCTGAACTGCGCAGGTAGGCAAAGCCCGGATAGCCCAGACTGCCGAGCATCGATTGGAAGAAGCCAGCATCGTGCGCGCGCGCCTGGTACTCCGTGAGCGGGAGCGCTGTGGCCGGAACATCGAAGACTTCCACTGCTTTTGAGGCAAGTTCTGAGGAGACAGCTCGCTCTCCCCGCTCGACCATCGACAAATAGGCCTGGGTCACGCCGAGCCGTGCGGCGGCTTCAGCTTGCGTCCAGGCGGACGCCTTGCGGGCGTTTTTGAGTTCGCCTCCGGTCATGCGTTGAATATAACATAAGATGTTATATTTGTGCCATAATCCAGAACTTGTGGCAATATCGCTGTTTTCATCTGCTTGTAAATAAAGTAGATAAAAAGTAATGGCACACCAGACGAAGATCATGCTCTGGTCGATCCCTTTTCCCCGTTGCACCACCAGTGGACGGCCTGAATGTTCTCTGGGTGGTCGTCTCTCCATGCTCCGCCCATGCCGCGGGGATGGATGTGGTCGGGCACTACGTCGCCATAATCAGTGAACGCTTCGTTACAGAGGGCGCACTTGCCACGCTGGGCGGCAATCTTCCGGTCGAGGAGTTTACGCATTTCACTGTTGGAGCGGAGTTCCCGGTATCCCCTGGGGTGATGCGAATCTTGGATGCGCCGAACGCCCATCTGTCTTTTTCTTTTCTCTTTCAGTATTGCCTCTCTTCCACAGCAGAAACGGGAGCGGTGGATCGGGCAGAGTTGGTTCTGGTGGAGTCTCATGGTGTTCTCCTGATTGGCTTGGGGGCAATGGTGTGATTTGGGATATGCAGGAAAAGGGATCGTCTGCTTCAGCATCAGGAAACATCCGAGAAGCCATTTTTCTCAGCGGTCAGATACCGAGCCTGCGGCGGCGTTTCGCGTAAACATCTCTCCGATTCGGATACATTTAGCCAGCATCTCGGCCGAACTGTGCCCTGTCTGGCGCATAATTTTGCACTTGCTGACCCCGTTCATGGCGGCCTGGGTGGGCGTTGCGGTTGGAAACGGCCAGCAAGCGTGGGAGCGAAGAGGCAGAGTGGCTGGAACGTGGAAGAATGCTTCTCCCCACCGAATCATATTCATCTGGAAAATCGCATAATATTACCCGCTTGTCGCATATTGCTTGTTAATTAGACATATTGTGCTGTATAGTACGCATAGATATGGAGAACTTCGACATAATTTTGGTTCTCGCACGCATCGCCCTGGACGCCGATGCGCCTCGGGCTGTGCAGCAAATTGGCCGATTAAAAGGAGTTCTGGAGTCTTCTGACAAAGATCAAGCGGAGAAGCTAGGGCGACTGCTGACAAGAGCGGGACGGAAGCACGCGATGTCTCCGCTCGCCATGAATGAAATGCGGGCTACTGCGGACGCTGCCCGCCGACAGCTTCCCGGTGAAGTGCTTTCCGCTGCGACCCCCGTCCCGACTGACCGAGAGACAGGAACTCCCTTGGCGAGAATCATTTTCCCGTCAGTGGATCGAAACGAGGAGCCCATTCTAAACAAGGCCTTGAGAGCCGCCGTCTCTGACCTCATTCATGAGTGGAAGAAAGGTGAAGAACTTGCGCGCATCGGTGCGCGCCCTCACATGCGTTGCCTTCTTTACGGAGAACCAGGAGTAGGCAAGACAAAGCTCGCTCGTTATTTGGCTGGACAGCTTGGATTGCCGTGTGTCGAAGTTCGGCTTGACGGACTGATGTCTTCTTTCTTAGGCACAACAGCGCGCAACATCGGTGCACTGTTCGATTTTGCAGATCGGTATCGGTGCGTTCTTTTCTTGGACGAGTTTGATGCAGTGGCGAAGGCCAGAGACGACGCTCAGGAAGTCGGAGAGATCAAGCGTGTCGTCAACACGCTCCTCCAATGCCTCGATGGCCGCAACGGACGTGGCGTGACTTTGGCTGCTACGAATCACGAACATCTTCTCGACTCCGCCGTATGGCGTCGCTTTGATTCAAGAATCGCAATCGGCAAGCCAGATGCGGACGCCCGAGAGCTGTTGCTCAAGCACTTCTTGGAGCCTCTTGCCTTGCGAGACCCCGAAATAAGCTTGCTTGTATGGGCTACGGAGGGCATGAGCGGTGCAGATATAGAAATGTTGGTTGAAGCCGGCAAAAGATTCTTGGTCCTCCATGGCAACCGGCCGGACAGGGATGGAGATGAGCGTCCGTCCACACCAGAAGAGGAGCGGGGGCCGATGATTCTGGAGAGCCTTCGCAGACAAGCGTTGTTGAACGTACGGCTGTTCAACGCCAATCGGGCAGAACTCCTGATGGGAGATAGAGACCACTTGGCGTCCGCACTGGAAACAGTGGGCCTCAAGCAAGCAGAAATCGGTGCGCTTTTAGGTCTGTCTCAAAGTGCAATATCACGGCGAAAGAAACGGACTGGTGAATCAGACCTCCGTTTAGAGGATGCCCACCATGGCTAAGAGCAGGCAGGATACACGGCCCATCCAAGTATTTCTGGACACCAGACGATTCATCGAAATTGAGGAAGTGCAGCCCTTCGGAGGTGGAGCGAAGGATTTCTTCGCCGGCAACGATAGAGGGTTTGCTACCCACAAGGCTCGGATCAATGGCCGTGTCACAAGCGTTGCGGACGCCATGCGACGGAGTGGGCAACCAGCAGGGTTCATCAAAGTCAGACAAAGAGAGGCGGCGCTCGCAAAGAGTCACCGTCCTCTGGGTAGCCTTTTCACTGAAGCAAACCATTTCTCCTTGGTGGGCGGTGAAGGCGTGGGTGAGATGCTTTTTCAGGCAACACCTCAGGCGCTCGACCGTCTCGCAAAAATCATCGATACGAAGGCTGAAGCGACTCCGCGCATGAAGGAGAACAAGAACACTGGGGCTTTAGAGCCTGCGGTGTCTCGGTATCGGAGCGAAGTCGGCGGCGTGGACGATATTCAGCTTTACGGAGCGGCTGACAAGGTTTGTTTCTCAGCTAAGGAAGCGGTCGAATGGCTTCGCCAACCGAATGTCATCGGCGGATATATTGTCGAGCTCTTTCGCCCAAATCGCAAGGTCGGTATTGGTACGGCTGACGGGCTTATCAGCAGCTTGCGCAACAGCCTTCAGGGGCTTGGGGGAGGCTTACTCATCCGTCCTTTCTTACCCTCGGTGCAAACGACACAGTTTGGTCAGCCAAGTCTGACTTTGTCGGTTCAATTACTTGAGAATGAGAGGCGCCAAATTGAGCTGCCATTTCTTGCCGATGGCAGGGCCTTGGAGATGTCGGAGACTGGGTTGGCAGAGGGTATGCGTGGTGTTCGCATGGATACGAGTCTTACGCGGCACACTGAACTGCTTGCACTTTTGGCGAATCAGGCGTTGGTACGATCAGTCGAATTGCCGCCTCTTCTGGAAACGGCTCCAGAGGGGCATTCAGCACGGCGGTCCGCTGCGAGCGTCGCGGCACCGGAAGACCGTACAGACTATCCAGTCGTCGCAGTGATCGATGGTGGTGTGGCATCCAATCCCGCAATCGGTTCCTGGAAGGTTGGTGACGCCGGACTGGTTCCCCCAGGGGATCGCGACGAGAACCATGGAACCTTCATTGCCGGTCTAATTTGTGCAGGAAGCTCACTGAATCCAGCTCTAAGCGAGGCACTGGAACCTTCGGGATGCAAGGTTTTCGACCTCGACCTCTTTCCTCGAAAGGAGCTTCGAAACGCCTACTACCCCGACATTGAAGACCTTTTTGACACTTTGGACGAAAAAGTAAAAGTTGCGAAAAGGGATTTTGGCGTTCGGGTGTTTAATCTCAGTTTTCGCCTGGGAACACGCTCTGGAAGGCTTGCCTATTCGCTGACGGCGGATCGTCTTGATCGAATGGCACGAGCGAATGACGTTATATTCGTGGTCGCGTCTGGGAACCTTGATCCACTCGGCTGCCGTCCTCCCTGGCCAGAGAAGGCACAGGATGCAATAGCAATGCTCGCTACCTCGGCAGGATACGACCAGAACATCACTGCCCCTGCGGATCATGTGCTTGGCATCACTATAGGAGCTGTGAATCCACCTTCTATTCCCGGCCACATCCACTTGATGCCGACGACCTATACGCGTCGCGGGCCGGGGGTCGGTGGTGCACGCAAGCCGGAATTGGTTCACCTTGGAGGTGCGGGAACTCCGGCTAACGCTAGCACTGGTCTTTTATCGCTGACCACAACTGGCGAGGCTACAGATAATTGTGGCAGCAGCTTCGCGGCGCCGCTTTTTTCGGCAACCCTAGCGACCTTGGATCAGAGACTGGCTCGACTTGCACCACGCGAAACTCTCCTGGCCCTTCCGGTGCATAGGGCGGAAAGACCTGCGGCGTTTGAACGTACCACGCTGCGGCCTGTGGCGAAAGACTTTGTAGGGTTCGGCATTCCACCGTCTGCAGACCAGATTCTGAATGATGCCCCGCACTCGGTAACCCTTCTGTTCCACGACCTATTGCAGACCAAGCAGCGGTTGGAGTTTCCCTTTGTTTGGCCGCTCTCGTTGGTGACGGCAGAGGGGGCGTGCCGCGGCAAGATCGAAGTTACGCTCAGCTACACACCTCCTATTGACCCCGACCACCGTGACGAGGCCATCCGTGTACAGCTTGAGGCCCATCTTCATCAAGAAAAGCTCGATGACCAGACCGGCGATAGCAAGTGGGAATCCAGGCTTGCACACGACGGCGCGGATGTCGCACAGGGTACAAGCAAATCCGAAAGCTCCCTTATCCGCTCAGGACTTAAGTGGTCTCCGATCAAGCGTTATCATGCATCGATGCCGGGTGGACGAGGCTCAAGCTCGAACTGGAAACTCTCGTTGGAAAGTTTGGTTCGCGGCGGCGTGGTTTACCCGACGGAAGGTGTTCGTTTCTCTCTCATCATGACGATCTCCGACTTGGATGAAAAGGCCGCTGTTCGAGAGGAGATGCGGCTCTCATTGCAGAATCGAGGCTTCCAATTAGCCGATATCACAGTTGCTCATCGTGTGAGAACTCGTAACTAGAGAGCAACGCAAAACGCGCAGCGGTAGGAGCGTGTGGGGGGGGATTCCTCCTTAAGTAGGCAGGAAATCGATAGAGTGCCGAGCTCGAAAACCGGCGGAGAGGCAAGCAAAATGGGTACGTGGAACAAAGATAGAGCGGAGAAGCGCATCAAAGGCAAGATTGACAGCCTTCCAGTCAAAGACATCACGATCAAAGACTATGTCCGTGACACGGACTTAACCAATCTGCCCAGCAGCGTGGCCTACCGCGTTAATGGCGTTCACCTTTACGCGGACATCCTCAATTTGGAGGAGATGCTCCACGTCACTTCATTCGAAGGGGAGATGTGTCACAAGCGCACCCTGCGCTTTCTCAATCTTCACTATCGAGCGGTCTATCGGATTCTACAGCGCACGGACTCGATCCTAGTCGACTTTCACAATCAGCGGCTTCATTCTGTAATCGCGAAGCCCTACGACGAAGAGGCCGCTCGGGTTCGGAAGGCGGTTGCAGTTGCCCAACTCATCATTGACGTTTTGGCACAAACCGGTGAAGACGCCGATCATCCTCCTGCAAAAGTACGAGTAGGCATCGATACCGGTTCTGCTCTGGCAGTTAACAACGGCCGTCGCGGCCATCGGGAACCTCTTTTTCTAGGCAATCCGGCCAATCACGCGGCGAAGCGGGCCTGTGGTGGTATCGCCGCAGGAATCTATCTAACCAACAATGCTCGGAGAGCCATCAGCCTTGTTGTCGTACCCAATGAAGATTCCACTACACTCAGCGTTACGGAGATCGCGGACTGCCAGACGAAAGCAAAACTCGGGGTGACTGCCGCGCAGATCATTGAAGAATGGAAGAAGGACCTTGAGAACACTCCCATTGGAAAATTCGAATTCAGCGGTCATACTCCCCCATATTCCACACTGGACATTGAAAGCCTCTATGCCGGAAATTCGCGCAGGCAGGACGCTGGCACCCTATACGCCGATCTGGATGGCTTTACAGCTTACGTGAGCACCAACATTGCCACCGATACCGCGGCGAAGAAAGTCGTTCGTGTGCTGCACATCCTGCGGAGCGAGCTGGACGCCGTTCTTCATACAGACTTCAGCGGACGTAAGGTGCGATTCATTGGAGACTGTGTTCACGGACTGATCGTCGAAGGAACAGCACAGACAACGAACGAGGAAGATACCGTCAGCACCATAACCCTGTGTGCGGCGGCGATGCGCAGCAGTTTCAAACTTGCGATTGAGAAGCTGAAGGATGCCGGGGCAGACGCAACCAGTCTTGGCCTGCAGGTTGGCTTTGAGTTCGGTCCGATCAATGTAACGCGGCTGGGTATGAAGGGTGAACTGATTCGATGCTCCGTCAGCAGAGCTGTCCTGAAAGCCGAAGAGGAGCAGGGACGTTGCCTCGGTAATGAGACGGCAATCGGGCCGACAGCATATTTGCGGGGAACCCAGGCTGTCCGGGAGCTGTTTGGAACTGAGCGAATCTGCGTGGATCTGGACTATCCAACCTGCCTTGATGAGTTGAACAAGAAGAATGACAGGGTGGCCAAGGCAGCAAAGGCGATGGAGTCGAACCTCCTGAGGCCGGCCACAGCGGCGTCTTCCGCATTCTCCTTTCCTCCGCGGCGCACTGGACCTTCAAAGCCGGATGGTTTCGCATGATCTGGTTTCTTGAAAATCCCGCCCGGAGCAAGCAGGAACGGCTTCAACTGGAACTTCTGGTAGGCAGCGTCGATTGGCTCGTGCCGATCGGATGGAGGATGGAAACCTCGCATCTGAGTTGGGACGCTGACATACTGATCGGCGATCAGGTTCGCCCCATCACACTGCGCTATCCCAATCACTTTCCTTTTTCTCCGCCGCTGGTTGTGCCGCGCGAAGACCAGCCATCATGGTGGTCCTCGCATCAATACGGTGTCGGCGGCGAACTTTGTCTGGAATACGGCCCGGACAACTGGCATTCCAACCTGACCGGTGCTGACATGATCCGAAGCGCTCATCGGCTTCTGGTTGGTGAGGCACAAATAGAGATCGGTGGTCCCGAGTTGCCTTCGCGCCACCGCATGACGTTCGCCGAGCGTCTACGTGGCAAGAACCGCCGATTTTACTTTGATCTGGAGGCCCAGTTTCTCCTTATTGGCCTCACGGAAGAGCAAGTCATAAAGGCAACGACGCTTACGGTGATTCAAGCTCCAGGAGCGACACGACATCTTGCATCGGCAGAAGTTGGGCCGTGCGGCTGGAATGCAGCTCTTCCGGAACCATTGTTCAGGCATGGGTTCACTTCACCCACAGCATTGATCCGATGGCCTGCGAATGAGAACCTGCCATCGACGGAGAGTGCCGCTTCCTTCCGTGCTGAGCTCGCGAGCCGGGACATGGATATCGGCGATGCCTGCTATCTCGTAATCATCCGCGAGGAGTTTATTAGCGCTTTCGATGTGGATCGAGAAGATGACTGCGTGAGGGAGATCAGCGTGATCTTCGAGACGGAACAACGTGGCCGTCTCGACCCCAGCCATGATGTTCTGAAAAATCAGAAGGTTGCCATCATCGGTTGCGGCTCGATTGGCAGCAAGGTAGCCTTAATACTTGCCCGATCAGATATCAGACAGTTTGTGCTAGTAGACAACGATATTTTCCTCCGCGAAAATCTGGTTCGCAACGACCTTGACTGGCGAGATGTTGGTAGTGACAAAGTGGACGCGATCGCCGCTAGAGTCAAGCTCGTGAATGCCAAAGCTGTTTGCGTGAAACACAAGCGGACGTTAGGCGGCCAGGGGTCAAGCGGCGGGATAGAGTCGTTGATCGAAATTCTGGAGACATGCGATCTGCTCATCGATTGCACTGCGGAAATCACGGCATTCGAGATCCTGAGTGCGGTCTCTTCGTTCGCGAAGCGAACCGTCGTCTGGGGAGAAGTTTTCGCGGGAGGTATTGGAGGGCTTATTGCGCGCTCGCGGCCAAGCCGAGAACCAAACTCCTCCAGCATTCGTCGTACGATCGAGGCCTGGTGCGCCGAACGTGGAACAGCGATCTCCCGTGCGCCAGCGCCCTATGAAGGCGGTGAGGATACACCTGCGGTTGCGAACGATGCCGAGGTCTCAATTATTGCAAGCCATGTAGCAGCGTTGTCGATCGATACCCTGCTGGGGCGAGAGCCCTCCGCTTACCCCAATGCGGCTTATCTAATCGGGCTCCGAGCCGGTTGGATCTTCACTCAGGCCTTCGAAACATATCCGGTTGAAGTTGGGCCACCAGAGGAATCAACGGCCGTTGAAGTGGATACTGAAGAGATGAAGGCCGAGATTCTGGAGATCGTGAAACTGTTAAAGGAGCATCCAGGTGCAACTCCTCCTCAGTCGTGACATTTTGGAGCAGTTCGATAAAGCATTGCGCTCCGGTGGTTCCCGTGAGATTGGCGGCCTGCTGTTCGGCGAACATGTTGGCGACGAGATGTTTCGCGTGGTCGAGATAACCGTGCAACTGAAGGACGGAACATTCGGAGACTTTGTTAGGGACCCAGCTGAGCATCATCTACGGTTACAGAAATTCTTTGAGAGAACCGGCGAAAACCACACACGCTTCAACTATCTAGGGGAGTGGCATTCACACCCCAGCTTCCTCCCGGTCCCGAGCCTGAAGGATGCGGCAACGATGTCGTCGATGCTCGACGACCCCGAAGTCGGGGTGAACTTTCTGGTCCTGCTAATTTTGCGCCGCCGCATAATGTGGGGCCTAGAAATGTCGGCCACTTCGTTTCGAGCGGGTTATGAACCCGCTTCTGTTCAGGTTTTTACTGAACTGAAGACGGTGCCGTCGTCTCCGACACGAAGAGTAAGAGCGATTTAGCTTACTTCGGCTGAAACGTTCGCACGCCAAGGGATTGAATCAGCTTCCGAATCTCATGGCACGCCGGTGTCAGCCTCGCACTGAGCTCTTCTAATTTGTTGTTCTCGTAGGAGACCAGCGTAAGCCCCAGTAAATCGGATGGCAGCTTCAAGTCCTTCATACGCGGGTGGAGCAGTACCGCCCGATGGCGGGAGAGGTGCCCCATAAAAAGTCCTAGTTCAAAGATCACGTTGTCTCGCACGCTCGGGCGTTGGCTTTTCCTGCTCCGGACAACATCGTCGGGCTGCGCGATAGCTACGGCGAAGTCACTTTGAGTGACCGCCTTCTCAAGTGCTTCGAGCGTATAACCACCGGCGAAAAAGACTCCGTTCGTCCAAACGGTGGGGAGAGCAGCTCGCTCAAGCTGACTCGCTACTTCGTACGCCGTATCTAGAGCTTCGGCAGACGAGATGATGAACAGCCGGGGCCGCTCATTGGGAGCCGGGAGAAGATCATTCCGTTGATGAAGCCGCCTAGCCAGTTCACGGGCTAGAGGCAGCCATATCTGAGGAAAGTTGGCACCGATCTCACGGAAGTCCAGACTGGAAATTCTGAGGGTGACCAATGTGTCTTCCGCAACCACCGTGGCCGATCGCTTTAACCCTGGTTCGATCGCGGCCATCTCTCCGACGTGCTGCCCTGCGACACGACTGTTGACTTGTGTACCTTTGACGATAATCGCTACAGATCCTGCGAGGATCAGATAAATATCGTTGTCTTCGCCGCCCTCGATGATGATCGCATCGCCCTTAGCCGTTTCAAGGAGAACACCTTTGGCGGCGAAGGCATTGGCAATATGGAGGTTCCCTCCGATAAATTCCTGGCGCAAAACTGCCTCAGCTAACGCGGATCCTTCAAATCGCTCTCTCATGACATAATCATACATTTCCGTTCGCGTGAATCGCGCACTTGCTGCCTACTCACAAGGCTGTAGTCGCGACCGTCATCGATGCGGTCCAGATTCGCCGCCCTGAGCAGGTTGCTCTTCTATCTCATCGAGGCGGCCTTCAATTTCCGCGTCGGTCTAAAAAGTGAATTCGTATCAGCAATCGTTGCCATGGTCTTCTCCCTCAGCGGAGTTGTTGTCTGCCAGCAGCATCCGACGGCGATTCGTTCCTGAAAAGCAAGTATTCTGGCTGCTTGGAATCAGAATCTGAAGAATTGGGGACAACTAAATCTGGCTTGATCAACCAGGCAAATTGCCACATACGACATGAACCTGCCCTACGCCTTTATACTGTCACGAGTTGCCCAAAGCAGCAGATTCCCCGGGCCAGTAGCAACCAAAGCCTGGAGGCCGTGGTTTTTGCCAGCAAGCAAAGAGAGCCGCATGAACAGGAAAGACCTCAGCGAGCGAGACATTTGTTCCAAATTCATCACGCCTGCCATTCAACGGGTTGGTTGGGACCCGATGCTGCAAATCCGCGAGGAAGTGTCCTTTACCAAGGGCAGGATCATCGTGCGTGGCAAACTCGTATCGCGGGGCAAAGCCAAGCGGGCCGACTACATCCTCTATTACAAGCCCAACATCCCCATCGCCATCATCGAGGCCAAAGACAACGACCATGCTGTCGGCGGCGGGATGCAGCAAGCACTCGGTTATGCCGAAACGCTCCAGATTCCCTTCGTCTTCTCGTCCAACGGCGATGGCTTCCTCTTCAATGACCGCACCGGCAACAGCGACGAAAAGGAGACCTACCTCACCCTGGATCAGTTCCCATCGCCCGCCGAGTTGTGGCAAAAGTACCGGGCATGGAAGGGATTGACCGACGACGAGGAAAAGATCGTCCTCCAGGATTATTACGACGACGGCAGCGGAAAATCCCCGCGCTATTACCAGTGCAACGCCGTCAATGCCTCTATTGAAGCTATCGCCAAGGGGCAAGACCGTATTCTGCTGGTCATGGCCACCGGCACCGGCAAGACCTACACGGCATTCCAGATCATCTGGCGCTTGTGGAAGGCGGGCCGCAAGAAGCGGATTCTCTTTCTTGCTGACCGCAACGTCTTGGTCGACCAGACTATGGTCAACGATTTCCGGCCCTTTGGCGCGGCCATGGCCAAGCTGAGCACCGGCGCCAAGACCATCGAGCGGGCAGACGGCTCAGAGGTTGAACTCACCACTGCCATCGATAAAAAGCGCCGCATCGATACGGCTTATGAGGTTTACCTGGGCCTCTACCAGGCCATCACCGGCCCGGAAGACCGCAAAAAGCTCTATCGCGAGTTCTCTCCTGGCTTCTTCGATCTCATCGTGATCGACGAATGCCATCGTGGCAGCGCCGACGAGGATTCTGCATGGCGCGAGATTCTTACTCATTTTTCCGCCGCCACGCAGATCGGCCTGACCGCCACGCCCAAGGAGACCACCTACGTCTCCAACATCGACTACTTCGGCCAGCCGGTCTACTCCTACTCGCTCCGCCAGGGCATTCAAGACGGTTTCCTGGCCCCGTACAAAGTCGTAAGA